>C688J35102_120989744_pt1 | contig 13297 bp, 11 predicted proteins | sample HopSoiMetagenom2_FD_35102 | JGI IMG/M metagenome (IMG submission 35102)
AGCATTCTCAAGTGCCGCGCTGGTAAGCGGGCAGTGATCGCAAATATCGCCCGCACTCCGGGCTCCCAACAGGAAAGCGTTGGCCAGTTCCGCGCCTCCGTTGGGGTGATAGTACGACATCATGTCCCGATACTCATCCGGGCTGAGGCCAAGTTTGCGTTCGACCAGGCCGGCGAAGAAATGTTGCAAACCTGGATCGTGCAGAACCACGATCCCCGGATGCTGCCGGTTCACCTGCCAAATGGGACTGTGAAAGTCGGGATGATTTCCGAGATGGTAAATGGTCGCGTCTGCCGCATTCACCTCGGCCCAGGGCATTGCCTCAGGATCGTAACGGCGAACGGTGGCGTGCTTTTCCAGCTCCGGTGCCCACGAAAGTTCGTGCGCCCACACCGTGATGGCTGCGTGCTTGGCTAAGCGCGGAAGAATTGCCGCCGTATCAATCGCGATCGATGACGCCGTCGGTGGAACAGGAGCAAACCAGTTGAGCTTCACGCGAGTAATCGTTTCACTACTTTCGACCACGAAAGATTAAGTCCGTCGTAGTGGCGCCGCCCGGCCAGTCCCATTTTCCGCGTCTTATCCCGATTGTCCCACACGCTGTCAATGGCCGCGGCCAAGCCCTCAGGCGTAGACGGCACAACATACCCAGTCTGGTTGGGCACAATAAATTCCAGCGGACCACCCGAATCTTCGCAGGTGATTACTGGCTTCGACGACAGCATCGCTTCCAGCGTGATGTAACCGTAATCCTCGTCGAATGGCGGAAATAACACCGCAAGTGATTCGGCGTAGACACGGCGCTTTTCTTCCTCCGAAATAAAGCCGAGCCATTCCACTCTGGAATGAACGCGAAGATCTCGGGCCAGACGGATCATTCGTTCGCCATATGCCGGCGTGTCCGGAGCGCCGGCAAACTTAAGTCGAACGGCGCTTTGCGTCAGGGCAAGCGCGCGCAGGGCCAATTCCTGTCGCTTATTCCCACAGATCCGGCTCGGGAAGAAAATGTATTCGCCGGGTTCGCTGGAGCAGTGAAAAGCATTGGCATTTGCCGGAGGATGATGGAGCGGCATCGAGTCGACGTTCCAAAAGCGCCGCACCCGATCAGTGACATTTTGAGACAGGGTGAACAGCGCTCTGGTTTCGCCGCACATACGGCTATCGGCGCGCCGAATGATTTCACGCAGAACCGTCCCCTGCGGGCTGCTACGCAAGTCGCCTAACGAATGATCCCACAAGTCGTAGGCCTGTCGGTATTGATGCATCAGCCAGACAATCTTATTCGGGTGCGGAATCAGGTAAGCCGGAAATTTCAGCGCAATCAGCCGATCTACCTTGATTCCAGAAACAAATTCGAGGGGCGTCAGCTTGCACGCCAGCATCTGATCTGGAATCCGATTCGGCTTATCGTTGATGAACGGCAGACTCACAAGTTCGGCTTCATGGCCGCTGGCTAACAGCGCTTGAATCAGCTCTTCGGCCAGCACTTCCGCTCCGCCGTAGACAAATGGCGTACGAACGGTGGCAACGACGACGCGCATCCGAGCTACCGAGTCGGCGGCGGGGCAGCCGGATCAACCGGCGGTTTGCGCCGGCTTTCCACACGTCGCTCAAGCAAAGAGAGGCGCTGTTGCAACTCGGTTATTTCTTTAATCAGTTCCTGATTTTGGGCGAACAGGTGATAAACCGCTTCGATCACGCTGTCGTTCACCGCGCCTTGGTTGCGCAACAACCGCCGAAGCGGCTTGATTGCCGGAACAAACGATTTACCCGCCGCGCGATCGAGCGCGCGCTGAACGTGCGCTGTATGCGAGCTCGATGTTAGGCTGAGCGGGATTGGCCTGTCCATAGGGTGTGGCCCCGGCCGCCACTGCTCAGAGCTGGCCGCATCGTAAAGCTGGTTCATCACTTCCTCCAACCGGACCGCTGCCGAGTCGTCGTTTGCTTGCATCTTCAGCTCCTAGCGAGTTCTATCACCGCAAATTTGAACAAGCGCAAAAGGCAAATCACCCGCGCGCAAAGGAATCCCTGCTGAATGCTGTTTTCGACGCCCTTTTTCCTGTTCCTTTTCCTGCCGGTATTCTTCGCCTTTTATTGGTTTCTTCGGGCGCACCGTTGGGTGTTGCTCGCCGGCAGCCTTGTCTTTTACGGATGGGGTGAGCCGGTATTCCTGTTCGTTGTCCTCGCCTCCGCACTATTCGATTGGATCCTGGGGAAACAGATCAGCCGGCGAGGACCGCGCGCCGTTTGGTGGGTGGCGGTCGGTGTCGCGGCTAACCTCGCCCTGCTCGTTTACGCGAAATATACGGTGTTTGCCGTCGCTAATCTGAACACATTGTTCACGGCTGGTGGCTGGAAAACGTGGCCGGTGCCAAAGATCGCGCTGCCGCTCGGCGTTTCGTTCATCGTATTCGAGAAGATCACCTACGTCGTCGATCTCTTTCGCAAAGCAGCGCCTCCCGCCAAATCGCTGCTCGATTACCTCAACTATGTCTTTCTGTTTCCGAAGTTGTTAGCCGGACCAATCATTAAGTATCACGACATCGCGGATCAGCTTTCTCATCCGACCCATCGGCATTCGGAGGTCGAACAAGGCTTCGTTCGGTTCATCACGGGCCTTGGAAAGAAGGTGTTGATCGCGGACACGCTGGCGCCGGTGGCCAATCAGGTGTTCGGGTTGTCCACGGCGTCATTGAACACAAGCTCTGCCTGGCTGGGCCTCGCCTGTTTCACATTCCAGATCTATTTCGATTTCTCCGGCTACTCAGACATGGCGATCGGGATGGCCCGCATGCTCGGCTTTCGTCTCATGGAAAATTTCCGCGATCCTTATCTGGCGACGAGTTTCACTGATTTCTGGCGGCGGTGGCACATTTCCCTTTCCACTTGGATCAAGGAATACCTTTACCTGCCGCTCGGCGGAAATCGGCGCTCCACTCCCCGCAACTACTTCAATCTCTGTCTCTGTTTTATATTGTGCGGACTCTGGCATGGAGCAGCCTGGAACTTCGTGACCTGGGGGGCGATCCAGGGAGTGGCGCTGGTTTGCGACCGCGCATTCTGGTTGCGGTTCTCGGAAAGACTGCCGCGCCCCGTCAACATTGCGCTGACCTTCTTTGCAGTTGCCCTAACGTGGGTATTTTTCCGATGCGATACTCTTCAACACGCCTTCTCTTTTTTCCGAGTTCTTGCCGGGGCTAGTTCGTCGCGTTCCGATGCAGTGTTTGTGCGTGGTGACACCCTGGTGGCTGTTGTTGTTGCCGCAGCGCTTGTACTGGCGCCGTTAGTTATTTCTCGCCGGCAAAGGACTGTTCCATCCCGGCGCATTGTAGCTCTCGCATCAGCTCTACTGGTCTTGCTGTTATCGACCGGCCGCATGGGGGTCAATTCGTTCCAACCGTTCCTCTACTTCCGGTTCTGATGCGCGCGCTGAATCTCCAATCCCTTACCGAGCGAACGCTCGTATCGGCACTGCTGCTGGCATGGATCGGACCGCTCATTCTCACCGGCGTTCGTAATCTGCCCCGCAGCCACAAGCTCGGCCGGTTTCTCGATAGCGCGCTAATCGGCCGCGTGAATTTGAGCGGCGTCACTGAAAGCCATCCCAACGTTCCGCTCAGCTGGAACTCCATCATGACGGCAGAATTTCAGAAGGAGAAGGCGCGTGAGTTCGACGAACAGGTGTCGGGTCGCGAGTTGATGATCCGTGCGACTAACGAATTATGGTTCCGGTTGTTTCACGACACGGCCAGCAGCAGTTCAACTATTGCCGTCGGAAAGCAGGATGTTCTGTTTGAGAACAATTACTTGCAGGAATATTTCGTCGCGCGGAACAGCAAGGCCGTCCTCGAGCCCTGGATCAAACAACTCCGGCAGCTTCAGGACTACTGCCGCAGCATCGGGATGGGCTTTGCTGTGGTGATCGCGCCCAGCAAAGTAGCGGTCTACCCGGAAGCGGTGCCGGAACATTGGCGAGGACGCGCCGACCCGCGGCCACGCGGTCCAGCTGTAGTGGCGGACCTGTTACGAGAGAATGAAATCGAGTGGATAGACGGCAACGAACTGATGCAGCGCGAGAAGCGCAAAAGTCCGCCGGCGCCGCTTTTTCCGAAGGGCGGGGCTCATTGGAGCCGGCGGGGAGTTTTCATCGCGGCGAATGAAATTCAAAAACGTTTTTCCCAACAAGGTAAACCAGCAGAGCAGATCCAAGCAGTCGGCGACTGGGTGGTGGACACGCCGTACGGGGAAGAAGCCGACCTGGTGAACGTAATGAACCTGTTGTTCGATTGGAGATATCCATGTGAGCGAATCACCATCGCTCCGAGCAATCGTCCCGCAGAAAAACGGATGACCCTGGCGGTGGTCGGCGACAGTTTTAGCTGGAGTTTACTGCGCGTTCTTAACGAATCAGCGCAGTTCTCGGACATCGCTTTTTACCGTTACTATTCCCTAAACAAAACTCGAAGCGGATACGGACGATCCAATGTGCCGGGAAGGTCTCGTATTTATCCGACTAAGGAGTTTGAGACGGTCCGAACACCGGCTGCACCACTCGATTTCGCTGCCGAGGTCTTCTCGGCCGATTGCCTATTACTCGAGATTACCGAAGCGGGGGTCGTTTCCCCGGAGCATCACCTTGCCCGATTCGTCAGGGATGCGCTCGCTCATCTGCCGGATCCCACGCGGCCGCGCCCGACGTTTCGTCCGGACTAGGCTGTGTTAGGCACTGCTGACTCGTCGATGTGTTTTCGGATCTGACTAGCGGTCACTGCCGGATTGAGTATCGACCGAATACTGGCAGCAGCTCTTTTGCCGATCGCTTCCGATTCGTCCCGCCGATCGTAAACGAACCGCATCAGCGTGGCTGCATGGTCAATATTCGGTTCTGCCCATCGGGTTCCGCGCTCGTACGGACCGCTGTGTTCATTCAACTCAGTCATGGTGAAATCAACCAGCAGACTGTTTTGCTCGTTCATGAATTCCAGGTTGCCTGAGTAATTGGTGGCAATGACTGGTTTGCCGAGAGACATCGCCTGCGCCATGCCCAATCCCAATCCCTCGGAGCGATGAAGCGATACGTAGCAATCTGCCGAAGCGAAGAGCGCGTTCATCTCAGCCGGGGGCAAATGCGAATCCATAAACACGACGTTCGCCCCTTCGGCGTCTCGCTGTAACGACTCTCGTGCCGCCCGGTGGTGCTCACTATTAATGGACTTAATCACAAGCACGGCCGGTTCCTTCCGGTCAAAGGCAGCACGGAAAGCGGCAATCACGGCTGTCGGATTTTTTCGCTGAATCGTGCTGAAAAAATCGAACGTAAACAGAAACACATAATCGGGCTGGTCGAATCCGAATCGCCGCCGATCAGCCGCGGTGTCAGTTTCAGCAAGATAAAATGGATAAGTAATCTTTCGCACCGGAATGGGCGAAACGGCGGCGATGGCCCGCCGGGTGAACTCGGTCGGAACCCATATCTCGTCGTAATAATCGAATGCCGAATGCCACGTCAGCGGGAAGCGCTCCTGTTCCCAATACCACAGCCCAATATTCAGCCTTGCGACGAAGAACCGGGAGCCCATATCACGATAAAATCGCCGCGAATAATCGAATGAGAACGTCATGAGATTAACGGCGAACGGATTGTCTCGTGCGAATGTCTTGAAGGTCACGTCCCGATTGCTGTGTACCCGGCTGCGCACGTTTAGCAGGACGCATGGCATTCCGGTAGATTGGACGGCCCGCCACATCGCGCGCGTGGATTCGCCGATTCCATAAACACTTTGCGAAAATCCAACCATGTTGATTCCGAGCAAAGGAGTTTTACCCGTGGAGCGGCCTAACGGCCGCCGCAGGTGCCGGTCGTGTAGACGACGAATTTTCAGAAGCGCCTGGTGGTAACCGTGACGCAGTGCCTGGCGACGGTACGCTGCCCAACCTCCCCGTTCGGCAACTGCTGCGGCCGCTTGTTCGCGGCCGGTGCCTATTTTCCGGCTGCGGCGCACAATCCGGCGGACCGCGTCGTACTCGAGATATTTGCGAATCCAGCGTCGCAACTCGACATACCGTTTTGGCAGATAGCGACGCAAGAGCTCGCGATTTTCCAGCGCCGGAGCAAGCGAGGTCTTGTCGCGCTGTGTCTGTTGATGGGAGTGCTCGCGTATCGCGCAAAGCGGCTCCTCGATGTAAAAAAAGCATCCCTGCTCCAGCAGATGAAACCACATCTCCAGATCGGCCATCACGAAGAACGCCTCATCGAATCCGCGGCTAGCAAGCGAACGACGAAATATCACCGCGCTCGGCCCGCCAACCAGGTTGCGCTGTTCGAACAAGCACCGGGTAATCACCCCGGTTCCTGATATCGGGCGGGCGCGCTGTTCGAAACACGACCATGTATCGACCGGTTTCGATGCTTCATCGACGATTCGCCGCGCCGAAGCAACCAGACTAACGACAGGGTTCTGATCCAGAGCTGAAGCCATCCTGGCCATGGCGTCCTCGCAACAAAGAAAGTCATCGGCGTGCAGCCACTTCACGTACTCGCCGCGGGCTCTGACCAGGCAGGCATTCCGGTTTTTGACCATGCCCAGGTTTTCGCCATTTCGATGGACTTTAACGCGCTCATCTTTCAACGCATAACGAGATGCGATTTCATGTGAGTCATCCGTTGAACAGTCGTCGGAGATGATTAACTCGAAATCGGAGAAGCTTTGGCTAAGGACCGATTCGATGGCTTGGGGTAGGAAACGCCCATAGTTGTACGAATCCAGGCAAACCGAGATCCTGGGCGGTGTGGTATCGGCCATGCGTTGAGACGTGAAAGAACAACGTTCACAGCCTTATGCCAAGTGCGCACAGCTGAAACCCCGCGGCGGCCGGTTCGCTGTTAAAGGCTTATTGTAGGGCGGCTGTGTCAGACGCCATGGTGGTAGCGGCGATCGACCTCAATCGCCACTGATGATTGCACCGATGGCGGTTCGGTGAACCGCCGCTACCAATTAGCTCAAGCGTGAAACTCTGCCGGTGGCTTTTTGCTCGTGGTCGAGTAGCCATTTCTTGCGCCACAAGCCGCCGCCATAGCCACACAGCGTTCCATCGGCGCGGATCACGCGATGACATGGAATAATGATACACAGCATGTTGCTTCCGTTCGCGTGACCGACTGCCCTACGCGCGTTTGGGTCGCCAAGCTGCTCCGCCATCCACGAGTAAGAGCGCGTCTCACCTGGGCCAATTGATTGCAGAATTTTCCACGCTCGCTGTTGAAAGGGTGAGCCGACCGGCGCCAGCGGGACATCGAAGTCCATTCGTTTGCCGGCGAAATATTCTTCCAGCTGCCGACGAGTTGCGGTGAGATGTCGATGTTCGCCAGGTACGACGTTGGTCTGCAGCCGCTGCCGCAGAATCGACAGCTCCCGTTCCATTGCGCGGCGGTCCACAAATTCAAGCAAACGCAGGCCTTCGTCGTCCGCGATCGCCAGCATTGCGCCTAACGGCGTCTCAATGCGTTCGGCGAATAAGCCGCCCTGGGTCTTTGCACTGCTGGGCGGTTGCCCGAAGATTCGGGTAAACGCGTCGCGAAAACCGCTGGCCGACTCGAAGCCGCTGCCGTTCTGCACCTCTTCAACGCGCCCGCCCTGTTTCACCTCCTGCAGTGCGAGTCCCATCCGCCGGGCGCGATAGTACGCCTGGAATGTCATTCCATAATGGCGTTTGAACTGCCGCCGGGCAGTGGAAGGATCAATTGACAGTGCTGCGAGTTCTTTATCGGTGAGCCGCCCGCCCGGCGCCCGTTCCACTTCTGCGCGTAATCGTTCGATCAACTTCGGCGGGCGTTTGTCGGGATCCATCGGGTGACAGCGCAGACAAGGCCGATAACCGCCGTGCAACGCTTCACTCGCGGTTGAAAAGAAATCGACGTTTTGTCGCGCCGGCTTCCTGGCCGAACAGGTCGGCCGGCAAAAAATCCCAGTTGTGCGAACGCCTACGTAGAAAATGCCCTCAAAGCTGGAGTCCTTGTTCACCAGGGCGCGATACATCGTCTCCTGCGGCGGAAGAAGGGACAGCGCGTTCATGATCGTTCGACTCCAAAAGTATAACAGCCGCGAGTAGCACTGCGAGCATGCACGAACGCAGTTTCCGGATTTTTAAAAAGGTTTTCAATCACCGCTTCGGGTTCTTCGCCGTCTAGCTGGCGGGCGTCGATGAGGTTCTGTTCGGAGTCATAGGCACGAAAGACGCGGCCTTGGCGAAACCCCGAAGGGTACCCGGGCTCTTCATAGCGCGGACATGATTCAGCGTGCACAAAGATTGGGCCGGTTTCGGAATACGGTCGGCCTACCGGCACCGCGTTGTAAGGGAACAGAATCACTCGCTCGCCGGGTTGTGCCCATTGCAGGCAATGCCGGCACGGCGCGCTGTCTGGCTCGTCGACCACCAGGAGACGGTGATCAGGCCGGTTTTCCGAAGCGGCCTTGCGCGCGTCTTCGGCCACGGCAGTTGGAAGCGCTACAAACCGAAATTTGGAGGTGTTCATGTCTCCAGCTAAAGCCATCTCGGTTCACTACGCATCGACGCATTTCGGGCGTCGAATTTTTGACGCGGGCGCACAATCGCGTTGGCTGTGCCGGCGATGAGTGTTGCAGCCATTGTAGGGCAAGCGCATCGCTTGCCAGCCGTATTCTAGCGGCGGTCTATGACCGCCGATGTAAGGCAACGTCGCCTAGCCGACGGTCATAGACCGCCGCTACAGCGTGCTACCAGCGGTGAAACGCCGGGTGACCTTCCTTCACGGCCACAAACACGCCGCGACACGTCGCACACACTTTTCCGCCACCGCTCAGTGTCCCCTCCACTGTGGCGCGGTCTCCCTCAGATTCGACTACCTTCGCCGAGAGCTGCACCGGGCCTGCTGTTGGCGTCGGTCGCAGCAGTTTGATGGAATATTCGGCAGTGACGGTGCAGGGAGTGCGGTTCTCGCCCGATTTCTTCATCAAATGATAAGCCGCGGTCCAGTTACAGTGACAATCGAGCAGGCTGCCGATGATCCCACCGTTCAGCACGCCAGGAAATGCTTCATACTTTTTCTCCGGCTGCCATTCCGCCACCACTTCGCCGTTCTTCGCGAAGCTTCGGATATGAAGACCATCCGGATTCGCCGGACCGCAGCCGAAACAGGCATTGTTAGGCGCGTAATGTTCCTGAAGAGATTGTTCGTTCATTTTGTAAGCAGTGTTGGCCGGTTCAGAATAACGCGAAGCATCCCTCAAAGGGAAGCGGCCGGATTATTGTAGCGGGGGTTGTGTCAACCACCGAACTAAATACAGGCGGTTGGCACAACCGCCTCTACAACCACGCTCAGAATGCATCGCCGCTACTTCGGCGGCCCGGGATATTTCCGATCTTCAGGCCCGGTATACAGCGAGCGAGGCCGAATCAGCCGATTGTGATCATGCTGTTCAATCACGTGCGCGCACCAGCCCGCCACTCGTGAAGCAGCAAAGATTGGCGTGTTCAGCACGGATGCGAAGCCGAGCATTGTGAGCACCGGCGCCGCGTAAAGGTCGACATTACAGTAGAGCTGTTTCTCACGTTCCATGACGCGCTCGAGCTCTTCGCAGATCGGGATCCACTCCTCTTTCCCCGTCCGCTTGCCGAGGTCCCGGCCGATTTCGCGCATGATAGGCACACGCGAATCACCCGTTTTATAAACACGATGACCGAAGCCCATGATCTTGGCTTTCTCGCCTAACTTGTTCATTAACCACGCTTCGGCGCGATCGGCGGTTTTGATCTCATCAAGCATCTTCATCGACTCTTCGTTGGCCCCGCCGTGAAGCGGCCCCTTCAAGGTTCCACAGGCAGACGTCACGGCCGCATACATGTCGGCGAGTGTGGAGGCGGTGACCCGAGCCGCAAACGTCGACGCGTTGAACTCATGGTCGGCGTAAAGATTGAAAATGGTGTCCAGCATCCGCGTTTTCCACGGCGGCGGCACCTCCCCGGATAACTTGTAAAAGAAATTCGCGGCGTGCGTGAGCTCCGGCTTCTCCGGCAATGGGTCCTGCCTTTTCGAGATGCGAAAACCGTCCGTTATCAATGACGACACGCGCGCGATTAAACGAATCGCTTTCCGGATATTTGCGTCGTGGGAGTTATCATTCAGCTCCTTATCGAACGGCGCCAGCATGGATACACCGGTCCGCACCACGTCCATCGGATGAATACCCTGGGGCAGTAATCGAAGCATTTGAGTGACCGGCTGCGGAACCGCGCGCTCAGCGGCGATCGCCCGGGTGAATTCAGTGAGTTGATTCGCGGTCGGCAATTCGCCGTTCAGCAACAGGTAGGCGACCTCTTCAAACGTCGCTTTCTCTCCCATCTCATGAATGTCGTAGCCGCGATAAGCCAAACCCGCGTTTGGGTCGACCCAGCAGATCTGAGTTTCTCCGGCGATGACACCGGCGAGACCGGGGCTGTATGCAGGTTTTGTGTCTGTAGCCATGGCGTGTTTCTCTTTACTCGTGAACGGCAAACGTTCAACGGCCAAGATTTTATGAGACCGATGCAATGCCACTCGCGCAGCGCAGATGGCGGTTCCGGGGAGCACGCCCGTCTCGGGCGTGCTCCCCGGATGACGGAAGCGCCTCTTCGTCTTCTCGCTACGCTCGGCAGAATGAGAGATCCCTCGACTTCGCTCGAGATGACAAGGAGCGCTGGTGGAACGCGAGCTCCGCGCGCGTTGTTAGCCAGCAGCGCGCGAAAGCGCTCAAATTTGTCGCAGCTCTGCTGCGATCCTAGCATCGAGCCCGGAGGTCTCGATGCACCTGCTGACACAGGTCAGTTGGTAGCGGCGGTTCACCGAACCGCACTGCCATGCTTTTACTTCTTCAGCCCGGTCCAGCTGTCTGCTGCCGGATCGTAATCGAGCAACGCGTACAGCTCCTTGCGTGTCTGCATCTTGTCCAACCATTCGGTCTGCGTGCCGCTCCGCTTCAAAGCGGCAAAAAAATCGGCGGTGGCTTTCATGGCAACGCGAAACCCGCTCATCGGGAAAATGACCATTCGATATCCAAGCTCCGACAGCTGCTCAAAGGACAGCAGCGGGCTCTTTCCGAACTCAGTCATGTTTGCCAGCAGCGGCCGATTGATTTCTCGGGCAAAAGTTCGGAACTCCTCCTCAGTTTGTAGCGCCTCTGGAAAGATGGCGTCCGCACCGGCCGCCAAGTACTTCTGAGCGCGATCTACCGTCTTCTTGTAGTCTTCCACTGCCCGAGCGTCGGTTCGCGCGATGATCATGAAATTGGGATCCCGGCGCGCCGCGACCGCGGCTTCGATTTTCGCCACCATTTCTTCGGTCGGTACCAATGATTTGCCGGCGAGATGACCGCAACGTTTGGGAAATTCCTGATCTTCGATGTGGCAACCAGCAAGCCCGGCCATTTCCAGTTCCCTGATTGTTCGAGCGACGTTAGGCGTGCCGCCGAAGCCGGTGTCGGCGTCGACAATCGCGGGGATGCTGACGGCGGCGGCGATGTAACCGGCTAGCTGTGCGACTTCGGGTAACGTGAGAAGACCGATATCGGGAACTCCTCCGGTGGCGTTGGATAAGCCTGCGCCGCTTATATATAGAGCGCTGAATCCGACTTGCTCCACCTGGCGGGCCATGGCGGCGTTCGGAACCCCGGGCATCATGACGGCGCCGCGGGCGATGAGCTGACGCAATTTGGCAGCGGGGCTCATAGTGGCATGGGCATCCTGCCCATGATCTTCGCAAAACATCGGCCAGCGGCCGATGCCACTTCAAGCCACGACGTCATCTCTTCACCACGCACGCCTGCATCAGTTCCCCCACTCCAATGGCCGGGTCGAGCTTCCATCCGAGATCCACAATCCGCGCGGCTGCGCCTTCTCCAATCTTCGGCAGCACCATCGCGTTGAACTTCCCGACCAACTCCTGGTCTGAAACCGGATTCTTGGCGTTGCCTAACGGATAATCGACTCGCTTCGTCAAGGTGCGACCGTCTTTCAGTGTGACGTGCACAATGTTTGCGACGGCTTCCGCATAAAGCGCACTGAGTTCAGCGTTCCGCTCCACCTTCACGTTCTCGAGAAACTTCCAAATCTTCGGATCCATGAAACGCGCGGGCTCGAATTGTTTGTCTGTCACTTCGCCGTCAATCAATGCAATCGCGGTAATGTAAGGCAGACTGTGGTCGGCGGTCTCGCGTGTCTCGGGCTTCCATTTCTCCGGCTCGCTTCCGATGATATCCACTGAGGCATCGTGCGATTCGATCCTAACGGATTGAATCTGCGAGACATCTCCGATTTCCTTGCGCAGGAACAACGCGGCTTCAATCGCGCTCTGGCTGTGATATTCGGCCGGCCAATATTTGATGCTCGTCTTCAGGATCATCGAGGCCGCGCCTTTGCCAGCCATTGCCTCGCGTTTCTTGTCGAACACCTCGGCCACATTGCCTAACGACACGCCAAGTTCCTTCTCGAATCCCATCTGGCCTTCGAAGATTGGGGCCGGTCCGGTCATTCCGGCGCGCGCAAGTAACGCTGCGTAAACACCGTGTCGCGCCGCATTGGCGAACGCCACGCCTTTCCAATGCGAAAGCTCGCCCACCCGCGCCTGTCGGAATGCGGCGCAGTTCACGCCGGCGATATTCACGGCGTGACGGGTCTTCTCCGGATCGAGCTTCATTAATTTCGCGCTCGCCAATGCAGTCGAAAACGCCCCGTATGTCGGGTGGTCCCAACCCCGCGCGCGAATACTGGCCGCATCGCAGAGCCGGCACTGAACTTCGTACGCCAAAGCGATCGCTACGATCGCTTCTTTGCCGGTCGCGCCGACGCTTTCGGCTACCGATAAAACAGCCGCAATATTGTCGCTCGGGTGAGCGGGTTCCTTCGACAAATAGGTGTCGTTATAATCAAAGTATCGGATGCAACATCCGGTCGCGAACGCCGCCCAATCCGGTGGCGCCTTGTGGTTGGTTCCAATGATTGTTCCGCCATTATTCGCCGAAAATTCCGAGGCAACGGTCCGCGCGATGACACATGGCTCCTCATTCCAGGCTCCGAGTGCGCAGCCGATGGAGTCAATGACTCGCCGCTTTACCTCGTGGACCGTTTCCTTGGAGAGATCCTCGAAGTTGAGGCTACAAGCGTAGTTAGCGAGTTGATGAGCGAGCGATTTGGTCATGGCAAAAATTGAGCCTGCAATGTCGCGAGGAATGCCGTGGCAGCAAGCCACGGAGTGCAGGCTATTCCGTCGTAGCCGGGGGCGGTGCCC
>C688J35102_120989743_pt1 | contig 13290 bp, 11 predicted proteins | sample HopSoiMetagenom2_FD_35102 | JGI IMG/M metagenome (IMG submission 35102)
CGAGGAGACCGGGACGACGCCGCTGCAGTGGCTGCTCGGCCGCCGCGTGCTCGAGGCGCGGCGGCTGCTGGAGGGGTCCGACCTGCCGGTCGAGGCGGTCGCCTGGCGCTGCGGGTTCGGCACCGCGGCATCGCTGCGCGACCACTTCCGCCGCGCGACGGCGACGACCCCGACCGCCTACCGGCGCTCGTTTCGCGTCGCGGCGGCCTGAGCTGAGGGGGAACTTCTTCGCAAGCTCGGTGATCATCCTGTCCGAATATTGAGTAATAAACCGCCGGCAGGGTTTCGAGCGGCTGTAATGGGGGCAGGAAAGTGAAGCGGCACGGTGGGGGAGATCGGGAGATCCATGCGGGCAGCGAGCAGATTCGACTCGACGGGGACGGCGAGGACAGCCGGCCCGGCGGCCCTGCGCTTCAAGGATCTCGAGCAGCCCGAGCGGGCGCTCGAGTCGTGGCTCCCCGGCGCCCTCGGGCATGCTCGCCGCGTCGCCCGCTACGCCGCCGCGACCGCCGGCCGGCTCAGCCTGCCGCGCGAGATGGTGGCGAAGGTCCGCCGCGCCGCCATCCTCCACGACATCGGCAAAGTGCAGGTGTCCGCCGCGATCATCGACAAGCCCGGACCGCTCAGCGACGAGGAGTACGCGACCGTTCAGGCTCACGCCGAGGCCGGCGCCGAGATGCTCGCCGGGCTCGACCCGGAGCTGGCGGCGATCGTCCGCCACCACCACGAGCGCTTCGACGGGCGCGGCTACCCCGACGGCCTCGCCGGAGAGGAGATCCCGCTCGGCGCCCGCATCATCGCCGTCGCCGACACCTTCGACGCGCTCACCTCGCGCCGTCCCTACCGCTCGGCCAGGCGCCGGCGGCAGGCCCTGGCGCTGCTCGTGGCCGAAGCGGGCTCGCAGCTGGACCCGGGCGTGGTCGAGGCGTTCCGCACCCGCCGCCTCGGCCTCGGCACCGGCTGGTTCTCCTCAGGCGCGCGGTAGCTTTCGCGGGTGAGCCGCCGCGATCAGATCGTGCTCGACGCCGGCGAGCTGGCGCGGCTGCTCGACCAGGAGCGGGTCGCGGTCGTCTCCAGCCTCGGCCCGCGCGGCTGGCCGCACTCGATGCCGCTCTGGTTCGTGGTCCGCGAGGGCGAGGTCTGGATCTGGACCTACGCCAAGTCGCAGAAGGTCCGCAACCTCGAGCGCGACCCGCGGGCGACGGTGCTGGTCGAGGCCGGCCACGAGTACGGCGAGCTGCGCGGGGCGATGATCGAGGCCGAGGCGGTGCTGCACCGCGACCCCGAGACGGTGCTCGGCTTCGCCGAAGAGCTGACCCTGCGCTACGCGGAGGGGATCGAGTCGGTCGAGGGCGACGCCAGGGCGGCGCTGGAAGCGCAGGCGCCCAAGCGGGTGGCGATCCAGTTCAAGGCGGTGCGGATGGCGAGTTGGGATCACCGTAGGCTCGGTGGGGGGTACTACTAGGGGTTGGCGTGGTGGGGTTGTGGGTCTCTCTCCCGAAAGCCGTCGCGCAGCTGGGTCGCGCTCCCGGGGTTCAATCGTTTGAACTTGAGCTTTCGGGAGAGAGACCCACAACCCCACCCCACGAATCCCTCGCCTGGCTCCTTAGATAGAGACCTGGGAACTAAGAGATAGGGACGAGGAATCTGAACTAGAGCTAGTAGGGATCGGGTGGAGGGTCGGGTGCCCCTCCCCCGAAAGCTCAAGTTCAGACGATCGAACCCTGACAGCGGTTCCAGCTGCGCGACGGCTTTCGGGGGAGGGGCACCCGACCCTCCACCCCGAACGGCCGCTCAGCGGTGGTGCGCTCGCCGGGGGGCGATCGTCAGCCGTCGCGAGGTCGAGGCTTCGAAGCCGGCGTCGGCGGCGATCTTCGCCCGGAAGGTCGAGCGGCGGCCGATCCTGGGGCGAAAGCGGGCGCTGCAGACGAGGTTGAGGTGACGCACGGCGACCCGGCGCCGGCCCAGGTAGAGGCCGATCGCCTCGCCGCGCCGGTTGGCGCAGGGGGAGACGTAGGCGGTGATCAGCGCCCGCCGCCCCCGCCTGACCCTCCTGCTGGCGGCCTTGATCCCGGTGAAGGAGCGGGCCAGCGGGCAGACGGTCGGCTGCGCCCCGACGAGGCGCGACACCCGGCCGGCGCCGGAGACGGTGTAGAGGCGGCCGCAGGAATCCTCGCCGAAGGAGTTGAGGCGGCCGACGGTGAGCTGCTCGGAGCGGTCGCTGGCGAAGGGGGCGCCGAGGTCGAGCGAGCGGATTTGGCCGCTGCAGAGGTCGCCGTAGAGGTAGCGGCCGTCGAGGGCGCCGAGCGCCGTGTCGCGGACGACGTAGCCGCCGATGATCGCGCAGCCGAAGGCGGCTTCGCCGCCGGGGTCTTCGTGGGGGTAGTCGAACACCGGGCTGACGAAGTCGCTCGCTTGCGAGCCGGCGCAGCCGGTGTCGGTGAAGGGCCCTTCGATCAGGCCCTCGCGGCAGTTCCAGCCGTAGTTGGCGCCCGGCGGTGAGCCGGGCGGCGCGTAGTCGACCTCCTCGCGTGCTTTCTGGCCGACGTCGCCGATCACCATGCCGCCGCCGGCGCGGTCGAAGGAGAAGCGGAAGGGGTTGCGCAGACCGTAGGCCCAGATCGCGTTGGCCGGGGCCGGCGCGCCGGGGAACGGATTGCCGCTCGGGACCGAGTAGGGGAGTACGCCGCCGGGGCGCGGGTCGATGCGCAGGATCTTGCCCAGCAGGCTGGCCAGGTTCTGCGCGTTGTGATGCTGGTCGTCGCTGCCGCCGCCGTCGCCGGTCGAGATGTAGAGGTAGCCGTCGGGGCCGAACTGGAGCTGGCCGCCGTTGTGGTTGCTCTCTTCGCCGTGGGGAATCGTCAGCACGTCGCGCAGCGAGGCGGCCGGGGCGCTGTCGCCCGCGGCCCGCATTTCGGCGACGTGGATCGTCCCGTCGCGGTCGTCGGCGTAGTCGAGGTAGAGGCGGCCGCTGGAGTCGAAGTCCGGCGCCAGCGCGATCGAGAGCAGCCCGCGCTCGCCGCCGCACGACCCTTCGCAGCCGACCGCGGCGGTGAGGTCGGCGAAGGGGCTCTCGGCGCCGGCCCGCACCTGCACGATCCGCCCCTCGCGCTCGACCACGAAGAGCCGTTCGGGGTTGCCGGGGTCGGAGGTGACGTAGATCGGCTGGTCGAAGTCGCCGATCGGCTGCAGCGAGGCCGCCGCGGCCGTCGCCGGGACGATCGCCGCCAGGGAAAGCGCGAGCGCGCCGAGGATTCTGCCCAGCCACATGGAGCCGACCAGCTTAGGTCAAGCCGCCCGCAACATCCCGGCGATCCTCGTGTTCGAGACTGAGCCGCCCGCTATCGTTCCGCACCCTTTGAAACGCAACCTCTCGATTCTGCTCGCGCTGACCTGCCTCTGCACGGGGTTCGCCGGCGCCCAGGCCGGCGACGCGAGGCCGCTGCCGGCGCCGCCCCAGGGCTTCTTCGGGATCGCGCCGCAGAGCGGCCTGACGCCGGAAGACGTGAGCTACATGAAGGCCGGTGGGATCGAAAGCATCCGCTGGCCGCTGCTCTGGGCCGAGGTGCAGCCGACGAGGAACGGCGGCTATGACTGGAGCGGCTTCGACCAGGCGGTCGGCGTCGCCGCGCGCGGCGGGCTGCGCATCCTGCCGTCGATCGCCTCGCCGCCGCGCTGGGTGGCTGGGAGGGAAACGACGATGCCGATCGCCAGCAGCAGGCAGCGTCTGGCGTGGAAGGCCTTTCTCACCGCGGCGGCCAAGCGCTATGGGCCCGGCGGGGAATACTGGACCGAACACGCGACGCCGGTGAAGGTCCCCTCCGAACCGGAAGGGATCAACTACGAACCGGCGATCACGCCGCCGGTGCCGATCCGCACCTGGCAGATCTGGAACGAGTCGAACTTCTTCTACTTCGCCTTCCCGGTCTCGCCGAGTCGCTACGCGAAGCTGGTGACGATCTCCAGCCAAGCGATCAAATCGGTCCAGCCCTCGGCGCAGATCCTGCTCTCGGGCCTCTTCGGCACGCCAACCGCCGGCGGCAGGCGCGGCATGCCCGCCGCCGCCTTCCTGCGCCAGTTCTACCGCTACCCCGCGATCAAGAGCCGCTTCGACGCCGTCTCCCTCCACCCCTACGCGGTCGACACCGAAACGCTCGAAGAACTGGTCGAAGAATTCCACGACGTGCTGGTCGAAAAGCACGACCGGCCCGGCTTCTACATCACCGAGATGGGATGGGGCTCGCAAAACGACTTCAGGCACGACGCGTTCGAGCAGGGCCCAGGCGGGCAGATGCGGGAGCTGCGGGACTCCTACCGGTACCTGCTCGCCAACCAACGGCGGCTCAACCTGAGGGGCGTCTACTGGTTCTCCTGGAAAGACGTCAAGAGCAGCACCTGCGACTTCTGCGATTCGGTCGGCCTCTTCCGCGAAGGCAAGCGCTTCAGGCCCAAGCCCGCCTGGCGGACCTTCGTCCGGCTGGCCGGCGGCCGGGCCCGGCCCTGAGACGGCGTGCGCATCCGATAGCTTGAGCCGCCGTGGCTGAACGGTTGCTGATCACCGGCGGAGCCGGATTCGTCGGCTCGAACCTGGCCGTGTCGCTCGCGACCGGGCACCCCGAGTGGGAGATCCTCGCGCTCGACAACCTCTACCGGCGCGGCTCGAAGCTGAACCTGCCGCGGCTGCGGGCGGCCGGCGTGGAGTTCGTCGAGGGCGACGTGCGCTCGCCCCGGGACCTCGCCAAGCTGCCGGAGATCTCGGCGCTGGTCGAGTGCTCGGCCGAGCCCTCGGTGATGAGCGGCGTCGACGGCGACACCGCCTACCTCCTCCACACCAACCTCACCGGCGCCTACAACTGCCTCGAGCTGGCCCGCCGCGACGGCGCCTTCTTCGTCTTCCTCTCGACCAGCCGCGTCTACCCCGTGGCGCCGCAGGCAGAGCTGGCGCTCGAGGAGGCCGAGACCCGCTTCGAGATCGCCGCCGAGCAGGCGCACCCCGGCGTCTCGCCGGCCGGGATCTCCGAGCGCTTCCCGCTCGAGGGCCCCCGCACCCTCTACGGCGCCACCAAGCTCGCCGCCGAGCTCTTGATCGAGGAGTACCGGGCTGGGTTGGGGGTGCCGGCGGTGATCGATCGCTGCGGCGTGATCGCCGGCCCCTGGCAGATGGGCAAGGTCGACCAGGGCGTGTTCACGCACTGGATGCTCGCCCACCACTTCGGCAACCCGCTCAGCTACATCGGCTTCGGCGGCGCCGGCAAGCAGGTGCGCGACCTGCTCCACGTCGACGACCTGGTCGACCTGGTCGAGCGCCAGCTCGGCGACCGCGAGGCCTGGGACGGGCGCACGGTCAATGTCGGCGGCGGCCGCGAGCGCAGCCTCTCGCTGCGGGAGACGACCGAGATCTGCCGGCGCCTGACCGGCAACGAGGTGCCGATCTCGCCGGTCGAGGAGACGCGGGCGGGCGACGTGCCGGTGTACCTTTCCGACTGCGGGAAGCTCTTCGAGCTGGACGAGTGGCGCCCACGGCGCAGCGCCGAACAGGTGCTGGCCGACATCCACGACTGGATCCAAGAAGACGAGGGCCGGATCGCCGACGCCCTGGAGATCAACGCCCCAGCGGGGGGAAGGGAGTAGGTACAGATGGCGGTTGCGATCATCACCGGCGCCGGGGGCCTGATCGGCTCCGAGGCGGTCGACCACTTCATCGGCGAGGGCTTCGACGTGGTCGGGATCGAGAACGACATGCGGGCGCGGTTCTTCGGCCCCGAATCCTCGACCTCCCATGTGACCGAGCGGCTGGTCGCCGAGCACGCCTCCGGGTTCCGCTGGGAGAACGCCGACATCCGCGACCGCGACGCGGTCGACCGGGTCTTCCGCGAGCACGCCGGTCAGGTCGAGCTGGTCATCCACACCGCCGCCCAGCCCTCCCACGACTGGGCCGCCAGCGATCCGCAGACCGACTTCGGCGTCAACGCCAATGGCACCCTCAACCTGCTCGAGGCCGCGCGCGCACACTGTCCGAGCGCCCCGTTCGTCTTCTGCTCGACCAACAAGGTCTACGGCGACACGCCGAACCGCCTGCCGCTGCAGGATCTGGAGAAGCGCCTGGAGCTGCCCGAGGACCACCCTTACTACAAGGGGATCGACACCTCGATGTCGATCGACGCCTCGACCCATTCGCTCTTCGGCGTCTCCAAGGCCGCCGCCGACTTGCTCGTCCAGGAGTACGGCCACTACTTCGACATGCCCACCGTGTGCTTCCGCGGCGGCTGCCTGACCGGGCCCCAGCACGCCGGCGCCAAGCTGCACGGCTTCCTCGCCTACCTGATGAAGTGCACCGTCACCGGCACCCCGTACACCGTCTTCGGCTACGCCGGCAAGCAGGTGCGCGACAACATCCACAGCGCCGACCTGATCGCCGCCTTCGACGCCTTCCGCAAGGCGCCGCGCGCGGCGGCCGTCTACAACATCGGCGGCGGGCGCTTCAGCAACTGCTCGATGCTCGAGGCGATCGAGATCTGCGAGCGCGTCGCCGGCCGCGAGCTGAGCTGGGAGATGGGCGAGGAGCCGCGGATCGGCGACCACCGCTGGTGGATCTCCGATCTGGCGCCGTTCGAAGCCGACTACCCGGACTGGAGCTTGCGCTACGGAGTCGAGGACATCCTCGCCGAGATGCACGAGCAGAACCTCGAGCGTTGGACCGTGGGCGTGGCATGAAGCTCTCGGTCGTGATGCCGGCTCAGAACGAGGAGGGCTCGGTCGGGGCGACGGTCGAAGGCGTGGTCGCCGCGCTCGAGCGCGAGCAGGTCGACTACGAGATCGTCGTCGTCGACGACGCCAGCGAGGACTCGACCGCCGCCGTCGTCACGGCGATCGGCGAGTCCAACCCGCGGGTCCGCTGCCACCGCTCCCACTACGAACGGGGCTTCGGGATGGCGATCCGCGCCGGCCTCGACGTCTTCGAGGGCGACGCGGTGGCGATCGTGATGGCCGACGCCTCCGACGACCCCGAGGACCTGGTCCGCTACCACCGGTTGCTCGAGGCCGGCTGGGACTGCGCCTTCGGCTCGCGCTTCATGCCGGGCGCCGAGATCCACGACTACCCGCGGCTGAAGCTGACCATCAACCGGCTCGCCAACTGGTTCATCCGGATCCTCTTCCGTCACCGCTACAACGACACCACGAACGCCTTCAAGGCCTACCGGCGCGAGGTGATCGAAACGATCCAGCCGCTGCTCTCCAAACACTTCAACCTGACCGTCGAGATGCCGCTCAAGGCGATCGTCAGGGGGCACACCTACGAGGTGGTGCCGACCTCCTGGACCAACCGCACCAGCGGCGTGCCGAAGCTGGCGATGAAAGAGATGGGCAGCCGTTACCTCTTCATCGTCCTCTACGTCTGGCTCGAGAACGCCCTCAGCCGCGGCGACTACCAGGTGCGCTCCGGCGAGCCTGGCCGCTCGCCTGCCGACCGCGCCCGCTCCTAGGCCTTGCGGCCGACGACCAGGAACTGCTTGCCGAGCAGCCTCCAGGCCGGCGGCGTCTTCAGGTAAGTCCGGGTGAGTCGCGGCGAGGGCGGCAGGATGCCGCGAAAGGAGTAGGGCAGGTAACGGGGGATCACCTTTTCGGGCTCGAAGCCCGCTGCATAGAGGTGCTCGCCGATCGCGAGGTGGGTGAGCGCGACGTAGTGGTCGGCGCAGTCCCAGTATTCGTCGGAGCAGTAACGGTAGTTCGGACCCATGATCGCGATCCGTCCCCCCGACTCCATCACGCCGTGCATCTTCTCGAGGAAGGCCGCGATCGCCTCCTGGTCGGCGAGGTGCTCGAGGAAATTGGAGACGAAGACGCCGTCGAAGTGGTCGGCCGGCAGCTCCGCGTCCATGATCATCGAGGTGATCACCTTGGTGTCGGGCTTGTGCGCGGCCTGCTCGTAGCTGACGGCGTCGACCGCCCAGGTCTCCCGCGCCGGCACCGAGCCGATGAACTCGCCGCGCCCGGCCGCCGGGTCCAGGACCTTCTGAGGCTGGCCCATGATGCCGTGGACGTGGGGGCCGATCTCGCGCCAGACGGCGATCCGGCCGTCCTGGTCGATGTCCCGGAAGCGGAATTCGTATAGGCGCTCGTAGTTCATCTCAGGCAGCTTGCTCCTTTGGCTGGCGTCGGCGCAGGCGCGGGCGCCGCCTCGCCATCCAGGCGAAGGGGGCGCTGATCCGAGGCTGTCCATTACGCATGTTCGGGTTCGAATACGGATCGACCGCGGTCAGCGGCAACCACCTTTCCTTGAGGCGGTCTTTCTCCCAGTCCTCGACCTCAGTCGAACGGCTCGACGACTCGAAGTGGTACAGGATCAGGTCGGGATCGTAGAGGACCCGGTGCCCCTTGGCCCGCAGCTTCAGGCAGTAGTCGATGTCGTTGTAGTTCATCGCGAAGGTGGGACTGAGGCCGCCGACCTCGTCGAATAGCTCGCGCCGCGTCATCAGGCAGGCGCCGGTGACCGCGAGGCAGTTCTGGGCCACCCGGACCTCGTTCGCGTAACCGGTGTGGTCGCCGGCGAAGCCCCGGTAGATGTGGCCCGGCAGGCCGCCGCGGAACCTGACCACGACGTGCTGAAGACGGCCGTCTTCCCAAATCAGGCGGCCGCCCACGGCGCCGATCTCCGCTTGGCTCGAATACATCACCATGCGCTCGATCCAATTCGGCGTCACAACCTCCATGTCGTCGTTGAGCAGCAGCAGGTGCTCGCCGCGGCTGCGGACGGCGCCGAGGTTGATCTTCGCCGAGAAGTTGAACGGGCGGTCGTAGGAGACGAGCCGCAGGCGCTCGCCGCCGATCTCGCGCAGCGCTTCGATCACGTCGGAGGGGGTGTCGGCGTCGACGACGACGACGATCTCGTAGTTCTCGTAGGTCGACTTCTCGACGATGCTGCGCACGCAGTGCTGGGCGAGGACCACGGCCTCGTAGCGGATCTCCCGCACGGTGCCGCGGGTGGGGATCACGATGCTGACCAGCGGCTGCTGCGTCAGTTTGGGCTCGAGGTGGTAGACGCCGGGGTCCTCCGCGTCGCGCTCCACCGTCGCCTGCAGCCCGATCCGGCCGCAGTGCGCCTGGATCGCGCGCCGGCCGGCCTCGAAGGCCCAGAGTTTCGCGTCGCCGCCGGCGACCGAGGTCTCGAGCATCCGCCAGTGGTAGAGCACCCGCGGCACGTGCAGAACCGCGCGCGCTCGCTCGCTCACCTTCAGCACCAGGTCCCAGTCCTGGGAGCCCTCCAACTCGGGATCGAAGCCGCCGACCTCTTCGGCCACCGAGCGGCGGAAGACCGCGAGGTGGCAGGTGTACATCTGCGTCCGCATCCGCTCGGGCGACCAGTCGGGCTTGAAGAAGGGTCCGGAGTGGTGGCCGGCGCGATCGATCTTGTCTTCGTCGGTGTAGACGAAGTCGGCCTCGGGGGTGCCGAGCAACGCCTCGTGGACCAGCGCCAGGGCGTCGGGGTGGAGCTCGTCGTCATGGTCGAGCAGTGCGACGAACTCGCCCTCGGCGATCGCCAGAGCATCGTTGGAGGCGGCGACGATGCCGCCGTTGGCCTCGCGGAAGAAGGGGCGGACGCGTGGGTCCTCGCGCTGGGCGCGCTCCAGCATCGCCCGTACGTGCGGCTCGGTCGAGCAGTCGTCGACCACGCACAGCTCCCAGTCGGCGAAGGTCTGGGTGTGGACCGACTCCAGCATCGCCCAGAGGACGTCGGCCGGGGTGTTGTAGACCGGCGTCAGAACCGAGAAGCGGGGCGCCGCCAACGGCTAGCTCCGGCCCTGGAGCCGGCGCATGACGGCGCCGAGGATGCGCATGCCGCCGGGGATCCGCGACTGCACGCGCGAGGCGACCGCGGTGACGGCCCGCGAGCGCTCCTCGGCGCTGGCCAGCTGCCCGCGGACGGCGCCGAGCTCGGCGTCCTTGCCGATCAGGAGATCGCGCAGGCGCAGGTTCTCCTCGCGCAGGCGGTCGATCTCGACCCCGATCTGAGAGCGGTTCTCGACCCCCTGCGCGTCCTCCAGCTCGGCCAGCTTGTCCTGGTTGGCGAGCAGCGCCGTGCGCACCTCGGAGGTCTCCTGCCGCTGGCGGGTGAGGGCGCGGTCATAGCGGCGCACCGTCTCGACCAGCGGCTCCTCGACGCGGGTGTAGAGGGCGGCCCAGGGGGTGATGAAGGAGAAATCCTGCTCGAGGTCGCGCATGAACCCTTCGCGGGCCAGGATCGCGGCCCAGGCGTCGGGTGACTGGACGTTGAGGTGGGTCGCCTCGCCGAAGTCGTGCGGAGTCGTCGAGAGCAGCAGGCGGTCGGTCGCGGAGCAGAGGTTTGCGATCACCTTGTCGGTCTCCTCGGCCGGGATGTGCTCCAGCACCTCGATCGAGACGATCAGGTCGTAGCGGCGCTGCAGCGGCTCGGCCAGCGAGGCGGCGGCGCAGCGCTCCCGCACCGAGTCGTCGACCTGCGAGATCGCGTACTCGGAGATGTCTACGCCGTGGGCGTCGACCCCACGCTTGTGCAGGGCCTCGACCAGGAAACCCATCGCGCAGCCGGCGTCGAGCACCGAGCTGGGGTGGAGGCTGCGGATGATCCCGTCGGCGATCTCGGCGAAGAAGCCGAGCCAGTGCTCGTTGCGCTCGTAGGGGATGCCGCAGTCATGCCGGTAGTAGAAGGCGCCGTACTCAGGCGTGCCGTTGCCGGCGGCCGCCGGCTCGACCGATTGGGGCTGGTCAGCCATCGCGGCGAGTCTACCCAGGGCGCAACGACTAATCGGGATTGCTGACGCACCCCGCAACGCGTGGCCCGATGGGGTGTTGCGACGGGGTAATCGTGGGAGACCACCTCTCGCGCGGCGCGGGCGAGCCCGCCGCGAGCCCGATCGGTGTGCGAGTCTGACGCCGGATGCACGGCCCCCTGTTAATCCTCCTGGCCATCCATTTCGTGCTGACCGCGCTTCCCGGGGCGGCCGCGATCTTCTGCGCCCGCAGGCTCGGCGTCATCCAGGTGCCGCTGCTGCTGGCGATCGGGCTCGCCGCCACCGGGGCGATCGCGATGCTCGCCTTCTGGACCTACTTCGTCGATCCCCTCGTCGGCCGCAGCCTCTCCTACCTCGTGCTCTTCGGGTCCGCCCTGTACATCGGTTGGGCGGCCTGGGACGGGGGCATCGATCGCGACCTGCTGCGCAAGCTCGCCGTCCCCGCCGCGCTCTGGGGTCTCGGCTCGGCGTTCCTGATCTTCTTCGGCTTCCTCCACGGCGATCCGGCCAACGCGATGCAGGTGGCGGCGACCAGGTTCCGCCTGTTGCCCTCCGACAACGACCTGCCGCGCTACTTCGAAGCCTGGTACTACCACCACGGGCACAGCGGCGGAATCCCGTTCTACCCCCCCGACTGGCTCTCCAGCGACCGGCCGCCGCTGCAGATCGGCTACGGGTTGCTGCAGCGCCCGTTCGGCCTCTACAACGAAGTCACGAACTACCAGGTCCTCGCGGTGATGCTGCAGCAACTCTGGATCGTCGCCCTCTGGGCGCTGCTGCTGGCGGCGCGGGTGGGCCGCCTGACCCGCGGCCTGATCCTCTGCACCGTCCTCGTCAGCGACCTCGCTCTGGTCAACGGGTTCTTCGTCTGGCCGAAGATGCTGCCGGCGGCGATGCTGGTGGCCGTGGCGGCGCTGGTCCTCAATCCGCTCTGGCAGGAACTGCGGTCGAAGGTCTGGGTGGGAGTTCTGGTCGGGGGGCTCTTCGGCCTGGCGATGATGGGACACGGCTCAAGCTTCTTCGGGATCGTCCCGCTGGCCCTGATCGCCGCCTTTCGCGGGATGCCCAGCTGGCGCTGGATCGGGGTCGCGGTGGCGACGGGGCTCGTGCTCGTCGCTTCCTGGGGGGCCTACCAGAAATACATCGACCCGCCGGGCGACCGCCTGACCAAGCTTTCGCTGGCCGGATTGCCGGAAAAAGACGACCGCGGCCTCGGCGAGGCGGTCGTCGACTCCTACCGCGAAGTCGGCCTTGGCGGCGCGATCCACAACAAGGCCGAGAACCTCGTGACGATGGTCGGAGGCGGTCCGGCGGCCGAAGCCTTGGGCCGGGGGCTGGACGACCTGTCCGGCTCGGGGGGAATCACGGGGCTGGTCGAGGAACTGCGCAACGTCTACTTCTTCGACCTGCTGCCCTCACTTGGCCTGCTTCTGATCGCCCCTTTCGTGATGCTCGCCGGGCGCCGTCGCGGCCGCGAGCGCCTCGAGGAATGGTCGTTCGCGCTCAGCTGCTGGTTGACGGTGGCGATCGGCGCCCTCGCCTGGGGGGTGATCGCGTTCGGCAACCTCGCCGCCCGCACCGTTCTCCACACCGGCAGCTACCTGCTGCCGCTACTCGCCTTCGCCGGGGCCGTCGCCGGCCTGCGCGCGACCTTCCCTCGCTTCGGCGCCTGGTACTCGGCGATCGCCGCCGCGATCATGCTGGCCATCTACACCCCGGTCCTCTACCTGCTTCCCGGAACGAGCTACTCGGCGGCTTCGGCGATCCTCGCCGCCGTCTTCCTGCTCGCCTTCGTCGCTTTGGCCCTGGCGCCCTCGCACGTCGAGCGGGAGATCGCCGCGGGGGCGGCTAGCGCCGGCGCAGAGTCTGCAGGCCAGCCCGCAGCGGTTGCGTGAGCCGCCAAGAGCGCGAAGCCCGCATGCCTTCGACCACCCCGTTCAGCGCCTCGATCTGCGCCGCCTGCGTTTCGTGGGCGACCCGCAGACGGCAGGTTTCGTCAGCCAGCTGCTCGACGTGGTGGAGGACCGAGGCCAGCTCACGCGGCTCGCCGGGCTCGAAGGCGAGCAGGTCCTCGACGCTGACCTCGACCGGCTTCTTGCGGGCGAGGACGACGCCGTGGCTGGGCACGCCCTCCTCGATCACCGGCAGCAGCTCGACGATTTCGAAGGCGCGGCCCCAGTGGGCGCGGATCCACCAGGGCGAGTTGATCGCGATCGGGCCGCCGCGGTCCCACGGGTAGCCCTGCATCAGCGGGTTCATCCCGATCCTGTCTTCGTCCCATTTCTCCCCGGTTAGCGGCTCCAGCATCCCCTTCCCGAGGAAGGTGGCGAAGAGCAGGCCGCCGTCGGCGAGCACACGGTGGTGCTCACGCAGCCAGCCAGCCCAGTTGTCGGTGAAGTGCGTGTAGACGCTGTAGGCGTAGATCAGGTCAAAGCTGCCGTCGGGTTGCGGCAGCCCCGGGGTCTCGTCGGACTCGAAGAAGTCGAAGGGAGGGGAAAGGTTCGCGCCGAGCCACTCCAGG
>C688J35102_120989742_pt1 | contig 13269 bp, 15 predicted proteins | sample HopSoiMetagenom2_FD_35102 | JGI IMG/M metagenome (IMG submission 35102)
ATTTTCAACGAACAGACAATCGCGAGCCTGAAGACGCCAATCATCGCCGGCGGCGCCAACAATCAGCTCGCCACTCCGGAAGACGGCGAACGGCTGCACGCGCGTGGAATTCTGTACGCCCCCGATTATGTGATCAACGCGGGCGGGATCATCAACGTTTGCACCGAATATCTGGGCGACGGCGATGCCACCCTGGTGCGGGAGCGAATCGAAGGCATTCCCGTGCGGCTTGAACAGATTTGGTCGGAAAGCGCACAGACCGGCCGCGATCCCGCGTCGGTTGCCGACGCCATGGCGCAGAAGCTGATCGGGAGGGCATAAGCGCCAAGATATGCACGCGCTCGCAAATCCGGCGCGGTTCCTCCGCTTTGCCCGGCCCGCCACGATCTGGCTGGTGCTGATCGGCCTCGCGCTTGCAGTCGGCGGGATGGCCGCGGGCCTGACGCTGACTCCGCCCGATTACCTGCAAGGCGAGATGGTGCGCATCATCTACATCCATGTGCCTGCCGCCTGGCTCGGAATGGCCGGTTGGCTGGGGATTGCCGCGGCATCGGTGAGCCAGCTCGTGTGGCGGCACCCGCTTGCGGCCGTGGCGGGCCGCGCGACCGCACCGGTCGGTGCGACGTTCGCCGCGATCTGCCTCATCACCGGCTCCATCTGGGGACGTCCGACCTGGGGCACGTGGTGGGAATGGGATGGGCGGCTAACCTCCATGCTCGTACTGTTCTTCCTCTACCTCGGCTATATCGCGCTCGCCTCGGCCGAGCGCGAGCGGGGCGGCGAGGGCAGGATCGCCGCCATTTACGGGTTGGTCGGAGCGATCAACCTGCCGATCATCCATTATTCGGTTTTGTGGTGGCGAACGCTCCACCAGGGCGAAAGCATCGGTCCCACCGGGTCGTCGATCGACAACTCGATACTGTGGCCGCTGCCGCTGACGATGGTCGGCTTCACTTGCCTGTTCGGCGCGGCGGTGCTGATGCGGATCCGCGCCGAGCTGGCGCAGACCAAGGTCGAGGCACGCATGCGCCGGATGGGGGTGGAATGAACCCCTGGCCCTTCGTGATTGCCGCGTATGGGGTGGCCGTGGCGCTGACCGTCGCGCTGCTGCTGTGGGCGTTCGCGTCGATGCGCCGCGCCGAAGCCGCCGCCGACGCGCTCAAGCGCCAATGAAACCCAAGAACCAGCGACTCGTGCTGGTGGTCGCTGCAGTTGTCGCTGTGCTCGTCGCAGTGCTGCTCGCGATGTGGGGCCTGCGCGAACGCGCCTCATATTTCTACACGCCGGCGGAGATTGCGGCCGGCAAGGCCGCGCAGGGGCAGGCGGTGCGGCTCGGCGGAATGGTCGAGCGCGGCTCAGTCAAGCGTCAGCCCGACGGAGTGACGATCCGCTTCGTCGTGACTGACGGACAGGCGCGGACTCCGGTCATCTATCGAGGCATTGTGCCGGACCTGTTCCGGGAAGGCAGCGGCGCGGTCGCCGAAGGTCGACTAGAAAATGGCACGTTCGTCGCCGACACCATTCTCGCCAAACACGACGAACGCTACATGCCCCCAGAACTTGGCAATCTGACAGCGGAGCATAAGGCCGGTAAGACGCTCGCGAAATGATCGCCGAAACTGGTCTCGCCGCGCTGTGGCTCGCCGCCGGGCTTGCTATGCTTCAGTTTGTGCTGATGATCGGGGCGCTGAGGACGCGCGTAGACGTAGGCCGCACGATCCGCTCGATCGCGGTGGTGCAAGGCGTGCTGACTTTGATCGCGTTCGCCGCGCTGCTGCTGGTGTTCGCGCGGACCGATCTGTCTGTCGCTTTGGTGTTCGAGAACAGCCACAGCGCCAAGCCCTTCATTTACAAGTTCGCTGGAGCGTGGGGGAACCACGAAGGATCGATGCTGCTGTGGGTGACGGTGTTGTCGGTTGCAGGGGCGTTCTTCGCGATCCTGTCGAGGCGGACGAGCGAACGGACACTGATCGCTGCCCTGGGCGCGCAGGCCGCGTTGGCGCTCGGCTTCTACGCCTTCCTGCTGATCGCATCGAACCCGTTCGCGCGGCTGTTTCCAGCGGCGCCGGAGGGCAGGGGATTGAACCCTCTGCTGCAGGATCCCGGCTTGGCCTTCCACCCGCCGACGCTCTACATCGGCTATGTCGGACTTTCGATCGCGTTCAGCCTTGCCGTCGGAGCGCTGCTGACGGGTGAGGTCGACTCACGCCTGGCGCGCGCGATGCGGCCGTGGGTGCTCGGCGCATGGATCTTCCTGACGCTCGGCATCACCGCTGGCAGCTATTGGGCTTATTACGAGCTGGGCTGGGGCGGTTACTGGTTCTGGGATCCGGTTGAGAATGCGTCGCTCATGCCTTGGCTCGCGGCGACGGCGCTTCTCCATTCGATCAACGTGCTCGCCGCGCGAGGAGCGTTGAAGGCATGGACGATGATGCTTGCGGTGATCGCGTTCTCGATGTCGATGGTTGGGACTTTCCTCGTTCGGTCGGGGATTCTGACGTCCGTGCATGCGTTCGCGATCGACCCCGAGCGCGGCACGTTCCTGCTCGCATTGCTCGCGATCTATGTCGGCGCGGCGTTCACGTTGTTCGCATTGCGCGGAGCGACGCTCAAGGAAGGCGCGCCGTTCGAGCTCGTCAGCCGTGAAACGGGACTGGTGATCAACAACCTGCTTTTGAGCGTCATCCTCGGGATCGTTTTCCTGGGCACCTTGTACCCTTTGTTCGTCGAGGCGGTGAGCGGCGAGAAATTGTCCGTCGGAGCGCCGTATTTCAATTCGGTTGCTGGACCGCTGGCGCTGGTCCTCGCGCTTCTGGTCGGTGTCGGACCGCTGCTCAGGTGGCGGCACGAAGCTCGACCGGTGTTGAAGAAGCTTACCGTTCCGGCGCTGCTTGGCGTGAGCGCGCTCGTGATCACGTTCATTGTCGCGCCTGCAATGGGAATCCTGCCCCGCCTCGGCCTGACCGTGGCCGCCTATCTCGCCAGCGCGAGCATCCTGCCATTGGTGGGGCGCAATCCGTTGCGCGTGCCGCTTGCCACCTGGGGAATGGTCGCCGCGCATTTCGGGATTGCCGTCGCGCTGACCGGAATGGCGATGAACGCCGCCTTCACCAGCGAGCGGCTGGCGGTGATCAAGACGGGTGAGACGTTGAGCGTCGGTCCGTGGCTCGTTGAGCTCCACGGAGTCACTCCGACCGCAGGCAAGAACTGGACCGCGATCGAGGGCGAGATTCGCGCCACGCGCGGCCAGGGCATCGTTTCGCTGAAGCCGCAGACTCGCTATTTCAGCGATCCGCCGGCCGAAACCAATGAATCGGCGATCCGCACCTTCTGGAATGGGCAGTTGTACACCGTGATCGGCAAGTCCGATCCGTCCGGCGGATGGCAGGTGCGGCTGTGGTGGAAGCCGTTCGTGACTTTGATTTGGGCCGGTGGTGCGCTGATTGGGTTCGGCGGTGCTGTGGCGCTGCTCGGCCGAGTGTGGCGCAGACGCCGGCGAGAGCCCGATTGGCGCGAGCGCTACGCATGAGCCGCGCCATCCGCTTCGCACCGTTGGCGCTGCTGTTGCTGGTGGTCGTCGCGCTCGTCTGGCGCCTGGCCACGCCGAGCAACAGCACTGTCTCGTCCAAGCTCGAAGGCAAATCGGTCCCGGCGTTTGCGCTGCCTGCCATCGTGGCGAAGCCGGGGCTTTCGTCTGCCGATCTCGCGACGGGCAAGCCGCGGATCGTGAACGTCTTCGCCAGCTGGTGCGTGCCGTGCATCACCGAAGTGCACGTGCTGCAGGAACTCAAGTCGCGCGGTGTGCTGGTCGACGGCATCGCGGTTCGCGACACGCCGCCGGACCTGGCCGATTTCCTGGCCCACAACGGCGACCCGTATGAGCGGATCGGAAGTGACGCTGAGAGCAGGGTGCAGATCGCGCTGGGCTCGTCGGGCGTGCCTGAAAGCTTCATCGTCGATGGGCATGGGATCATCCGTTACCAGCATATCGGGCCGATCGAGGCGTCGGACGCGCCGATGATCATGGCCAAGCTGGAGCAGGCACGGTGAGGCGGCTCGCGCTGTTGCTGGCGTTGACGGCGCAGCCGCTGCTGGCCGACAGCAACCTGCCGCCCGCCTACTGGGCAAACCGACAGCTCCCCGACCCGAAGCAGGAGGCCAGAGCCGAGGCGCTGATGGAGGAGTTGCGCTGCCTCGTCTGCCAGGGGCAGTCAATCGCCGACTCCGACGCCGAGCTTGCCGGCGACATGCGTGACCTCGTGCGGCGGCGCATCGCCGCCGGTGAGAAGCCTGCGGCCGTGCGCGGATGGCTGATCCAGCGCTACGGCAGCTGGATCAGCTACAAGCCGACGGACGAACCGGCTGGATGGCCGCTGTGGCTGGCGCCGCTGGCGCTGCTCGGCATCGGTGCGTTCCTGATTCGCCGGCGCATCCGGATGAAGGCGCGCGGCTGATGGGCTGGGCGATCCTGCTGCTGCTTTTTGTCCTCGGCCTTGGCACGCTGTGGCTGTTCGGCGTGCGTGGCGGCCTGCTCAAGGCTGCGGCTGCGGCGTTGCTGCTCGGCGCCTCGGGTTACGCCCTGCAGGGACAGCCCGAGCTCGCGGGTTCGCCGGCTCAGGGGAGTGAGGGCGCTGGCGCGGTGCCGCTAACGGAGGCGCGCCACGCCTTTTTCGGCGACTTCAGCGGCGAGGAATCGTGGCTGCGAATCTCAGAGGCGCTGGGGCGCACCGGCAATACTGCGGACGCGGTCGGAATCCTGCAGAACGCCGTCCGCCGCTATCCTTATGACGAGCAACTCTGGATCGGCCTCGGCAACGCATTGGTTGATCACGCGCACGGGCTCACGCCTCCCGCCGAGCTAGCATATCAAAGAGCGGCCGAGCTCGCGCCGGGCCGTCCGGCGGCGCCTTTCTTCTATGGGCTGGCGCTCGCCCGATCCGGCGACCGCGAAGCTGCAGTGGAAGTGTGGAAGCGAATCCTCGCCAATTCGCCGGCGAAGGCCAGCTGGCGGCCGCTGATCGAACAAGGGGTGACGGCGTTATCGGCTCCTCGCCAGCATTAGCTGGGGAGGAACCTAAGCAACCGGCTCGTAAGGTAGGTCCAAAGCCTCGGCGACCGCTTGGTGGCGGATCTTGCCGCCGGAGACGTTGAGACCTGCAGCGAGATTTGGGTCCTGGCGCATCGCTTCCTCAGCGCCGAGACTGGCGATCTTGAGTGCGAAGGGCAGGGTCGCGTTGTTCAACGCGAAGGCGCTGGTCCGCGCGACTGCGCCGGGCATGTTGGCTACGCAATAATGGATGATCCCGTCGACTTCGTAGACGGGGTCGGCGTGTGTGGTCGCATGCGAGGTCTCGAAGCAACCGCCCTGGTCGATCGCAATGTCGACCAGCACCGAACCGCGCTTCATCGTCTTCAGCATGTCGCGGGTGACTAGCTTGGGCGCGGCGGCGCCGGGGACGAGCACCGCGCCGATCACCAGCTCCGCTTCCTTGACCGCGCTGGCGATTGCCGCCCGCGATGCGTAGGCCGTCTTGATCTGGCTCGAGAAGAACATGTCGAGCTCGGCCAAACGGTCGTTGTTGATGTCGTAGATGGTGACGTCGGCGCGCATACCGGTGGCCATCTGCGCCGCGTTCACTCCGGCGACCCCGCCGCCGAGGATCGCGACCTTGGCGGGAGCGACGCCGGGAACGCCGCCGAGAAGGACCCCGCGGCCCCCCTGTTCCTTCTCGAGATAATGGGCGCCGACTTGCACAGACATTCGGCCGGCAACCTCGCTCATCGGTTTCAGCAGCGGGAGCGAGCCGTTCCTCGCCGTCACGGTCTCATAAGCTATGCAGGTGGCTCCGGACTTCATCAGGCCCTCAGCCTGCGGCTTGTCGGCGGCAAGGTGGAGGTAAGTGAAGACGATGTGCCGCGCCTCGAGAAGCGCGATCTCCTGCGGCTGCGGCTCCTTGACCTTCACGATCATGTGGGCGGCCTTGAACACCGAAGCCGCATCGGGGAGGATCTGCGCACCGGCTTTCTCATAAGCCTTGTTGGGGCAGTCGATGCCATTGCCTGCGCCGGTTTCGACCACCACTTCGTGCCCATGCGCAACGAGCTCCGCCACCGAAGCGGGAGTCAGTCCCACGCGATACTCATGGACCTTGATCTCTTTCGGGACCCCGACACGCATTATTCGTCCGCTCCGCTCTATATGATTGCGCGGGCATATAGACGGGCAAATTGGCGTTGTCCTCCCGGATCGAAGCGGGGTTTGCGGCGCTATGGCGCCGGTGCTAGTGCGGCGCACCGCCGTTCACCCGGCGCGGGGGCAGAAAGAATGCGCGTTCGCGGTTTGCCGGATTTGAATTCCCTTCGATGAGCATCAGTCCAACTGGAGGCGCTGAATCCGCTCCGCCGGAAGACCTTGCGCACGGCCACGCGCAGGGTCCGCTGTACAAGCTCGCGATCGGCGCCATCGGCATCGTTTATGGCGACATCGGCACGTCGCCGATCTACGCCTTCCGCGAGACCTTCGCCGGCCATCATGTACTCAAGGTCGACCAGCTTCACATCTTCGGCGTCCTCAGCCTCATCTTCTGGTCGATGATGATCATCGTGACGCTCAAATACGTCACGATCATCATGCGCGCGGACAACAAGGGGGAGGGCGGGAGCCTCGCTCTGCTCGCCCTGATCAACCGGACGCTGAGCGGGAAGAAGAAATGGACGAGCGGAGTGATCATGCTCGGCGTCTTTGCCACCGCTCTGTTCTACGGTGACAGCATGATCACGCCGGCGGTTACGGTTCTTTCGGCGGTCGAAGGTCTGGAGACGGTCAATGCCGGCCTAACGCCGTTCGTCATCCCGATCGCCATCGCAATCCTGATCGGCCTCTTCGCCATCCAGGCGCGCGGCACCGCCCGCGTCGGACTGATGTTCGGCCCCGTCATGGTCCTGTACTTCATCGCCCTTGCCGGCCTCGGCATTATCCACATCATGGATCAGCCGTCGGTGCTGTTGGCGATGCTCAACCCGGTCAATGCAGTGCATTTCTTTACGACGGACTTCATGCGTGCCTTTGTCGCGCTTGGCTCCGTGGTCCTCGCGGTGACGGGTGCGGAGGCGCTTTACGCCGACATGGGGCACTTCGGCCGTAAGCCGATTCAGGTGTCGTGGATCTATTTCGTGCTGCCGGCGCTGCTGCTCAACTATTTGGGGCAGGGGGCGATGATCCTGGCGGCCGACCCGGCCACGGCGCTTGCGCAGGTGAAGGATCCCTTCTTCTATCTCGCGCCAGACATGCTGCGGCTTCCGCTGGTGCTGCTCGCCACCGCGGCATCGATCATCGCCAGCCAGGCGGTGATCTCGGGTGCCTTCTCGGTCACGCAGCAGGCGATCCAGCTCGGTTTCGTGCCGCGGCTGAGGATCACGCATACCAGCGAAAGCGCTGCCGGGCAGATTTACATCCCCGTAGTCAATTGGGCGCTGATGATCATGGTCCTCCTGCTGGTGGTGAGCTTCCGCAGCTCCTCGAACCTGACGGGCGCGTACGGAATCGCAGTGGTGGGCGCGATGCTGATCGACAGCATCCTCATCTCGGTCGTCTTGCGGCAGATGTGGAACTGGAACCGCTACGCCGTGGCTGCGCTGCTCGCGCTCTTTTTCACCGTCGATTTCTCTTACCTTTCGGCGAACCTGCTCAAGATCCCCGCCGGCGGCTGGTTCCCGCTGCTGGTCGGAGCAATCGCGTTCACCTTCCTCACCACCTGGGCGAAGGGGCGGCAGCTGATGATCAACCGCATGAACGAAGCGAGCCTGCCGATGGAGATCTTCATCAAATCGGCGGCGCCGAGCGCTGCGCGGGTGCCGGGCACCGCGGTGTTCATGACCAGCTCCGCGAGCGGCGTCCCCCACGCCCTGCTGCACAATCTGAAGCACAACAAGGTGCTCCATGAGCGGGTGATCCTGCTGACCGTGCGGATCGAGGATGTGCCGTATGTGCTTCCCGAGCGCCGCGTCGAGCAGCGCGATTACGGGTCCGGCTTCTACCGCGTAGTCCTGCGCTACGGCTTCATGGAGGAGATCGACGTCCCCTCGGCGCTGGCGCAGCTCAAGGACTGCGGCCCCCAATGCAAGATGATGGACACCAGCTTCTTCCTCGCCCGGCAGACGCTGCTCGCCTCGTCTAGGCCGGGAATGGCGATCTGGCGTGAGAAGTTGTTCGCCTGGATGCTGCGCAACGCCGAAAGCGCGATGGAGTTCTTCAAGCTCCCGACCAACCGCGTGGTGGAGCTTGGGAGCCAAGTGGAGATCTGAACCTTCCGCGCGTCCTACGCATTGCCGCCGCATGGCTGATATCCTTTCCTGGGCCGCTACGGCCACCACCATCCTCGCCGCGCTGATGACCGCTTCAAACCTCGGTTCGCGAGTGACGGGCTACGGCTTTGCGGTGTTTACGATCGGCGCTTTGTGCTGGTTGATCGTGGGCGCGGTGACCTACCAACCCGCGCTGCTGTGGACCAACGCCGTGCTGCTCGCCGTCGACCTGTTCGGCGTTTGGCGTTGGCTCGGCCGGCAGGCAAAGGTGGAGGAGGGGGCGCGTGCCGCGGCCCAAGCGAGCGAAGCGAGCCCCGGCGAGACGCTGTTTCCGATTTCACTTCTGACCCGTGCGCCTGTCCTTGCCGGCGGCATCGAGGTCGGCCGCTGCGTCGACGCGATGGCAGGCTGCACGAGCGGCCGGGTCAGCTATATCGTCGTTTCTCACGGCGGCGTAGCAGCAGTGGGCGAGACGTTGCGGCGCTTGCCCTGGAGCAAGGCGCAGGTTGAAGAGGAGAGGGTCGTTACCAGCCTGAAACACAGTGATTTCGAGGCTATGGAAGAACTGCCGCGAGACCAGTGGCCGGCGCGCTGATCGTCACAGCCGAAATCGCTCTTCGGGATTTCTCGTGGATCGAGGGACTTCGGCGGGCGCATTATCCTGCGGAGCGCAACCTGGTGCCGGCGCACCTGACGATCTTTCATGCTCTACCGCCGTCCTCCGAAGCGGAACTTCGGACGCGCCTCAGCCGGGTCGGGCAAACGCCGCCGCCGATTGCATCCATCGCCGGGCTGATGGACCTCGGCGGCGGAGTCGCGTTTCGGATCGTCTCGCCCGATCTCGATTGCCTGCGGGAGGATCTCGCCGACGGTCTTCACGGATTGTTAGGGGCGCAGGACAGCGGCGGATGGCGGCCGCACGTCACGATCCAGAACAAGGTCGCGCCGAAGGTCGCGCGCTCTCTCATCGCTTCGCTTGAACGCGGCTTCGTGCAGCGGCCGCTGGCGATCAGCGGGCTGGCCCTGCACCGCTATCTCGGCGGCCCTTGGGAGACGATTGCGGTGTACCCGTTCCGGGGCGCTAGCTGAGGTCGCCGACCCCGTCGCAGCTGAGATCGAAGGCGGACAGGCCGGATTCAAGCACGGAGGCGAGCATCGGCTGCTCCATCAGTTCGTCGATCGCCCCTTCGGTGCCTTCACCGACCAGTGATTGGGCCTCGTCGAACGCTTCGTCCCAATCGCCGGCCTCATAGGTTCCAGCGCCGACCCAGCAAAAGGCGATGACCTCCGCCAGCTGGTCCTCGCCCAGGTCCTCGAACACCGCCCGAAGCTCTTCCTCGATGCTGTCGTTGATCGTATCGTCGAGGACCGAAAGCGTGCCCTCCTCCTCGTCGTCGACATTGTCGGCGGCCTCGTTGCCGTCATAGTCGGTCGCGGTCTGCGCCTCATATTCGCGCGCCCGAAGGATGATCCGGCACAATGTGTCGAGGGGTGTCAGCGGGTCCATTCGTGCAACGCCTCCATCGTGCGCTCAACGAGAGCAGCCGTAAGCGGTTCCTCGCGTTGACCCGTCTGTCCCGCCCACCTATATCGCGCGCCTTCAACGCCCTTGGCGGGCGTTTTCATGGGCCTATCGGGGCGGAGTAGCTCAGCTGGTTAGAGCAGCGGAATCATAATCCGCGTGTCGGGGGTTCAAGTCCCTCCTCCGCTACCATCCTCAATCACAAGCTTGCGAAGGCGGTCGCCAGATCCTTTATGAGGTCGTCGGCGTCTTCGAGCCCGACGTGCAGTCGTACCAGGCTCTCGGCGGGGGCTTTCGACACGGCGCGCGTGGGATGCACCGGCATTGCCAGGCTTTCGTAGCCGCCCCAGCTGAAGCCGATTCCAAACAGCTCGAGACGGTTGACGAAGGCGGCGGCATCTCCGTTGAGCTCGAAGGTGAAGAGGCCCGACGAGCCCTTGAAATCGCGTTTCCAATGCTCATGACCCGGACAATCGGGAAGGGCAGGGTGAAGCACCAGCCCTACGCGATCTTGCTGCTTCAGCCAGTGTGCGATCTGGAGTGCGGAGGCTTCGTGCTGCTTCAGGCGCACGCCCATCGTCCGAAGGCCTCGCGATCCGAGCCAGGCGTCGTCGGGTGACAAAGCGTGGCCGAGATCCCAGGTCGTGCGCTGGATGGCCGTAAAATATTGCTGAGTCGCCGTCGCTGTTCCGATCATTACATCAGCGTGGCCGCCAACATATTTCGTGGCTGCGAGGATCGTAATGTCCACGCCCGCGGCAATCGCCGGGAAGAAGAGCGGGGTCGCCCAGGTGTTGTCGAGCAGGGTGACGATCCCGCGCTCGCGCGCAACTGCGCAAATGCCGGGGACATCCTGCACTTCCATGGTCAGCGAACCGGGGCTCTCAAGCAGGATTGCGCGCGTTTTGGCGCCGATCAGCTCGGCGATTCCCCCGCCGATCAACGGATCATAGTAGCGCGTGGTGATGCCGAGCCGCTTCAGGATCGTTTCGCAGAACTTGCGCGTGGGGCCATAGACGTTGTCGGTGACGAGCAGCTCGTCGCCTGATGAAAGCACGGCAAGCACAGCGGCAGTGATCGCGGCAAGGCCAGTCGAGGAGAGCGCGGTTCCGGCGGCGCCGGGTTCGAGCCCGGTCAAGGCTTCGGACAGAGCCCAATGGGTCGCGGTGCCCTGGAGACCGTACCGATAGGTCCCGAGGCTCGGGGTGTTGCCCTCGAGTTCCGCGACGCTGTCGAACAGGATGGTCGATGCGCGCTCGATCGGGACATTGACGAGGCGGCGGCGCCATTCCTTACGGCGTCCGCCTTCGACGAGGACGGTCGATTGTCTCAGCTCGCGATCTTGCATGCGCTCCCGCTTAGGGCAGCGGCGGCCGCAATGACAACCGGTGAGGCTCGGCCCTTAGCTCGACCGCTTGCGGCCCAAGAGTCCGACGAGACCGAGCAGCCCGAGCACACCCCATGGAAAGCTCGGCTCTTGTCCGGCGCCCGCCGCGGTGCCGGCGTGGTTGCCGGTGGTTGACGTGGGCGGCGGGGTCGTGGGCTGCCCTCCGGGGGTCGTCGGCGCCGCTGGCATCGAGGACGTCGCGTTGAGCGGCGCACCTTCGTTGGTTGCGGCGGCATTGGCTGCGGCACCATTGCCAGCAGCATTGTTTTGCGCGAGCGCCGGAGTTGCAGCGACAATCGCCCCGGCCATCGCCACGGAAATCAGGATCCGCATAGTCTCCCTCCTGCTTTCTAGGGCCGCTCTATTCGATCGAGGCCGGGTGATAGCTGTCCTCTTCGTGCTTCGGCAGAAGGCCGATGAAGCCCAACAGCCCCAGCAGTCCGATGGCGTTGAAGATCAGCTCGTAACCCGAGTTCTCGCCGGCCAGCCGGCTTTCCGTTTCGGTGCGGACTCCCCCGCGCTCGGCTTGCTGCGCGGATGCTGGGCCAACAGCGAGGGTTGCGAGGAACAGAGCCAACATCATGCGCCTTCGCATGGAGTCCTCCTTCGTGCGCTATGGCTGCGCACTTGGGCAACACATAGCTGGGACGCCTGTTCCAACGAAGATTTGCGGGCTGCAAACGCAAACGCCCGGATCGACGTGCGATCCGGGCGCCCTGCGTGACGATTGCTCGTCAGCCCCCTTGGATGTCGTCGCGGCGAACGTCCCCTGTATCGCAAGCCAGCGTGTCCCCCAGGGCACGCAGTTTGCGACACTTCAGCCGCGATCCCGAACCCTCGACCCAAGGGTCAGTCAGTTCGGATGAGCGAGTGCTATGCGGGCTTCCGTCCGGAGTCACGGCGGGATTTAACATCCGTTGTCTTTTGTCATCCGCCTGTGTCGCTTCAGCCACAGACCCGTGCGCGGTTGCCAGCTGCAAGGCTTGACCGCTAGAGCCCGGCGCCATGCGCTGGTCCCGAGCCTTCCTGCCGGTTCTCAAGGAGAGCCCCGCCGACGCCCAGATCGTCAGCCACAAGCTGATGCTTCGCGCCGGGTTGGTGCGCCAGACCGCCGCAGGGATCTACGCCTGGCTGCCGCTCGGCTTCCGCGTGCTGAAGAAGATTGAGGCGATCGTTCGCGATGAGCAGGATCGCTCCGGTGCGCTCGAAATGCTGATGCCGACGCTCCAGTCGGCGGAGCTGTGGCGGACGAGCGGCCGTTATGACGCTTACGGGCCCGAGATGCTGCGCATCCGCGACCGTCACGACCGTGAGATGCTCTACGGCCCGACCAACGAGGAGATGATCACTGCAATCTTCCGCGACGACGTGAAGAGCTACCGCGACCTGCCGCGCACGCTCTATCACATCCAGTGGAAGTTCCGCGACGAGGTTCGCCCGCGCTTCGGAGTGATGCGCGGGCGCGAGTTCCTGATGAAGGACGCCTACAGTTTCGACCTCGACGAGGCCGGCGCGCGCCTCAGCTACTACACGCAGATGCTGGCTTATCTGCGAACGTTCCAGCGGATGGGTATCCAGGCGGTGCCGATGAAGGCCGCGTCGGGACCGATCGGCGGCGACCTTTCGCACGAGTTCATCGTGCTTGCCCCGACGGGTGAGAGCGAAGTGTTCTACGACGCTGCGTTCGAGGAGATCGACTGGCGGCAGTCCGATATCGACTATGGCGACGAGGGCGACCTTCACCGGCTCTTCAGCCAGGTGAGCTCGACCTACGCGGCGACCGACGAAACCCACGACGAGAAATTGTGGAGGAAGGTCGACGAGGACAAGCGTCGCACCGGCCGTGGGATCGAAGTGGGCCACATCTTCTACTTCGGCGATCTCTACAGCCGGAAGATGGACCTCAAGGTCTCCGGGGCCGACGGGCATCCCATTTTCCCCATGATGGGGAGCTATGGCGTTGGCGTTTCGCGGCTTGTTGGAGGCATCATCGAGGCGAGCCACGACGACGCCGGAATCATCTGGCCCGAAGCGGTCGCGCCGTGGCGGGTGGGCC
>C688J35102_120989741_pt1 | contig 13268 bp, 14 predicted proteins | sample HopSoiMetagenom2_FD_35102 | JGI IMG/M metagenome (IMG submission 35102)
CATGCCGGAGGCTCGAGGCCAGCCGGTCGAGGAGCGCGTCGAGCGTCGCGCCGAGGCGGGTCAGCTCGTCGTAGGGCTCGCCGAGGTCGAAGCGCCGGTCGATGTCGCTGTCGCTCCACTTGGACGCGTCTTCCGTCATCCGCGAGACCGGAAGCAGGGCCTTCCCGAGGATCCAGCGCGTGACGACGAGCCCCACGGCGAGCAGAGCGACCGAGAACACCAGTGAGGCGACGAACCCGGTCCGCTCGGTCTCGTCGTACGCATCGAGCGGAATCGCCGACACGACCGTGCCGTAGCGCGCGCCGTTGCGGAGCACGGGCAGCGCGTAGAACCGCGAGTCGTGGGCGGTGAACGAGCGCGCCGGCCCACCCGCGAGCGACTCCGCCGTCGCCTGCAGGCGCTGGTTCGCGCGCGGCCGCTCGAGCACCCGCTGCCCCGCGAAGATCCACGTCTGCCCGGCGACGCGGTCCTCGGGCGGCAATTCCGGCGCGGCGAGCTTGCCGTCGACGACGACGAGAGCCGCCTCCTCGACCTGGGCATGCGCGCGCGCGAGCGCGCTTGCGTCCGACGCGAGCCGCCTGCTCAGAAGCAGCGAGAACCCCACCAGCCCGGCGACGAGCGCGAGCGCGAGCGCCGCCCCGACGGCGAGCAGCAGCCGGGACCGGACGCCCAGCCGCCGCGTGCGCCTGCTCATCGGAGCGAGTAGCCGATCCCGTGGACGGTCGTGATGTGCGGCGTGGCCGGCAGCGTGTCCAGCTTGCGCCGCAGCCGGGCGATGTACACGTCCAGGGTGTTGTCGTGGACGATGGCGCCGTGCGGCCACGCGGCCTGCACGAGCTCGCGCCGCCGCACGGCCGCGCCGGGCGCGGAGGCGAGCCGCGCCAGGATCCTGAACTCCGTCGGGGTCAGCTCCCGGCTCTCGCCGCGGCTCCACACCGCGTGGGTGGACGGGTCGAGCCGCATGCCCTCCGCCTCGACGGCCAGGTCCGTGCCGCCGCGGCGGATCAGGGCCCGGAGCCGCGCGACGAACTCCGCGAACGCGAACGGCTTCGTCACGTAGTCGTCGCCGCCGGCGGCGAAGCCGGCCAGCCGGTCGGGGAGGGCGTCGCGTGCGGTCAGGAAGAGGACCGGCGTGCCGATGCCGCGCGCCCGCAGCGCCTGGACGACGTCCCGGCCGTCCGCGTCGGGCAGTCCGATGTCGACGACGAGTGCGTCGGCCTCGTCCTTGGCGATGCGGTCGAGGAGCTCGGCGGCCGTGGATGCGGTCGTCACCTCGAACCCCTCCTCGCCGAGCCCGCGGCGCAGGAGCGCGCGCAGCTCCGAGTCGTCCTCCAGCACGATCACCCGCGGTTCCATCACGGCACCCTCAGTATCGCGCGGCGCGACGTCCGCGGAGCGCCGCGCGCAGCTCGCCGGTGTTGGTGACGAGGCCGACGGCGAGCCCCCCGAGCACGAGGTCCACGAGGCCCGTGGCGGCCTGCATGCCCACGCCGAGCGCGACGACGCTGGCCGCGGTCGCATACCCGGCGAGGCCGACGACGAGCGCGGCCTGCTGCGCGCCGGCATTCCCCGGGAGCAGCGGGATCAGCGAGGCCGCCGCCTGCGCGGCGACGACGAGGAGCACCGTCCAGGCCGTCCCGGGCAGGTGGAAGGCGACGAGGAAGAAGTAGACGCTGCCGAGCCGGAGCGTCCACGCGAGGAGCTTCCAGCTCAGCACGCCGCGGCCGAGCGCGCCCGGCGAGCTCATGATCGCGAAGCCGCGGCGCATGTCAGCGGCCACGCGCCGCAGCCACCGCCGGCAGAGCCTGATCCCGACCGCAAGCAGGGCCGCGAGAGCGGCCGCGACGAACGGCGCGGCGTGGTGCCCCGCGATGCCGCCGACCGCGCCGGCGGGCGCGCCGAGCGACCCGGCCGACCGGCCGGCCAGGAGCACGGCGACGACGATGGCGACGCTGAAGGCGGCCTCGAGCACCGTCTCAAGCACCATCGTGGCGGCGATCGTCGATCCCGACGAGTCGTGGACTCGGTTGCGCACGATTCCGAGCCGCAGGGCATCGCCGATGCGGGCCGGCAACAGGACGTTGGCGCCGACCGACCCGGCGAACGCGCCGAACGTCACGCGGAAGCGCGCGTCGCGGTAGGTGTGCGCGACGATCCCGTGCCACGATCGCGCCTCGGCGCCGACCTTGACGACGTGGAGGAGGAGCGCCACGGCGAGCGCTCCGGGAGAGACGGCGGCGAGCGCGGCCGCGGCGTCATGCATGAGCGTCGCGATCCCGTGCACAGTCGCATGAATCATCACGAAGGGGTCTGACGTCGGCCTGAACAAACGGCTTCGGCAGGGGCGTTCAGGTGACCTTCAAGGTCGTTCAGGCACTCTTCAGAACGCCATGCAAATACTCCGAAAGGGTCAGACGTGAAGCTCCTGCGCACGCTGCCAACCGGCCGTCTCCTCTTCCTCCTGACGGCGGTCGGCGCCAGTGCAATCGCCGTGGTAACCGCTGCCGTGGCGCTTGCCGGCAGCGGCGGCTCCGTCCCACGGTCGGAGTCGCTTGCGCAGGCGCTTCACGGCGCGCTCACAGCCGACCGGCCGTCCGGCGTCTCGGCCCGCATCACGTTCACGAACGGCCTCGTGCCCGGCAGCTCGCTCGCCCAGGGCCAGGTCGGCTCCGCGCTCTTGACCGGGGCCTCGGGCCGTCTCTGGGTGACGAACGACGGGCGCGGCCGGCTCGAGCTCCAGAGCGACGCCGGCGACGCGCAGATCACCTGGAACGGCAGCCAGGTCAGCGTCTACGACGCCTCCTCGAACACCGTTTACCGGGCGACGCTCCCCGCCCGTCACGCGAACAGCGCTGACACCGCGAAGACGCCGCCCTCGCTGTCGGAGATCCAGGCCGCGCTGAACCGCCTGGCCCTCCATGCCGACGTCTCCGGCGCCACGCCGACCGACGTCGCCGGCGAGCCTGCCTACTCGGTCCGCGTCGGGCCGCAGGATCACAGCGGCCTGCTCGGGAATGCCGAACTCGCCTGGGACGCGATCCGCGGCGTGCCCCTGCGCGTGGGCATCTACGCCAAGGGCGCGTCGTCCCCGGTGCTCGAGCTCGCAGTCTCCGAGATCCATTTCGGCGACGTGTCGGGCGGCGACGTGTCGATCGCGCCCCCGGCGAACGCGAAGGTCGTCGACCTCCCGCTCCCGTCCGCCCACGACTCCTCGCCGGGCAGCGGCCACGCCGCCCCGGTCGAGGGCCTCGCCGCCGTGCAGGCAGCCGCGGGCTTCCCGGTCTCGTTCCCGGCCAGTGTCGCCGGCCGCGCCCGCACGACCGTGCGGCTCGCCGGCACCGGCGATCAGCAGACCGCGGTCGCGGTCTACGGCCACAACCTCGGCGCCATCGTCGTCGCCGAGCGCAAGGCGGGCGGCACGAGCCCGCTGGCCGCGCTGCCCGGCGTGACCGCCGGTGGGCACCGTGCACACGAGGTCGCGACGCCCCTGGGCACGATCCTCGAGTGGCAGTTGCGCGGCGTCTCCACCATCGTCGCCGGCTCGGTCACCCCGGCGGTCGCCGAGTCCGCGGCCGCCGACCTCGGGTGACCGACGCGCCGCCCGTTGCGGCACGCGGCCTCGTCAAGCGCTACGGCGAGATCACCGCGGTCGACCACGTCGACCTGACCGTCGAGCGCGGCGACGTCTTCGGCTACCTCGGGCCGAACGGCGCCGGCAAGACCACCTCGCTCCGCATGCTGCTCGGGCTGATCCGGCCGTCCGAGGGGACGGCGGAGCTGTTTGGGCGGAACCCGCTCGAGGAGGGCGCCCGCGCGCTCGACGGGGTCGCCGGCTTCGTCGAGGGGCCGCGTTTCTACCCGTACCTCTCCGGGCGCAAGAACCTGCGCCTGCTCGCCGCCTACGACGGCCACGGCGCGTCCGCGCGGATCGAGGACGTGCTGGAGACGGTCGAGCTGCGCGACCGGGCGAAGGATCGCGTCGGCGGCTACTCGCACGGCATGCGCCAGCGGCTGGGGATCGCCGCCTCGTTGCTGCGGAGCCCCCGGCTGCTGCTGCTCGACGAGCCCGCCACGGGTCTCGACCCCGCCGGGATGCGCGACATGCGCCAGCTCGTGCGCCGCCTCGCGGACGAGGGCATCACGATCCTGCTGTCGAGCCACCTGCTGAACGAGGTCGAGGAGCTCTGCAACCGGGTGGCGATCATCCGGAAGGGCTCGATCATCTACGAGGGCTCACTCGGCGAATTGCTCGCGACCGCTTCGACGGGTTACCGCCTGCGCGCGACCGACCCCGAGCGGGCGCGGGCGCTCTGCCTGGCGCGGGGCGGCGTCGAGGTGCTGCCCGCCGCCAACGGCGAGCTCCGCCTGCGCGGGGAGGAGGACGCCATCGCGGCGCTGACCGTCGCCCTCGGCCAGGCGCAGATCGGGCTGACGGCGCTCGTCCCGGAGACACAGAGCCTCGAGGAGCTCTTCCTCGGCATGACCGGCGGCGAATCGTCGGACGCCGACCGTGAGGCCGCCGCCTGATGGGCGTCGCGCGTGTCTACCGCTGGGAGCTCGCAAAGCTGCTCGCGCAGAAGCGGACGTACCTCGGGCTCGGCGTGGCGATGCTCGTGCCCGTCGTCTTCGTGGTCGTGCTGCTGTTCCAGTCCGGCGGTCCGAACGACATCCTGCTCGGGCGCAACATCCGCGACACCGGTCTGGCGACGCCGTTCGTCGTGCTCTTCTTCATGTCGATCTGGGGCCTGCCCCTGATCACCGCGCTCGTGGCCGGCGACATCGTGGCGTCGGAGAGCAACAACGGCACGCTGAAGACGATCCTGACCCGCTCGCTCGACCGCGGTGAGGTGTTTCTCGGCAAGGTGCTGGCCACCGCCACGTACACGGTGGCGGCGATCGTGGGGCTGGCGCTCGTGGGCGTCGTCGCCGGCACCCTCGCCTGGGGGTTCAAGCCCCTGCAGACGCTGTCCGGCAGCAACGTGTCGGCGCTGCACGGGCTGGGGCTCCTCGCCGCCAGCGTCGCCGTGTACGCGCTGCCCCTGATCGGCGTGGCGGCGTTCGGCGTCATGCTCTCCACGATCACGCGGAACAGCGCGGCGGCGGTGGTCGGGACGCTGATGTGGGCCCTCCTGATGCAGTTGCTCGGCGTCCTGCCCGGCACCGAGAGCATCCGGCCGTACCTGCTCGGCACGCAGTTCGAGGCGTGGCACGGATTGCTGCGCGTGCCCGCCGACTGGGTGCCGATCTGGCGCGCGCTCTGGGTGTGCACGCTCTACATCTTCCTGCCGCTCGCCGCCGCCTACGTCGTGTTCGTCCGGCGCGACGTCGCGGGCGAGTAGCAAGTTCGCTTCCGCTTTCGCGCCGAACGCGATACTTTTCCGTGGAAGGGGCTTTTCCAGAAGGGGGATTGGGGATGAAGGTCAAGTACTGGGCGGCGCTCGCCGCCGTCTTCGCCGTTGCCGCAGGGTCGGCCACCGCCGGCCCGACGGTGAAGAAGCTGATCACCGGCCAGGACATCAAGGACGGTTCGATCGGGCTCGTCGACCTGAGCTCTTCGACGAAGACGGGCCTCAAGGGCCAGCGCGGGGCTGCCGGGTCACTGGGGCCTGCCGGCGCGAAGGGCGATACCGGTCCTGCTGGACCGGCCGGGCCTCAGGGGCCGAAGGGCGATACCGGGGCGACGGGGGCCACCGGGCCGAAGGGCGACACCGGGCCGCAAGGCATTCCCGGTACCGCCGCTGCCAAGGGCGACCCTGGCCCACAGGGGCCACAGGGGCCGCAGGGAGCCACCGGGCCGGTCGGTCCGGGGTTCACGTGGAAGGGCGCATGGAGCTCCGCCGCGTCCTTCGCGAAGAACGACGTCGTCACGAGCGGCGGCTCGTCGTGGGTGGCCAAGAACACCATCGCTCCGTCAGCCACGCCGCCGAGCGCGACGAACCAGAACTGGGATCTGGTCGCCAGCAGGGGCGACCAGGGTCCGCAGGGCATCCAGGGGCCGGCAGGCCCGGGCGGGTCGAGCCTGAACGGCTATGAGGTCGTCAAGGTGCCGATCACGGTCGATACCACCGCCTACGTGGTCAAGACCGCAAGCTGCCCGGCCGGAAAGGTGGCGCTGGGGGGCGGCCTCGTGCCGGCAACCGGCAACCCGAGCGCCGACGTCGCGTTTCAGCTCCAGGTCGTCTGGGAGGGGCCGGTCGACCAGAGCACGTGGGAGGTCTTCTTCGGCGTGAATCCTGCAGACGGCCAGGGGCCCGGGGACGTGCTCCTCGACTTCCGGCTCGTCTGCGCCACGGCGCCGCAGGGCTCGTAACGCATCTGGGGGCCGGGCCGCGCGGCCCGGCCCCCAGAAAAGCGCTCTAGGTGGCGGGAACGAACTTCCCGGTCGCGCTCCACCCGCCCTTGCTGCCGTTGGCGCTGTAGTGCCAGCGGTGTTGACCTTGTTCGGCTGGGTCGAGCGGAGACCCGCCCTGAACGTCCCGCCCGCGGCGAGCGAAATCTGGCCGCTGACGGCGAGCACCGCGACGGCAGCGAGCGCGACGGCGAGGCCGCCATGGTGTGCAGCTTCATTCATCCTCCCTTGGTGACATTTGGCTCGTGCTGCTTGACGGAAGACCGAGTCGCATCGTCGCACGTCACTCGGCGATCCGTTTCTAGACTCGTCCCGTGGAACGGATCGACTTCTTAAATTGGGTGATCGAGCGGACGCGCCTTCTGCGCGTGATCGGCGACGAGTTCGAGCAGACGCGGCCGTTCGCGGGCCTCACGATCGGCACGGGCATCCATCTGGAGCCGAAGACGGTCTCGTTGCTCCTGACGTTGCAGCGCGGGGGCGCGGAGCTCATCTCGACCGGGAACCTGAACACCACGCAGCAGGACGCCTGTGATTACCTCGCCGCCCGCGGCGTCCGCATCGTCGGCGGGCCGACCAGCGACCCGGGCGAGCACGACGCCTTCCTGTGGGACGTCGTCCGCGCCCGACCGGATCTGTTCCTCGACAACGGCGGCGACCTGTTCGTCCGGTTCCTCGAGGAGCCGTACGAGGGCCTGCGCGGCGGCACGGAGGAGACGACGTCCGGCCGGATGCGCCTCGAGCCGCTTCGCGAGCGGCTGGCGCTGGCGGTGCTCGTCATCAACGACAGCCCGATCAAGCAGTTCGCCGAGAACGAGCACGCGGTCGGCCAGGGGATGCTCGAGTCGTTCCTGCGCATCACGAACCTGTCGACGAACGGAAAGCGCGTGACGGTGTTCGGCTACGGCCCGTGCGGGAAGGGCGTGGCGGCGAACTTCCGGAACGCCAACGCGACGGTGTCGGTGGTCGAGATCGACCCGGTGAAGCGGCTGCAGGCGCTCCTGGACGGCCATCTCGTGCCCGAGCGGGACGAGGCGCTGCGAACGGCCGACCTCGTGGTGACGGTCACCGGCGCACCCGGCGTGGTCACGGCGTCAGACGCGCCGCTGCTGAAGCCCGGCGCCGTGCTCGCCAACGCAGGGCACTTCCCCTGGGAGATCGAGACCGAGGCGCTGGAGCGCGAGGGCGTGACGGTGCTCGCCGGCGGGCACATGGTGACGCTGGCCGGGCCGCGGCCGCTCGGGAACTCGATCGAGTCGATGGACCTGGGCTTCGCGCTCCAGGCCCGCTGCCTCGAGGCGGTCGCGAGCGGCGCAGTCGGCGCCGAGTCGTGCGTGGTGCCGGTCCCGCGGTCGATCGACGAGCGTGTGGCGGCCGAGTTCGTCGCGACGGTCTAGCCGGCGAGGAAGGCCTCGAGCCGGGCGGCTTCCTCATCGAGCTCGGCGCGGGCGGAGCGGGGGAGCGGCTTGAACGGCTCGGCGACGACGCTTCCGTCCTCCACGCGCCACATGCCGGCGACGAAGCCGTCGACGAGGAACGTCTGCGCGACGTCGCCGTTTCGCATGACGACGTTCCGCCGGTAGGGGTCCGGCAGCACGCGCGTGCGGTCCGTGTAGGCGAGCAGGACGTTGTCCCATTTCGGCAGGAAGCGGACCGGGGCGGGGATGTCGGCGTCCGGCAGCGGCGCGCGCGCAACGTCGAGAAGCTCGCGCCCGTGCTCGTCGCGGAAGCGCCGCAGCTCGAGCAGCTCGAGCGCCGGCCTGATCTGCGGCATCCGCAGCATGCTCCACGCGTCGATGTCCTGGCGCGAGGCCGGGCCGAAGGCGGCGAGGTAGCGGCGGAGGAGCTCTGCCCGGGACTCCAGCGGATCGAGCGTCTCCGGCTCCTCGAGCGCGTAGAAACGGCCTTCCGGGCGGCCGCGCCAGAGCGCCGTCTCGGGGTGGTGGAGGACGTGGCCGCGAACGCGCGCGTGCCGAAACGCACGCCGCGCGTCGATGCCGGTGAGCCCCTCCTCGCGCTCCATGTAGGCGTGCCCTTCGGCTGCGGTCATGCCGTCCGGCTCGGCGAGCGCGCGGATCGCCGGCGCGCGGCGCACCGCGCCCGGCAGGTCGTTCGGAAAGCCGGACTGGCTGAGCGCCGCGCGTATGAGCGCGTAGTCGCGCCGCGTGACCAGATGCAGCGTCTGCCGCATGACGTTCGCCTTCACGACGCGGTGCGCGCGGAGCTCCCGCTCCAGCGCGGCGGGCCTGAACCCGGTCGTCCGGCTCCAGATGCCGACGTACGGCGCCGAGGGCCACTGCGCCTGCATGCCGACGAGCCGCTCGATCACCGCGGTCGGCGAGAGGCGCCTGCGCTCGAGCAGCAGCTGGCGGGCCAGCAGCGCGCGGTTGAGCTCGCGCTGGGTGAGGACGCGATCGGCCAAGGAGCGGCGTAGAGTCTGCCGAGCGACAGGAAAGGAGGCGCGACGTGGCAGAGGACATCGCCGGCGTCGTTCGCCGCTTCTACGACGAGGTCATCAACGGTGGGCAGCTCGACGTGATCGACGAGCTGCTGTCCGAGGACTTCGTCGAGCACCAGGAGTTCCCGGGGCTCGAGCCCAACCGCGAGGGCGTCAAGAAGTTCTTCGCGATGTGGCGCGAGGCCTTCCCGGACACCCGCGCGGAGATCGAGCTGCTCGCGGTCCAGGGCGACCTCGTGGCCGTGTACGGCACCTGGTCGGGAACCCACCAGGGCGAGTTCCTCGGCGTGCCGGGGACGGGCAAGCAGTTCACCGTCCCGGACGCGGAGTTCATTCGCTTCCGTGACGGCAGGTGCGTCGAGCACTGGGGCGTATTCGACTCCGGGCTGATGATGCAGCAGCTCGCGATCGTCCCTTCGATGGCGGCGGTCGGCGCGTAAACACCCTGCGGCGGTCGCCGTCCGGATGGGGCGGCGACCGCCGCTTGTAACGCGCGGCGCGAGGGAGTAGGCATCGCAGTGTGAGGTTGGTCGTATTGCTTGCGGCTGCGCTCGTCATGGCCCCGGCGGCATACGCAGAGGGCGCGCACGTCGGCTACCCGAGCTCGATCGCGGCCCTCGGTGACTCCGACACGACCGGGTTCGACACCGTGACGCCGAATCGCGACGCGCCGCAGAACTCGTGGTCGGCGGGGACGAACCCCGCGGTCAACAGCGTCTACCTCCGCATCCTGGCCGCAAGCCCGAGGATCAACGGCCACGCCTCGAACTTCGCCGAGGACGGGTCGGGAGTCACCGGGCTGCTGCGCCAGGCGCGGCTCGCGGTCGGGACACACGCCGAGTACGTCACGATCGAGTCGGGCGGCAACGACGCGTGCCCCGATGCGAAGCCGGTGTCGCTGGCCCAGTTCCAGGCCGGGTACGTCAGCGACGGCTCGTTGTGTGACCCCGGCTGGGATGCGGCGGGGCACCCGAATCCGACCCGTGACGCGTTCCTGGAGCAGCGCTTCGCCTCGTACGACGCTGCGATGGCCGCCGCCTGCGGACGATTCATCCACTGCCGCTACGACGGCGATGCCCTCGTCGGGCTCGTGCCCACGCTCGCCGACTTCTCGTTCCTCGGACCGAACGACCCGTTCGTCTACACGCACCCCTCCGTCCAGGGTCTCGCGAAGATGGCCGCCGCCGCCTGGGACGCCGGCTTCGACTTCGGCGACGCCCGGCCGCCGGTCTCACACGCCAGACGTACCGGCCGTACGGTCACGCTGGCCGCCACAGATGCCGTGGGCATCGAGTATCGCCTCAAGGCGACCGGCCCCTGGACGCGCTATGCGAAGGCCGTTAGGCTCGCACAGGGCGCCAGGCTTACGTGGCGCGCCGTCGACGTGAACGGCAACTGCGAGGCGACGCACAGCCTCAAGTAGCCGCTGTACGGCCGGCTGGCTCCGCGTCAGGCGCTCGCCGCGCCGGGAATCACGAAGAAGGCGATCGCGATGAACTGGCAGGTCGCGCCCGCGACCACGAAAGCGTGGAAGATCTCGTGGTAGCCGAAGACGGTGGGTCTCGGATTCGGCCGCCGTAACGCGTACACGACCGCCCCCGCCGCGTAGAGCGCGCCCCCGGCCAGGGCCACGCTGATCCCGGGCACGCCGACACGGTGCAGCAGCTCGGGGAGCATCACGAATCCGATCGAGCCGAGCGCGAGCCCGATCGACGCATCGATCGTCTTGCTTCTCGAGATCCGCAGGACCTTCGACGCCGTTGCAGCCGCCGCGCCGGCCCAGACGACGGCGAGCACGACTCCTTCCGGCCACCCGCTGAGCTCGAGGAGCGCGTACGCCGTGTACGTGCTCGCGATCAGCACGTAGATCATCGCGTGGTCGAGCCACGCCAGTCGCATCCGCTGCGTCGCCGACCAGGTGATCCGGTGGTACATGGCGCTGACCCCGAACATCGCGCTCGAGCTCGCGGCGAGGAACGCCGCGGCCACGCCGGCGAGGGCGGTCGGCGCGCTCGCGACGAGCAGGAGCCCGAGCGGCAGCGACGCGAAGAACGCGTAGTGGTGCAGGACACCGCGGAACCGGGGCCTCACGCCGTGCCGCCCGCGATGCCGGCGATGCCGGCGAGCTCGACCACAGCGATCCCAGGCGTCGACCGTTGCATGGTGTTCTCCTCCCGTGAGACGTACCAGCGGCCCGACGATAGCTGGATCGGAGGCTGTAGTCAGCAACCTGGCGGGTCGGCGCTGCTTTGCGCGTTGCCTCAGTTCCCCGAACGGAGGACGCCTGCGGCGAGCGCCATGCCGACCATCAGGCACGCGATCAGCCCGAACGACGCGGTGAGCGACGTGACTGATGCGACTCCACCGATGACGCCGGGAGCGACGAGGCCGCCGCCATAGGCGATGCCGGCGACGCCAGCGATGCTCCGCGCCGGGTGCGGGCCGATCCGGCCGGCTGCCGCGAACACGAGCGGGATGACGAGGGCCACGCCGATGCCGAGCAGCGCGAAGCCGGCCAGCCCGGCCGGGAGACCGGGAGCGACGACGACGAGCAGGGCCCCGGTGGCTGCGCACGCGCCCGAGAGGCGCACGGTCGGGACGGGGCCAAGCTTTCGGATCACGCGATCACCGACGAGCCGCGCGGCTGCCATCGTCGCCGCGTACGCCGAGACGGCCAGCGCGGCGGTGCTCGCGGACGCGCCAAGCTCGCGCTGGAGGTAGAGGGCCGACCAGTCGGTGCCGGCGAGCTCCGCGAACACGCAGCACAGCCCGACCAGCCCGATGAGCAGCACTGGTCGAGTCGGAAGCGCGAAGACGGGTGGTGGAGTTGCTGCCTCTGCCTCCGCCGCCAGATCCTCGACCACGTGGCGCGCGGCGATCGCTCCGGCTGTGGCGAGCAGGATCGATTCGATCGCGAACTGGAGACGCGCATCCATGCCGCCGTGCGACGCAAGTGCCGACAGCGCCGATCCGGCCAGGATGCCGAGGCTCCAGAAGCCGTGGAAGCTCGACATGATCGAGCGCCCGTACAGCTTCTCCACGGCAACGCCCTCCGCGTTCATGGCCATGTCGGCGAGGCCGGCCGTCGCGCCGAAGACGAGCAGCGCGACGCAGAGGAGCGCGAACGACGTGGGGAGCGCGAGCAGGACGAGGCTGGCGCAGAAGACCGCAATCGTTACGGCGATGAGCCGCCGGAGCGCATAGCGGTGGGCGAGCCGGCCCGAGAACGGCATCGCGACCAGCGCCCCGATCCCCGGCATGAGCAGCGCCGCGCCGATGCCGCCGACGTTCAGCCCGACGTGCGCCGCGATCCACGGGACCCGAGCGGCAAAGCTTCCGAAGACGCAGCCGTGAACCGCGAAGACGACCGCCGTCGCACCGCGCGCACGCCGGACGTCCACAGCGCGGGACGCGGTGGCGGAAAGCGGGGTCGCGGCCGAGTTCACCGGGGAATCATCCGGCATCACCGGCGGAGGCGGAGCCGGCGACCGAGACTGGGGAAGGTGCCACTGAGCAGTGGCGTCCGAAACAGGGGCGGCAGGACTCGAACCTGCAACCCCCGGTTTTGGAGACCGGTGCTCTGCCAATTGAGCTACGCCCCTCGGCGGTTCGAGCCATGATTCTACCGGCGTTGCGGCGAGGGTTCGTCCGTGCCCGACGAGGGAACCACGGGGCCATGAGTGAGAACACGATCGACCCGGGCCAGGCCGAGGCTGATCCCGAGGACCTGCAGGAGGAGCAGCGGGGCAAGGGCTACGACGAGGACGAAGGCGAGCGCGGGGAGTCGGTCGGCGGCGAACAGGGGGACGACTAGAGTCGGGGCGTGCGGGCTCCGTCGCAGCGACGTGCGCTTGGCGTCCTGTTCGGCTTCCTGGCGCTCGCGCTGGCCGGCGTCGCCTGGGCGGCGGCGCTCGCCAAGCAGTGGGTCGTCGCGGTCGCCGCAGGCGTGATCGCGCTCTGGCTCGCGTCGCTGATGGTCTCCGCTTTCCGCGCCGCCCGGCGGCCCGGATGAGGAGTCGACGGACCCACCCCGTATTCTCTTAGACCGTGGCCGAGGATACCCAGCAACTCTGGCTGCAGTACACGAAGACCAAGGACAAGGCGATCCGCGATCGCCTCATCCTCACGTACGCGCCGCTCGTCAAGTACGTCGCCGGTCGCGTCGGCAGCGGCCTGCCGGCGCACGTCGACGAGGAAGACCTCGTCTCCTACGGCCTGCTCGGCCTCATGGGGGCGATCGACCGCTTCGACCCCTCGCGCGACATCAAGTTCGAGACCTTCGCGATTGCACGCATCAAGGGCGCGATCATCGACGAGCTCCGCTCCCTCGACTGGGTGCCGCGCTCCGTCCGCAGCCGCGCCCGTGACATCGAGCGCGCGATGGCCGACCTCGAGCGCGTCCTGCACCGCGCGCCGACGGACGCCGAGCTCGCCGAGAAGCTCGGGCTCAAGGAGGAAGAG
>C688J35102_120989739_pt1 | contig 13204 bp, 10 predicted proteins | sample HopSoiMetagenom2_FD_35102 | JGI IMG/M metagenome (IMG submission 35102)
CGGGTCCCTCCCTCCCCCGCAGAGGGGGGAGGGGCTGAAGTGGCGGCGGTGGCGCTGGCGCGGGTGGAGAAATAGTTGATCGTTGTGCGTCTGCCGGAGGCATCTTCCCCGTAGTGCCTGAGACAGAACATCAAGAGCCGGTCGTTGTATTTGCGGCGCCAGCCGAGGAGGCGGCCGCCGGCGAAGCAGGGGACGAGATAGCCTTCGATCGCGCGTTCGAAGGCGATGTCCTTCATCCGCGCGACGCCGTAATCGAGCGCCCCGTCCCAGGCGCGGCGGAACTCCTCCGCGCCGGGCTGACGGCGGAGGTAGTAAGCGCCCTCGGTCGACATGTTGACCATGGCGGCGGCGCGGGTGACCGAGCCGGTGTCGGCGAGCGCCTCGATGAAGGCCCGCTGGCGCTCGGGAGTCCAGCCATCGTGGCGGTTGCATTTGCGCGGGACGGGGCTGAAGGCGGGGAGCGGGGGGCGGTCTTCGCGCCGCGCGGGCGTGCGGTTCTGCATTTTGGCTGCCTAACCCATTTGGTTATGTGTAGGAAAGCCGGGCCGCCACTCACCCCGAATCTTGGTGGTCCCCGCGTTAACCGCGGTCTCGAACTTCTCGCTAACCGGGCGTCCGTAAATCCTGCCTCGCGGGTGGGCCTGTAACGGAGGCCCTGAGATGAAATCGTTTGGGAAATGCAAAGGCGGCGGACGGCGGCGCGCGGCACGTGAGGTGCTGCCGATGGCGGCGCTGGTGAACACGCTTGAGAAGACATGGATCACGGTGCTGCTCGACGTATCGGCGACCGGCGCTCGGCTGCGCGGCTTTGATCTGCCGGCGGCCGGCGAAGCGCTCCTGGTCACCATGGATTGCGTCCGCGCATTCGGCATCGTCGCCTGGAGCGAGCATGACGAGTGCGGAGTGCAGTTCGATCCTCCGCTGCCGGTGTTTGAGGTCGATCGCCTGCGCCGCGAGGTTAAGGTCGCGACGCTCACCCTGAACGTGGCCGAGGAACAGCGCGCGATCCACGCCTGGGCGACCGGAATGGCGCGCTGAGTCTTCGTCATCCCGGATTTGATCCGGGACCCGCCTGCGCTCGGTCTTCCGAACCCCTCCCCATCAAGGGGGAGGGAAATCACTAACGTATGTCACTCGACTCTTTGAGAATTTCACACAATCATAGCGGCATGGCGGAAGGGGCCAGACCACCAAAGTCGAAAGCGGCGGCGCCGAAGGGCGCGCGCACGCCTGCGCCGGCACCACACGAAGACACCTCCGCCGCTCCCCCCGAGCTGCTCCTTGACACACCCATCGGCGCCGGGCGCACTCCGCATGGCTACGAGCCGCTGATCACCGCGCTCGGCGGCGGGGTGCTCGACTTTCCGGCGATGCTGGCGATCGCCGACATCCTGCCGGTGATGACCGCTTATTACGACCGCGACCTCATCTTCCGCTTCATCAACAAGCCGTTCGCCGAGTGGCTCGGAATTGCCCGCCGCGACATCCTCGGCAAGCATGCGCGCGAGATCATCGGCGACAAAGCGTTCGAGGCGCGCCGCGCGATGATCGCGCAGGCGCTCGCCGGGCAGCGGACCTTCTTCGCCTCCGAGTTCGACCATCCCAAGCTCGGCCCGGTCGCGCTGCAGAGCGACTATGTGCCGTGGAAGGACGCTTCGGGCGAGACTCGCGGAATCATCGTCATGGTCCAGGAGGTGACCGAGCAGCGCGTCGCCGAGAAAGCGCTGCGCGAGAGCGAGGAGCGCTTCCGGCGGATCGCCAATTCGGCGCCGGCGATGATGTGGGTGACCCGGCTCGACCGCGTGCGCGACTTCGTCAACGACCATTATGTCGCGTTCAGCGGGCTTCCGGTCGACGAGGCGCGGGTGCTCGACTGGCGCACCATCATCCACCCCGACGACGTCGAACGCATCGTCGCCGAGAGCATTGCGGGCGAGGCTTCGCAGCGGCCGTTCACACTCGAGGGGCGGTATCGGCGCTGCGACGGCGAATATCGCTGGCTGCGGAGCGTGTCGCAGCCGCGCTTCGGGCCGGACGGGGAGCTGATCGGGTTCATTGGGGTCGCGACGGACATCACTCTGGCCAAGGAATCGGAGCTCGAGCTGAAGGCGCGGGTCGAGGCGCAGACTCGCGAGCTGGCGCTGTCCGAGGCGCGGTTCCGGGCGGTGTTCGACACGGTGCTCGAAGTGCTCGTGCTGATGGAGCCGGACGGGACCGTGGTCGAGCTCAACCGCCAGGGGACGCCGTGGCGGGCCGAGAACCCGCGCGAGGTGATCGGCAAAAAGATTTGGGAGGGGCCGACGTTCAAGCTCTATCCCGAGCACGTGCCGCTGATGAAGAGGGGGGTGAAGCAGGCGGCCTCGGGCAGACTGTTCAGCGCCGAAGTGCGGATGGAGCGGGCGAGCGCTCCGACGGCCCATCTCGACGTTTCGGTGCAGCCGGTGAACGGGCCCGGGGGCGAAATCCTCTACCTGTTGTTCGAGGCGCGCGACATCACGGAATTGAAGACCGCCCAGGAGCAGTTGCGGCAGAGCCAGAAGATGGAGGCGCTGGGGCAATTGACGGGCGGGATCGCGCACGACTTCAACAATCTGCTGACGGTGGTGGTCGGCGGGCTCGACATCATCGTCAAGCGCGCGGAGGAGCCGAAGGTCAAACGCTATGCGGAAAATGCGCTTACCGCGGCCGAGCGCGGGGCGCGGCTGACTGGACAACTGCTCGCTTTCAGCCGGGTGCAGCGGCTCGAAGTGCGACCGACCCCGGTTGCGCCCTTGATCCACAACATGCGGCCGCTGCTGCGCAACGTGCTCGGCCCGGGGATCACCAAGGAATTCGATCTCGACGAAGCGCAGATCCCGGTGCTGGCCGATCCGACCCAGCTCGAAGTCGCGATCCTGAATCTCGCGATCAACGCCCGCGATGCGATGCCCGACGGCGGAGTGCTCAAGTTCGGGACGAGCATCGTCGAGATCGAAGAGGATCCCGAGCTCGACAGCGGCCAGTATGTCGAGCTGTGCATCAGCGACACCGGCGTCGGAATGCCCGCGGAAGTCGCGGCGCGCGCCTTCGAGCCCTTCTTCACCACCAAGGAGGTCGGCAAAGGCACCGGCCTCGGCCTTTCGATGGTCTATGGAATGGCTCGCCAGTCCGGCGGCACCGCGCGCATAGCAAGCAAGGTCGGTGAGGGGACCACGGTCAAGCTCTACTTCAGGGCCGCCGACGCTGACGTGCTGGTGGACGCAGCGGCGGCGGTCACCGCGGACCCGGCCGAAGAAACCAGGCGAAAGCCAGCGTCGGTGCTGGTGATCGACGACGATCCCGACGTCCGCGGCTTCATCGTCGCGACGCTCGAGGAGCAAGGCTATCGCGTTCGCCAGGCACCGGACGGCGAGCATGGCCTCAAGGAGGCCGCGCGCGAGAAGCCGGACCTCATCGTGCTCGACTTCATCATGCCGGGTCTATCCGGGGCCGAGGTCGCCAGCCGTATTCTCGCCAAGCAGCCCGACCAGCCGATCCTGTTCGTCTCGGGCTACAGCGAGACCGAAGCGGTCAAGCGCACCGCGCCCGACGCTCCGCTGCTCGCCAAGCCGTTCCGCGCCGAGGTGCTCGAGAAGGCCGTCCGAGCGGCGCTCGCAACCGCCGGCTGAACGCCACGGCTGTTCGCGCGTTCAGATGCGCGAAGGAGCGTGCACGTGGACCGGTTGCTCTTGGCGTTTTTGATGGTCGCCTGCGCCGTTCCAGCGCGCTCGCAGCCCGCTCGGCCCAATCCGGCGCGCGCAGTCTTCGAGAGCGACTGGGTGCTGATGAACTGGGCACTGAAATTCTTCGACCGCGATCGCGATATCATGCTGTCAGACGGTGAGGCCCAGGCCGCCGCCGAAGCGTTCCGCGACATGGCGGACACCAACCGCGACGGCAGGATCACACCGCAGGAATACAGCGCCGCGCGCGCGGCGATTTTGGCCCAGGGCTAGGGCCGGAGCTATTTGGCGAGCAGCCGGTAACCCACGCCGGGTTCGTTGATGATAAGCTGTGGCTGGGACGGCGTGTCTTCCAGCTTCTGGCGAAGCGCGCGGATGGCGACGCGGAGATACTCGGCCTGGCCGAGGTGCGCGGGTCCCCAGACGGTGCGCAGCAGATAGTCGTGCGTCAGGACGCGGCCCGGGTGCTTCGCGAGCTCGGACAATAAAGACCATTCCTTAGGGGTAAGATGGACATCTTCGCCGCCGCGGCGGATGCGCCGTTCGAGGAGGTCGATGGTGACCGGTCCGGCCTCAACGATCTGGCGCTCGGCTTCCGAAGCGAGGCGGTGCCGGAGCGACGCGCGGACTCGCGCGAGCAGCTCCTCCGTGTCGAACGGCTTGGTCACGTAATCGTCGGCGCCGAGATCCAGCGCTGCGACCTTCTGCTCGGTCTGGTCGCGCGCGGAGATGACGATCAGCGCCGCGCGCGGTTCGCCACGCAGCAAAGTCACGAGCTCAAGGCCGTCGCGGTCGGGAAGACCGAGATCGAGAAGGACGAGATCCGGCTTGTCGATGCTCTTGGCATTGAGCGCCTCGCGGCCGTTCGCAGCCTCGACGACCGCATAGCCGGCGCGGTTGAGGGTTGCCGTGAGCAAGGTGCGGATTTGCGGCTCGTCGTCGACCACCAGCACCTTGAGCGGGCTAGCCGGCATCAGCCGTTTCCGAGGTTGTTAAGACGAGAGCTTTGGGGAACACGAGCGTGAAGATCGCCCCGAGCCCGTCACGGTTCGAGGCGAGCACCTTCATACCCATTGCCTCAGCGAACGCCTTCACGATCGCCAGGCCGAGCCCTGCCCCGCCTTTGCGGTCGGAACCGGAGATGCGGCTGAACGCATCGAGGGAGCGTTCTGCGTCCTGCGGCAGGCCGGGTCCTTCATCTTCGACGCTCAGGCGAACCTCGGCCTTTGAAACTGCGGCTGCGATCCGAACCGGGCCTCGTGACCGCGAATAACGCGCGGCATTGTCGATGAGATTGATAAGGCAATGGTGCAGAAGCTCGGCGTCCGCCCGGATCAGCGGCAGATTGTCCGGGAGATCGACAGCGACCGGATGGTCCGCCAGGCTCAGCCGAACATCTTTGATCGCGGCCGCGACGGAGTCGACCAGATCGACCGGCTCGGTCTTTAATTTCACGGCGCCGGCTTCGATGCGCGCCATGTCCAGCAGGTTCGAGATGTAGCGCTCGAGCTTCCCAGCTTCGCACGCGATCGTCGCGAGCAGCGCCTGATCCTGGGTGGCTCCGTCGGCGCGAAGCTCTGTGGCGGCGGCGATGATGCCGGTGAGCGGCGTGCGCAGGTCGTGACCCACCGACGACAGGAGGGCCGAACGCAAGTGATCGCGTTCGCGCAGACCGGCGACTTCGCGCGTTTCGGCTTCGGCGCGGGCGCGGACGAGCGCGAGTGCCACCTGGTCGAGCAGGTTGGTGAGGAGCGGCAAATCGTCGTCGGTGACGGGGACCGTGCCGTCGTCGCGCGCGAGGCCAATCGCGGCCAACACCTCGTCGCCCGAGCGCACCGGATAGAAGACCCACTCGGCGGGCTGCAGGCGCGACGTTCCGCGTCCGGCGGCCTCGCCAGATTCCATGGTCAGCGCAGCGGCCGCGACATCGCTCGGGGTGAGGCGATTGCCGTCCGGCGCGGCGGTGACGATGCGCGGCTCCGGAAGGCCCGTGACGAGCATGACGTTGCAATGGAAGAGACCGCGAAGCTCGGTACAGGCGGTGCTGCCAATGTCCCCTTCGCCGCTGCACGACAGCAACCGTCCGGCGAAACCGGCGATCGTCGCGTTGCGCACCGCATGCGCAGCGGCGAGCCGGGCCTGACTACGGATTCCCGACGCGAGACGGCTGGTGACCAATGCGACAATCAACAAGACGATGACCGTCACCACGTCCGCGACGCGGTCCATGCGGAACGTGTGCACGGGCGTCGTGAAGAAAAAATTGTACGCCAGCGCCGCCGCGAGACCGGCGATAACCGCAGGTCCGAGCCCCCAGAGCGCCGCTGCGGCGAGCACTGCGGGCAGATAGATCATGTCGACCGGGGCAGTGCCCCAGCGCGGCGCGATCCACAGACCGACGAGGGTGGAGACCGCGACCATTGCGATCGCTCCGGCATAAGCCTGGACGCGCGCCGTCACTGGCGTCTGCGGATTCATGGCGCGGGATTCAGCCATGGCGGTTAAGTGCTCCCGCCAAAGCCGCGCGTCGAGACCCGCGACACCGTATTTATGCTGCACTGCAAAAATCCACATGGAATCTTTATGCGCAGAGGTAGAGAGCGCTGCGCATGGCGACAGCCGTCATCGACGCCGCAACAAGCGCGGACAATGTCCTCGCCCATCACGGCCCCGCAGAAGCGCTTCCGAAGCTGATGCTCGGCGCGATCGGGGTCGTATTCGGCGACATCGGCACGTCGCCGCTTTACGCGCTCCAGGCGACCCTCGACCCGCGCTATCATCTCCGCACCAATGTGATTGATCTCTACGGAATCGTGAGCCTGATCTTCTGGGCATTCGTGTTCGTGATCACGATCAAATACGTCTTCATCGTCATGCGCTGCGACAACAAGGGCGAGGGAGGTAGCCTCGCCTTATATGCGTTGATCAGCCGTCGATTGGGAACGGCGGCACCGCAGCGGTGGCTGCTGATCGGTGCATTGTTCGCGACCGCGCTGTTCTTTGCGGACGCCATGCTGACTCCGGCGATTTCGGTGATCTCGGCGGTCGAGGGGCTCGGCGTCGTCAGCGCCGCGTTCCAGCCCTATATCGTCTGGATCGCCTTCGCGATCCTGATCAGCCTGTTCGCGATCCAGGCACACGGCACGGAGCGGATCGGCAAGATGTTCGGCCCCGTCATGCTCGTCTATTTCGCAGCGATCGCCGCCATGGGCGTGAATCATATACTCGGCCACCCGCAAGTCATCCAGGCGCTCAGCCCGGTGTACATCTGGGGCTTCTTCGTTGCGCACCCGGTGTACTCGTTCCTGTCGCTCGGCGCGGTGATCTATGCGGTGACTGGCACTGAGGCGCTTTACGCCGACATGGGCCATTTCGGGCGCAAGCCGATCGCCGTCGCGTGGCTCTACCTCGTCGCCCCGGCACTGATGCTTAACTACATGGGTCAGGCGGCAATGCTGCTCGAACATCCGCAATATGTGGACAATCCCTTCTTCCACATGGTTCCGCCCATCCTGACCATCCCGCTACTTATCATTGCGACATTCGCGACCATCATCGCCAGCCAAGCCGTCATCTCCGGCGCCTTCTCGGTCACGCAGCAGGCGATTCAGCTCGGTTTCATCCCGCGGATGCGGATCACGCACACGTCATCGGTCGCAAGAGGGCAAATCTACGTGCCGACCATCAACTGGTTTCTTGCGGCTATGGTGGCGCTGCTCGTTTTCTCGTTCCGCAGCTCAGCCGCGATGCTCCCGGCTTATGGGCTCGCGGTGGTCGGGACGATGCTGATTACTACCTTGATGCAATATGTCGTCGTCTTTCGGATCTGGAAGCGACCGCTATGGCAGGGCGGTGTCGGATTTGCGCTGTTCGTAACAATCGACGTGATTTTCCTCGCGTCAGGGCTGATGAAACTATTCGAAGGCGCCTGGTTCCCGATCCTCGTCGGACTCATCATCTTCACCGTCCTGACCACCTGGGCTACCGGCCGCCGGATCATGCGCGAGCGGCTCGCCGAGTCCGCGCTCCCGCTGCCGGTGTTCATCAAGTCGGCGGCGAGTTCGGTGCACCGCGTCAAGGGCACCTCGGTCTTCCTATCCGCCGCGCCCGACACCGTGCCAGCTGCGCTGCTGCACAATCTGAAGCACAACCAAGTGCTTCACGAGCGGGTCCTCATCCTCACCGTCAAGGTGGAGGACGTGCCGCATGTGTCAACCGAGAACCGGGTCGAGGTCCATGATGCGGGCCAGGGCTTCTACCGCGCGATCCTGCACTACGGCTTCATGGAAGAGGTCGATGTCCCGCGCGACCTTGCCGGAATCAAGACTTGCGGCGAGCCGTTCAACATGATGCGCACGAGCTTCTTCCTCGGCCGGCAAAAGCTCATTGCGTCGAAGAGGGCACCGGAAATGGCGCTGTGGCGTGAAAAATTGTTCGCGTGGATGCTGAAGAGCAGCGAAAGCGCGATGGAATTCTTCAAGCTCCCGACCAACCGCGTGGTCGAGCTCGGCAGCCAGGTGCAAATGTAGCAAAGGCGCGGCTGGTCCCGACAGGATCAGGAGACCAGCCGCGCGGCGGCTGCTTCAGGAGGGGAGCGATCGGCAGCCGCTGGGGAAAGTCACAAGGCGTAAGGCCAGCCGTCCGGAGCTTCGGACAGAGCTTTCATCCTGCGTCGGCTGGCATGTCTCTCGAGCGAGCGCGCGAGACCAAAAGCGGCGGACGCTTGCCGGTTGAGGCGGCTCGTCGCGTAAACCGCGCTTACAAGCAGGGCTGCGCCGGAGAAAAACAGCGTCAGTGGAACGATCATTTGCTACCTCCTAATGCCCCGCGTCCATCGCGACGGCGTGTTTGGGTTTTGGCGCGAGCCAGATGATCGCCGCCGAGGCGACAAAGATCACGGCGGAGAGCGACAGGAGCGAGAGGGTGGAAACGGCGGTCGCCTGCCCATCGACCAGCTGGCTGACGAACTGGCGCGACTGCTCGACCGTGAACCCCCGCGCCTGCAACGCCTGCATCGTGGCGCCGATGCCGTGAAGCACGTCGGTCAGGGAGCTGCGCGCGGTCTGGGCGCCATTCTCCCACATCGTGACGCCGATGGCGGTGCCGATGGCGCCGGCCATGGTGCGCAGGAAGTTCATCACTCCCGCGGCCGAGGCGACTTCATCCTCATCGACGGCACCGAGGGCGAGCGTCGTCAGTGGAACGAAGAAGAAGGGCAGGCCGGCGCCCTGGACCAGCTGCGGCAGCGCCAGCGTCCAGAAGTCCGCGCCGCTGGTCCACCACATGACCCGCATCACCGACCCCAAAGCGAGCCACAATATCCCGCCCGAAACCAGGATGCGCGGGTCCATTCGCTGCGACAGCATGGCGGCTATCGGCGCCACGAGCACGGCGGAGACGCCGGTGAAAGCGGTCGCATAGCCTGCCCAGGTCGCCGTGTAACCGAGCGCGCTTTGCAGCCACATCGGGATCACCACGACGCTGGCGAAAAAGGTACCGAAGGCGAATGACAGCGCGGCGACGCTGGCCGTGAAACCGCGGTGGCGGAACACCTTCAAATCGACGATGGGTTGCCGCTCGAGCAATTCCCAGGCGATGAGAAGCACGAAACCGACCGCCGCGACCGCCGCCAGTGTGACGATGAACGGGCTTCCGAACCAGTCGCGCTCGCGGCCCAGGTCCAGCATCACCTGAAGCGCCCCGACGCCGACCAGCAACAAACCCAGGCCAACGACGTCGATCGGCACGCGCTCTGTCCGCGATTCGGCGTTGCGGAGCAAAGCAACCGCGGCGAACGAGCAGGCGACGGCGATCGGCACGTTGATGAAGAAGATCCAGTTCCAGCTCCAATTGTCGCTGATGGTGCCGCCGAGAATCGGGCCGAAGATCGGGGCGGCAATCGTCGTCATCGACCAGATGGCCATCGCCATCGCGTGCTTGTCCTTGGGGAAGATGCGCAGCAGCAGGGCCTGGGTGAGCGGCATGATCGGCCCGCCGGCGAGCCCCTGGCCGATGCGGAAGGCGACGAGCGCGCCGAGGCTCGGCGCGACTCCGCAAAGGAATGAGAAAAGACCGAAGCCGATCATTCCCGCGACGAACACCCGCACCTCGCCAAAGCGCCGCGCGAGCCAGCCCGTCAAAGGCACGCAGATCGCCTCGGCCACGGCATAAGACGTGATCACCCAAGTGCCTTCGCTCGACGAGATGCCCAAAGCGCCGGCAATGTGCGGGACCGAGACGTTGGCGATGGTCATATCGAGCACGACCATGAAATTGCTGGCCGCGAGCACGAGGCCCGCGAGCAGCACCATGCCCCACGGCATCGCCGCCGGAGAGGGAGCGGCGCGGTCCATCAGCGCGCGTTCTTCCCGGAGACGTCGATGGTCGCATCCATTGAGAGGCCGACGCGCAGCGGATGACCCGCGAGCTCCTTCGGATCGAGGGCGATGCGCACCGGCAGACGCTGCACGACCTTGATCCAGTTTCCGGTGGCGTTCTGCGCCGGGATCAAAGCGAAAGCGGAGCCGGTGCCGCCGGCGAAACCGATGACCTTCCCGTGGAAGGTGGTGCCGCTGCCGTAGAGGTCGGAAGTGAGCGTCGCAGGCTGGCCCGGGCGAACCCGCTCAAGCTGCCCTTCCTTGAAGTTCGCGTCGACGTAGACGCTGCCGACCGGGACGATGGTCATCGCCGGTGAGCCGGTGGCGATGCGTTGGCCGATCTGCACCTGGCGGTTGGTGACCACGCCGTCGATCGGCGCCCGGATCACCGTGCGCTCGAGATCGAGACGGGCCTGGTCCAGCGCCGCCTTGGCCGCGGCAACGTCAGGGTTGGTGTCGGCCGACGATCCGTCGATCAGGGCCTGGTTGGCGGCCCAGGTCTCGCGGGCCGCGCCGCGCTTCGCCTCGGCCTGAACGACCGCGGCGCGGGCGACCGCCAGGTTCGACTGGGCAGCGGTGAAGGCGTTGCGGACATTGGTCAGCTCGTCGCCGGAGACGGCGCCCGATTGAGCGAGCTGGGAACGCCGATCGAGGTCGATCTTGGCCTTGGCGAACGCCGCCTCCGCCGCCGTCAATTGCGCGCGCGCCTGGCCGATGTCTGCCTGGCGGGCATTGACCTCGGCAGCGAGCGAGCCGCCGGTCGCGGATGTCTGCGCGAACTCCCGGCGGGCCTTGAAGTAAGCGGCCTCGGCGCGTTCGAATGCGAGCTTGGCGTCGCTGTCGTCGAGGCGCAGCAGGACTTGCCCGCGGCGCACATATTGGGTGTTGACCACGGGGACATCGACGACTGCGGCAGAGACCAGCGGAGTCACCTGCGCGGAGTCCGCATTCACATAGGCGTTGTCTGTCGAAACGTGGCTGCCGTCGTGCAGCGCATACCAGCCGCCGCCGGCAAGCAGCATCGCTCCGGTGAGACCGAGCATCACCTTGCGGCGCGGGCTGGTGGATTTCGCAACCGCGGATCTTTCCGCCTCGGTCGCCTCGACTTCTTCACGCTCGCCGGTGAGCGTTTCGATGGGATCGCGTTCGGCCATTGTCATTACTCCAGAGCTGGTCAGGCGGATGCAAACCCGCCGCCGAGGGCGCGGACGAGTTGCACGTCGAGGGTGAAAGCGCGGGTTTCGAGCTGCGCGACCGTCAGCCGGGCGCTGACCACGCTCTCCTGGGCGGTGAGGACGTCGAGATAGGTCGAGAGGCCGTGGCCATAACGCAGCCGCGCGAGACGGAGGGCGTCTTCATAAGCGGCGAGCGCGCTGCGCGATTCCGACAGCCGCCGGGCGAGCATTTGCTCGCTCGTCACCGCGTCGGCGGTTTGGCGAAGCGCCTGGATCACCTGGCCGTCGTAGAGGGCGACGGCCTCGTCATACTCACCGCGGCGGCCGCGATACTGGCCCTGCAGCGATCCGCCGTGGAATATTGGCAGAGTTACGGCCGGACTGACGCTCCCGAAGGAGGAGCCGCTGGCGAACAAATTGCCGAGGCCGAGCGCCTGGAAGCCGGCCAGCGCGACGATGTTGATGTTCGGGTAAAAGGCAGCGCGCGCTTCCTTGATGCGCTCAGCGGCGGCCTCGACCCGCACCCGCGCTGCGGCGATGTCGGGGCGGCGGCCGATAAGATCGATCGAGACATCGGCGGGCACACCCTGCGCCTGGAGGATGCCGGCGGCGGGACGGGCGATGGACAATGCACGGTCGGGGCCTTGGCCGGCGAGCTCGGCGAGCGCATGCTTGTCCAGCATGATCGCCTCGTCCGTCGCCGCGAGATCGGCATTGGTCTGGGGAATGCGCGCTTCCGCCTGCTTGAGTTCGGCCTGCGTATCCAGGCCGCCAGCAACGCGCTGCTGCACGAGCTTCAGCGTCTGCGTGCGAATATCGAGCGCACTCTCGAAATTGTCGCGCTGCGCATAAAGCGAAGCGAGATCAGCGTAGGTCGCGGCGATGCCCGTGGTGAGTGCGAGCCGCGCTTCTTGCTCGTCAAAGAGCGCCGCTTCGGCGTCCTTCCTGGCGGCGCGCAGCGCGGCCCGGTTCTTGCCCCACAGGTCGAGGTCGAACGAGAGGCCGACCGCGAGCGATCCCGTGTCGTGCCAGCCGCTGGGGACCGGCAGCCCGTTATTGCGGCTCTGCTTCTGCTCCGTGCCCGAGGCCGACGCATCGATGGACGGCAGCAAAGCCGCTCCGGCCTGCTGCGCGAGTCCCTGGGCACGACGGAAGCGCGCTGCCGCTGCGGCGAGGTCGGGGGAGCCGGCGACGGCTTCATCCATTAGGCGATCGAGCTGGGGATCGTTGTAGCGGCGCCACCAACCGTCCGCGGGCCACGCCGATTGCGTGCCGGCAAGCGACGCCCTCGATGCATAATCGCCGGTAGCGCGCGGCATCGGCTTAGCGCCAAGATCCGGCACCGATGCGCAGGCGGAGCTCAGGAGCAGGGGCAATAAGATCCCCGCGCGGCCAAACCGCGTTGCCCGGAGGCTTTTCATGGCAATGTTCCCTTTTTGACGCGGTGGTTGCGTTCGTGTAACTGTACGGTACGGTTTAGTTATCGAGTCGACCCTTGTCAACGCATAACTGAACTGGCATGTACTGTTATAAATTACAGGGAGTTAGCAGCGAGTGGCCCGGGTCCGAACCGAAGAGAAACGCTCCGAGATCGTGCGAGTCGCCTCCGAGCTGTTCAACGAGCTCGGCTTCGACCGCTGTTCGATGGCGACGATCTCCGAGCGGCTCGGCGGATCGAAGGCGACCCTCTACGGCTACTTCTGCTCCAAGGAAGAGCTGCTCCGCGCAGTCCTGCAGTGCCAGGTCGCGAGCGAATTCGACCGCATCATGGAGGAGTTCCATGAGGAAGCAGACTTGCGCGCCGCGCTCATCGAGCTCGGCATCGGCTACCACAACAAGCGGCTGTCCTCATTGCCGGTGGCGAACATCCGCGCGATCGTGAACCAACCGCCCTGCTCGAAGATGGGCAAGGAATTTTACGAAACTGTCATTCGCCCGGCATTCGAAGAGA
>C688J35102_120989738_pt1 | contig 13196 bp, 14 predicted proteins | sample HopSoiMetagenom2_FD_35102 | JGI IMG/M metagenome (IMG submission 35102)
AGACATGGTGAAATTGGAAGAATTAAGATTTTATTAGTAGTAGTCAATAGATAATGCCTTAGAAATATTTCTTAATGAACGACTGTTGAATTAAAGATGTATTGCATATACTATTTCTTTAAGGTCAGTTCTATTTCTTACCTGGTATATCATATATGAAAACGAGAAAGGAATCTAGTTCTTCTACTCTGATTTATTGCACCGTTTCAATTTGCACAGCATTTTTTACCAGGACTATTTTCTTGTGATATGAAAAGTCATTCAATAGATAGCCTATGAATATGAACAGAATCATATAGAGCAGAACAATACTCACACATCCAATTAATAGACTCGTCACAAAAAGAACGCTTTTTTATAACCATCAATTTATCTCCGCATATTCTACAGCTAATTTTATTATAATAGGTGTTCTCATGGCTATCATTTATAGTGGTTTTATTACTATTTATTGCGTTAACCGAAATATTATTGATAATCTCCATCTGTATTATTTGTGAAGTATTTACAATATATTTGCCGCTAAACATGCAATCTAAACTATAACATGCACTTTTAGCGTTAGTAGTAGATACACGAGAGCACAGAAGATGGACAGAGGCAAAGAGGCAAAATACACAGATAGACATCTAAATAAAGAAGAGTATGGTAAATCATCTTGGAAAAAGATTACTATTTTTAGTATAACTTGCTCCAATATTTGTGCTAGTTATTAAGAAAGCATATTCTGATCTTTTTATCAATATCTCTAAATTTATTATATAAATTAAAAGCCTGATTTTTGGTTAGCTTCATCAATATAATAATCATGCAATAGACATCATTATGGAATGATTGTAATGCAAGAGAGGGATCAGTGTATAGATCAACCTTAAAGCCATTATCTTCCAGTGATAATATTAAGGATGAATCCAAGTCACTTGTACTATTTTCTATATCAAATGACTTGTTACTCAGGATTAGAATTCTTTTATTTAACTGTTGGTACAAAGCCACTCCGAGATACAGATACATGAAGCAATTATTACAGCTTTTGTATATACGCAAATTTATAAGGATATAGGAAAATATTGCCTAATTTATCTCTCGATAACTTTCGTGAAAAGTATTTGTATAATGCACTCTTATTAAACAGAAATCCTATAGGGGTTATAGATGGTAATTATAGATGGTAATGATTGCACACACAACCAGAAATTTTTGCATATTTGAAAGCAATAATATTTAATTCAATATTTATTTGTCCTAATGTCAAAAATTAAATCAGAAATTGGAATCGTACTTGTGGCTGCTACAGCAATAATTTTCACAGCGCTAGTCGCATCCTCAGTAATTCCTGTACATGCAACAGATGGAAACTCATCCAGTTCTGCCAACAATACATCAGCGTCTCCACCGAGTGGTGGTGGTAATGCTACTAATGCTACCAGTTCGACAGGTTCGACTGCAAACAGCACTGGATCTACGCCATCTAAATGATAAATGCGATAATGGAATAAGCGTACGAACATAGTAGAGATGTATCATGTATGGCCGTATTAGATAAAATACTTGATTCAAATGAGGAATACACGCGCAATTTTAGATATGGTGCTCTTTCTATTCCACCCGCAAGGAAACTGGCAGTACTTGCATGTATGGATGCAAGGCTGAATGTAAATGAAGCTTTAGGACTGGATACAGGGGACGCACATATAATAAGAAATGCTGGAGGGATTGCCACTGACGATGCAATACGTTCTCTTATTATTTCACACGATCTACTCGGAACAGAAGAGTTTGTCGTCATAAATCACACAGACTGTGGGATGCTCAAATTCACAGATAAGGATCTCCAAAAGAACTTGAAACAAAAATACAAATCTGATGCAAGCGAAATTAAGTTCTACTCTTTTCCAAATCTTGAGGAAAATGTAAAGAACCAAGTTAACAAGATCAAGTCCACTCCATTTTTTTCACCAGATATATCCGTCCATGGTTTCATATACGATGTGAAAACGGGTAAGATCGAAAGAATTACTGGTGATCAAAAAACATTCGATGAAATATCAATTGCTCCTTCCTCCTAATTGTTAACCATTAATTTACATTTAGAATACTACGATAAATAAACTATGAATGATGATAATAATCTGGAGGGATTATACCAAGAACAATCAATAAATAAATAAATAAATAAATAAATAACAATCCATAATTTTACAGATATAATTATGTATGAATCTGCAATTAAGTCATTTCGTAATTAACCAATTTCTCTGAAAATATATTTTAGATCGATGGTACCTGATTTAATTTACAAACTTTTACGAATATGAAAGATGGTTGGATTATCAAGTTATTATTTGATGTTTGGATGATCAATACGTGATGATTGAAATTACATGAATCACGGTATAGAATTGTGGCAGGATTGGTTGGGAAGATGCCATTAACCCAACCAATCCTGCCAGGTTTCGTTAATTCTACGTATGTTTGGTTTGACTTATTTTTCTATATCATGCCTGCAGTATTTTTTGCGAGAGTAGAATTCAATGATGAAGACAATGATGAACAAAAATCTAAAGTCGCATTGGTGTCATAGTAGCCGCTTATAAAACCATCATTGATGACTTAATTCTACCATCTTTGCAAACAGGGCAGGTCATGGCTGCATATTCGTGCATCATATCAAGGCTGTCAGAATAGTCTGTGTATGAAACTGACCAAGAACATAAATTACATAATAATAAACTCTTATGCATGGACTCATCTTTGTAAGACTTTGGGATTATGGTTCGTATTGCATCGCTTATAGGCTTTTCAACCTTTTTAGTTGACAAATTATTTGCAGCTGGGACAGATACAGATATCGCCTTCATTTATCTAATTCTAAATGATAATAATATTCAATTGGTAATATAACTAAATGCAAATATGCAATTATAACATAAATATGCATATTTGGTATAGATATATCCCGGTTAGTATAATGATTAAATACTACAAGCTGTCGTTAGGTGCATACACATTTAATAATTCATATCCAATCACATTATCCAAAGAAAATTATAGTAAGAAATTTTAGGTCCCCCATTTAGCCAGCTACTCTGATCAAGTGAGCCGCCGAAGTATATCAATTATATCTCCATAAGATTACACTCATATCACAACAGTATATTAATAATCCTTGATTCATTTTCATATATTGGCATAGACTCTAAGTTTCTGCTATCATTGCAGATAGGGCATCTAATATTTGAGTGGATTTTCATATTTGTATAGAGGGATGCAAGCCAAATACACTTGTTACAAATAAGAAAGTCTATTTTCCTGGTTAGATTACTGCCGTTGCTGGAGCGCATTTGTACTGGATTATTATGACAGATGGACATTGTTACTGGAATTCTAAATGATAATAATATTCAATTGGTAATATAACTAAATGCAAATATGCAATTATAACATAAATATGCACGTTTGGTATACATCTCATTCAGCGCTGTCGTGACATATTGCAAGTTGTTATTGTAAGTATATGAATTTAACAATATATACCGAATCACATTTCCAAAAATTATGGTAGATATTTTATGCACCTATTTGTTGAAATAATCTATTTTTGAATATGATAAAAATTGTAACAGGATGACCCAATTTGTGATTGCTGGTTTAATTATCTTGCAGTAACAATGTGTTTGTCAATCTAAGCGTGTATTAATATCAGTTAACTCATTTCCTTTACGAAAGGTCGTAATAAAAGTTATACTGCTTCTTTCTTTTTATCGTCTTCACTTTACCTCGTGTTTTTTAATCAATTCATAAATATCATCTTAGAAAGACCGAGTAATGCAAGTTAGTTTAGAACAGCGCTCTATATATGCAATCATCAATCACTTAATATGCAAAATTAGTCTTATATATGCCAATGCATATCTTAGATCGTAACTAATTTGCGCATTTAGTAATACCGATATATACTACTCTCATATTTCAATGGATGCAGATTTTGCGTGTATCAAAAGATTCTATGCTTAAGAATCTTGTTAAAGAGAGAATAGATTCCATCAAACCAAGGAAAGAAGGTTTAAGCTATATCACAGATAGACTACATACAATAGATGCTGACAGTTTTGAGATTCTCTCACCTATGATAGACGTTGTAAAGATTTATGGTGTGATTCCATTATTAGTACCTGAAGAAATAATACAGAAGAGAATAAAGTTCTATCATGATCATGATATCCTTGTTTCAACAGGAAGTACTATTACAGAATATGCAATTATGGAGAATTCATTTGAGAGATTTGTTGAAGAAGCTGAGAAAGTGGGCTTTGATATAATAGAAGTAGGTGAAAACAGCATAGATATAAATTTAGAACAAAAACAGAAGATATTAGAAAGTATTTTATCACGAAATCTGAAGTATCACTGGAAAGTGGGCAGAAAAGATCCCAGGCATCAATTAGGAATTGGCAAGACACTAGAAAAAATAGATCAATTGATGAAGCTCAGAGACACTAATGGAAGAGCAAGCAGAGAAGGAGAAGATAAGAACAATAAAGACATTAATAATAAAATTAGACTTGATAACAAAATAATACTTGAGGCAAATGAGGGATTCAATGTTGGCATTTATGACGAAAAAGGACTTGTTAAATGGAGCTTTATAGAAGCTCTAACTGCAAATTATCCACCTAGCGATTTTATTTTCGAAACACCACTTGAATCACAACAATCTGCCATGATTGCTGAATTTGGGCAGAGAGTAAATCTTGCCGCTATTACTCTGAATGCGGTTATTCAGGTCGAATCTCAAAGAAGGGGGTTTTTATCAAAATCATCATATGATGTCTCATACAATCGTAAGGAACCTGAAGGCGGACCATCATCAAAATTCCTCTACTATATAATAAAAACAAAGCACCCTATTGAACAAGGCGAACTGATCACATTGACACGATTACCTAGGAGAACAATCCAGAATGCAATAGACGAATTAAAGGAACAAGGATTGGTAACAGAGAAAAATAGTCTTGAGGATACTCGGAAGAAGGTCTACTATCCTGTACACTCAGATTGGCTTTAATTCTTTAACAAATTAGTAAATAAATGAATATATGGATAAAAGTCGAAACAAACCCCTTGATGTATGTAATGTATGTATAAATATCAACATTTTTTGCATAATTTAAAGTATAGTTGATCCTCTTATAAGATATATTTGATTTGAGTAGTGGTAATAGCCGTCCTAATCTAATTAAATTAGAATATCAAAGACGTAAATAAGAAATATATGAACATCAATAACAACAATAGAAACAAAATAGCAGGACTGGCAGTAGTAACGATATTGCTAATTATAGCTATGACAGTGACAACACTAAATCCGACAGTATTTGCTCACAAACACCACAGTAAGTATAATAGTGACAAGCTTAAAGAAACCCAAACTCTGGCTCAGGCAAATAACTCAGGAAATGGCGTCTTACCAGTGAGAGTCTTCAGTCATAACTCTGCTTCTCAAGTGCAAGGCCTAAATAACATAGTGAATGTGTCAGGGCATCAACCATAATTCTCATCCCTATTTTTTATTTTCATTTTTTTGTTTCGGCCTTATTTTTGTACTGGCATATACGAAAATATTGCATATATCAACATTTTCTACGTATTGAAAAGCAATCATATATCTATCATCGCAATATACCGACAGATGAAATTAGCAAAGTTATCATCATCAATAATGCGAACAATAAATGGTAAATATATCCAAGTAAGAAAGGTTCAGATTATTGCAATAATAGTAATAACAGTCCTTATCGTTTCATCAACACCTGTATTCTCTTCTCTGACATATCATCAAAACAACTATGTCTATGCACAAGGAGCAACTCCACAAAAGAAAGTGTTAAGATTAGGGTATTTTCCTAATGTTAATCATGCTCAAGCAGTTATAGGAATTCAAACAGATGACTTTAAAAAACAGTTAGGAAACAATATTGATCTTCAACCAACTACTTTTAATGCAGGACCTTCAGCTATAGAGGCTCTCCTGGCAAAGAGGATAGATGCCACATACGTTGGTTCCAACCCAGCAATTAATGGTTATGTAGCCTCAGGAGGTAAAGATTTAAGGATAATTTCCGGTGCTGCAAGTGGAGGAGCAGTATTTGTAGTACGAACTGATTCTGGCATTAACTCTCCTAAAGATTTTGCAGGTAAGAAATTTGCCACACCACAGCTTGGAAATACACAAGATGTAGCATTAAGAAAGTATCTTTTGGATCATGGTTATAAAACTACAGAAAATGGCGGAAATGTAACGGTCGTCCCAGTGTCAAACGCAGATACCTTGACTTTATTTCTAAAGAAACAGCTAGATGGAGCATGGGTGCCAGAACCATGGGGAGCTAGATTGGTAAAGGAGGGTGGTGGCAAGATATTGCTAGACGAGAGGGACTTGTGGCCACAAGGTAAATTTGTAACTAACAACTTGGTTGTTAGAACAGATTATCTCCAAAATAACCCTGATGTCATAAAGAAGTTGCTAGCTGCAAATGTAAATGAAACGTTATGGATTAATAGCCATAAAGAACAGGCTGCTAAACTACTAAATGATGGGATCAAGAAAATTACTGGAAAGGCAATACCCGCAGATGTGTTGAATGCAAGCCTATCTAGAATAGACTTTACTTACGATCCGCTAAAGTTACAGTTATTGCAGTCTGCAAATAACGCATTTGACGTGGGTTATCTAGGTAAACAACGCCCTGACTTGTCAGGAATATTCGATACTGCTTTGCTAGATCAAGTTCTGAAAGAAAAGAAATTGCCGCCTTTAGAACAGAATGCAAATACTACAGAGGCGAGCTTGGGAGCAGTGCAATAATAGAAAAAAGTCTACCCATTTCTTTTTCTTTTATTCTCATTTGTATTTTTATTATCACTCTTGACTTTCCCTCTGTTGTTACTGCTATGAAATATTATCCTACTGTCGTAATCAACCTATTTTATTCTGTATCTTATTTTATCATAATTTTAAGACAGCTAGGTTAAGTACGATGCTAAAGAAGCGAACGCATCATTTTTCTAGGATATCAAAAGAAGATAAAAATTCTTCCATTTCTCAATAATACAGGATATTATATTATATGCAGTATTTGCATATAAAATGATCATAAAAGCAAAAAAGCATGCAATATTAGCATATAAATGCAATTTATGCACAGAAAAAGCCAATCTTTATATAGTATTAATCAAATAAATTCTGATAATGAGCGCTAAAATTAATATGAAACTACAAAACCCTACCTATCAAACATGCATTGATGCATGTAACACTTGCTGCGAATGCTGTGAGGCCTGTTGTACAGCATGTATGTCTAATGCCGGAATGGCTGGAATGATGACACGATGCATGATGATGTGCCGTGACTGTGCTGATATGTGTATGATGGCTTCATGCATGATGTCAAGAGGTAGCGAATATGCAAAGCAGGTGTGTGAAATGTGTGCTGATGTATGCGACGCATGTGCAATGGAATGTGAAAAACATGCATCAAAAATGGAAGAATGTAAGATGTGTGCTGATGCTTGTCGTGCATGTGCTAAAGAATGCAGAAATATGATGAGATAAGGTAAGGTAAGGGAGCAGACAAACTACCTAAATTTCTCCTTATTTTACCTATTTTACCTATTTTAATTTCAATGAGAGATTTTTTGTGTTAATGTTATCAATATTATTTTGGAGATATCCAAGTAAAGAGTCTCTTCTGAACATAGAGAATAATTCTAGATTGTACTCTTCCGAATTATGATATAGAAGGTGTTGCTGTATCTATATGGTAAACAGGTTATCTGGCATATTTTACGCCTATCATTATTTTTTGCATATTTAAAATAGATAATATACTCAATTAGATAATCTATAGTCAGAGAAATGATACTTCTCCCATACAACCTATATCTTGTTAAACGACTTGATAATAATATGTGCGATCAGGACACGGAAACAAAACAGGACATATTCAGGCTATAAATAAGAGGAGTTGTTAGATTATGGCGTTTGGAATTTTCGAAGAAATACTAAGACTTGTTGAATATATACCCATCAGAAGTGACGTCCCAATTAACAGTAAGCTGGAAGACAGGGTAACAATAGATTCACAGTTTCGCTTTCATGATATCGATGGTGTAGCAACTAGACTAGGGATAATAGAACCAGCCATCGATTCTCTTGTTAGTCTCAGGGATATAGTCAGACTTTTAAATAAATTCTTAAAGGATGCTAAAATAGAGGAGATAGTAAGTAAAAAGCGATACAACATATTACAAGATACGATTCGTAGCAATAATTATTTCAAGTACTCCTCGGAATTGCACCAGTCTTCAGGTTTACCATTAAAGGGCCTATTATTTGATTTTTGTCTTTCTGTATTGGATTCAACAGAAGAAAGAACTGGGTCTAATAGAGAGAGTATAAAATACAATGATGATGAAAGGATAGATACCAAGCTCTATCTCACACACTGCTCTTATCTACTCGGACTACACAAGAGACTCACAATTGTTTTGGCAGTAATTGCAAATGAGTCTTCGCTGCATCAGGATAAGGATGTAAGACAGCTACTTACATTACTTGCACGACTATCTGAACCTGACAATATTGACATCTATTTTGATGGTGATATGAATGGATTTAATAGAAGATATACCACGTATTTAAGAGAATTAAAGCATCTTGCGATTCAACTGCCACTATCCAATAAGAAAGGAGAACAGAATATAATCAAAGAAATAAAAACGACCAAAGTGTAACTGGACTAAAAATAGCTGGTAAGTTTCTAAAGATAATTAGTTAGTTGGCTGGTTTGTTGTCTTGATCATCTTCATTTGATTAGCATGTATAGCGTAAATTGCCGGAAGATTGACATCCCTTTAGGAATCCATCCTGATAGTTTTTGCCATAATGTGCGAATCAATTATAATGCGCCATGCTGTCAGCTGTCTCCTCTCAAGTTCCTGCAATCTAGCTGACAGAGACACAAGCTGATCCGACAAGTGTGCTATAGCATCATCTTTCATTTTATCGCGGTCCCTCATTGACTGGTTCAGTTGTTCTAATTCTTCTACATTGCTTTGAATATCTGCGCCCTGTATTCTAGTTGACGCATATTCAGAAATGTCAGGTATGATTCAATTTTACGAAATAACTCTGCTCTCTGAATCTTTTTTGCACCATTATATAAAACCAGAATGCCCAATAACATAATCAGAACAATCTGTGTAACCTAGATCAGCTATAGTAGTTTTAATGAATCTTCTACCAAATGATGCTCTATTTATTATATATTCTCATTTAGATTTCTGGTATCTATCTTTCTTGTGTTTATCAAGTCTTTCAATACTTTACAGTAGGTATATTAACCGAGATGTTATCATTTATGGCCTTGTGTTTTAGTTCTTAGGCTGTAACAATGAGATACGCGTTTCTGAACTTGAATTTTGTCCTAAATAGGGAAGAATATGAGATGGAGTCTTATATCGGTGTGACAGTAAAGGCTAATTAAATTGAAATTATATACTGTAGATATCCAACCAAGATAGATTGGATAAAATTAGATTTCTGATTCTTTCATAGCTCTTGCTATTGCTTCATCCAAGTACTCTTTATATCAAAACCGACAAAAGATATTCCAAGCCTTATACACGCAACAGCAGTAGAGCCAATACCACAAAATGGGTCTAGTACAAATAATGATTTTGGAATGATACCACCAAAACCGTGTAATTTTATACACTTTAATGGTAATTCGATAGGAAAAGTAGCAGGATGCGGTCTTTGGGATTTATCTTGAATTGTTTCATGTGGGATAAACCATGTATTACCCGCATCTGTTAAATCAATCTCACTATACCTACCTATGTTGGTTTTGTCTTGGTATGGTGCACCAACTGCTAGTCTATCTATCTGTACATTACCTGTCTTCATAAAATGGAATACGCTTTCGCGATTAATTCTAAGAAATCTATTGCTACTAACAGGATCACTATGACCTATGGTTGTGTCTTCTAATATAACTTTGCGATTCTTTTTACCGACGTATTTTCCTGGAATGAATATAGATTTTATCCAATCAATATTATTCTGAAGTACAAAATGTTTCCTTAAAACATTAGCAACATCCATAGCCTTCCATGGATTTTTTGGAGTGCTTCCGATATTGAGAAAAAATGATCCATTATCTTTAAGCACTCTTTTAATTTCAATACCAACAGTTTCAATCCAGGCTAGATATTCGCTCTCAGGTTTCTTATCATTATATGCTCCGTTCCCATACTCAATTCCTATATTGTAAGGTGGAGAGGTAACGACCACATCTACAGACTTATCTTTAAGACATTCTTGCATTCCAATTTTACAATCTCTCAGATAGAATACAATATTCTGATTACCTTTAGATTGTAAAATCTTGTACGGAATTTCTAGTTTGGTATTAATCATCTTTTTAATACTATACTAGGTGATATTTTAGAGTTACTATGCTAGGGTAACGCTAATAGAAAAATGAATTTAACCTCATTTAAATTAACTTTAACTAGCAAACTAATTTAATTTATTTTGATTTGGTGTAAATATGAGTAAGCAGAGGATAAGTGTATAGAATATACCTGCACTAGATACACTAGATACTGATTAGATTACTATAATCATAAAAATGAAATATAAGCAGCGATTCTGAAAAGACACAAAATGATGTCACCATAGTATAATAATGTCCAGGAAAATATTATGGCAGTAATATGATTATACAAGAAGGTTCAAGTCATAAAAGTAAACCTCACAAGCAGAGGGCACTTGTTCTTCAAGGCGGCGGAGCACTTGGTGCTTACGAGGCAGGTGCTCTCAACGTACTATGTAAAAAACTTGTGGAAAAAGATAAGGAGAAAGGCAATGTTAATAGTTCCCTATTTGATATTGTTGCTGGCACATCTATCGGCGCGATGAATGCAGCGGTGCTTGTAAGTAATGTTGTCAAAAAGGACAAAACTTGGATTGAAGCTGTAGAGGAGCTAGAAAGATTTTGGAAAGAAGGCATAGCCCTGAAAGAAGGCATAGCTTCAAGTGATGATATTGTGCCTGTAGGAATATTTCGAATTTTTCCTTGGTGGAAACCTTGGACTAAGGACTCACCCCTGTGGGCACCTTGTGCAAAGGAAAGCGCTCATGCTGAATGTCTGGATACAAAAAATCTAGCCACAGAAGAAGCAGCCAGAAGATACTATTCTGCAAAAGAGTTTGTCTTCAAAGGAAAAAAAGTATTCTCCAGCAAAGAGCCCAGGCCTGACGATAAATTCTTTGATCAGGCTGCAACTGCAACCTGGTACATGCTCAATGATCTGCCGTTACAATTGCAAATAGAGGCATTTGGAGATTTTCCGATAGCAACAAGATTGGATAAAGGAGAACCTAGGCTTCTAATAACGGCTGTTGATATAGCAGAGGGCATAACTGTGACATTTGATAGCTACAAAAAGTCAGATGGCAAAAGAAAAACTGTGTATTATCCAGGAAGAAAGTATGGGCGAAAAAAAGACGAGGAGGACAAGGATTTAAATCCAATTGTTATAGAGTATGAAGACGGCATTACTCTTCAGCAGGTTATGGCAAGTGGCACATTGCCAGAGCTTTATGAAGCCAAAGAAATAGGTGGGCGTAAGTTTTGGGATGGTGGTGTATTAAGCAATACACCACTTAAGGAGCTCTTATCTGCTCATAGAGATTATTGGGTAAATGTTGAAAATGAAAAGGTTCCAGATTTAGAAATCTACATAGTAAACGTACATCCATCCAGAATTGATGTTAATGACATACCTAAGCAGCTCGATGAAGTAAAAGATAGAAATAACGATATATTATATGGGGATAGAACCTATAATGATCAGTACTCGGCTTCACTCGTAGCAGATTATATTGACTTCATTACATCTCTTAAGGAGCTTGCCCTCAACCACATAAAAGGTGATAACGAGAAAAATTCATTTAAAAAAGAGTTTGAAGGTCTTAAAGATGGGAAAGCGAAAAGTACTTCATATACACTTGGTGAACATAAAAGATATGAAGATTTAATCAAATGCAGATTCGATCTTAAAGTAGTGCGAATAGAACACAAATATGATGTGACTGCCAGTACTTCACTTAAGGGAGCAGATATAACTATTCAAACAATAAAGAAGTTGATAGAAGAAGGAGAAAAAGATACTAGAGATCTAGTAATTCTTTAGAACTTCCAACAACATCTCATTATGGGTATATACTCAGAAGGTCAATGCTCACTATGACCTTTTACGTTTGCCTCCGTAATAATATAACTCTGGAATCCCTACTTTTCTATTAATGATATTAATCGAGCGCATAACATCCCATACTAAAAGACTCAGCCTCTTTTGATTATTCACGATAAGTCTTAACTCTGAATCAATGTTCTGCAAGTCTACTTTTAATGACTTAATTTCTTCGTCTATAGTAGTAATGTCTGCGCCTGTGTCTATATCAAAAGTACGTACCACTCTGCCATCCCTCACTACACTAGACTATCTAAATATTTATAATTAATTCTATTCTCACAATTATATAATACATGTATAAGGATGTTAATACCAACAAGATTCATGCAGGCTAGTCAAGACATAACAACTAGCTGTAAAATCTGGACAACAGGATCATCAAATTCAATTCGATCTGGTTTACACTCTACTTTCTCTCAATCTCTGGTAACCTAGATGTTAGACCAATAAGATGACTGGATAATTGTGTTATCGCATCTTCCTTTATTTTATCACGTTGTATTAGTAATTGATTTAATTCCTTCAATCCTCTACTTTTGTCTGTATATCGGCGCGTGTTTCTAACTGGCGGACATCTAGGAATGTCAGATATGATTCAATTTTATGAAATACCTGCTTTATCTGAAACCTTTTTACACCAGTATGTTGAAATCGTTAGTGATATTTATTACGTAGCCCTAATAACACATGTCTAGTAGTATCATATGAACTCCATTGGTTAGACATCAGACTTTCGATCGTAGTCTCACATTTTAATAATAATGTATTCTCGATGTTATTATATGATCAATATCAATTAAAGATATCACTATATTATCTAAGTTTAGTATGTTGAATTTTGTGTATTGTATTATAATAATTAATTAATC
>C688J35102_120989737_pt1 | contig 13189 bp, 12 predicted proteins | sample HopSoiMetagenom2_FD_35102 | JGI IMG/M metagenome (IMG submission 35102)
CGCTGGTGATCGTTGCCACCATCATCTCGGTCTCGTTCGCGACCAGGGGCGCGATGGCGGCTAATCGTCCGATTGTCGAAGTGCTGCACTTCGTCGGTGCCGGCGATCGCTACATCGCGAACCGGTTCCTGCGGCACTTTCTGCGGCTCGGCCTGGAGGGCGGGTTGATCGGCGGCGGGATCGCGATGCTCGCGTTCGGCTTCTCCGAATCCATGGCAGGCTGGTTTTCGGGCACTCCAGTCGGGGATCAATTCGCGGCACTGTTGGGGACCTTCTCGCTGCGTCCCTCCGGTTACCTCGCCCTGGCGGTCCAGGCGGTACTGATCGCCGCGATCACCGCCTGGGCATCGCGGCGGACCCTGTTCGCCACGCTGGACGACATCGACTGATGTGGCGGCAGGAACGTCGCTGCAAACTCGATTCCACTTCGCCAGAAAAGCTTCTAGACTTGTGAAAGGGAGGAGTCACCGGCGCCGCATGCGTTTGCATCCCAACCATAAAGCAACCGATGCGCGGCCGGCTCGCGCCCGCGAAAGGCTGCGCGCTATCATTGTAGCCGGAGCGATCATCGCGGTCTCCGCGACGGTGGGGTTCGGCGGATTTCTCGCTCAGCTTAGCGGGGCCGAGGTGGAGCCCGCCGCCCGCGCCGATGGCATCGTGGTACTGACCGGCGGTTCGTCACGGGTGTCGGATGCCATGGAATTGCTCGCCGACGGCTATGGCAAGCGGCTGCTGATATCAGGCGTGCATCCGACCAGCGCGGCAAGTGACATCTCGCGGTCGCTGTCGGACAACCAATCCCTGCTGAGGTGCTGCGTCGACCTCGACCGCTCCGCGATCAATACCCGCAGCAACGCCGCCGAGACCCGGCGCTGGGCACATGAGCGCGGCTTCAAGTCCCTCATCGTGGTGACGTCGAACTACCACATGCCGCGCGCCATTGTGGAATTGGCGCATGCAATGCCCGATATCCGGCTGATTCCATTTGCCGTCGTAGGCGAGAAATGGCGCGATGAATCCTGGTGGGCGAGCGGCGCGACATTGCGGCTCTTGCTCTCGGAATACATCAAATACGTCGCGGCCGAGGTGCGGGTGCATTTGGCTGATGCGGGTATCGCGCTGCCGGAGCTCGCGGACGAGCCCGGTGGATCGCCGCCGCGCAGGCCGGCGACGGCCCAGGCCAACTGATGGATTGTCGATGATTTCGATTTTCTTGCGCTCGCTGGTCTACAACGTTCTGTTCTACCTGCTGCTGGTGTTCTGGCTGCTCGTGGGCATACCGACCTATGCGATGCCGCGCCGGGCCATCATGCACATCGCCAGATCCTGGGCACGAAGCAGCATCTGGTTGCTGCGCGTCATCTGCAACATCAAGGTCGAATATCGAGGTCTTGAAAAAATCCCGGCCGGCCCACTGATCGTCGCATCGAAGCATCAGTCGATGTGGGAGACCTTCGCGCTACTGCAATTCTTCGATCAGCCTCTGTTTATTCTCAAGCGCGACCTGAAATGGATTCCGCTGTTCGGATGGTATCTGATCAAGTCCGACATGATCGGGATTGACCGGGCCGCCGGTGGCCGCGCGCTGCTGAACATGGCCCGCCGCGCTGGCGAGGCAGTACGGCGGGGGCGCCAGCTGATTATCTTCCCGGAGGGCACGCGAACTCCGGTCGGTGCGCCGCCGCGTTACAAGACCGGCGTCGCGCAGGTCTACGTCGATTGCGGCGTGACCTGCCTGCCGGTTGCCCTGAATTCAGGGCTGTTCTGGCCGCGCAGGACCTTCATGCGCTATCCCGGAACGCTGGTCGTCGAATTTCTCGATCCGCTGCCCCCGGGTCTGTCGCGTCGTGAATTCATCGCGCGGGTTTCGGCCGAGATCGAGGAGGCGACCAACCGGCTGGTGGAAGCTGCGCGCCGGGAGCAGGCGGAGTTATTCGGCCGCGTGCCAAGCTCGGCCTCGGCGAAAGCCTGACGATTGTTGCTGCCCTGGTTCGGTTCGCTAGGCGGTTCAACGTCTGCTCCTTCCCGCAGGGTGAACATGCAACGACTTGTCATCGCGCAACATCGACGCAAGTTGATGCAGTTGCCTGTCGCGAAAGCCTTCGGCCTCGATCGCCTTCACAGTCGCGATCACGTATTCGGGGTTGGGGCCGGATTGCCCGTGTCCCTCGCGCACCAGCCGGAGTTGATCGGCGAGTGAAAGCCGCCCGGCATACTGCACATGACCTCGGTCCACAACGTAAGCCAACGCGCTGACGCGCTGTCGCGGCTCGTTCTCAAGCCAGACCGATCGCATGACCTCGCGATACACCGACGTGACCTGTTCGCGGGCGCGCAAGTACGCGACCGTTGTGGCGCGATGCTTCTCGGCAACCCGGAATGCGACGCCCCGGCAGGCGCCACCGCGGTCGAGGCCCAGCACCAGACCGGGTTTTTCCGGCGTACCCCGATGCACGTAGGAATAAACGCAAAGTGCCCGATGTTCGCCGATCAAGCGCGCCTGCACCTGCTCGACGAATTCGAATCCGGGCCGCCACATCAGGGAGCCATAGCCGAACACCCACAGGTCGCCTTTGGATGATTCCGCATCGCGCATGACTTTTGCGTGCATAGGCTGCACGGCCTACCAGAATTCTAGAACCGATGGAAATGGGTTAACCTGATTACCACCGCTACCACCGCTTAATTGACAAAATCATTGGCCAAAGGTCGCCCGCATGTCTGATATGACCCCCGCGCCGCGTCGGCGTCCGCTTTGGCGCCTCTTCATCATCCCGTTCCTGCTTCTGATCGGGGTGGCCGGGTGGAGCGCGTTCTGGTTCTACGCGGCTTCCCAGGTCGATGTGTCGGCGGATGCCTGGCGCGCTCAGGAGGCGAAGGCCGGGCGGGTCTACGATTGTGCCCAGCGTTCAGTCGCGGGCTTTCCGTTCCGGCTTGAAGTTCGCTGTGAGGGGGCCAGCGTTACGCTGATCTCGCAGACCGCCGGACAAACGGGGGCGCCGATCACCGCCAAGCTCGGGCAGATCCTGATCGTCGCGCAGGTCTACGATCCAAAACTGCTTATCGCCGAATTCACCGCGCCCGCCACGCTCGCCGATCGCGGCGGATCTCTTTCGATGTCCGTGAGCTGGGGCAAGGCACGCGCCAGTGTGGTGGGCTTGCCGGCGGTGCCGCAACGGGCCTCGCTCGTATTCGACGCCCTTCGGCTCGACCGCGTCAATGGATCGGTGCTGACGCCGCTCGGCCAGGCGAAACACGTCGAGTTGCACGGCCGGGTCGCCGATGGATCGGCGCCGGATCGCCAGGTTATCGAAACCGTGTTGAAGATCGAGAGCGGAAGCGTGCAGCAGGTGCATCCATTACTTGCACAGCCGTTCGATGTGGACGCGCGGACGATGCTGAGCGGTCTCAACGATCTTTCGCCAAAACCCTGGCCCGAGAGATTCCGCGAGCTGCAAGCCGCCGGCGGACACGTCGAACTCGTGCAGTCGCGGATTGCGCAAGGCGATTTGGTCGCGGTCGCTGCCGGCACGCTCTCGCTCAACGCGCGTGGGCGTCTCGAGGGCGAATTGCAGATGACCGTGGCCGGTATCGAGAAGGTGATCCCGGCTCTGGGGATCGAGAAAATGCTCGATGAAGGCGTGCCGCAGGCGACGCTCGATCGCGTCGCGCCTGGAGTGAAGACGCAAGATATCAATAACCTGCTGGGTGCGCTGGACCGTGCGGTTCCCGGACTCGGCAAGGTCGTTAAGCAAAACGCCAATGTCGGCGTGGCCGCCGGGATCAACTCGCTCGGAAAGGAAGCCGTGTTGGAAGGTAAAAAGGCCCGCGCATTTCCGCTGCGGTTCGCCGATGGTGCGGTGTTCCTCGGGCCCGTGAAAGTAGGACAGATTCCGCCGCTGTTTTAGCGCGCGGGGCTTTGGCGGCCGCAAATCCTGGAAGGCGACCCGGCCTACTCAGGCAGCTTCTTTAGATGCGCGTGCGGCCGGCCGAAATCGGGCGCGGCAGAATCCTGGCCGATTTCCACGATGCCGCGGCGGATCGCCCGTGTGCGGCTGAAGTGCTCGAACAGGGCCTCGCCATCGCCGCGGCGGATCGCGCGGGTAAGCTTGGAAAGATCCTCGTTGAAGGTGCCCAGCATCTCCAGCACGGCTTCCTTGTTGGCCAGAAACACGTCGCGCCACATGATCGGATCCGAAGCGGCAATGCGCGTGAAGTCGCGAAACCCGCCGGCCGAGAACTTCATCACTTCCGAGGAAGTCACCTGGCCAAGTTCATCGGCGGTGCCGACGATGGTGTATGCGATCAGGTGGGGCAGATGGCTGGTGATCGCGAGTACCAGATCGTGGTGATCGGCGGTCATGATCTCGACCTTCGCGCCCATCGCGGCCCAGAATGCACCTAGTCTGTCGACCGCGTCGGGCGCTGTGCCATCGGGAGGCGTCAGGATGCACCAGCGATTGATGAACAGCTCGGCGAATCCAGCATCGGGCCCGGAGTTCTCCGTGCCCGCGACCGGATGGGCAGGTACGAAATGCGTGTTCGCGGGCAGGTGGGGAGCCATGTCCCGCACCACCGACGCCTTGACCGAGCCGACGTCGGAAACGATCGCGCCTGCCTTTAGATGTGCCGCGATTTCCTCGGCCACGGTGCCACAGGCCCCGACCGGGATGCACAGGATCACCAGGTCGGCGCCCTCTACGGCTTCCGCGTTGGTCTCCGCTACGCGATCGACAATGCCAAGTTCGGCGATCCGGGCCCGGCTTTTGGCTGAACGCGCGGTGGTGGTGATCTCACCAGCCAACCCTTGTTCCCGCGCCGCGCGCGCGATCGAGCCGCCGATCAGCCCAAAGCCGACCAGCGCTATCTTGTCGAAGATTGGCTTCCCGTTCACTTGCGCGCCATGAAGTCACGCAGGCCTTCGATCACCAGCCGATTGGCCTCTTCGGTGCCGATCGTCATTCGCAAGGCATGCGGCAAGCCGTAGTTGCCGAGCGCGCGCAACACCAGGCCACGCTTGGTCAGGAATGCATCCGCTTCGGCCGAAGTCTTGCCTTTGTCGAGCGGGAAGTGGATCAGGATGAAATTCGCAACGCTCGGCGTCACCGTGAGTCCGAGTTTTGTCGCTTCCTCGGTCAGCCAATTGCGCCACTTCTCGGTATACGCCTTCGACATCTGCTGATGCGCGGTATCCTCGATCGCCGCCACGGCTGCGAGCATCGCGGGCGTCGATACGTTGAACGGCCCACGGATACGGTTCACCGCATCGACGATGTGCGCCGGGCCGAACATCCACCCGATGCGCAGCGCCGCAAGCCCGTGGATCTTCGAGAAGGTGTGGGTCATCACCGTATTGTCCGACGTTGCGACCAACTCGATGCCCAGTTCGTAATCGTTACGGGATACGTAATCGGAATACGCCGCATCAAGCACCATCAGTACGTGCGACGGCAGCCCGGCTCTCAGTCGTTTGACCTCGTCAAACGGCAGATACGTCCCGGTCGGATTGTTGGGGTTCGCGAGCCACACCAGCTTGGTGCGCGGCGAAACCAGCTTGAGGATCGCACCGACATCGGCGGTGAAATTGGTTTCGGGGGCGACCACGCTTATAGCGCCGCTCGCCTTGGTGGCGATCGGGTAAACCAAAAAGCCGTGAATGGTGCTGATCGCCTCGTCACCGCGGCTGAGATAAGTATGCGCCAGCAGATTCAGGAGCTCGTCCGATCCGGCACCGCAAATGATGCGATCGGGGTCCAGTCCGAACGCGCGGCCGATCGCCTGACGCAGTACGCGCGAAGTGCCTTCGGGGTAGTCCTCCAGGTGAGCCGCGGCCTGTTTGTAGGCCTCGATAGCTTTCGGCGAAGGACCGAACGGCGTCTCGTTCGCGGACAGCTTGAACACCTTGCGGCCCGGTTCGGGCACGGGGCTCTTGCCGGGGGTGTAGGGTGCAATATCGAGAATGCCGGCATTCGGCACAGGTCGGGACATCTTCAACTCCGCAAGTCTCAGGACGGCTTCTGGGAGTTCGCTGCCCCGTTCGGGGGCACCGTATAGCGTGTTGCATGGCTGCCGACGAGAGCCGATGAGCGCACGGATGCGCTGGCCTGGATCAGCGCCGTCTTGATCTTCTCCAGTCCGCCAGTGCCGGCAACCGAGACCAACAGCGCCGCTCCGTCGAAAGCAGCATCGGGCACCGCGATGATTTCCGCCAGTGGCGACAGCGCGCGGGCGGTTTCGGCGTTCCAGCCGGAGACCCGCACGCTCCACATTTCGACTTCGGTCACCATGGCGCTATCGGCGACCCGCGAGACCACGAAAACCGGCAGCGCCGCTGGATGGTCAGCCCGCTCCACAAAGGGCAGCCGTGCAATGATCTTCGGCGCGCCGCGCGGTTCGAGCGCGATCCACCACGGGCTTCGGCTCGAGCTGGCAGAGACCAGTGCCAGGTCGCCCTTCGATGCCGCCACCGCATCGACCGCCGCGGGCGCGCTGAAATGGGAGACGTAGGGGACAGTGAACCCGAAATGAAACCGCGCGGAATCCCGCATCGTGGATTCGCCGAGCGAGATGTCGGCATGCACGGAAAACGGCGCCTGCACATAGGTGAATGTCGAGATGATGACGCGCCAGATGCTCTCGACCGTATCGAGCGGCAGGATTCCGCGATGGCGCTGTACCAGCCGGCGCATCATGTCGGCCTCTCGCGCAGGCCGAAACGCCGAACCCACCTCCTGGGTCTGCTTCACCTGTATCAACCGGTCGATGATGTCGCCGCGCGCCATCAGCAGGCGATGCACCTGCTCGTCGATGCTGTCGATCTCTCGGCGCAATACCTCAAGCGACGGCGGAGCGGGGGGCGATTTAGACATCTTCGAACCTTAGGGCGGGAATTGCCGGGCGGCAGCAAGGTCCTTGATTAGAAAAGAAGGTAATCAAAAGCAAAGTAAACCTTGACCGTAGTGCGGATCCGGCGCCGTCGAGGTCCGTCCGCCCGGAGGGTTGCCTTGACGAAGGGTGCGGGTGGACCTAATATCGCGGTATTCCGTGGTCATTTGAGCCGGCCGGCTTGCAGCCACGTTAAACAACTCGCTAAACAGGCCGGGGACACTTGTGATCCCGGTCGAACTTTTGTTCAGGCCGGGTTTTTTATGGCCTGATTTCCGTGGCGGTTTTCGAAGCCGCCTGAGGAGTCGGTGTGTTGAAATGGTACAGGTGAAATCGATACCAAGCCCTGCGATACATGCGGAGGAGAGGTCGCAAGAGGCGGACCATCCAACGTCGCAGGTCGCGCTGTTCGGCCCCGATCAGCCGTTGGCGCTCGATTGCGGGATCGACCTTAAGCCATTTCAAATCGCCTATCAGACCTATGGCGAGCTAAACGCCGATCGCTCGAACGCAATTCTGATCTGCCATGCGCTGACTTCCGATCAGCATGTCGCCAACGTCCATCCGCTAACCGGCAAACCAGGATGGTGGGAAACGATGGTCGGTCCCGGGCGTCCCCTCGACACCGACAGCTACTTCATCGTCTGCGCCAACGTGATCGGCGGCTGCATGGGCTCTACCGGACCGGCATCGACCAACCCGGCTACCGGCAAACCATGGGGACTGGACTTTCCGATCATCACCATTCCGGACATGGTGCGGGCCCAGGGGATGCTGCTGGATCGTCTCGGCATCGACACGCTGTTCTGTGTGGTCGGGGGCTCGATGGGCGGCATGCAGGCGCTGCAATGGACTGCTGCCTATCCGAAGCGCGTCTTCTCGACGTTGGCGATTGCCTGCAGCACGCGCCACTCGGCGCAGAACATCGCGTTTCACGAACTCGGCCGTCAGGCCGTGATGGCGGATCCGGACTGGCACAGCGGACGGTACTTCGAAAAAGGCACTCATCCACATCGTGGCCTCGGCGTTGCGCGCATGGCCGCACACATCACCTATTTGTCGGACGCCGCGTTGCATCGGAAATTTGGTCGGCGGATGCAGGATCGCGAATTGCCGACGTTCTCGTTCGACGCGGATTTCCAGGTCGAAAGTTACCTGCGCTACCAGGGCTCGTCCTTTGTCGAGCGGTTCGATGCCAACAGCTATCTCTATCTCACACGCGCGATGGATTATTTCGATATCGCCGCCGATCACAACGGGGTGCTGGCGCAGGCATTCCGCGGTGTCCCGACCCGGTTCTGCGTGGTCTCGTTCACGAGCGATTGGCTGTTTCCAACGCCGGAGTCGCGGGCGCTGGTCCATGCGCTGAACGCTTCCAGCGCGCGGGTGTCGTTTGCCGAAATCGAGACTGACCGCGGTCACGACGCCTTCCTGCTCGACGTTCCCGAGTTCTTCGACATCTCTCGTGCTTTCTTGCAATCGGCCGGGACCGCGCGCGGATTGGGGAAGCGGGCGTGACGGTGGAGCAGCAACTCCTACCCCTGAACGGGATTGCCCGAGCTGACACCGGGCATTACCGCGGCGACCACCTGTTGTTGGCCGAGATGGTGGAGCGCGGTTCGAAAGTGCTCGACGTGGGCTGCGGCGACGGCGACTTGCTGCAACTGCTGGAAAGCCGCGGTATCGACGGTCGCGGCATCGAACTGTCGCGTGAGGGAGTCAACCGCTGCGTTTCGAAAGGACTGGCGGTGGTGCAGGGCGACGCTGACACCGACCTCATCAACTATCCCGACGACGCCTTCGATTACGTGATCCTGTCGCAGACGCTGCAAGCCACCCGGCAGCCCAGGGTGGTGCTGGAGAATATGCTGCGGATCGGGCGTCGGGCCATTGTGTCTTTCCCGAATTTCGGCTTCTGGAAGATGCGGCTGCAGCTTTTGGTTGGCGGTCACATGCCGCGCACCGACAACCTGCCGGCGACCTGGTACGACACTCCCAACATTCATTTCTGCACCATCAAGGACTTCGTGCAGCTTTGCGACGAGATCAGCGTCAAGATGGAGCGTGCCGTTGCGCTCGATCTTTACGGTCGTCCGCTGCGGCTCAACGCGCCGTGGTGGTTCTGGAACATGTTCGGCGAGCAAGGTGTGTTCTTGCTCAGCCGCGCCGGCCATTAGAGGCCTTTCTCGGGCGAGGGCGCTGCCTAGCCGGCCACCATCGATCTGGGATCACGTGGCCGCCAGCGTCCGGCCTCCACAAGGCCGATGAAACGCTCGACCATTTCGTTGAACAGCGCCGGCTCTTCCAGATTCAGCACGTGGCCTGACTTCGGGAAGAATGCGAGTCCCGAAGCTGGCAGATGCTTTTTCAAGAACAAGCTTGGGTCGATGCAATTTTCGTCCTCGTCGCCGCAGATGATGAGGGCGGGCGTTGAGACTTTTTCGATACTGTCCTTCAGCTTGTAGATTGACGGCCGCCCGCCCTGAAAGCTCCGCATGGTGTTGGCCGAGCCTTTTGCGTCATGGCGCGCCAGCGAATTGTAGAAGTCGGCGTGTCCCCTCGGATCCTTTAACAGAAATGGAATTCGGCTCGGCGCCTCACGCGTAACCTTTGCCACTTCCGCCGAGCCAATCGTCTCATACTGTTCGGCATTGGCCCGGCATTGGTTGCGAAACGCATCCAGGTTTTCAATGCTCGATCCGGAGCCGACGCCGGCCAGAGTCATCGACAAGGCGCGCTCCGGTGCGTTCAGGGCTACCTGTAGCGACGAATACGAGCCCATCGACAGCCCAACGAAATGAGCCTTCGCGATCTGGAGGTGATCCAACACGGCGAGCGCGTCGGTGTAGAAATGCTTGTAGGTGTAGACGCCCGCAGAGGGCGGCACATCCGATGGCGCGTAGCCGCGCGCGGAATAGGCAATGCAGCGATGCGCGCGTGAGAAGTAGCGCATCTGCGGCTCCCAATTGGTGTGATCGGCCGCGAATTCGTGCAGGAAGATAATCGGCGTCCCCTCTCCAGCCTCTTCGAAATACAAGCGGACCTTATCTTTGGTTAACGCGTACGGCATCTTTTTAAAACCTGTGGTTGACGGGCGGTAAACAGACAGCTAACCCTCGCGCTTCATCAGGCCGGAACCGATTTCCTTCGTCAAGGAATCATCGCGGAATTGCCCCGAGACCGATGTGGCTCTGCCGGATCGCGTCTTGTTCTTGCCAGACTGCAAAATGCATACACAGCCCGAATGTCGGTGATTGCGCGCGAGCGAAGCGTACGTGGCCGATGGGAACGGGGGTGTATCACAGAGGAATGAGTATGCTTCAGTTGGTTGCGTTCTGCCGGTCACTTCGGCCGGTCTCTCTCCCTAGCGTAGTGTTGGCCTTGTGTTCGACCGCAATATTGGCCTCCGTGTCCCCAGCGTCAGCAAGGCCCCACCACAGTTCATCATCCTACCACACTACATCGTCTCACTACACGACCGAGCGGCACCACCAGGGTCTCGTGCGGCACAATCACGTCCGGAAGAGCGCCCGCCACTCCGGCCGGCATCATGCCCGCCGTCACCACCGTCACCTCGCGCGAGTCTCTCATCGCCATGCCGTCGCAGCGCACCTGCGCGTGCGCGGGAAGACCGGCGCATATGCTCGTTCCGTGTCACCCAAAGCTGCAGACGTCACGGTCGCGTCATCTGGCTACAGCTCATCGAATATAGTGGCGGAGGCGCGGCGCTACCTCGGTGGCAATCCAACCAGTCGGGCAAGTCTATGGTGCGCCCGATTCATGAACATGGTTTTGCAGCACACCGGCCATCGGGGCACCGGATCCGACATGGCGCGTTCGTTCGCAAGTTATGGGCGGCGTGTGTCCGAACCGCAGGTCGGCGCTATAGCCGTGATGGGACGGCGAGGCGGCGGGCACGTCGGCGTAATCAGCGGCATCGATGCCCGCGGCAATCCAATCGTGGTTTCAGGCAATAGCGGCAACCGGGTCAGGGAAGCGCCGGTTTCTCGCGGCCGGATATACGCTTACGTATTGCCGACGAGCTGAACCGAAGGCAATGCCGGCGTGCATCACATCAGTGGCGGTTGTTCGGTTTCGATCGAATCGCCGACGCTGATGTTGCCGCCGGCAATCACCTCTGCATAGACCCCGCAATCGACGTGCCCGAGACGGTGCGTCATTTCCGACAGCAGGTCGAAGTTGCGTGACGCGCTTTCCGGATCGACATCGATAGCGGCGCAACGGGTGATCCGCTTCACTACCTTGAGCCGGGTTTCGCCGATCGCAACCGTTTCTCCGAGCAGATCGAACTCACTCCATGAGGGTAAGCCGCTGACGTAGGCGTTGGCGCGAAATCGCAACGGATGAACGGGTAAGCCGGCGATGTTTTCGATGGCAGCAACGCTTGCGAGATTGACGATCGAGACGACCTTGCTGGCGACGTCGGAAAAGCTGTGGCCGGTGGCTGAAAGCACCTTCGGCCGGCCTTTGAGATCATCGCTGAAATGGATCGCCAAAAAGGACTCTATCGCGGCGCGGCCCTCCGCTGTGCCGAGCCGTCCGCTCGCGGCCAGTTGGCCGCGCCACCGAATGGTTAAGAGATCGGTTTTGTCCTCATAGTGCGTCCGCAATTCCGCCAGCCGCTCATGGCGCATCAACATCAGGTAAAAGGACTTGGATCGCCACGCCGGCGCCGCCGGATCGAAACCGCTAGGGCCGTTTTCAATAGCATAGCGCCGATCCGCTGGAAAAGTCTGGCCCGGGAGCAGCGCGACTGAGGACAGCGGTTCCGGGGAGAGCCCCTTCACGGGGTAGCGATATAGGCTGGCAATCTTTGCCGAGTGAATGCGAGACATGCCTTTTGGTAGGAGATTTCCTCGGCGGACGCCACCTTACGATTTTCAGAAGGGTTGTCCGCGGAGGAATTTCCACACTGCCTCTTCCGTTTCCCAACCCACTTCCCACATTTGCGGCGAAGCCGGTTGTCCCGGTGAAAAACGACCCGGCCGGTTGAGGAATGTCAATGCGGTCCCGGGAAACCCAATGAAGATGCCGGGTCCGTGCCTTCGGGGCGGAGCGGCAGGCTGAGGGAATGACCTTATGAATATAGAAAAATACACGGAGCGTGCGCGCGGGTTCATCCAGTCGGCGCAGTCTCTGGCGACCCGCGAGGGCCATCAGCAGTTCTCGCCGCTGCATCTGCTGAAGGTTCTGCTGGATGACGGCGAGGGGTTGGCCGGTGGTCTGATCGACCGCGCCGGTGGCAATTCCCGCGCGATACTGAAGGCAACCGAGGAGGCGCTCAAGAAGCTGCCGAAAGTTTCCGGAAGCGGGGCCGGCCAGATTTATCTCGCGCCCGAGCTGGCCCGCGCGTTCGACGCGGCGGAAAAGGCGGCCGAAAAAGCCGGTGACAGCTTTGTCACGGTGGAACGGCTGCTGCTCGGTCTGACGCTGGAAAAAGACAGCGACGCCGGCAGCATCTTGCGCAAGGGCGGCATCACTCCGCAGAACCTGAACGCGGCGATAGAAGCCATCCGCAAAGGTCGTACCGCCGACAGCGCTACGGCCGAAAACGCCTACGACGCGCTGAAGAAATACGCGCGCGACCTGACCCAGGCGGCGCGCGAGGGCAAGCTCGACCCGGTGATCGGACGTGACGAAGAAATCCGCCGCACCATCCAGGTGCTTTCGCGCCGTACAAAGAACAACCCGGTGTTGATCGGGGATCCGGGCGTCGGCAAGACCGCGATCGTCGAAGGACTGGCCCAGCGGATTCTGAACGGAGACGTGCCGGAAACCCTGAAAGACAAGAAACTTCTGTCGCTCGATATGGGCGCGCTGATCGCAGGCGCAAAATACCGCGGCGAATTCGAGGAGCGATTAAAGGCCGTTCTGCAGGAAGTGACATCGGCCGAAGGCAGTATCATCCTGTTTATCGACGAGATGCATACGCTTATCGGCGCGGGGAAGGCAGATGGGGCCATGGACGCATCCAATCTGCTCAAGCCCGCGCTTGCGCGCGGCGATCTGCATTGCATTGGCGCGACGACGCTGGACGAGTACCGCAAGCATGTCGAAAAGGACGCCGCGCTGGCGCGCCGGTTCCAGCCGATCTTCGTATCCGAACCGAGCGTTGAAGATACCATCTCCATCCTGCGCGGCCTCAAGGACAAATACGAGCAGCACCATGGCGTGCGGATCACGGATTCCGCGCTGGTTGCGGCCACCACGCTGTCGAACCGGTACATCACCGACCGCTTTCTGCCGGACAAGGCGATCGACCTGATGGACGAGGCCGCCGCAC
>C688J35102_120989736_pt1 | contig 13175 bp, 15 predicted proteins | sample HopSoiMetagenom2_FD_35102 | JGI IMG/M metagenome (IMG submission 35102)
TCTACGGCAGCGAGCCGGTCAAGGTCGAGCCGGTCGTATCCGCCGCAGAGCCGGCGGACGACCAGCCTGCCGATGAGCAGCCTGTCGACGAACAACCGGTCGCCGAGTTCCCGCCCGAGGAACTGCCGGCGGTGGAAGAGCCGGGCGACGAACACGTAGCCGAGGAAGCGACGGCAATCGAACAACCGGAAATCGAACACGCGGAACAACCCGCCCCAGCACTGGAGGGATCCTTGCAAAGCAAACTCACTGAAGTCCGCGCCAAGGCCGACGAGGCGCGCGCGGCCAAGCTCAGGGCCAATGCGGCTCTCTACGAAGGCCTCGCCGCGGCTTACGATTTCGCGCTCGACGCCGAGGATGCACCGGAAGAATATCTCCGTCTGGTGGAGGCGCAGGGACTGAAAATCCAGCTCCGCGCCCCGATGAAGCCGGTCGTCAAACTCGCCTTCGACGGCCTGTGCGACGATGCGACCATTGCCCAGCTCGAGGCAGTATTGGCGTGGGCGCTGAAGGAAGAGCTGCCGCGCGGAACGCTCGGCGAGCGCCTTGAGGCCGAGGGTGGAATCGCCGGTGTGCTGAACGGAGCGAAGAAGGCCGCCTAAACGGCCGTTTGCCGGTCAGGCCGGGCTATTTGCCCGGCTTGTCCTGACCGAGGCGGAACCCCTCGACGAGCGCATCGACCGCGCACTGGCGGGACAGCTCGGCAAGAATGTGAATCTGGTCATCGTCCGCCTGTCGTGCCAGCCAGTGCGTGCGCGTGGCGATGTTGCGCAGGTCCTTGATCGCTTTCTCGGTCAGCTGCGCGTGGTCCTTGAGCAGCTTGTCGAGGACGGCTTCCGCCAGCGGCTTTTCAAATTCGATGCCGACAAATTCCTGGCAGTGCCAGACGACCCGGCAATATTGATTCTCGAGTCCCGCGATGGCGAGCCAGATCTTGCTCTCTTTGGTTACGGGCGTGGTGCATTCGATGCGGCAGCCGTGCGTGGAGATGTCGATCACCCGCACCTGCGCCTTGCTGCGGCTCCCCTCGCGCATCGTGGCGGAGAGGTTCAGTGCCGCGCGGTTGGCGCGCCTGCGTTCTGGTTGGCCGTCGGGCCGAGTCGCGGAATCAGCCATGCTGAGTCACCCTTCGCGATCCCTTGTGCGCAAAGAGGGTGAACAAATCGTTCCTTGCTACCGCAAGCAGGCTTCCGCAGCGTCGGCCCTCACGCGTGTGAACATGTCCACCGGTGCGGTACTGAGGGTCACGCCCTGCTCGCAACGCCTGAGCTGAAAGCGGACCCGCCGCGCGCGAAAGTCGAGCGAAACACGCCGGAATGTCTGCAAGATATCGGTGCCGAGCAGTAAAGCGGGTCCGGCGGAGATGCCGAACACCTTGAATGGGGGCACATCGGCAAAGGCGATCGGAACATCCAGCAGCGTTACCGGCCCGAGCTGCAGCTGATCGATGCGCGCAAGCTGCAACTTGGTTTTGACGCCGGTCACGCCAATGGCCTCGACCTCCCAGAACTTGGCCCCCTTGGCGAGCAGCTTCTCGCGCAAAGCGGTATTGCCGATGGTGATTTCCGACCCAGTATCGATGACCGCGTCCAGCCGAAAACGAGCCGCCCGGACCTCCGTGAGGATCAGCTGACCGCGCTTGCGCTTGGCGGTGATCACGATGTCCCCGGGCTCGATGGCGACTTCGGGTATCCGCGCGTCCTCGACCTTGATCAGGTGCTTCTCGAAATCCATCAGCAGCCGTTGCTCGACCAACGCATCGATCCCGACGAGCCCGTCGCCGCCCAGATCGGTCTCGCGCAGCGCTGGAAGCTCGAGGTTCGTGACGGTCGTTGGTCCCAGGGTCAGGGCGGCGACCTTTACGCGGTCGACGACGTCGCGGGAGGTCATTCCGTCCACCACTGCCGGGGTGCCCAGCGGCAGCTCCAGGTCATGCGCGATCCTCAGGCCCACGGCCGAAGTGTCGGCGCCGCTGTCGACCACGAAATGATAGGGGCCGCGACCGTTCACTTGCACATCGACGCTGAGGCGCGTGTCGATCTCGCGCGCCTTCACGTCCTTTCCGCCGATCGCGAGCGAATTGTCGAACTGGGCCGGGGGCAGCGGCAGGACGTTCGGAGCCGCGGTGGACGGAGCGGGCTTGGGCTTGCCGATTCGGGGAGGCTCAGCGGTCGCACCGGCCCGCGCGACCGCGGGAAGCGCAACCATGAACGCTTGGATCAGAGCGCGGCGCTTGAGCAAATGGTCCTCCCCCGGAGTGACGGATATCACGCTTAGTCTGAATGATGCCTGTCCTGCACTTCAGTGTCGATGGGCGGCGGGATGGTTCGACGGTGGTCCGAAAGGCCGCGATTTTCCCACACTCGTCCGACAGGACTCGTGAAATCGGGGGGTCGTCGGATGTGTCGGATTGGCGGGCACAACCGAGCGCGGGCGCGGGAGCCGGTGAAGGAGACGTCGTGCGCGCAACGGCCGGCTGGACCAAAGAAGGGGTGCTGTAGGACAGCGCAAACTTCGCTAAGTGCCGCAGACGAGAAGCGCCGCAGGAGAGCAATATGGCCAAGGGTCAGCAACGATCGAACAAGGAAACGCGCAAGCCGAAGAAGGCGAAGGTGAAGACCAACGCCTCGCAGCCGTCGCAAAAGGGCGGCACGCGCGGGCTGGAGAATTTGAAGAACGGCTAACCCGGCCGTGGTGACCCACGTCCGCATCCTCGTCGATGCCGACGCCTGCCCGGTGAAGGATGAGATCTACAAGGTCGCGTGGCGGCGCGGAGTGCCCGTGACGGTCGTCAGCAATCAGCGCATCCGCGTGCCGGACCATCCTTTGATCGAGCGGGTGGTGGTGTCGGACGCGTTCGACGCCGCCGACGACTGGATCGTCGAGCAGGCGGATGCGCACGCGGTGGTGGTCACCGGTGACATATTGCTCGCCGACCGTTGCCTGAAAGCGGGCGGGACCGTCATCGGCCACAACGGCAAGCCGTTCACCGCGGCGAGCATCGGCGGCGCGATCGCGACGCGTGCGATCATGGCGGACCTGCGTAGCGGCGCCGGAGTGACCGGCGGGCCGGCACCGTTCGCCAAAGCGGACCGGTCCCGCTTCCTGCAGGCGCTGGACGAGGCGCTGGTGCGGCTCGCCAGGTGAGGCGCGGCGGAACGTAAGGGGCCCCCGGCCGTTCATCACGGGAACGAAACTTTGCGGGATTTACCATGCACACCGACAACATCATCGAACGCGCCTTTCAGCTGGCGCGCGGCTCCGACAATCTCGAGGACATCCGCAAGACGCTGCGGCGCGAAGGCTATTCCAACATCGATGCCCATCTCGCCGGTGCGTCGATCAAGGCGGATTTGAAGAGGCAGTTCGTCCGCTGAAGGGCCACGGCCAGCCGTCCACGAGCGTACATCGGCTCACGCTGCGCGGGCGATCTCGTCACTCATGAATGTCAGCGCCGCCCGGGGATGGAGGCGGTTGAGCGCGCAGATGAGCTGTCGGCCGAATACTTTGACGCAATGTAGACTGCGGCCTTCCGCGCAGCAGCAGTCGAGGCCGAAACTGCTCCAATAGGCGTTAGGCTCGCGCGCGTATCGGCCGAGAATCTCGAACTGCTCGTCCCATTCTGCGCGCCCATATTGCATGCGCATCGTCGGGGGCAGCGCTGGGTAGAAGGTGTCGTTCGCCGTGATCCCGAACAGCTCACGCGACGCATCATCGATGAGGTGCGGCAACTCCTCCGCTTCCTCGTCGGGCAACAGGCCGCGGGACTGCCAAGGTGAAAGATCAAAGAATCCACAGGTTTGACGGCTGCATGGCCATTTGGCTGGGGGGACGGGTAAAGGCGGCGGTGGCTCCTCGAGCTCGCGCACGACGCGGGAGAGGGTGTGCCAACTCGGCGACCGCGTGACAGCGTCAGAAGTCGGGCTGGCGCATCGGCCAGCTTAAGGCACAAATCGCATTCTGTAGCCCGTCAGCTCCCCGCCATACACCTGGCTGTGCTGGACACTTGTCCGGCGGAAGCTAGGCTGAGGCTCCTGTCGGGGGAGGGTGTGTGGTGGCTGGCGTTTTGAAAAAGTGCGGCTTCGTCGCCTTTGCCTTGGCCGGTTTCGGCACTTACGACTCAGCTGCGGCGGCCCCGGCGGACTCGGCGCAGGCGACGCGCGACGTGCAGGCGGCGCCCTATGTGAAATTCCTGCCGCCACTCGACTCGATTGCGCTGCCGTCCGAACAACCCGTGTTCGATACCTTCATCACGCAAGGACAGGCTGTCGGGAAGAGCCCGAGCGCGCTCCTCGCGGCCGCTGATACCGCCCTTGCAAAGCTTAACGCTCCGACCAAGCTGCGCGGTTATATCCAGTTCGTCCGCGCGCAGGTCTTGCAGTCTCTTGGCCGAGACCTGGACGGCGTCGATGCCGCAGAGGAAAGCGCACGACTTCTGCCGGGCTACAGCGCCCCGCTGATCGTTGCGTTCGAGGAAAATGCCTACCTCAGCCGCACGGCCCCAGCGACCGAGTATCTGATGCGCGCGATCGAGGTCGATCCTGCCACGGCGCGAACGATCGACGATTACGAGATCAACAATTTGCTGCTGCGGCTCAATGCCTTTCGAGACGAGGCGCGGGCGCGGGCGCTCAGCGCCCGGCTGCTGCAGATCGGATGGAGCGGCAATCATCTCGACAGTGGTTCCAATCTCGCCGTCGCGGCGATCAAGCTTCACATCGCCGGCGGCGAAGTCGCCGAGGCGAAGGCCCTCATCCCCAAGCTGCTTGTTCCAGGCTCCACTCGCGACCTGTTGATGATGAAGGATTACGCCGCGGTGTGGCCGGACATCGAGGCATGGGCGGGGCCGCATCTTGAACGCCAGTGGCCGATATATCTGAACGAGGCGCGAGAGCGCTGGACCGCCGGGCGCACGGCGGAAGCCGCGCGCGACTATCTGGCGGCGCTGACCGCGGCCGGCGATTACGCCACCGCGGTTCGCGAAATCCTGCCGCTCTTTGATAATCCGCGGCCCGACGACGGGGAGCTCATTTTCATGGTTCCTTCCCTCGCCAGTGCGCTTTCCAAGCTCGGGCGATGGGATGAGGCCGACGCCCTGTTCGAGCGTGCTCAACGGGTCTGGCCGCTCGGCTCGGAAGCGAACGCGCTCAACATCAGCGCCAATTACGCGACTCTCCTGTTGAGGCAGGGACGTGCGGCCCAAGGGCTCGAGCGCATGGACGCGAGCCTGGCCGAAGCGCGCAGACGGGGTCCCGAAGTCGGTTTGGCGGCGATTGCGGGGATGCAGCATGGCCGCGCCTGCCTGTTGCATGAACTCGGCCGCAATTCGGAGGCAGCGGTTTCCGCGGCGCAGGCGCTCGCGGCCGAACGCGGGTCATCGGCTGCCCTATTGCACCTGTGCCTGAACCAGCCAGCCGCGGCCGAGAAGGACCTGCTCGACGCGCTGCAGCAGGAGTCGACCAGGGACAATGTGGTCGGCTTTGTCCAGCCATCGGGCGAACTGCCCGACCCGAGTGCGTGGAGCAAAAAGCAGTATATGGCGCAGCAGGCGCTGAGCTCGGACCCCGAGCTGTTGCGCGCGATCGAGCCCTATGGGCGTGTGCTGCCGTGGCCCGTGAACCAAGCAGCCAAAGCGGCACCGTAAGGCGCTACTCCGCCGCCATGCCCTCTTCGTCTCCGCTCATGGCGCAGTCGTCGGCCGCAGATAAGCGAACATGTGCGGGATGTAATCGGGCTTGCCGATCTCGACGCCCTCTCTCCTCAGGATCGCGTAGGCGGCCATCACGTGGAAATAGAACTGGCCGAGCGCCCAATCGCGGGCGAACTGCTCGCGGCTAAGGTCGAAGGTCATTCCCATCGGGAGATCGAGCACCATCGGCTGGTCCGGCGGCGCCTGATCGAGCGCATCGGCCTCGAGCGTGTCGAGGAAGGCCAGCGCCTGATTGAGGCGCGCCTTGGCCTCGGCCATCGTGCCGGGGTGCTCACCGGCGTTGCGGCCCTCGTTGAGCACGTCCTCGGCCTCGGCGTGCTGGGGCTCGCCGCGCAGGCGACGCGGGCCGTCATACGCCTGCACCGCGGCGAAGCGGACCTGGGTGGCGAGCGGGAACATGTCGGGGGCGAGACGGGCCGAGAGCAGGGCCTCGGCCTTGTCCGCGCCGAGTTGGCGCTCGGCCTTGTCGAGCAGCCCTTTGAGCGTCTGCAGCATGTTCCGATAGGTTGGAACGAGAAGGCCGGTGAGGTTCACTTGCTTGCGGGCTCAGGCTTCTTCGCCTTGTGCTCGGCGATCAGGCGGTCGAGTTCGGCGATGCGCTGGCGCTCGGCCGAGACCGCGGGGAGTCCCTTCAGGCGGCACGTGGCCCAGAGCGATTTCCGCTCGGTTTCGAGGCGCTTGAGGTAGAGATCGGCCATCAGTCGTGCTCTCGGCCGTTCGCGCCGATGTAGAGCTCGTTGCCGCCTTCACGATAGAGTTCGGACATGGCGGCCATGCCGGCTTCGGCGTTGGCCGGGTCGAGCGAGTTCTCCACCGCCCTCACCCCGCTCGCCGCAGGCGAGTCGCCCTCTCCCTCGAGGGGAGAGGGGTTGAGGCGCGCGAACTCTCTGACTTCCTGGCTGATCTTCATCGAGCAGAATTTGGGGCCGCACATGCTGCAGAAGTGGGCCGTTTTCGCGCCCTCCGCCGGCAGCGTCTGGTCGTGATATTGCTCGGCCGTCTCGGGATCGAGCGAGAGGTTGAACTGGTCGCGCCAGCGGAACTCAAACCTTGCGCGAGACAGCGCGTCGTCGTGCAGGCGCGCGGCGGGGTGGCCTTTGGCCAAATCGGCGGCGTGGGCGGCGAGCTTGTAGGTGACGACTCCGACCTTCACGTCGTCGCGGTCGGGGAGACCGAGATGCTCCTTGGGCGTGACGTAGCAAAGCATCGCGGTGCCGAACCAGCCGATCATCGCCGCGCCGATGCCCGACGTAATGTGGTCGTAGCCGGGCGCGATGTCGGTCACCAGCGGGCCAAGCGTGTAGAAGGGCGCCTCGCCGCAACTTTCCAGCTGTTTGTCCATATTCTCCTTGATCTTGTGCATCGGCACGTGGCCGGGGCCCTCGATCATCACCTGGACGTCGTGCGCCCAGGCAGTCTTGGTCAGCTCGCCCAAAGTGTAGAGCTCGGCGAACTGGGCTTCGTCATTGGCGTCGGCAGTGCAGCCTGGGCGGAGGCCGTCGCCTAAGCTGAAGGCGATGTCGTAGGCCTTCATGATCTCGCAGATCTCGTCGAAGCGCTCGTAGAGGAAGCTTTCGCGGTGATGGGCGAGGCACCATTTGGCCATGATCGAGCCGCCGCGGCTGACGATCCCGGTGACCCGCTTTGCGGTCAGCGGGACGTAGGGCAGGCGCACTCCGGCGTGGATTGTAAAATAGTCGACGCCCTGCTCGGCTTGTTCGATCAGCGTGTCGCGGTAGATTTCCCAATTGAGGTCCTCGGCGACGCCGCCGACCTTCTCCAGCGCCTGGTAGATGGGGACGGTGCCGATCGGGACTGGCGAGTTGCGGACGATCCATTCGCGCGTGTCGTGGATATTGCGCCCGGTCGAGAGGTCCATGACAGTGTCCGCGCCCCAACGGATCGCCCACACCATCTTGTCGACCTCGGACGCGACGTCGGAGGCGACGGCGCTGTTGCCGATATTGGCGTTGATCTTGACGAGGAAGTTGCGGCCGATCGCCATCGGCTCGGATTCGGGGTGGTTGATGTTGTTGGGGATGATCGCGCGGCCCCGCGCGACCTCGTCGCGGACGAACTCGGGGGTGACGTGGTCGGGGATGGCGGCGCCGAAGTCCTCGCCGTCGCGGGCGGCGGACAGCGCGGCTTCGCGGCCGAGGTTTTCGCGGATGGCGACATATTCCATCTCGGGCGTGACGATGCCGCGCCGCGCGTAGTGCATCTGGGTGACGTTGGCGCCCGGCCTGGCGCGGAGCACGCGTTTGCGGACGTTGGGGAACGGCTGGACCCCGCGCGAGCGGTCGGGGCCGAGCTGGCCGTTATCCTCGGGCCGAACGTCGCGCTGGGCAATCTCCTCGACGTCGCCGCGCCCGCGGATCCAGTCGCGCCGAAGCTCGGGCAGCCCGGCCATGATATCGATGCGCTGCTGCGGGTCGCTATAGGGTCCGCTGGTGTCGTAGAGGACGACCGGCGGCTCACCGCTCGACGGCTCGAGGTCCACGGCGCGCATCGCCACGCGCACGCCAGCGCGCCCCTCGACGTGGATCTTGCGCGAGCCGCGGATCGGCCCGGTGGTAACTTTCAATTCGGTACGTGCGGGTGCGTCGCCCATCTGCAGACTCCTCTTCCTCCGCCGGTGTCAGCCGGATCAGGTTCGATGGGTCCCGGCACTGCGCCGATCTCAGCCACGCATCAGCGGCTCCCCAGGGGAGAGGCGTCCTTAGGACCAGCGCGCGGGGGGCGCCAGACGCTTTGCTTATTTGTTGCCCGACATGGCCTTGCGCACTTCGTCGGGCGTCACCACGCCGTCGTGATTGGCGTCGATCTTGGCGAAATTCGCAAGCTGCGGAGCGCGGAACTCGTCGGCGGTGACCTTCCCGTCATGGTTGGCGTCGAGCTTCTGCAGGATCTGGTCGGCGTTGACGTTGACGTGCGCCGCGGCTGCGAATTCCTGGTAGCTCAGCTGCCCGTCGTGGTTGGTGTCGAGCTGCTTGAACTCGGCTTGGAGGCGCTGCTGCACGGTGCGCGCCTGCGAAGTGTCCACCTCGGCCTTGCTCCACACCCCGTCGTGATTGGTGTCGACTGCGGCGAAGCCAGTGTCGAGCTTCTTGATGAAGTCGGCGCGCGAGACGGGCTTGGGACCCGCGGCCGGCGCCGTTTGGGCAACCGCCGTGGATGCGAAGGACAGCATCGGGGCTGCGAACACGAGGAACAGGCATCTAGGCACGGGCGATCTCCAGGAGTTGGCTTTGCGCTTCATAGGCTGCAGTCGAGCGCAGCGGTAGTGAACAGTTCGCGAGCGCTTTCCTTCGCGCGGCGATGCGGGCTAAGCGCCGCACCGAAATGCTTGAAGCGCTCTCCCAACTGACCCATCTCGACCGGCTCGAGGCCGAGAGCATCCATATCCTGCGCGAGACCGTCGCGGAGGCCGAGAAGCCGGTGATGCTCTATTCGATCGGCAAGGATTCGGCGGTGATGCTGCACCTTGCGAAGAAGGCATTTTTCCCGGGCCCGCTGCCCTTCCCGTTGCTGCACGTCGATACGACGTGGAAGTTCCGCGACATGTACGCGCTGCGCGACAAGGTCGCGGCCGACCCGGCGATCAAGCTGATGGTCTACAAGAACCCGGAGGCTGAGAGCCGCGGCATCAATCCGTTCGTCCACGGGCCGCTGCACACCGACATGTGGAAGACCGAGGGGCTGAAGCAGGCGCTCGACAAATACGGGTTCGACGCGGCGTTCGGCGGCGCCCGCCGGGACGAGGAGAAGAGCCGGGCCAAGGAGCGCATCTTCAGCTTCCGCGACAAAAACCACCGCTGGGACCCCAAGCGCCAGCGGCCCGAGCTGTGGTCGCTGTACAATGTCCGCAAGGGCAGGGGCGAGAGCATCCGCGTGTTCCCTTTGTCCAACTGGACCGAGCTCGACGTGTGGCAATACATCCTCAAGGAGAAGATCGAGATCGTGCCGCTGTATTATGCGGCGGAGCGGCCGACGGTGGAACGCGACGGCGTGATCCTGATGGTCGACGACGAGCGCTTCCCGCTGAACGGCGAGCAGGCGGTGATGCGCAAGGTGCGCTTCCGCACGCTCGGTTGCTACCCGCTGTCGGGGGCGATCGAGAGCGAGGCGGAGACGGTCGAGGACATCGTCGCCGAGATGCTCGTGTCGCGGAGTTCGGAGCGTCAGGGCCGGGTGATTGACCGCGATTCCGGCAGCGCAAGCATGGAGAAGAAAAAGCAGGAGGGCTATTTTTGACCGGCCGCAGGCACCGGGATTCCCGCTTTCGCGGGAATGACGGAGACGTGTGATGGACCTCCGCGTCGGCAGCACCAGCCGCGGCGCCGCGCGCGAGGAGGTGCGCGCGTGGCTCGCAAGCCAGGAGCAGAAGGAGCTGCTGCGCTTCATCACCTGCGGCAGCGTCGATGATGGCAAGTCGACCCTGATCGGCCGGCTGTTGTACGAAACCAAGCAGATCTTCGACGACCAGCTCGCCGCGCTCGAATCCGACAGCAAGCGCCACGGCAGCCAGGGCGAGAAAATCGATTTCGCGCTTCTGGTCGACGGCCTCGCTGCCGAGCGCGAGCAGGGCATTACGATCGACGTCGCCTACCGCTTCTTCGCCAGCGAGAAGCGCAAGTTCATCGTCGCCGATACACCGGGCCACGAGCAATATACGCGCAACATGGTGACCGGCGCTTCGACCGCCGACGTGGCGGTCCTTCTGGTCGATGCGCGCAAGGGCGTGCTCACGCAGACGCGGCGTCATTCCTATTTGGCCAAGCTGGTCGGGATCCGCCGCTTCGTGCTCGCGGTCACGAAGATGGACCTGGTCGATTACGATCAGGCTCCCTTCGCGGCGATCTGCGCCGATTACCGCGCATTCGCGGAGAGTATTGGCGTCGAACAGTGGCTCCCGATCCCCGTTTCCGGGCTCAATGGCGACAACATCATCCGCCGCAGCGAAGCGACGCCGTGGTACGATGGGCCGAGCCTGCTCGAGCATCTCGATGAGGTCGAGCTCGAGACAGCGGCGGACGCGCAAAAGGCGTTTCGGATGCCGGTGCAATGGGTTAACCGCCCGGACCAGCATTTCCGCGGCTTTTCGGGGCAGATCGCGGCGGGCATCGTCGGCCCCGGCGCGGAGGTGCGCATCCTTCCGTCCGGCCGGATGACGCGGATCGCGCGCGTGGTTACGATGAACGGCGATCTCGATGAAGCCGTCGCGGGCCAGTCCGTCACGGTGACGCTCGCCGACGAGGTCGATTGCTCGCGTGGCGACGTGATCGCCGCAGCGGCGGATCCGCCCGAAGCTTCCGACCAGTTCGAGGCGACGATCGTGTGGATGGCCGAGGACGAGCTGCTCCCCGGCCGCGGCTATTGGATGAAGGTCGGCACGCAGACGGTCACCGCAACGGTCCAGCAGCCGAAATATGAGGTCAACGTCAACACGCTTGAACATCTTGCCGCGCCGACGCTCGGGCTGAATGGGATCGGCGTGGCCGAGGTCGCGACCGACCGCGACATCGTGTTCGAACCTTATGCAGTGAAAGGAGCGAGCCCCAATCGTGCGCTTGGCGGGTTCATTCTGATCGACAAGCTCACCAATGCGACCGTCGCGTGCGGGATGCTGCACTTTGCGCTTCGCCGATCGCACAACATCCATCGCCAGCACCTCGACGTCAGCCGCGAGACGCATGCGGCGCTCAAGGGGCAGAAGCCGGCGGTCCTGTGGTTCACCGGGCTTTCGGGCGCTGGCAAATCGACCATCGCCAATCTCGTCGAGAAGAAGCTCGTCGCGCGCGGCCGCCACACCTATTTGCTGGACGGCGATAACGTCCGGCACGGCCTGAACCGGGATCTGGGATTCACCGAGACCGACCGCATCGAGAATATCCGCCGTGTTGGCGAGGTCGCCAAGCTCATGGCGGACGCCGGGCTCATCGTGCTCACCGCGTTCATCTCGCCGTTCCGCGCCGAGCGCCACATGGTCCGGCGGAGGATCCCCGAGGGTGAATTCTTCGAGATATTCGTCGATACGCCGCTCGCCGAAGCCGAACGGCGCGATGAGAAGGGACTCTACGCCAAAGCGCGCGCCGGCGAGCTCAAGAACTTCACCGGCATCGACAGCCCGTACGAACCGCCGGAAGACCCCGAGATTCGTGTTGATACGACCAAGCTCACGGCCGATCAGGCCGCGGACCTGATCGTCGAAGAACTACTCAAGCGGAGCTGATTTGTGCATCGAACAGGAGAGCCGGAACGGGAGTGCAACCAAATGCATCGGACGCGGTTACGGCCAGCATGAAACACTTCCTGATTGCCTCGGCTGCTCTACTGCCGGCGTGGGGCGCCGCAGCGGCTCAGGACAGCAATGACATTCGCGTCCGGGTCGGGCTCGGGGCGCAGTTGCAGCCTCAGTTCATCGGAGCGGACGACACGAGGGTCCTGCCGCTGTTCCATGTCAATGTTGCGCGCGGTACCAACGAATTCAAGTTCAGCGGACCGGATGACAGCCCCAGCATTGCCGTGGTTTCCAAAGACGGATTCGCGTTTGGACCTGCAGGGCATATCCAATCGAGGCGCAAGGACTCTGACGTCGGTGCTCCGGTCGGGAAGGTTCGAACGACGTTCGAAGCTGGAGCATTTGCCCAATATGAGGCGAGGGACTCTTTTCGACTGCGCGCCGAGCTCCTAAAAGGACTCAACGGTCACGACGGGCTTCTCGGCAGCATCGGCGCGGACAAGATTTGGCGTGACGGTGATCGATATGTCTTCTCGGTCGGTCCGCGCGTCCTGTTTTCCGATGCTCGATACCAGCGTGCGTACTTCGGCGTCAGTCCAGCGGCGTCACTGGCATCCGGCCTTCCAACTTACCGCCCCGCTGGCGGTGTGTATGCCGTCGCGGTGGCAAGCGGGTTGTCGCATCAGCTCAATAGCCGGTGGGGCCTCTTTGGCTTCGCCAGATACGAGCGGCTGGTCGGAGATGCCGCGAAGTCACCGATCGTCCGACAGTTAGGCTCACGCAATCAGCTGTCTGGGGGACTCGAGCTGAACTACACCTTCACGATTCGGCGTTAAAGTCGGTGCGGCCGATTGCGGCGCGTTTTGCCGCGCCTAATCGCCCGTGCCTGGGTCGGGCGTGAAGAATTTGTCGTACTTGCCCTCTTCGCCCTTGTGCTCGTCGGCGTCGGCGGGGCTGTCTTTCTTGCGCGTGATGTTGGGCCAGTCCGCGGAGAAGGTCGTATTGAGCTCAAGCCATTTCTCCAGACCGCTCTCGGTATCCGGGAGAATGGCTTCGGCGGGACATTCAGGCTCGCACACGCCGCAGTCGATGCACTCGTTGGGGTTGATGACCAGCATCACTTCGCCCTCATAGAAGCAGTCGACGGGGCAGACCTCGACGCAGTCCATATATTTGCATTTGATGCAGGCGTCGGTGACGACGTAGGTCATGAAGTGCGGCTCC
>C688J35102_120989735_pt1 | contig 13166 bp, 10 predicted proteins | sample HopSoiMetagenom2_FD_35102 | JGI IMG/M metagenome (IMG submission 35102)
ATCGTAAGTCCAGCCAAGCCTGTTTTCGTAGGGAAACTGGTCCGGACGGACCATGTTCTTGCGGCGCACTTCTGCCGGATCCATTCCGATTTCGCGCGCGAACATGTCAACCAGCCGCTCAATCAGGAACATCGCCTCCATGCGGCCCGCACCGCGCGCAGGACCAAGCATGACGCTGTTTGCGTAGACCAGGTAGGCTTCGTAGAACGGATTTGGGATCGCGTAGGCACCCGTCACGCTGCGTCCTGTGAGGATCGACGGCGTGCTAGGTCCGTTCGTGGCCGGGTAGGCGCCCAGATTCACGTAGTTTCTAACGGACAAGGCAGTGATCTTGCCGTCGCGAGTCCCGGCCAGTGTTGCGTATTGCACCTGGCCGCGGGCGTGGACCGTGGTTACAGATAGATCCTCGCGGTTGTCAACCCACTTCAGCGGACGTCCCACCTCTTTGGCAAGGACGAGCAATAGAGGCGCATCCTGGTAGAGATAACCTTTTGATCCGTACGACCCGCCTATATTAGGGACGATCACCCGGAGTTTGTTGTACGGGATCCCGAGCACCAGGCTCGAAATCATGAAGCGGTTCCCGTGCGGAATCTGCGTGTTGGTCCAGAGCGTGTACTCGTCGGTCGCTGCATCGTACCGCGCGATCGTGGCACGGGTCTCGTTTGCCTGATGCAGTTGGCGCGGAATCGTGAACTTCTCCCGTACGACTACTTCTGCCTTCTCAATTGCATCCTCGGCAGCCTTCCTGTCCCCGAAGCTGACATGGGCGCACAGGTTTCCGGGGGCGCTTTCGTGCAACTGCGGCGCACCTGGCTGCAACGCCTCCTCGGCCGTGGTGACGACGGGCAACGGCTCATATTCAACTTCGATCGCACTCAGAGCATCGTAGGCCTGTTTGCGCGTTTCAGCGACCACGGCGGCCACCCATTCCCCGACATACCGCACTTTGTCTGTAGCAAGGGCGGTCTGCGCACCGGGCACTCCGTAGGGATGAGGCGGAAACTGAGTTTCGACGCCCGCGGGTTTGAAGATGCAGACCAGCGGCATCATCTTCGATGAAATGTCCGCGCCCGTGAAGATCCGGATCACTCCGGGCAGGCGAGAGGCTGCGGACGTGTCCAGCCGCTTGATCCTGGCATGTGCCTCGGTGCTGTGCAGGATCGAAACGTGAGCTATGTTCGGAAGATCCAGGTCGGCCGTAAATTTCGCATTACCCGTCAGTAGATTCGGGTCTTCTTTGCGCTTGATCGGCGCGCCGAGTACTTGAGTTCCCATTGTTGTTTGCGTCTTATTGCGGAGTTTCTGTCAACGATTCAACCGCCCGAACGACGTTCTGATACACGCCACAGCGGCACACGTTGCCGTCAATCCAACGACGGATCTCCGATTGGCTTGGCTTGGAATTCCGACTGAGCAAGTCCGTGAGTGAGAGCACCATTCCGGGCGTGCAGTATCCACATTGGACGGCATGCTGCTCCCAGAGAGCGGTCTGAAGAGCATTGAGAACACTGCCGCCGGATACTCCCTCAATCGTTGTGACCTGCGTTCCCTCTGCTTGCACCGCCAACATCGTGCAAGTCTTCACCGACAATCCGTCCACGAGCACTGTACACGAACCACAGTGTCCCGTGTCGCAGCCAAACTTCGTCCCGGTGAGACCGAGGCGATCTCGCAGAAAGTCTACGAGCAGCATGTCAACCGGTACAGACGCGCGACGTTCCTCCCCATTCACCGCGAGTGAGATTGGACATTCCTTCGAAGTCTGAACTACAGTCGCTTCAGTCACATCCGTTTTTGTTGCCATATGCGCTCCTGACGTGATACCGACAAGTTGCTGTCTAACTTACGGCAAAGCCGGTGGATTCTCCTCGTCAATGTAGCCTTGATTCAATTCCACAATGTTGTCTTCAGGGTCAGCAATCCAAGCAACCCGCATGCCTGGAATGAATTGACTCATATCAAGAGGGCCCAACGTGATTCGCGCATCCGAGCCCATCTCCGCGAGTTTGGCATCGAGGTCATCCACCTGAAAGGCAATATGACGCACGCTAGGGTAATCGGGACCTGCACCGAGCACCCTGGCGGCAGGTTGCGTTTCGGACGACGGAAACAACTCCAGAGCCAGACCGCTGCCACGGATGACAACGACCTGCCCCGGTCCTGGCGCATATACGCGGGCGCGCCTAAATCCAAAATGCTTCCCGTAGAACCGCTCCACTGCGATGGGGTCTTTACAACTCAACCCGATATGGGAAAATTCGTTCTTATTCAACCTTCGTCCCCGCTCTCTACTTCGCCTTCGCCTCTTCGCGTTCGGTCAGCATGTCTATGATCTTCCTCGCAAACAGGTGGCAGTGTCCGCCCGTGCGGCCGGTCACAAGATCCCCATCGACAACCACGTCTTGATCGGTATAAATCGCACCGTATGCCTTGACGTCGCCGTGAAGATTGTTGTGAGCGACGACTCGGCGGCCCTTCACCAACTCTGGAGCGGGCGCCACCAACCACATGCCGTGGCAAATGATTCCTTTGAGAATGCTCTTCTCGGCGAAAGCACGCTTCAGGAACTCTACCGCGGGCGGAATTTTGTTTACGTCTTCGGTCCAGCGTAAGCGATCCGAGACCATAGCCGATGGGACGATGATCGCCGCATAGCTTCGCAGTTCTTCATCGCTCATGCCTTCGAAGCTTTCCGAACAAACGAACGGGTAGTGCTCTTCGTGTCCGCGAAATGTGAGCGACGGCTGCCCCCATAGTCGCGTCAGAAAGTGCAACTCCATTCCTTCTTCGGGAAAGCGATGTTCGTAGTAGAAGATCTCTTTCTCGTAGAAATCACTCTCCAGAAGGATGCCGACCTTTTTGCCTTTCAGCTTCATAGCGTATCGCTGGTGTCTTTCTTGTTCAGGGTGTGATTCTTTACGCCATGGAGCCGTCGGGGTATTGCACCATTCCGGCAAAGTGAAGAGCGATCTTGCCGTCCCTCAACACCCAGCTATCCGCGAATCGCATCGTTGCAGTGCCATCGGCGGTGGTCGCTTTTACGATCTCAACGATCATAAGAGCCCGGTAATCGCCTTCGCCCCAGAACGAGATTTCGACGTCCAGATCTTTGAGTGCGAGGATTCCCTGGAAATGCTCACGCAACTCATCCCGACCACGAAAGTAGCGCGGCTTTCTATCAGCACTGAAGCTGCTGATGAGCAGCGCATCGGGAGTGTACTGATCGAGGATCCCTTCGATGTCCTTGTTCAGGATGAGCGCAATATGCTCTTTGTATAGCTTTCCGAGCGGTGTATCCGGGACGTTTTTTTCCATTACCGATTCCTAAAGTTGCGCAAAGCCGGGCGCGTATTCGAAACGGTCCACCATGTATTCGACGATCTCGACGCCATAGCTGTTTTTGGTGGACCTGCGAACCTTCCATCTCTGGATCGCATTCATGGACGTGCGCTTGCTTTTCGCTGCTGGTGCCGGAAACCAGCTTGCCTGCCATCCGACCACAACTTCGACTTGCGCCTCCGGTCCGTTGATGTCCGATTTCACGGTCTGGACGTTATGGTTCTCATCGAAGAACAGATTAGTCACCCGGTCGTACCATTTCTTGAACGAGGCAAAATCCCGAATGTCACCGTCGGGAAACTGCATGTTCAGATCTTTGTCTGCCAACAAGCGATACGCTTCTTCGACGGGTGCGTGAATGTCGAGAGCGTAATACCAGGCGGCAGCAAAGTTCTTGATTTCTTCTTCGGTCAAAGCATTGGTGTTGCTCGTTGTCCCAGTGCTCACGTTTCCTCCGTTAAATTCTTTAAGTCCCGCCACACTTTTGCTGACATGAACACGACCATGAAGGCTGGTTGGTTTCAGCGAGCCGCGGGGTTACAACTCAGGCAGCTTTCCTTGTTGATGATCCTTCGAATACTATTCCGGTCTTAGCAGCTAAGTCAAGTCGTCAGGGCTTGAAAGTGATCGGCGGCCCTGTCAATATCGGGTTGCATTCGGCACTTTTCACCGATTGCCAATCCTTATTGCGCAACGCTGTGTTACGGATTCTGCCAACCTCCCCCAAGCGCGCGATAGAGTTCTACGAGCGATAGCAGTTTGTTCTTCCGGAGCTGCGCGAGGACCAGTTCGCCCGAAAACTCGTTCCGCTGTGCGTCAAGGACCTGGAGATAGCTGTCGAGACCACCTCGGTAACGGAGCGTTGCCAGCCGGCCGGCATCCGCGAGCGTATCGACGAGTTGCTGCTGTCGATCGTGTTGCTCCCGAAGCTTTTCGTAATCTGTCAGAGCGTTAGAGACCTCTTGCAGCCCGGTGAGAATCGCCTTGCGATAGTTGGCGATGGCTTCACGCTTTTGCGCCTCGCTCAACCGTAAGTTGTTCCGGAGCTGGCCGGCATTAAAAATGGGAAGTATTGCCGCCGGCGAGATATCCTGACTGCGGGCTGGACCGGTGAAGAGGGTGCTCAAGCCGCGACTCTGTACACCGAGAAAGCCAGTTAATGTGATTTGGGGAAAGAATGCGGCTTTCGCCGCACCAATCTGTGCATTTGCCGCAATCAGCGTCTGCTCGGCTCGCCGAATGTCGGGTCGTCGCTCCAGAAGATCGGAAGGAAGGCCGGCCGGAACCGCATTTGGGTCATTGAATTGAACCAGGGGCTTCCCGCGAGGAATGGCGCCGGGATTCTGCCCCAGAAGCACATTCAACACGTTCTCGGTATCGATAATGGCGCGTTCAATTGCTGAAATTTGTGAAGTCGCTGTGTACAGCAGTTGCTCAGCCTGACGGATGTCCAGCCCGGCGGCAATTCCTCGCTCTTTGCGGAGTCTGGTGATTTTGAGTCCACTTTGAGCGATACCTTCCGTCTTGTGAGCAATCTCCAACTCAAGATCAAGTTCCCTGAGAGTGAGGTAGGTGGTGGTCACGTCCGCAATCAGGCTTGAGACAACTGCATGACGCGCTTCTTCCTGGGCCAGGTACTGCGCGCGCGCGGATTCGGTCAGGCGGCGAAGGCGCCCCCAAACATCGACCTCCCACGACAAGTTGAAGCCCGCTTGCGTGTAACTCGCAGCTAATAGCGCGTCGGGCCGAATAAAATAGGGGCCTAGACCGGAGGTGCGCGCGGCTGTATACGAACCGGAGGCGGACAGTTGAGGTGCGAGTTGTGAACGTGTGATGCCCAACTGCGCTCGAGCCTCCAACACACGCTCCGTGACAGCCTGAAGGTCGTAACTCTGCGCTAGTGCCGTTCTGACAAGATTCGTGATCGCCTCGTCGTGAAACAGGTCGGCCCATTTAAGGTCTGCGAGTGACTCCTTTGCAGCCGGGCTGGTCGCTTCCGCCGGATGGCGGTATTGGGGAGGCGTCTGTACGGGTTGGCGCTTATAGTTAGGTCCCATCGCACAACCTGTGAGCACAACCAGAAGGGACGCAACCGCGAGCAGCCGAGCTCTCAATGGCCACCGCCTAATACCGGGGCAGGATGGGCTTCCGCCGCTATTGGGCTGTGTGCCGCCCGACCCGAAACCAATCGATTCACGAGAACATACAACACCGGCACAATAAAGACGGCAAGCAGTGTTGCCGCCATCATCCCGCTGAATACCGCGGTGCCGAGAGCCCGGCGGGCGGCAGCGCCCGCGCCGGTGGCGATGACGAGTGGGACCACGCCCAGGATGAACGCGAACGACGTCATAAGAATCGGCCTCAGCCTCTGGTTGGCGGCTTCTATTGCCGCTTCCTGAGGAGGCAGGCCTTGCTCGTGTCGCAGCTTAGCCATTTCCACAATCAGAATGGCGTTTTTCGCAGCCAGTCCGATCAGCGTGACTATTCCGATCTGGGTGTAGACGTCGTACGCATAGTTGCGCACAAAAATGCCGAACAGTGCTCCAAAGATGCCCAAGGGAACCGCCAGGATGACCGAAAACGGCAGCGTCCAGCTTCCATATAATGCGGCGAGAAACAGGAAAACGAGTACGGCCGCGAGCCCGAACGTATAGCCTTCCTTGCCCTCCGAGATTTTCTGCTGGTATGTCGTCCCAGTCCACTCGTATCCGTATCCGGGCGGAAGCTGTTTCGCAAGCTGATCCATGACATTGGCAGCTTGGCCCGAACTATATCCCGGAGCTGCGCTGCCCATGATCTTCACAGAACGGAAACGGTTGTAGCGATAGATCACCTCCGGTCCGACCACTCGCGTCGTCTTGGCCAAAGTACCCAGCGGGACCATGTCGCCCTGATTCGTCCTGACGAAAAACCGGTTGATGTCAGACGGGTCGCGGCGGAATTGGGGCTGCGCTTGCAGATAAACGCGCCACGTGCGGCCGAAGCGATTGAAGTCGTTGACGTAGAGACCGCCCAGGAATGTCTGCAGACTCTGGTACACGTCCGGAACTGGAATGCCTAACATCTCCGCTCTGTCGCGGTCTACATCGACGTTGTACTGAGGAACCGTGTCACGGAATGTACTGAAGACGTTTCGCAGTTCCGGCCTCTTGTTCGCAGCTGCAACTAACTCCTCGCTTACCTGGGCCAACGAGTCTATATCGTGTCCGCCACGGTCCTCGAGTATGAATTCAAACCCGCCGGATGTTCCGAGCCCGAGAATGGGCGGGACGCTGAACGCAAAGATGAATCCATCCGGTATCCCGAAATATCGTCCCTGTACGGAACCGAGAATGCTGTCCAGCTGAAGATTTTTGGTTTTACGTTCGTCCCAGGGATCCAACGTTGCAAAAACAGTAGCCACGTTGGAACCGTTCGTAGAAGTCGGAGTATCGAGACCACCGATGACGGATGAGTCGTGTATGCCCGGCGTCGTTTGCAGAATCTGCTGCACCTGTTTGCTCGTGGCTAAATTACGTTCCACCGATGCTCCGTCCGGCAACCGGACAGCCGAGATAAAGACACCCTGATCCTCGTCCGGCAGGAATCCGGTTGGGATCTTTTTGAACAGCAGGCCGGTGCCGAGGTATAGAGCGATGATCGCGACAAGAGCGAATGCAGCCTTCCTGATCAGCCCTCGGACGCCAAACAGATACCGGTTCGTCGTCCAGGTAAACCCCTGATTGAATTTGCCGAAAAACCAGGCAAGCGGCCCTTTGGATTCGCGTGCCGGTCGGAGAAAGAATGCGCTCAGCGCCGGGCTTAACGACAAAGCGCTAAAGGCAGACAGCAGTACCGAGATTGCGATGGTCAGAGCGAATTGCCTGTAGATCTGGCCGCTGATGCCGCCAAGAAAAGCAACCGGCACGAATACGGCGGCGAGAATACAAGCAATTGCAACGACGGGCCCCGATACTTCGTCCATGGCCTGGATCGTCGCCTCCCTCGGGCTCATACCGCGATCGATGTTGAACTGAACCGCCTCGACCACGACGATTGCGTCATCAACCACGATTCCAATTGCAAGCACCAGCCCGAAAAGGCTTGTGGTGTTGATCGAGAACCCGAGAAGTGGAAACAGGGCGAAGGTGCCGATCACCGAAACCGGCACGGTGAGCAAAGGAATGAGCGTCGCTCGCCAGTTTTGCAGGAACAGGAACACGACGAGGATGACAAGCACCATTGCCTCGAACAGCGTGTGAAGGACTTCCGAGATGGACGTCGTCACGAACCGCGTCGAGTCGTAAGGGACAGCATAGTCGAGACCTGCGGGGAAGTCCTTCTTGGCCTCGTCCATGAAAGTTACGATCTCTTTTTGTGTTTGGACGGCATTCGCGCCGGGTGCCAGGTAAACGATGATGAACGCGGCTTCTTTACCATTCCAATAGGTAAAGCTCGAGTAATCCTGCGCACCTAACTGCACATCGCCCACGTCCCGCACGCGAAGCAGCGATCCATCCGGCTGGGCCCGAACGACGATGTCCTTGAATTCCTGAGGAGTTGAGAGGCGACCAGAGGCGTTCACCGGATACTGAAAATCCACACCACTAGGCACCGGAGGTTGCCCGAGCGACCCCGCAGGATTCTGCCGGTTTTGCGCCTGGACGGCGTTGCTGATATCGGTTGCCGTGAGGCCCAGACTCGCCATTTTGTCTGGATCCATCCAAACGCGCATGCTGTAACTCTGTTGCCCTGCCAAGGTCGAGCTACCCACACCCGGCAATCCACCGATCTTGTCGACCAGGTTGATCGCGGCATAGTTGTTCAGGAACAGAGCGTCGTAGCGGTTTTCCTTGGATGTAAGGGCCACGAATAACAGGAAGGACGAGGAGACCTTTTTGGTCGTGACGCCTACGCGCTGCACCTCAGGCGGCAGGAGCGGAACCGCCGAACTGACCTTATTCTGCACCTTCACAGCGGCAATGTCGGGATCGGTTCCGAGTTGGAACGTGATGTCGATCGTCAGCGTGCCATTGTTGGAGGCGCGGGCGAAGTAATAGAGCATGCCGTCAAGCCCGGTTAAATTTTGCTCGATCGGTACCGACACGGATTTCTCAAGATCCTGAGCCGTCGCGCCCTGGTACACAGCCGTGACTTGAACGACGGGAGGCACGACTTCCGGATAAGTTGCAACCGGGAGATTAGGGATAATCACCCCGCCGATGATCACGATGACGAGCGCGATCACGACCGCGAGAATAGGACGATTAATGAAGAATCTCGCCATAGATCAACCTTGGCTTTTCGCGACCGAAGCAGAGGTCGTCGGTTTGTATGGAATCGGCTGAACAGGAGAGCCCGGCCGGACTTTCTGCACGCCTTCGACAATGACCTGATCGCCTGGTTTCAGTCCCTGCGTAACGATCCATCCGTCGCCAACCCGATCGCCGGTGACTATATTCCTCACTTGCGCCTTGTTATCCGGCCCGACAGTAAAGACGGACTGCATGCTTTGCAATTCCTGGACGGCGCGCTGCGGAACGACAATCACGTTTCGGGCGTGTTGCTTCAGCACTCGCACGCGGCCGAACTGGCCCGGCAGGACAACGTGCTCCGGGTTCGGGAACGTGCATTGGATCTCGAGTGTCCCGGTCTTCATATCGAGTTGGTTCACGTTATTGCGAATCTGCCCGGTGTGCGAATAGAGAGAGCCGTCAGCAAGGACCATGCTTACCGGAACGACGTGGTTTTTCTGGCGTTCCGCCGAATGCATGTAGTCCAGGTATTCCGCGTCGCTGATTTTGAATCGGACCCAGATCGGGTTCAGCGGCACAATTGTTGTCAACGGCTGGCTCGAGTTCTTCGAGACTAACCCGCCTACCTGGACAAGGCTGTCGCCAATGCGGCCCGCGATCGGGGCAACAATCGTCGCATAACCGAGGTTGAGTTCAGCGGTCTCGAGAAGCGCTCGATTGGATTCCAGCTGAGCCGTTGCGAGTTCAATATTTGTCTTTGTTTGCAAACGCGTTTGATCGACGTTCGCCGACAGTGCAGCGACATTCGCCTTGTTCGCCTCGAGAGCCGCCGTGGCATTATCCAGGTCTTGTTGTGAAGCGGCATCCTGACCTACCAGCGGACGCAAGCGATCAACGTCCTGTTGGGCTTTCAGAAGGTTGGCTTTAGCCTGCGCCAGGTTGGCCTCCGCCTGGACGAGCGCAACCTGGTTTTTCGCAAAGTCCAGGTTGGCCATGCTTTGCGACACGTCAGCCTTAGCCTTTTGCACGTCAGCGTTGTACTGGCGCTGGTCCAAGGTGTACAGGATCTGACCAGCGCGCACATCCGTTCCCGCCTCGAACCGTCGACTTTCGACATATCCGTCTACACGTCCGCGCACCTCAACCATGTCTCGTGCGAATGTCTGTGAAGCGTAGTCTGCGTAGATAGGAACGTCTTGCGCCCGGATCTCGATAACGGAGACTGGCATCGGCGGCGGCGTCCCCTGTGCCTGCGCCTGGGACGTAGACATGCAGTTTAGAACCGCGACGAGACTCGCGATTAGCAGAACGCGTCTCCCAGGATGAACAACTCTTCGATTACTCATGTGTTGACGAACCTCGATATGGCGACCAGCACAGGCCTCTTAATGCCCTCCGTTCACACGCCCAGATCTCGAACAGCATCGCCGCTGCAGCTGCGTGCGCCTTTCTCCAGGACGGCCCAAGGAGAGTCGGCTGAGGCTGCTGCCTTCCTGTTCTATTACGCGAAACCGAGAACAGGATTGTATCGCAAGAATTGTCTTTTTGGATTAAATGTTTTTGTCTCTCTTTTCTTGTTGCAACCGGTGCTTGATTCAGAGAGCGTTTCGGTGAGACAGATGCAGGCTGCCTGCCTCAGAGAAATCCGATCCGGACTTCACCGTGGACTCGAGGGGGGCACCATTAACGTCGGTAACTGGCCTATTAATGAAGGCGGTGGAGCAGCGAGGATGGAGATCGACGTTCGAGGGTAACTGGGGACATCCTGATGCCCCCAGCTACATTCATTCGGTGAAAGCAGCCGGATTAGTGCTTCTAATCCGGCGCAGCTATCATCCTTAAGCGCAAATGAACACAGGTAAACGAGCGTTAGGCGCGCACAGCTTCTTGAGCCCGGGATTGAAATGCGCCAGCGTTATCTTGCGCCCACTGCCGGAACGATCGTGGCTCGCGTCCCAAAACGGCCTGCACGTCTCCTGTCGGTTCAATCCGGCCGAGGCCCCGCAATGTCTGGATTAGGCCGATCATCGCATCCACGTACCGGGGCGGCATTCCCATGCCCAGCATGGCATCCCGAGCTGCCTGATCAGGGACATTAACGTACTTCAGCGGACGGCCTACCACTTCTGAGAGGATGTTCACCTGCTGTTCACTCGTGAGCGATTCCGGCCCACTCAACTCATAGACCTTGCCCGCCTGCGCAGGGGCGGTTAGCACCTGCGCCGCTACGGCCGCGATGTCCTCCGGATCGATCACAGGAAGTGAGGCATCGCCCAGGGCTCCATAGACCGTATCCTGAGCCGCGATGGACTGTGCCCAATACAGAGCATTACTCGCGAAGGAAGCTGGACGCAAAAAGACGTACGGGATGCCCGCTTGTTCAATTCGTTCCTCTCCGGCACGGTGCCAACGGGGGAAATCTGTCGCTTTGTATTGGGCGCCGGCTACGGAATGCTTAACCAGTAGTTCGAGTTTTGCGTTTTTAGCCGCATCGATCGCGTTGGCCTCATACTGCTCGAGATCCTCTCCGGCAGACAGCAGGTACATCCGGGAAATACCATCTAAGGCTTTGCGCAGAGATGCTGTGTCGGTGAAATCGCCGGCTACGACCTCAACGCGTGGATCAAAGCGCGAACGATCGCCGCTTCGAGTAAAGGCGCGAACCGATTGCCCGCGAGCCAACAACTCCCGGACGAGTCGAGAGCCGACATTGCCGGTAGAACCTGTGACGAGAATCTTAGACATTTGAAGTCCTCCTGGTGAAACTGCAAACACTGGTCAACTTAGTACCCGAATCGTAACTGGCCAGATGTTCTGGCCCAAAGATAGTACCATAAGTTGGCCCGCATTCATCCGGGGGATCTGCTGTACTTCCAGTACTAACCAAAACTCTTACCTAGTAGCCCGGATCGCATATTCTTGACACGCATTCTGACCGTCCGATACGCTTTCAAATGCGTCAACTTACAGCAAGAGGTGGAGTTATGGGGAAGCGTATTGCGCTGCTTCTATGCACGAGTGCGTGCATCGCAGCGATGGCCAGTGCGGCCGGCGGGCAGGGGCCTAAAGACAAAGGCAGAGACGACGATGATCTGGGGCGCAGCCGTGTGGAGCGGTTTGCAACACTGCCGGCGGCAGTCGGTCAGAATAGCGCGCCGTTCGGTCATCCGGAAGGGCTGTGCGCCGATGCAGCAGGGAACATTTACTCCAATACGTTCGAGTTTGGGGCTCAAAATTTCATTCATGTATTTGACCGTCATGGAAATCTGATCACGAGTACGCCGACTCCGGGCCCTCAAGGTCCCGGGGATTTCCCCGTCGCGCCATTAGGCTGCTTCGTGTCGGGCAAGAAACTTTACGTCAACGATGTAGTTCATGGCACAGAGCTCGAGTACCAGCTCCCGCTGAACGCTATGAGCACGCCACATTTTTATCCGGTGTGCGGTGGCCCGTTTGGTGGTGCGCCGAACAGTGCTACTCCGCAGTGCTTTTTGAATGCGAATTATGTCGGTCCCGACAAACGGATCTACATCTCAGATAACGGTGACGCATTAACAACACCACTCAACTTCAACGATCGGATCGGACGAATCTGGGTTCTTGACCCCGATACAGGCATTGCTGCTCGCTTCATCGATAATCCTCCCGAACTTGCAGTGGCTCCCGGCCCATATGTCGGAGATCCGGCGCCCGGCGGGTTTGTGCTTCCGTTCAGCGCGAACGGCATCGCCTTCTCCCGTGATGGCGAGGCGCTCTACATCGCAAACATGAGCACCAGCAAGATCTACAAGCAAAATGTTAAGCATTGTCGAAATCCGTTTACCGGCTGCGAAACGGATGGCGGACTTAGCCTGTTCAGTCACGATCCCGACGGCCTGATTAAAGGTCCGGACAACATGGACTTCGATGCCAAAGGCAATCTCTGGATCGCTTCAGGGCAGAACGATCACGTCGTCGTGCTTGATCGTAACGGTCATGTTGATGCCGTAATCGGAACCTTCAAGGGATTCGATCAGGACGGCGCACCGAAGGAACTTCTACAACCTTCCGGCATCATCTTCGCCAATGGTTCGATCTATGTCGGCAATGAGAGCAGCCAGACATTACGGCCAGACAATAGTTTGCTCAAACCCGGGGATCGTATTGATTGGAGCAAGCTGAAGTTGTTCACGATTTCCCGCATCGACCTGGAGACCCCAGAGGATCATGGTCGCGACAACGATCATGATAATAATGGTCACTCACACGACGACCGACGCTGACTCCAATACCCAGCTAAACAGTCAACTCTCCTGAACTTTGGCTGCAGTACGCGGCATGCACAACCCGAGTGGTTAAGCTGCCGCGCACTGCAGCCTTTCCTTTGCACCCAGAGCTACGTCGTCCTTCTCTCCGGCAACGAAGTAGGTTGGCATAGCTCCCTTTCCTTTGATTTCAAGCTTGCCGCGTGATTCAAACTCATACTCCTCTTTAAGCAGGCTGTATGTCGCCTCTGTAACTTGGATTCGGCCGGGCTCGCTGTGACTTTGCATGCGCGAGGCGATGTTGACGGTGTCGCCCCAGAGGTCGTACGCAATCTTGTGGATC
>C688J35102_120989734_pt1 | contig 13165 bp, 13 predicted proteins | sample HopSoiMetagenom2_FD_35102 | JGI IMG/M metagenome (IMG submission 35102)
TGGAGATAATGGCATTCGGCGCCATCCAGGCGTGCCCCAGTCAGCACCATGAACTGGCCGACGCGGCCGGGCAGGCGCGACAGATACCAGCCCCCGCCGACGTCGGGGAACAGGCCGATGCCGGTTTCGGGCATTGCCAAGCGCGTGTTCTCGGTCGCGACGCGATAGTCGCAGGGCAGCGAAATGCCGACGCCGCCGCCCATTGTGATCCCGTCCATGATCGCGATCGTCGGCTTGGGATAGGTGAACAGCAAATGATTGAGCCGGTATTCGGCGAAGAAGAAGCGCTTAGCTTCTTCAGCGTCAGTGTCGCCGCTGCGCGCCAGCATCACTACATCGCCGCCTGCGCAAAAGCCGCGCCCCTCGGCATGGTCGATGATTACGGCGGTAACTTCCGCATTCCCGCGCCATTCGAGCAGCGCTTCGCTCATCACCTCGCACATACGAGTGGTCAGCGCGTGGATCGCTTTGGGGCGGTTGAGCCGGATCCGGCCGACGCCCCCCTCAGTCGTAATCAGGACGTCGTCGGTCACTGCCTAAGCATGTCCCGGCTGACGATGACGCGCATGATCTGGTTGGTGCCCTCGACGGTTTGGTGCACCTGGAGGTCGCGCCAGAGGCGCTCGACGGGATAATCCATCAGCAGGCCGTAACCGCCATGGAGCTGAACGGCGCGGTCAGCGACCGCGCTCGCAGTATCCGTCGCAAGCCGTTTGGCCATGGCGGCGAAGCGCGTCTTGTCGGGCGCATTCGCCGTGACCTTGGCGGCGGCGATGTAGAGCAAATAGCGCGCAGCCTGAAGCTCGGTCTCCATGTCCGCGAGGGTGAATTGCGTGGCCTGGAAGTCGGCGATCGGCCGGCCGAACTGTTCGCGTCCCTTGGTGTAATTGACCGATTCGTCGAGACAACGCTGCCCGCCGCCCAAAGAGCAGGCGCCGATGTTCACGCGGCCGCCGTCGAGGCCCATCATGGCGATGCGGAAGCCTTCCCCCTCTCCTCCGACCCTATTTGCAACGGGTACCCGGACTTCGTCGAAATTGACCTGGGCGGTCGGCTGCGAATGCCAACCGAGCTTCCGCTCCTGAGCCCCGAAGCTGACTCCCGGCATGTCCTTTTCGATGACTAGGCAGCTGATCCCCTTGGGCCCTTCCTCGCCCGTGCGGATCATCGTCACGTAAATCTCATTCTCTCCGCCGCCCGAGATAAACGCCTTCGAGCCGGACACGACATAATGGTCGCCGTCCCGCACGGCTTTCGTTCGCAGTGCAGCCGCGTCCGACCCGGACGACGGTTCGGTCAGGCAGTAGCTCGCCAGCCGTTCCATCGGAATCAGCGACGGAAGGTATTTCTGCTTCACCTCGGCCGAGCCGAAGCGGTCGATCATCCAGCTCGCCATGTTGTGAATCGAGATGAACGCACTGGTCGAGGGGCAGCCGTAGGCCATCGCCTCCATGATCAGCGCGGCTTCCAGCCGGCCGAGGCCGATACCGCCGCTTTCCTCGCTGACGTAGATCGAACCGAAACCGAGCTCGGCCGCCTCCCGGATCGTGTCCCGTGGCAGGATTTTCTTCTCATCCCACTCGGCTGCGAAAGGGGTGATTGCGTCGGCGGTGAACTTACGCGCCATCTCCTGGATCTGGAGCTGGTCGTCGGTGAGATCGAACTGTGCCATTGCGCGGGCGCTCTAGGACCGCGTCAGATTGTCAGCAAGTCCGGCTATTCGGCCGACTCCTTCTCCAGCAGACCTTCGAACCGCAGCACGTGGCGCACCGCCGGACGTTCGAGCATGCGTTCGCGGAACGCCTTCAGGTTGGGCCATTTGTCGAGCCCGAAGAGCTTTTCTGCCCATCCGGTGATCACGAAGAGATAGACGTCAGGAATGCCGAGGTTTTCGCCCATCAGGAACGGTCCGGAGCCGAGCTTTCCTTCCACGTAGTTGAGGCGCTCGGCCAAGTGGTCGCGGGAGAATTGCTTGATCTCATCGGTCGCGCTCGGCTTGAACAGAGGTGTGAAGCCCTTGTGCAGCTCGGTCGTGATGAAGTTGATCCACTCGAGCACGCGGTAGCGGCGGATGTCCCCGACCGGCGGCAGGAATTCGTCCGTGCCGGCGCGGTCGCCAAGATATTGCAGAATAATCGCGTTCTCGGTCAGCACTTCGCCATCGTCGAGCTCGAGCGCTGGGACGACGCCCTTCGGGTTGATGCTGACGTATGAACGGCCGTCGTCGAGGGTCTTGCTGCGCAGGTTCACCTTCGCCGCGTCGTGGTCGAGACCGATCTCGTGCATGAGGATGTGCGGAGCCTGTGAGCAGGCGCCGGGCGAATAATAAAGCTTCATCGCGGCTAGTCCTCTTAGTCACTAGTGTTGGCGGTCTCATTGACGTCGGGGTTGTCGGCGCCGTTGACCAGCTGGTTCGAAGGCGTTGTGCTGCTCTCGTCGGCCGGAAGCGTCTCGACGTTCCCGCCTTCCGGAACGTTCGAGATCGCGATGTCCTGATTCTGCTGCTGCGGTTGCTTGTTGCAAGCCACAGCCGCCGAAGCGACGCCGGCAAGAAGCATCAATCTAATCGTGGCGCGCATCCAATTCTCCCGCGACATCTGTCTGCTGGTGCAACGCCTGGATTTACGGCCGTATCCCTGTGCGATCGGCCTCGGCTAGTTGCTGAACGCAGCGAGGCACTCGACGCGTTCGTCCGCGCCTTCAGCGAATTTCGCCTTGGCGAAGAACCAGCGGTCGCTCTTGAAGCCGCGGAACGCATCGCTGGTCAGGCGCAGGCCATAAGGCGTTTCGTCCGACACAATATAGGCGACACCGCGGCCGTCGTTCTGCTGCGTCACCGCGCTGCCGCCGTACTTCAGGACCACGTGTCCGGGCTCGCGCTGAGCGCCCGTGCGGATGTTGACCTCACCGCCCGACAAAACGAGGCGGGTCGCTTGCGGCGCCTGGCCTTGCGGCAGAACCAGCGCCCGTTCGCCCGTCGCGAGGTGGATCGCATAGCCTCCGCCGCAGAAGTAGCCGGGACCCTTATATTCTTCGGTGCGCGGACCGGTCCATTGCGCCGCCGCGGCAGCTGCCAAAGCCAGCACGATCATGTTGTGCCCCCAATCGCATACGATGGGGCACACTTACTGCGAAACCGCGGTTCGAGCTAGCGAGCTCAGCCCATCGTCGGAATGTGGAAGGCCGCCTTGTTGTCCGCGTCGACGAATCCGTCGGGCCAACGCTGGGTCACGACCTTGTTCTTGGTCCAGAAGCGCAGGCCTTCCTCTCCATACTGGCCGATGTCGCCGAAGCCCGAGCGCTTCCACCCGCCGAAGCTGTGGTAGCTGACCGGCACCGGGATCGGCACGTTGATCCCGACCATGCCGACGTTGACCCGGGCGGTGAATTCGCGGGCGGCGTGGCCGTTGCGGGTGAAGATGGCGACGCCGTTGCCGTATTCGTGCTCCGACGGGAGCTTCAGCGCCGCCTCGAAATCGGGGGCGCGGACCATCTGCAAAACGGGGCCGAAAATCTCGTCCTGGTAGGTCTTCATGCTCGGCTTCACATGATCGAAGAAGGTCGGGCCGACGAAGAAGCCGTTCTCGTGCCCTTGGAGCGTGAAGCCGCGGCCGTCGACGACCAGCTCGGCCCCCTCGTCGATGCCGAGCTGGATGTAATTCTCGATCCGCTCCTTGTGTGCCTTGCTGACGACCGGGCCGTAATGCGCCTCGGGATCGGTCGAAACGCCGACGCGGAGGCCCTCGATGGCCGGGATTAATTTGTCGCGCAGCGCGTCGGCCGTTTTCTCGCCCACCGGCACCACCACCGGCAGCGCCATGCAGCGCTCGCCGGCCGAGCCGAACGCCGCACCCGCGAGGTCGTTGACCACCTGGTCGAGGTCGGCGTCAGGCATGACGATGCCATGGTTCTTGGCCCCGCCGAACGCCTGCACCCGCTTACCGTTCGCGGTGCCGCGCGAGTAGATGTACTGCGCGATGTCGGAGGAGCCGACGAAGCTCACCGCGGCAATGTCGGGGTGGTCGAGGATCGCGTCGACCATTTCCTTGTCGCCGTGGACGACGCTGAGGATGCCGTCGGGGAGGCCCGCTTCCTTCATCAGCTCCGCGAGGCGCACCGGCACGGTGGGGTCACGCTCGGACGGCTTGACGATGAAGGCATTGCCGCAGGCGATCGCCATGCCGAACATCCACATCGGGATCATCGCCGGGAAGTTGAACGGCGTGATTCCGGCGCCGATGCCGAGCGGCTGGCGCATCGAGTAAACGTCGATGCCAGGGCCGGCGCCGACAGTGTATTCGCCTTTCAACGCCTGAGGGATGCCGCACGCATATTCGATCACCTCCAGGCCGCGCTGGACGTCGCCCTTGGCGTCGGCAATGACCTTGCCGTGCTCGCTCGACAGCAAATGCGCGAGCTCGCCCATGTTCTTTTCGACCAGCTCCTTGAACTTGAACATCACGCGGGCGCGGCGCTGCGGATTGGTCGCGGCCCAGGCAGGCTGGGCGGCCTTCGCCGCGTCGACCGCCTTCTGCAGGTCGGCCGCGGTGCCGAAGCGGACCTGCGCCTGGACCTCGCCTTGGTTCGGGTCGAACACCTCGCCCTGCCGCTCGCCCGAAGCGAAGGTGGAACCGCCGATGAAATGGTCGATGCTGCGAAGCATGAAAACGCGTCCTGACTGAGTGGTTTTGGGTCGCGCTCCCCTAGACCCGCGGTCCGCCAAATGCCAGTTGGCGACGGCGAGGAGAGGGAGAGTCGCGATGCGTAAACTCGCCGTGCTTAGCTGCGTTGCTTTGATCGGCGCTGCGCCGCCGCCGAAGACATCTTCGCCCGACGCGCAGCTGCGCGCGATCATTGCGCCCGTAAGCCAGGTAAAGCTGCGGCACACGATCGAGACTCTCGTCAGCTTCGGCACGCGGCATACGCTTTCGTCGCAGACCGATCCCAAGCGCGGCATCGGCGCGGCCCTCAACTGGAGCGAGGCCCAGTTCAAGAGCCTGGGCCTTCCGACGGTGCGCCCCTGCGACACCTTTGCGGGCGAAAGACTGCCGTCGCCGACGCGCGTTTGCGACATGGTCGCGATCCAGCGCGGCACCGAGCGGCCCAACGACGTGGTGATCATCACCGCGCACATCGACAGCCGCGTCAGCGATCCGCTCAACGCCAACGTGTTCGAGCCCGGCGCCAATGACGACGGGTCGGGCTCGGCGGCTGTGCTCGAAGCGGCGCGGGTCCTCTCCAGGCGCAAGTTCCCCGGAACGATCGTCTACTCGCTCGATTCGGGTGAAGAGCAGGGGCTGTACGGCGCCAAGGTCATCGCGGCTTATGCGAAGGCGCAGGGCTGGAACGTCATCGCCGACCTCAACAACGACATCATCGGCAACAGCTGCGGATCAGACGGCGTGTGCGACTCAACGCATGCCCGAGTGCTGTCCGAAGGCCCCCGCTCGCAAGGCGAGGCTGAGCTCGCCGCCGCCACGCACAGCCTCGGTGGGGAGAACGATAGCCCGTCGCGCAACATCTCGCGCTTCCTCGACGGCCTCGCCGACCGGCTGAAGATCGGGCTCGATGTGCGGCAGATCTGGCGCACCGACCGCTTCAGCCGCGGCGGCGACCACATCGAGTTCCTGAAGCTCGGCTTCCCAGCGGCGCGGATCAGCGTCGCGGTCGAGAATTACAATTGGCAGCACCAGGACGTGCGCGTCGAGAACGGCATCCACTACGGCGACACGATCGACCATGTCGATTTTGCTTATTTGGCGAAGATGACCAAGCTTAACATTGCCGCGCTAGCCGCGATCGCTAGCGCCCCGCCGCCGCCCGAGCCGAAGGTGGAAGGGGCGGTGAGCACCGATACGACGGTGAGCTGGACACCTGTGGATGACGGCGCGCTCCGTCCTGCGAGGCGGTACATCCTCAGGTGGCGTCGGACCGATGCCAACCAATGGCAGGTTTCGCAGATGGTCAATGGGCCACCGAACTGCCCTCCCAGTACGGTGACCCGGGCGAGTCCTGACAACGTCCTTGTGGATTACAAGCCCTGTCGGATTGTTCTGCCCCACATTCGCGTCGACGATTGGGTGTTCGGTGTCTCGTCGGTGAGCAAGGACGGCTTCGAGAGCCCGGTCGCCTCGGCGGTTCCGGGCGGCGCATTCAAGCCCTACCTCGCGCCGGCGAAGAAGCCCTAGCCCGTCACCCTGAACTTGGTTCAGGGTCCATTTCGTTGAAGGTCGGCGCACGTCTCCTAAATGGATGCTGAAACAAGTTCAGCATGACGAGCATTGGTCACGAGAAGGAGCGCTCAAATGGCCGGCGGATGGACGCGCGATGGCGCGGTGCAGGACCAGATCGACGACACCGTGAAGGATGCGGTGTTGCGCGCCCGTGCGCTGACGCCATCGGGCGACAGCGCGGAGGACTGCGACGATTGCGGCGAGCCGATCCCGAAGAAACGCCGCGAGGCCTTGCCCGGCGTGCGCACCTGCGTCGCCTGTCAGTCGGTGCGCGACAAGGTGGTCACCCATTCGACCATCAACCGGAGCGGCAGCAAGGACAGTCAGCTGCGCTAGCGTCAGCCTGAACTTGTTTCAGGGTCCATCTTCGTGAAGGGCAAAGTACGTCTCCGCAATGGATGCTGAAACAAGTTCAGCATGACGGAGTAGAGGACTCGATGCCCCGCAAGCGCTCCGCCGGACTGCCCAGCCGCAAGCAGATCCTCGACTTCATCGCGTCGTCCGACCAGCCGGCGGGGAAGCGGGAGATCGCGCGGGCGTTCGGGCTTTCGGGGCAGGATAAGATCGATTTAAAGCGGCTGTTGAAGGACATGGCCGACGAGGGGCTGATCGACAGCTCGCCCGGCCGAGCATTTCACCAGACTGGCGGCGTGCCGAAGGTGACGGTGCTCCGGGTCGCCCAGATCGATGACTCGGGCAACGTCTTTGCGGTCCCCGAGCAATGGCACGCCGAGACGCCACCGCCGCGCATCCGTGTCGTCGAGCGGGGCCGGCGAACGGTGCTTGGCATCGGCGAACGCGTGCTTTGCCGAACCGAACAGCAAGGGCAGGGGTGGATCGCCCACCCGATGAAGAAACTGGCGCGGTCGGCGGAGCTGACGCTCGGCGTCGTCAAGCAGGAGGGCGAACGCTTCTGGCTGTCGCCGGTCGACAAGCGCGAGCGGCGCGAGCTGTTCATCAGCGACCTTAAGGATGCCGAGCCTGGTGACCTCGTGCTGTGCGAAGTCACGGGCCGTCCGCCGCGGGTCAGCGCACGCGTCGACGCGGTGCTCGGCGACCCGTTCGCGCCGCGGAGCTTCAGCCTCATCGCCATCCACAAGCATGGCCTCCGCTACGAGTTCTCGCAGGAGGCGATCGACGAGGCGCACCGGGTCTCGAAGCAGCCGCTCGGCGAGCGCGAGGACCTGACGCACCTCCCTATCGTCGCCATCGACCCCGAGGACGCGCGCGACCATGACGATGCGATCTGGGCGGAAGCGGACGGTGAGGGCGGCTGGAGTGCGATCGTCGCCATCGCGGACGTCAGCGTCTACGTCCGCCCCGGCTCCGAACTCGACCGCGAGGCGCGCGCGCGCGGCAACAGCGTCTATTTCCCCGATCGCGTGGTGCCGATGCTGCCCGAGGAGCTGTCGGCGGACATTTGCTCGCTCAAGGCCGGAGAGCAGCGCGCGGCAATGGCCTGTCACCTGAAGATCGCAAAAGATGGCACGCTCAAAAGCTGGCGTTTCTCACGTGCAAAGGTTTGTATCGCCGCAAACATTTCTTACGAGGATGCTCAGGCCGCAATGGACGCTGTTGCTGAGGAAACCATCGATGTTGCCTCGCCCGTCTGCTTTATGCCGCCGATCGAAGGGCCGGTGCCGCAGGAGCTGGTCGAGAAAGCCCTGAAGCCGCTCTGGGCCTGCTGGCGGGCGCTGTTCGCCGCCCGGCAGAAGCGCGATCCGCTCGAGCTCGACCTGCCGGAGCGGCGGGTGATGCTCGATGAGAAGGGCCGCATCCTCTCAGTCGCCGCGCGCGAGCGGCTCGACGCGCACAGATTGGTGGAGGATTATATGATCGCCGCCAACGTCGCCGCGGCGCGCGCGCTCGAAGCGAAGAAGGCGCCCGTCATGTACCGCGTGCACGAGCCGCCGAGCCGCGAGAAGCTGGTCGCGCTGAAGGATTATCTGAAGACATTCGGCATCGAATTCGCGCTCGGTCAGGTGATCAAGCCCGGCTCCTTCAACCGCATCATCGAACGGCTGGGCGACGGCGCTGGGCGCGAGGAGATCATGGAGCAATTGCTGCGCACGCAGATGCAGGCGCGCTACGGCCCAGAGCGCCTCGGCCATTTTGGCCTGGCGCTCGCGACCTACGCCCATTTCACTTCGCCGATCCGCCGCTACGCCGACCTGCTCGTCCACCGCTCGCTGGTCAGCGCTTACCGGCTCGGCGAAGGCGGCCTGCCGCCGAGCGAGGAGGAGCGGTTCGAGCAAATCGGTGAGCAGATCTCGATGCTCGAGCGCCGCGCAATGGAAGCCGAGCGCGAGACCGTCGACCGCTATGTCGCGGCCTTCCTCGCCGACCAGGTCGGGCAATTGGTCGAATGCCGCATCACCGGAGTCCAGCCGTTCGGCTTCTTTGCCGCCGTGAAGGAGCTCGGCGGTGACGGCCTCGTCTTCGCGAAAGACCTCGGGCTCGAATATTTCCGTTACGATGAAGCGGCAAAAGCGCTGGTCGGCGACGAAAGCGGCGAGACCTACCGCATCGGCCAGCGACTGACGCTGCGTCTGGCGGACGCGAATCCCGTCTCGGGCTCGCTCCGGTTCGAGCTTCCCGAAGGCAGCTACGGCGGTGCGCAGCGTGCCCCGCAGCGACGCGATCGCACCCGCCGCGGCCGGCCACCGAATATCCGTCGCAACAATCGCAAGCGGCGCTGATTTGGGTTATTGTCGCTGAGAAACCGGGGGGTTCTGACATGGCGAAGCTATTGCGTTGGACCGGCTACGTTGTTGGCGCACTGGTCCTTCTTCTGCTGATCGCAACGGCTGCGGTGTGGTTGTTCGCCGGCCAAAAGCTGAGCGCCCATGGGACACTCAAGCCGGAACATCTTGCTGTACCGACGGCGGCGCAACTCGCTGACGGACCGCGGCAGTTGCATGTGCTGCGCTGCCTCGGTTGTCACGATAAAGGGCTCCGCGGCGACCTGTTCTTCGACGAGTCCAATGTTGCTCGGATTTATGCGCCAAACCTCACCGCAGTCGCGGCACATGCCACAGACGAACAACTCGCGCGGGCAATCCGCCAGGGCGTCGGCACGGATGGGCGACCGCTGGTCATCATGCCGTCGGCGACCTTTGGCCGGCTCGACGACGACGAGGTCGCTGCCCTCATTGCCGCCGTGCGCGCCGAGCCGAGGGGCGGGCAGGCCACTCCACCGCCACAGGTCGGCATCCTCGGCCGAGTCGGTCTCATGACCGGCAAATTCCACACGACTCCGGAGCAGGTCCCCGAATATACGAACAAGCTGCCGCTCGATCTCGGCGCACAGTATTCGCACGGGCGCCACATGGCAGCATCGAACTGCGCGGAATGTCACGGCCCGGACCTCAGCGGCGGCGAAGTTGAGCCCGGCCTCAATGCGCCCGACTTGACGATCGCCGGTGCGTACGATCGGGCGGCGTTCAAGACGCTGATCCGCACCGGGGTGCCGGCGGGCGGCCGCAAGCTCAAGGTCATGGGCGACGTCGCTCGTGAAAACTTGAGCTTCATGACCGATGCGGAGATCGACGAGCTTTACGCTTACCTCCAGGCGCGCGCGCAAAAGCTCACCCACTGAGGACCAAGCGCAACTTTCCGGGCGCAGGCGTATTGGGGTCGCTGGCAGGAGAACGCGCCATGGCCTACAAAATCGCGATCATCGTCGGCAGCCTTCGTGAAGGAAGCCTCAACCGCAGAGTGGCGCGGTCGATCTGCGCGATCCGCGGGGACAATCTCGATTGCTCGATGATCGAGATCGGCGATCTGCCGCTCTACAACCAGGACCTGGACGGCAATCCGCCCGGGCAGTGGGCGCGCTTCCGCAACGAAGTCGGGGCGGCAGACGGAGTGCTGTTCGTCAGCCCCGAATATAATCGCGGCGTTCCGGGCGTGCTCAAGAATGCGATCGATGTCGGCTCGCGTCCGTACGGCCAAAGCGTGTTTGACAAGAAGCCCGCCGCGATCGTCACGGCCTCGCCGGGAAGCATCGGCGGCTTCGGCGCCAATCATCAGATCCGCCAGGCATGCGTGTTCCTGAACATGCCCGTGATGCAGCAGCCGGAGGCGTATCTCGGCCACGTCAGCGACGACAGCTTCGATGAGGGCGGCTGCCTGAAGGAAGGGCCGCTGAAGGAGCTGGTGGTCAAGCTCGCGCACGCATTCCACGACTGGGTCGACATGATCCACCGCTCGCGCGCGGCGCTTGCGGAAGATTCGGCGCATGCGAGCCAGTCCGCGGCGAAGGCTAAGGAACACGCGTGATCCTCCTGTCCGCCGTTCACCGGCGCCGGTAAACGGCCTTAACCAACCTGATCGGGAGGAAAGCGATGGAATTCACCTGGCTCTCGCGCTGGCAGCCGCAGCTGCTCGCCATTTTGCGGATCGTCGCGGGGCTCCTGTTCCTCGAACATGGGCTGTCGAAATTCTTGGGTTTCCCGGTTCCGTTCCCCATGCACCCGTTGCCAACGCTGCTCGTCGCCGCGGGCGTGATCGAGCTGTTCGGTGGATTTCTCATCACCATCGGCCTGTTCACCCGACTCGCCGCTTTCATCGCTTCAGGCGAGATGGCTGTCGCTTACTGGATGCAGCATTTCCCGAAGAGCCCGTGGCCAGTCGCCAACATGGGCGAAGCCGCGATCCTCTTCTGCTTCACCTTCCTCTATCTCGCCGCCGCCGGTCCGGGTGCGTGGAGCGTGCATGGGGCGGTGTATCGGTCGCGCATGAGCGGGGTCGATCGATTCAAGTGACCTTGGCGCGCGCGTGGAAGCGCGGCTGGTCCCATTCGCGGTTTCGCAGAATGTCGGCGAGGATCTCGGCGGCGCGCACGATCTCGGCGAAGCGGTTGTAGAGCGGAGCGAAGCCGAACCGCATCAGGTCGGGGGCGCGAAAGTCGCCGATCACGCCACGCGCGATCAGCGCCTGCATCACCGCATAGCCGTGCGGATGGGCGAAGACGACGTGGCTGCCGCGCTGCGCGGGATCGCGCGGGGAGGCGAGGCAGAGCTCGGAACCGCAGCGCGCCTCGATCTCGTCGACGAACAATTGCGACAGCGCTCTCGATTTCGCTTCAATGTCGCGCATCGAGATTCCCGCGAACGTGTCGAGTCCCGCATCGAGCGCGGCGAGCGCGAGGATCGACGGCGTGCCGGTGAGGAATTTGAGGATGCCCTCGGCGGGGCGGTAATCGTCGTCGAACGCGAACGGCTCGGCATGACCCATCCAGCCTTGAAGAGGGTTGCGAAGCTCGTCCTGCAGGCGCTCGGCGACGTAGAGAAACGCCGGCGCGCCCGGGCCGCCGTTCAGATATTTGTAGCCGCACCCCACTGCGACGTCGCAGCCGGTGCCGTCGAGATCGAGCGCGATCGCTCCGGCGCTGTGCGACAGGTCCCACAGCGTGAGCGCACCAACCGCGTGCGCCGCATCGTTGACCCCGCGCATGTCGTGGAACGCGGCGCTGCGGTAATCGACGTGCGTCAGCATTACGACTGCGGTATCGTCGTCGATCGCGCCCGCCGCATGCTCGCGCGGAACCGTCTTGAGCGTGAGCGCGAGCATGTCCGCGAGGCCCTGCGCGACATACAGATCCGTCGGGAAATCGCGCTGCTGCGCAATGATTGTCCGTCGCCCGGGCCGGGCCTTCACCGCCGCAGCGAGCAATTTGAACACGCACACGCTGGTCGAATCTGCGATCAGCAGCTCGTTCGGCTTCGCCCCGACAATCGGCGCGAGCTTGGCCGCGATCCGCGCCGGCCAGTCGATCCAGCCATCCTTGTTCCAGCTGGCGATGAGGTCTTCGCCCCACTGGCGTTCGGCGGTTTCGGTCAGCCGTTCAGGCGCAGCTTTGGGCAGCGCGCCCAGCGAATTGCCATCGAGGTAGATGACGCCGTCCGGCAGCGAGAACCGTTCTCGCGCAGAGGCGAGCGGGTCGGCGGTGTCGAGTGCTCGGACGTCGTCGCAATTCACAAGCTTATGTCACGCTCGCTGTATCGATCGTTGTTGGGTTCTTCCGCCACCATTTCAGCCGGAGCGCCGTAAATTGCGCGGTAGAGCACGTAGATGATCGCCAGCATGGCCGCGATATCCGCCCACATGACGGGCATAAGCGTGAGCCCGGTCCATTTCGCGGCTTCCGACCAGTCGAAGAACATTACCGCGAACAGATGCAAGCTCGCCAGAGCGGCTGCCGCGACCCAGAACCACACTTCTTTTCGCAGCGGCCAAGAAACCCAAATCAACAGCGCAAGAGTCCCGGCGGACTCTCCCGCCATTGTCCCTCGTCCGTCGCCTGCAAATTGACGGACAATCAGATAGATCACGAGCGAGCCGACAGCGATCAAGGTACCTGACAGCTTGCTCCTGGCGAGGAAGGGCGATTGTGGTCTTTCGATCATGATGAATTCACAACGCTGCAACGATGCTTCACAGCTTCGGAAGGGTGACGCCCTTCTGTCCCATATATTTGCCGGCGCGGTCGGCGTAGGTCACTTCGCAGGGCTCATTCCCCTGCAGGAACAGGAACTGGCACGCGCCTTCGTTGGCGTAGACCTTCGCCGGAAGCGGCGTGGTATTCGAAAACTCCAGCGTCACATGGCCTTCCCAACCCGGCTCGAGCGGAGTGACGTTCACGATGATTCCGCAGCGGGCGTAAGTCGATTTGCCGAGGCAGATGACCAGGATGTCGCGCGGCACGCGGAAATATTCGACGGTGCGGGCCAGCGCGAAGCTGTTGGGCGGGATGATGCACACGTCGGTCTTGCGGTCGACGAAGCTGTTGTGCGCGAAGTCCTTGGGGTCGACGAGCGCATTGTCGACATTGGTAAAGATCTTGAACTCGTCGGCGACCCGCGCGTCATAGCCGTAGCTTGAGAGGCCGTAGCTGATGCAGCCCTCGCGCCGCTGCGCCTCGACGAACG
>C688J35102_120989732_pt1 | contig 13159 bp, 11 predicted proteins | sample HopSoiMetagenom2_FD_35102 | JGI IMG/M metagenome (IMG submission 35102)
CTGGAGAAGAAGATGCTGGCCGGCTCGAAGGCGAGCAGCCACATCGCGAGCACCGATGCCCTCGTCCCGGCAAGCTCGTGGACGGCGGCCGCCAGCAGAACCAGGCCGGCGACGGCGATCCCGACCTGGGTGACGCGCAGCGCCAGTTCGGGCGAATCGAGGGCGTAGCGCTGCACGGCGAGGACGAAGACGTGAAGTTCGCGAAGCAGGACGTGAGTCCATTCGCCCGAGCCGGGAGTGGAGTGCACGGCCTTTTCAGCATGGCTGAGGAAGGTGAGCTCGTCGCCGCCGCGAAGGGTTCGGGCCACCGGCGTCAGCGAGATCAGCGTCGCGGCGATGACGCGGATGCCGAAGGCCATGGCCGTGGGCCTGCCGATGGCGAATCCCGGTCTCGAGCGACCCAGGTGACCCACCAGCATGGCGAGCCCTCCCCCCACCAGGACGACCGTCACCAGCGTGACCAGGGTCGAGTGAATGCTCTGATCGGTGAACGACAACATCCTGCGCGAGGACGATAGCCGGACTCACCGGGAGTCGCGACATCCGACGGCCCAATGGAGACACGAATATCTCGTCCCATATAATTCCCCGGCCTGTGACTGAGCCGCGACAGGAAGGGCTGGACATCCGCCAGTGGGGGAGGCTGATGTGGCGGCGGAAGTGGCTGCTGCTCGCGATCGTGGTCGTGATCCCGACCCTCGTCTACGTCGGATCCTCACACCTGCCGAAGGTCTACCAGTCCAAAGCGACGATCAACGTGAGGGCGACGGCCGCGGCCTCGAACCTGTTCTCGAACCACATCAGCGCAAGCTCGGACATCGCCGAGGCGCAGACCCTGATCAGGACGACGATCGTGGGACGCCGGGCAGCTCGCATCCTCGGGCAGCCCCCCACGAACGCGAGATCGGTGCTGAGCCACGTCACGGTGGCGCCCACCAACCCCGCCGAAAGCGACGGAAACTTCCTCACGATCACCGCCCAATCCTCGAACCCGGTCGAAGCCGCGCAGATCGCCAACGCCGTCGCCCGGGCCGTGGCCCAGACCAGAACGGCCAACGCGATCCGCCTCGTCAACCAGCAGATCGCGACCCTGACGGCCCAGAGCGAATCCGGCGAAGCGACCAGCGAAACCACGGAACAAGGGCTGCAGGAGATGCGCCTGCTCAAGGCAAGTCAGGCCGGGACCACGCCGATCATCGAACTCGCGATACCGGCCGCGGCGCCGATCTCCCCGAAACCGCGGCGCAACGCCACGATCGCGCTGATCCTGGCGCTGCTGACCGCAGCCGCGCTCCCACCCCTGCTCGACCGGCTCGACCGCCGGGTTCGCGAGCCCGGCGAACTCGAGGATCTGCTCGACGCACCGGTGCTGGCGCTGATCCCCGACGATGCCTTCCCAGGGCACATACCCGGCATGCACGTGCGCGAGTCCTTCCAGACGCTGCGCGCGAGCCTCACCTACTTCAACGTCGACCGCGATCTCTCGAGCCTGGTGGTGGCCAGCCCGATCCAGCAGGACGGCAAGACGACGGTCGCCGTCAACATGGCGCTCGCCTACGCCCTCGACGAACGCGACGTGGTCCTGATCGACGGAGACCTGCGGCGCCCCCAGGTGGCGGCCCGGCTGGGCAAGGAAGCCGGCGTCGGGCTCGACGCGGTCCTGGTCGGCGAGAGGACCCTCGACGAGGCCCTGATCCACATCGACGTCGGCGCCGGGCGCCTGCGGATCCTTCCTGGGGCAATCCCGCCGCCGAATCCGGCCGTCCTCCTCGGCTCGCAGCGAATGCGCGCGCTCCTCGCCGAACTCAAAGAACGGGTCGACCTGGTGGTCATCGATACCCCCGGCCTGCTGGCGGTCAGCGACTCGATCCCGCTGTTCAACCAGGTCGACGGAAGCGTGATCGTCTCGCGCCTGGGCCGCACCCCGAAAGAGGCCCTGCTGCGCGCCAAACAGGTGATCAAATCCGCCGGCGGAACCGTGCTCGGCAGCGTCGCCACCGGAGCCCACGCGGGCGGGATCTACGGGTACTACGGCTATTACGGGTACTACGGTGGCGACAACGGCAGCAACGGCAACGGGTCAGGGCGCCTGCGCAACCTCGCCTCCGGCGGCTTCCGCCGCTCGTCCGACTAGCGCCAATCCCTCCTAGGAGGGATTAGCGTTTCGATTGGCGAAACGCTTGTCCCTGATCGCTGAACCGTCTTAGCTGCGTCGGGTCCAAGCAAATTGGCCCCGGCGCAGCGCGAACTGCCCGGGGCCGTGACATAGGAGGTATTAGCTCCCATGTGCGACCACCGTACCCCGTCCGGGGTAGCGGTTCAGCGAGCGGTTCTAAGCCTGGTTCTCGCTGCCCATCCGAAAGTCCTCACGACCCCAAACCTCGCCCGCGAGATAGACGCAGACGACGCAGTAGAGATCGCCATACGCGATCTCGTCGGCATCGGCCTATTGGAGTGCAGCGGGGTCACAGTGCGGCCGAGCGCCGCCGCCCTTCACTTCGAGCACCTTGGGTTGCCTTGAGCGTTGCAGAGCAGTTCGGAGCCAACCTCGCCTACTGCCGCAGGCGGGTCAAGCTCTCCCAGGAAGAGTTGGCCGTACGCGCCTCGATCCACCGCACGGCAGTCGGGATGATCGAGAGGGGCGAACGGGTGCCCCGAATCGACACCCTCGTCAAGCTCGCAGGCTCGCTGGAAATCAGCGCTGACGAACTTCTGGACGGGTTGGAGTGGAAGCCCGGCGGGATGGTCTACGGGCGTTTCCGTTCCGCTGACGAGGCCGAGTCGCAGTAGCGGCTCGCGCCCTCGTCAGGACACAGGCGAGCTTGATCAGGATGGTCAGGTCCGCGTGAAGGCGGACACGATCCAAGCCCCGGACCCGCAGCGGCTTCAAGCCCCACTGATTCTTGAGGCGGCCGAACTCGCGCTCGACTGATGCGCGCTTGCGATAGGCAGATTTCCAGCGCTCGGTCTCGCGGGGAACCAGCGGGTGAAGACGGGACGCCTTCCGCCACGTTGAGGCGGGGGCGCATTCGCCAGTAGGGCAACGCCACTTCGCCGCGCCCCTCTTGCGATCCGATCCGGCGAACGTCCAAGTGCCGTGCTGGCAAGAGGGCGGCAGATGCTCGCCGTTCTTGACGGCCGTTGTCTGTCGCAGCGGAATCAGCGGCAGGCAGTCCCGCTCGGCAAGCTCGGCGTAGACGCGGTTGTTGTCGTACCCCTTGTCCAGCGCAGCGGTGGCGACCATCGCGCCACGCCGCTTCGCCGTGTCGATGAGCGGAGCGACCGAGAGCGTTTCATGCTCACGCCCCGTAGCCACCCGCCAAGCCACCGGAAGATCGGTCGCGGTGCAGACGGCAGCATGGAGCCTGTAGCCGTAGAAGCCACCGCCCTTCCGCGTCGAGACCGCCGAGCGATGGCCCCACGACGCATCCGGGTCGGAGTAGCGTTCCCGTTCCGGCCCGTTCTTGGAGAGGTATCGCTGCCCGTTCGCGTAAGCCGGGAGGTCGCTCGCGTCGATAGCAAGGTCGCGGCCGTAGCGCGGCAGCTTGTCTTTGAGGCCGGCGACCACGAGTCGATGCAGCGCTCGACCATCGGCGCGTTCTCTCGCAGCTTCGAGGCGAAGCGATAGGCAGACCAAACGCTCGGTGGGTCGCCTTCGCAGTCAAGCGCCCGCTGGAGTGCCCAATGCTCTTTGACCAGGGCGACGGTTTGGGTCCAGGTCGGCAGTGCATACCGCGCCTTGACGAGACCAAGGCCGATCATGGTCCGGATCGGGTAGCCAGGGCGGCCCGTCCAGCGAGTTTCCTGCAACTCGTCGATCAATGCCGCAATCTCCGGCAAATCAAGGAGCTTTTTGACCTCGGCACAGGCCGGGTCCGGTGCTACTTTGGGTGACGCCATGCGAGCCTTTACCTCGGATGGTCTGACCCCCGGACGCGCCAACGTCGCGGGGGTCTCTTTCGTGCTTTCTACGAGCGGACACTATGCGTCGGGTCGGACGTAAAAACGGCTCTAGAAAGCGGTTTAAAGGGGGAGATTCGTCGGTGTTTGACAAGAAAATTGCAGTTTCTTCAACCGGAACGCGTATAGGCTCCGCGCATCGCTGGGCCATACCCCCTTCCCGACTATCGTGCGACCGTCAGGCCCGGAGATTTCTGGGAAGGCGTTGCGCCGCCCAACCGCTACAAGGAGTGGTTCTCCTGGTCGGTGGTCGCAGCCACGACTTCGGCAGCCGGGCTGGTGTGCCAGATGCCCCATGTCGACACCAACAAGGTCGATGTTCAGGTCTCAACCTGGGGGGCGATGAACGGTCGCCTCCGCACGGTAGCCCTTCAGCTAAAGGCGACTTCGTCGCCCACGTTCGTTGGTCCCCCAGGCAACCAGAAGCTCGCGTTTCGGCTCGACGGAGACGACTACAACACCCTTCTGCTGCCCAACAACCTGCCGACCTTCCTGGTCGTGGTCGGCGTGCCCGACCTCGACGGATGCTGGGTGTGGCAGAGACCCAACATGCTGGGCCTCGGCGCAGGCGCGTGGTGGGTGCGGGTCGTTGGCGAGCCGACCGATCAGGGCACCATCACGGTCCACCTACCAGTCGAGCAGCGGTTTAACGCCGCTGCCCTTCGCGAGATGCTTGACGCAGAATGAAAACCTGGGGCGAAATCACTCCGGCGCTTCTCCAGGCGGAACTGCGGCGTATTGGCTACGTCGAGATTGACAAAGACGGGCCAAGTGGCTCGACATGGGTTGACCCCAATAATTCCGAGCGCCCGGCGGTGCTCGTACCCCACGCTTACCAGGAAGACCTCCGTGGCTATGGCAACTTGTTGGAGTCGGCAATAGAGCGCATTGCCTGGGCGCTAGAGATACCTACATCAGAGGCCGTAGAACGAATGACGGGTCGGGGCGACCGCTTTGAGTTGCGAATCGTTGACGCCTTCACCAGAGGTGGACGCCTGCCAGTCATTCGCGCGCCTCACGTCGTCAAGGGGTTCTTGCAGGTGCTACGGGCGGGCGCACGCGCGGAGTTCCTCGGAACGCAGGCGCGCTACCAAGGGAACGACACCGAGATTGTGAAAGAGGCGCTCCAGGGGATCGACCTCTTGGCTCCGGCCGAGGGCAGCTTTCGCCTGATAGCGATCGCTTCTATTGAGGCGCAGATGCCATTTGATCCGGCGACCGCTGCACCGGATAACACTCGGCGGGCGCTGGCCGCGACGGTGCGAGGGCTGCACGCGGCTGCCAGCGTGACCAAAGAGACCCCCACCGACGATGCCGAACTCACGCCAGCAATCAATGAGGGGGTCTCGGCCCTGCTCCTGACTGGCTTGGAGGAAATCTCCAAGCGTGCACCCGGCATGGCCGTTGACTTCAAAGTCAAATGGGATCCCAGTCTGCCAACCGTGGACGCCCCTGACAAAGGGATCGAGCTGGATCAGGACCAGCTCAACCGAGTGCCGAGGTTGGCGAACCAGCTTCGCCAACGAGACCCCGAAGATCATCGCGTGGTCATTGGGTGGGTTAAGACCGCATCGGCAGATGAGCTTGCCAAGGCCGGACACCCCTCTGGCACGGTGATTGTCGAGTCACGATTTGAAGGGGCGCTGCGAAGGGTTCTCATCGAGCTTCCCAGTCACCTGTTTGAGCGCGCTCACCCCGGCGCTACCCAGATTACGGCCAAAGGGACGCTTCAAAAGATCGGTAATCGCTGGCACCTCAGCGACCCGCAAGACATCAGACTCACCGCAGTCGGCGAGCCCGATTCCTAGCGGCGGGGTAAGCCCCGCCCGAAAGCGAGGTATCCGTGAAATCACCGACCCGGCGATCCCGCCCGCAAAGCGGCGCAGGGAGTTTCGCCAATCTCTCCTAGTAGCCGGACGGGGCCCGGGCCCTCACGAAGCGCGCGCTGCGGATCCACCGCGCTTCGGATATTGACCACACCCTGGTGTGGTCAATATCGGCAGCGTCGAGGGTTGGTGGGGTCCGACCGAAGCGGCTTCTCGGCTTGAAGCTTCCCCGATCCGAAGCAGCTCATCGTCCTGAAGCTCTTTCAAGCTTCAGAGCTGAATCCCGGTTTCGGAAGCTTCCGCATATCGGGGCGTGTCGAGGGGAAGCCTGCCTTCACCCCCACCCACGAGCTCCCGGTACAGCGCGTCGATGTCCCCCAGCAGCCGCTCGGCCCCGTAGCGACCGAGCGCCCGACCCCTCGCGGCCCGACCGCAGCTCTCCCGGCGCGGTGCGTCGGCCGCCAGCTCCACCATGGCGCTCGCCAGCGACGCGACGTCGTCCCGCGGCACGATGATGCCCGTCTCCTCGCTGACGACCTCCCGCACTCCCCCCACGTCGGTTGCGACCGCGGGCAGGCCCGCCGCCGCCGCCTCGATCAGCGAGACCGGCGTGCCCTCGTTGTCGGAGGAGAGGACGGCGACGTCCGCGGCGGCGAAGACCGGGCGCAGCTCGCGTCGGTAGCCGAGGAAGAAGACGTCGGCGGCGATGCCGAGCTCGGCGGCCTGGCGTTCGAGCTGGGGGCGCTCGTCGCCGTCGCCGACCACCGCGAGCCGCAGGCGCGGCTCCGACTCCCTGGCCTGCGCCACGGCGCGGAGGAGCCGATCGAGGCGCTTGATCGGGACGATCCGGCCGACGAAGACCAGCAGGACCTCCCCGTCGCCCACCCCCAGCTCGCCGCGTGACCCAGCCCTCAACGCTTCATCGGGCGCGGCGAGGGGATCGAGGTCGAGCCCGAGGGGGAGGACCCTGAACTTCTCCGGCGGGGCGACCCCGAGCCGCACCAGGTCGTCGACGGTCGCCTGGCTGACGCCGAGCAGGCGATCGCTGACCCGGGCGAGCGCGCGCTCCAGCTCGAGGTAGAGCCTCGCCTTGGCCGGGCCGAAGTAGCCCTCGAGGACGTGCCCGTGGTAGGTGTGGACTATGGCGGGACGGGGACGTACCGCCATCGCGGCCTGGCGCCCCAGGAAGCCCGCCTTCGCCGTGTGCGTGTGGACGATGTCCGGCTTGAAAGCCCGCGCCAGGCGAATCAGCTCGAGCAGCGCCCGGGAGTCGTGGAGGGGGTGCACCGACTGGCGCAGCTCGGGCACGAAGCGCATCGTCGCGCCCTCGGCTTCGGAGAGGTCGGCCAGCGAGGCCTCGCCCGGGGCCAGCGTGCCGTGGGCCAGGAGGGTCTCGTAGTGCTCGGGGTGGAAGCGCCTGCCGCTGAGCAGCGCCGCCTGGTGGGCCGGCCCACCCATGTTGAGGCGACCGATGACCCGCAGAACTCGCAGGCGCCGGCGGTCGTTCAGGCTGGCCCCTGGAGCCGCTGGCGACTCGTCAGCGGGCGCTGTCAAGCGCTTCCCGCTGCCACCGCTTCTCGAACGCCTCATAGGTCCGCCGCAGCCCCTCCTCGAAATCGACCGCCGGCTCGTATCCGAGAACCTCGCGCGCCTTGGAGATGTCGGCGAGCGAGTGACGCACGTCCCCCGGTCGCGGATCGACGTTGACGGACTCGATCTCGCGGCCGCCGAGCGCCGAGAGCCGGGCGACGATCTCGTTGAGGCTCGTCCGCTCGCCGCAGGCGATGTTGAACGCCTCGCCGGCCGCACCGGGCGCGCTCGCTGCCAGCAGGTTGGCGTCGACCGCGTTGTCGACGAAGGTGAAGTCACGCGACTGCTCCCCGTCCCCGTGGACCACCGGTCGCCCACCCTCGAGCGCGGCGGTGATGAAGTTCGGGATCACGGCCGCGTATTGAGACTGGGGGTCCTGCTCCGGGCCGAAGACGTTGAAGTAGCGAAGGGCGACGGTCTCGAGGCCGTAGACCTGGTGAAAGGCGCGGCAGTAACCCTCCGCGGCCAGCTTCGAGACCGCGTACGGGGCGATCGGCAGGGGGTGCATGTCCTCGCGCTTCGGCAGCTCGGTGCTGGCGCCGTAGAGCGAGGAGGACGACGCGTAGACGACCCGTTGCACGCCCTCGTCGCGAGCGGCCAGCAGAACGTTCAGGGTGCCGACGACGTTGGTGGCGTTGCTGGTCAGCGGGTCCTGGATCGAGCGCGGCACCGAGGGCAGGGCACCGAGGTGGAAGGCGAAGTCGCAGCCGCGCACCGCGTTGTGGACGCGCTCGTAGCTCTGCAGGTCGCCCTCGATCAGCTCGATGTCGTCGAGCACGTCCTCGAGGTTGGCGCGGCGGCCGGTGGCGAAGTTGTCGAGCACACGGACGGCCTGCCCTTCGCCCAGCAGTCGCTTGACCAGGGCCGAGCCGATGAAGCCACCCCCACCGGTTACAAGCGCCACGGTCCCCGTCCCCATCATCGACCGTAGTCTAGCCTAGGAAAATCAGCGCGCGTGACCGAATGGCAAGCAGAGTAAGAATCCTTGGCAGGGAGCTTTTCGTCCAGCTGAACCACCAACCGTCTCGAACTGTTCTAGTACTCGGGAGCGGTCGCAGCGGTACGACCTGGCTGGCAGAATCGCTCGCTCGCCAGCACAGAAGCCGCCTCCTCTTCGAGCCATTTCACCCTCTTTTGGGGTCCGTCGATGGCAAGCAGCACCTCTTCTCGGGACCGACCGGAAAAGATGACACTTTCGAACGATCAGTTCGACGTGTCATGTCCGGCCGGGTGCGCACCGTACACATCGATCAGGTGGTGTGTGCACGGCTTGCGCACAGCCGGATCGTCAAGGACGTTCACGCCGGCAACCTCCTGCCCTGGTTTCGAGCCCGCTACCCGACCGTCCCCGTCGTCTTTGTCCTGCGCCACCCGATCGCGGCCTCCCTCTCGCGACTCCGCTCCGGCTCGTTCTACGGCCTCGGCGACTACCTCGCCACCCTGGCCGGCCGCGCCGATGTCGAGGACTCGCCCGTCGCCGCCTGGCTCCCGCTCTACGACCGCCACCACGCCGATTCCGAGCCCTTGGTCCGGCTGGTCGCCGAGTGGTGCCTCGAAAACGTCCACCCCCTGGGCGGCATGGGCGACGCCGGCGTCGCCCTTGGCTTCTACGAGACCATCGTCATCGACCCCGTGGCCGAGCTCGCCCGCCTCGGGAAGCACTGCGGAGGGGCACTCGGGCCCTCCGGCGGCCGACTGAGCGTGAGCGATGCGCGCCAGCCTTCCGCCATGGACTGGTTCGGCAGCGCGGCAGCGGCGCGCGACTCCGACGAGTGGATACAACTGCTCAGCCGCTGGACGGATGAGGTGCCGCGGCCAACCGTAGACAGGTGCTTGAGCGTCCTCGCCGATTTCGGCCTGGACCGACTCTACGACGACAGCCCGCTGCCGATCAACGCTCCCTCAACGGGGTAAGCACCGCACCGTCCACCGAGGTGTCGAACTTACGGGCGAAGAGCGACTCGCTTGCCAATATCGCGGGTAGGTCCTCCGTGGTGAGCACGCGAGGGTGACTGTCCTTTTCGGACCAACGCATGAAGCGAAGTGTGTCATTGACGATCTCGTGCTCAGCAGCGAAGCCCGAGCCGAGCAGGATGCTCTGAAAGAACACCTCGTCGGGTGCAAGAGTGTGTGCGTGGTAACGCCGATAGTCGGGGTGTTTGTCGATGAAGTCGAGGACGTGGTCGGCGGCGGCCCGGCTCAGGTTCCACCACTGCGATCCACCGAACGGAGTCACGTAGTCGGGGAAGTGACGGGTCGGCTTGAGGGCACCGCGCACCCTGAGCATCCCGTTGAGGAGCCGGCCCTTGCGGTTGAGGAAGCTCGTGTCCTCCCCCCGAGGGATGCACGTCTCGCGCCGCCCCACAACCGTGTAGGTGTAGAAGTCGGTGCGATCGCGGCCGCCGAAGCGCCAGCGCGTCGTCGGCAGGGGGAAATGCTCCAGGTAGCTGCCCGAACCGGCCCTCTCGAAGAAGGCATGGATCTCCCCCATCGGACGCAGCGGGAAGTCTTGGCCGCTGATCAGGGCGAAGTAGTCGCATCCATCCCTCACGCCCTGTGAGAGGCCCTCCAGCGCCGCGTCGACGAGGTCGGCGCTCCCCCAGGCGGTCGCGTGGCGCGGCAGCAGCTCGACCTCGTCCAGGCCGGCATCCCCGAGCGCCTTGGTGAACGACGCCAGCTCGGAGCGCCGATCGAGGTGCAGGTAGACACGGACCTGAGGGTGGCGGAGCGACGACAGCAGCAGGGCCAGCTGGTCGGGCCCGTCGTGGGCGAGGACGACGATCGCCAGCTTCATCGGCGTCCCCGGTCCAGCGGTCGGCCCTCGCCTGGTTTTCTCGCGGTCATAGGCAGATCATTCCGGGCCGGACAACGGTATCGTCGCCCGGGTGTGCGGGATTGCCGGCAAGGTCGACCGCGATGCCGGCGTCCCGGCAGCGCTGGTCGAGCGGATGTGCGAGCGCCAGGCCCATCGCGGTCCCGACTCGCGGGGCATCTTCTCGGCGAACGGCGTCGGCCTCGGAATCCAGCGGCTGCGGGTGATCGACCTCGAGACCGGCGACCAGCCCGTCTACAACGAGGACCGCTCCGTCGTCGTCGTCCTCAACGGCGAGATCTACAACTACCGCGAGCTGCGCCGTGAGCTCGAGGGCCGTGGGCACACCTTCTCGACCCACGGCGATACCGAGGTGATCGTCCATCTCTACGAGGAGGAGGGCCTCGACTTCGTGCAACGGCTGAGCGGGATGTTCGCCTTCGCGCTCTGGGACCAGCGCCGAAAGCGCCTGCTGATCGCCCGCGACCGGGTGGGCAAGAAGCCGCTCTTCTACTCCGAGCAGGGTGGCTCGCTCTCCTTCGCCTCGGAGCTGGGGGCGCTGATCGCCGATCCGGCGATCCCCCGCGAGGTCGACCCGGCGGCGATCGACTGCTACCTCGCCTACGGCTACATCCAGGCGCCGCGATCGATCTGGAGCGCCGTGAAGAAGCTGCCGCCCGCCCACACGCTGGTCTGGGAGGACGGGGAGACGAGCATCGAGAGGTACTGGCGCCTCGACTACTCGCGGAAGGCCGACGCCCCCCTGCCGGAGCTGGAAGAGGAGCTGCGCAGCCGCATCGCCGCCGCGGTGCAGCGGCGGATGATCGCCGACGTGCCCCTCGGGGCACTCCTCTCCGGCGGCGTCGACTCCGCGATCGTGGTCTCGGAGATGGCCGCCGCCGCGCCGCAGCGGGTGAAGACGTTCTCGATCGGCTTCGCCCAGGAGGAGTACAACGAGCTGCCGCTGGCCCGCCTCACGGCCGAGCGCTTCGGCACCGACCACGAGGAGTTCACGGTGGAGCCGGACGCAATCGAGGTCGTCCCCAAGCTGGTCCGCCACTACGGCGAGCCCTTCGCCGACTCCTCCGCGATCCCCAGCTTCTACCTGGCGGAGCTGACCCGGCGAGAGGTGACGGTGGCGCTGAACGGGGACGGCGGCGACGAGAGCTTCGCCGGTTACCTCCGCTACGTCGCCAACAACCTCAGCGGCGGCCTCGACCTCGTGCCGCGGCCGCTGCGCCGGGGCGCGGCCGCCGCCGCGGAGCGCCTGCTCCGGCTCGGCGACGCCCGCGGGCTGCGCAGCTACGGGCGGCGCTTCCTCACCTCGATCGGCGAGGACGCGCCGGGGCGCTACGCCGACCACGTCTGCATCTTCAACCGCTCCGAGCGCGGGGACCTGCTCGGCGAGGCGGCGCTCGCGGCGGTGGGCACGGAGACCGCGGACGTGATCGCCGGGCCCTGGCGCGCCGCCTCCGGGCGCAGCAGGCTCGACGTCCTGCTCGAGACCGACGTCGACACCTACCTCCCCGGCGACCTGCTGGTCAAGATGGACATCGCCTCGATGGCCTACTCGCTTGAGGCACGCTCCCCCCTGCTCGACCCGGAGCTGATGCAGTTCGCCGCCTCGCTGCCGGCCCGCTACAAGGCTCGGCTCACCGACAAGAAGTGGATCCTGCGGCGCGCCTACCGCGAACGCGTCCCGGACGAGGTGCTGGACGGCAAGAAGCGCGGCTTCGGGGTCCCCCTCGGCGCCTGGTTCCGCAACGAGCTGCGCGACTTCACCCGCGAAGTCCTGCTCGACCCGGTCTCGCTGGACCGCGGCCTGGTCCGCGCCGAGCCCGTACGCGCCCTGCTCGACCAGCATGACCTCGGCGGCGCCGACCGCTCGATGCAGATCTGGTCCCTGCTGATGCTCGAGCTCTGGCATCGCGAGTTCGTCGACGACCAGCCGGTGGGAGCGCGACCCATCCGACATTGACCCACCCATAGGTGGGTCAATGTCGGATGGGCTCTCACGAAGCGAGGTCTAGGTGGAGGTCTCGGGGGCTGCTTCCGGGGCCGGCGCCCATTCGGGCGACTCGAGCAGCGCCACGACGAGGACGCCGACCAGGATCAGGGTGAGCGAGCCGGCCATCGCGATCGAGTCCCTGAATTCGTAGAGGACGGCGCCGGCGCCGCAGAGGAACGCCTGCCCGGTGGCGAGGGCCATCGCGACGCGGCGGGGAGAGCCGAGGCGTGCGCGCAGCCGGTGGGTCAGGTGGTCGCGCCCGCCGGTGCATATGCCCACCCCGCGGCGTCTCCGCGAGACGATCACCAGGGCGGTGTCCAGGGCCGGCAGACCGACCAGCACCACGGCGAGCGGGATCAGCGCCCAACCGAGCCCCCGGCCGCCGGGCAGCGCCATGATCGTCGCCGCGACGAGGAAGCCGACCGGGACGCTGCCGCCGTCGCCGAGGAAGACCCGCGAGGGCGAGGCGAGGTTGAAGGGCAGGAAACCGGCGCACGCCCCCGCAAGGGCCAGGGCAACCGCCCCCAGCGCGGGGTCTCCGTGCGCCGCGGCGAGCATGCCGAGGATCGCGGCGGAGACCAGGGCGACGGTGCCGGTGGCGCCGTCCATGTTGTCCATCAGGTTGTAGGCGTTGACGACGCCGACGACGAAGACGACCGTGAACACCAGATTGAGCGCTTCGCCGGGGAAGACGGTCCAGCCGATCCCCGCGGCGAAGAGGGCACAGGCGGCCGCGACCTCGACCGCCAGCCGCGGCAGCGGCCCGATCCCGAAGCGGTCGTCGACCGTGCCGAGCGCCCAGAGCCCGAGGGCGAGGGCGACGATCGGCCAGAAGGCGGACGCGGACCGGCCGAAGGCCGTCGCGGCGAGGATCGTCGCGGCGACCACCGCGGCCCCGCCAAGGTAGGGCGTGGGGCGGGCATGGCCCTTGTAGCCGACCGGGCGGTCGAGGAAGCCAGTGCG
>C688J35102_120989731_pt1 | contig 13154 bp, 14 predicted proteins | sample HopSoiMetagenom2_FD_35102 | JGI IMG/M metagenome (IMG submission 35102)
ATCGCCGGCATGGTCGTCGCCCGCCAGCGTCCCAAGACGGCCAAGGGAATCACCTTCATGTTGCTCGAAGACGAGCGAGGGACGGTCAACCTGATCGTCCCGCCGTCGGTCTATGAGCGTTGTCGCTCCCTGGTCCGTGCTGCCCCGCTGCTACGCGCCCGCGGGCGCTTGGAGCGCCGCGAAGGGTCGACCAACTTGATCGTCTCCGAGCTAGCGGCGTTGGAGTGGCGCGAGCCGCCCAAAGGCGGGGAGGTGCCGATGAAACGTGTCGCCACGGATCCTTCCGGCCGCACCGGGGATGAGGGGAAGAAGGGCGGGCAATGCCGCGCTCGTGAGTTGGCTGTGGCCGAGCTGCGAGCCGTGGCTCCGGCCGGACATAGCTTTGGGCGGAGGGGGCGTTGACTAGCTAGTAGTAGGACTTGACTAGGGCGCACAAACCGCCACTAGGGTTGGCGAAGTTTATGCTGGACACGCTTTGCTCGAGGTCGGCTGCATCTCCCCACACACCGAGCAGCCCGGCTCAGGTACCACTTGCTCGTGTTCGACCTCCATAGTGCGCAGATCAAAGAGATGGCTGACGCCCTGAGTCGATGGCCTGGCGAGCCCAGTGAGGTAGTGCATGATGTCGAGCGCCACCTGCCCGCCGATCAACGCGCAAGCTGCGCCCAGGGTCGCGGCGGGTGAGGGCTTGGACCGCTGTTGCTCCACCACAACGTCAAACAGCGGGTAGGACCGTTTATAGGCGATCTCCTGGCAGGAATAGCAGCCGGTTTGCCCCGGCACGTAGAACGGGCCGACCCTCGCTACCGGTGGGAAGTGGCTCATGGCGATGAAGGGAATGCCGGCCCTGAAGCAGGCGGAGTTGACCCAGTGCTCGATTTCATACGCGGGCCAGTCCACGGCGTCGATGACGATGTCGGCGCCCTCGATCGCATCCGCGACCGCCGCTTCGCTGTCGAGGCGCTCATCTCGCACCTCTATCCGCATCGCCGAGTTGAAGGCGCTAAGGCGCTCCGCAGCCGCCTCTGCCTTTGACCGACCGATGTCCGCCTCGGTGTAGAGGACCTGGCGGTTGAGGTTGCTCAGCTCGACCCGATCGAAGTCGACGAGCAACATTTCGCCTATTCCATGGCAAGAGAGCGCGAGCGCCGACCAACCGCCCAGCCCACCAACGCCCAGCACGGCAACTCGTGCACCTTCGAGCCTCTCCTGGCACTCTGAGGCCGTCGGTCCCGCAGAGATGTCGCTGAAGTAGCGGAGCTGGCGGTCAAAGCGCGCCCAGGTGTCACTGGCGATCCGATCGTCATCGGCAGCGTCCTCCACAAGGCCCAGCTCCCCGAGCTGGGACAGGGTGTCTTTGACCTCCTTCTCGCCAAATCTCGCGATCAACTCCGCCTGCGTGCTCATGCCGTCAATGGCGGCAAGAAGATTGCGCTCCTCCTCGGTTGGGGCAGCGATATGGACGTCACGCCCTGCGCTCGGCCGCAGTAGATAGAGATCCCCGCCGGGGGCCTCTACCTGCTGCGTCGTGCGCTTGATCCGCGGGCGTTGCATCTACGCTCGCCGGGCGACGTAGATCGCCTTGGTGTGGCTTTCAATCTCGAGCGGTTGTCGAGGGATGCCGTCGAGGCCGTGGCCGTAGACGTCCAGGCACTCCAGGCCGGCTCGCTCCAGCGCGACCAGAATCTCGGCTTCTGGAAAATGGCGCTGGCGGTGAACAGACGCCTCACCATGATCGGCTTGCTTGACGTCATCGTCGTCGCCGTGCACCTCGAGTCGCGATTCGCACAACGAGCCGGCAGGTACCTCCGCCGCCGTCAGTCCGCGCCATACGAATCGCTTGCCGCCCTGCTCGAGCACTGAAGTTTCCGCGTAGAAGGTGCGGTAGACAAGCAGCTCGTTCACGTCGAACAAGAGCAGCCCGCCGCCGGCGAGGTTGTCGCGCATCCCGCACAGCCCTTCATCCAGCTCCTCCACGCTCAGCAGGTAGTTGATCGCGTCATCGAGCGCCCAGACGAGATCGAATTCGCCGAACCTCGGCAGCTCGCGCATGTCGGCGACAGAAAGCTCGACGCAATCGCCAGCCTTCTCCTCGGCCAGGGCGACCATCGCGGGCGCGATGTCGCAGCCGGTCACCTGCCAACCACGCGGCAGCATCGGCAGGAAGCTCTTGCCGGTCCCGCAGGCAACGTCGAGCAAGCGTCGCCCCTTGAGCCCCCAGTCTTCAAGGATCTTCAGCAGATCCGCCAGCCAGCCCTCATAGTCGTAGTGAGCCGTGAAGTCGTCGTAGACGGGGGCCATCGCCTCGAAGGTTCGCAACGCCGAATCCCATCCCTGGTGCGCAATCGGGGCGTCCATAGCCAGAAGACCGGGTATTACTCAAGATTAGTTTCGCATTTGAGCTGCCGCCACGATCTCCCGGGCTGGGGCAGGGCTTGGCGGTGCCTGCTAGGCCCTGCCCCAGCTGTTCCATCCATCAGGACGGCTCACCCCTATCTCATTTTGATTGTCGAGAGCAGCGGCGCAACCGTCGGGCATAGCTTGATCGTCATCGACTCTTCCTCCTCGGCAGTTGGCCCGGACAGGGCTTGACGTCATCAGCTTTGCCAAGCCCTGCCCTCGGCCTCATCGGTTCTTGACCAGCGAAAGTGCCGGGATCACGGCCGAACATGGCTTGATCGTCATTGCAGCTCACCTCCCCCTCCCAATACCGCAAATTATTCCGAGTATTGGAAAAGATTAGAGCATTCTGCACAACCTGAACATTGATCGACTAGCTTTCCGGCCAATCGACAACCTCATACCGATCTACGGGCCTGTAGGTACCGGGACGGCTACCGTGAAAAAGGAGCCACATGGCGTCGAAAAAAGGGGGCAGGACGCCCAAGAAGCAGCGTCGGGAGACGGGCAGCCGATCGGTAGATCAGCGCGTCATCAAGTCGCTGGCGCACGAGCTGCGCGTAGAGATACTTGCGATCCTCAATGACCGCATGGCCAGCCCCAACGAGCTTGCCAAGGAGCTAGGGGAGGGCCTGAGCCAAGTCAGCTACCACGTCAAAGTCCTCAAGGACTTCGACATGATCGAGATGGTGAAGACGGAGCCGAGGCGAGGCGCTGTCGAGCACTACTACCGGGCCAGCGCCAAAGTAATGATTCCTTCTTGGGTGCTGAAGCTGCTCCCCAAGTCGGCGCAGCGCAGCGTGTGGGGAGACGTTATGGCCGACATTGAGCAGGACGTGGGCACTTCGCTCGAAACCGGCACGTTCGACAAACGCGACGACTTTGTTGTCGGTCGAGACTCGCGGAACCTTGACGGCATAGCTCGCAAAGCTGGCGAGGAATTGGCCGCTGAGTTTTATGAGAGGTGGGAGCAGCTTGAAGTGGATACGGATCATCGGATAGTGAACGGCGAAAGCGATGGCGAGATGCACCCGACGACCGCTGCAGTGCTGATCTTCGGCTCGGCGGAAGGCAAGAAACTGAAATCCAGGAAGAAGAAGCGCAGCAAATAACACCAGCCAGCAGTGTCCGGCGCTCTACCGCTCAGATTTGTCTGTTAAAAATCCGAAAACTTCGCTTTAGCTGCCTAGTATCGCGCCCGTATCGGGCGTCTGTCCTAGGGGACACTGTCGCGAGCTGTGCCTCTTGGGCTGGGTGCTCGATGCAGCAGGCCACAGGGAGGGCGGCGTTCCGAGTACGCCGCTCTCCCCAAAGCTCACGACAGCCACGCATGAAGGGAGACTCCTCATTCGCCGCTCCAAGAAGATCCGAACTGCCCCACCGTCCATTAGCCCTCGACCAGAAGGCCCGACCGGATCGACTCAGCCGCAGCGGGCTTGGCCGCCGATGAGAGGCCTGGGTTGGATCTGTGCCGCGAGCTAGGGGGCGCGGTGACTCTGCTGGGATCCTCCGCCCCGACCGCCTGGGCCGGCTCGATCTCGGGCGTTGTCACGGATGGCTCCACCGCCGCCCCGATCCAGGGGATCCAGGTAACCGCGTGGCGGGAAGCGAGCCCCGATCAATGACAGGGCGTGGTGGGTGATCCTCGTGACCATTAATCCCGTGTCAGCCACTGTTGACCACATGCTCGATCTGCTCGCGAGGCACGAGAAGCTCGGCCTCCGGGTCGAGGCGAGCGGCGATCTCGAGACCGGGCTAACTACACGGTGGAGGAGGACGGCGACATCGTGCTAGGCACCACCGCCTACGGTGCCCGCTTCGCCTGCGCGGCCGAGCGTGACAACGCTTTCGGCATCCAGTTCCATCCCGAGAAGTCGAGCGCGGCGGGATTGCGCCTGCTCTCCAACTTCGCCGGGATCCTCGCCGCCGTACCGGTGTGATCCTCTACCCGGCAATCGACATCCGCGGTGGCCAAGCGGTGCGCCTATTGCAGGGCGACTACGAGCGCGAGACGACCTACGACGCCGACCCCGTCGACGCGGCGAAGCGCTGGGGGGACGAAGGGGCGGAGTTCCTGCACGTCGTCGATCTCGACGGGGCGAAGTCCGGCGAGCCGCAGAACCTGGGCGCGATCAGTCGGATTGCGGCGGCGGTCGAATGTCCGATCCAGGTCGGAGGCGGCCTACGTGCCCCCGAGTCCGTCGCAGCGGTCCTCGACGCAGGCGCAGAGCGAGTGGTGATCGGCACCGCAGCCCTGCGCGACCCCGAGCTCCTCGCAGCCGCCCTGGACGAGTACGGCGACCGCGTCGTCGTCTCGGTGGATGCTCGCAACGGCGAGGTCTCGCTGGCCGGCTGGACCGAGGCCAGCGACGTCAATGCTGTCGAAGCAGTAAGCGACCTGAGCGAGCGTGGCGTCACTCGTTTCCTCTGCACCGCGATCGAGGTCGACGGCACGATGGAGGGCCCGGCGTTCGGCGAGCTGGCCCGAATCGCAGCGGCCACCGAGGCCCACGTGATCGCTTCGGGAGGAGTCGGCGACCTCTCCCACCTCGAAGCCCTGGCTCACGATGCCGCTCCCAACGTCGAGGGCGCAATAGTCGGCCGAGCCCTATACGAGCGCAAGTTCACCGTCGCCGAGGCCACCGCCGCCCTCCGCCACTGCTGACTCCGTCTTTCTCGCCGCATACCGACCATAACTGCGGGAGCCGCTTCTCCTGGCATTTGATTTTGGCACGCCTGCGGCGTGCGGAATGGGGGCACCGGCTCCCGCAGTGAGCGGGAGCAAGAGCAAGGAGGCTGAGATGACCCTTACCCTGAGTGTCCAGAAGGAGGGGGCCGAGAACGGCGAGCACACCCTCACCTACAAGGCGCTTCCTAGTCAAGATGTTCGTTGGCGGCGGGTTCTCGGAGGGACCGACTTGGCTGGAGTCCCCGCTCGCTGCTGGGCCGACGTGACGGTTGAGTAACTAATGCCTCGCATTGATCGCTGATCCGAGCAAAAACTCAATTGGTATGACATGTATTCACTCAAAGTCTATTTGTTTAGTTCTACTTTTTGGTATTGCTCGCCTAACAGCGTCCATACGTTCCCGTTCCGATTCAGCTTCCATCCATTTTCTAGAAAATAGGGGGAACACAAGTGGCTTCACTCAGGCGGGTCGTTGCCGGTCGCATGCAGCCGTTCAGCGACCTTCTCCGGGTCCTTTACCCGGCATTGTTGTCATCGGCATTCTGCTGACCTGTGTGGTTCCCGCATCAGCCGTAGCTGACCCGTCCGAGGCAACCATCCCTCGAATCCGCGCAGCTGAACTCCCTCACGAGGACCTGAACCGAACAGAAGCCTGGTGCTCCTGCGGCAGACCTTCGGTCAGGTGCTCCAGGCGACCGCCGGCCCCTTCGCCGAACTGGAAGTCGAGAGGTTCTCTCCAACAACGTCGCGGTGATCGCGCCGGGCAGCCAGCCCGAATCCGGAGAAGGCGAATCGCAAGGTCAGGCTACCCTGCTCGATTCGACGATTCCGCTGCGTGCCCCGAACGAATCCGGGGAAGAGGAACAGGTGGACCTCGGCCTGCAGCCGGATGGGGGAGTGCTGGAAGCAGAAAACGGCCTCATCGAAGCAGCTCTTCCCACGGAACTCGGAGAAGGCATCGAGCTGCCTGAAGCCGGAGTTGGCATCGAAGTTGAAGGCGCAGCGCAAGAACGCAGCGCATCGACCATCGAAGAAAGCGTCGCTTTTTACCCAACGTCGCTACTGACTCAGCCCTCGCCTTGGCGCTAACCCCCACTGGGGTCGAGTCGCTGACGCAACTGCGAACCCCGGATGCGCCTACCTCGCAGACCTTCCGTCTCTCCCCTCCCTCCGGAGCCGAACTGATCTCAGTAAAAGGAGGGGGCGCGGAAGTGGTGGAAGGCTCCCGCACGCTCGTCACGATCCCCGCACCCAGTGCCCTCGACGCGGCCGGAAACCCGGTTCCCATCCAGCTTGAAGTCTCTGGCGACTCGCTGACCGTCGAAGCGACGCCGGATTCGAGCGCAGCGTTTCCGATATTGGTCGACCCGATCTTCGAGACCTACACCTGGGGCGGCAACACAACGGCGGGACTAAGCTCAAGCTGAGTAACGTGTTGCAATGCTGCGGTATCATTTAGCCATGAAACGTAACTGTGTGGGCGTGCCTAGCAGGCTGATCATTGCGCTGCTCGCATTGGTTAGCCTGTTAGGCACGGTCTTCGTAGATCGGTCCATGGCATTGGCGGAGCAGCCGGCTAACATCCAGTTCGCGGAAGGATCTCAGATCGTGGGGGGAAATGTACTACCTCCACCTAATAACTTTAGAGTAAAGGCAAGTAATGGATACTCGGTTCTAGTCGCCGGTCTAACCTCAAAAAAGTCGAACGTAGATTGGGTGGCCATCTACGTGACACGGCGAAACGAGGGGACAATATATAAAGTACCCGCTCAAATCACGCCCACTTACATTCAGGCTGATCTAGGTAACCTGGGTGAGGTTGCAATGGAATTTCATCCGGACCACCATGAGCAAATGTGGCCGTCAAAGTGCGGTGAACCCAGTGTGACCGAATCCGGTTATTACAGTGGCGTGTTCGACTTTCATGGTGAGGATGGATACACAACAGTAAGAGCAATAACCGCTAACCCAAATCTTAGTACGCTCCTCAATCTATATTGTCCAGGTGCATCAGGGTTCACGGGAATTCCATCTTTGCCAGGGGCAGAGCTTGACGCAAGAAGTAGCATGGGCAATAGCAGTGTTAAAATAATGATTACCAAAAATCATCGGCGAAGGCGTGCACACTTTGAAGCGAGCGCGACGGAACGTTGTCAAGGTATAACTATTACGAGATTTATAAATAGTATCGCTGCCCCACGTGCGTTTGCGTATGAGCAAGCTTTGGATAGGGCGGTTGTGCGTGCTTCTAGGCCGTTTGCAGGAGTTGGATGGTTTCATCGGGAATCCAGGGTTAGCAATCGCTGGACAGGAGATCTAACTGTTAACCTTCCCGGGAGGACGAAGGTTAATTTGACAGGGCGTCGATTTGATGCGTCTCTTACTCACGCTCTATGGAAATGGAATTAATCGTTGTCCTCAGCTCGTGAGCCCCGGTAGGGCCGACTTGGCAATTGCACCAGCGGCAATGCCAAGGAGGCTCAAGTGAACCAGCGCGCCTACACCATCGCTCGTCGAGGAAGACGACGGCCTCATACTGATGTCGAGCAACTCGACTCCAGGCCAAGGGCAGTCGAGAGCCGGCCTTGATCGCCCCTTGGGCGGGGAGCGGCAGCGCTGTTCTGATTTCGTAGCGCTTCCGCCTGCGCGATGAGCGGGCGCGGCTCCTCAAGGATCTGACTCAGACGCCGAGCGCAAAGCTCAACCCCAACATGACGGCAGCGCCAAGGTGACACCGACGCTCGGCCCCAAGGAAGACGAGGGCCGACGTTCGCGTCCGGGGCCTGTGCGACCCATGAAGCCGTGGTCGGGCTTGAAGCACCGACTGACCACGGCGAGGAAGACGACGCCAACCGCGAGTCCCGCGATCACCGCGGCGGCCGAGCGCCGAGTCCGGTCGCGAGCGCGGTGGCCGAGGCAGCGAGAAGCAGAACGACGATGTCGGGCATACCGGGGATTCTTCGCAGCTTGCCGAGACAAGGAGCGTTGTGACGCCAACAAGGTCGCTACTGCTTTGCGCGACATCCGGCAGTCATCGGCGGCCGATCTCTGGCCACCTTGACGGATCGCCAGCTGGCGTCGCCGCTTACTTAACTTTGCCACTGCCGCCTATTTCCTCAAGAGGGACCAACTCAGCGCGAAGCCGACTCCGCGCCCGAAGAAGAAGCGCCGCCGCCTGCCGACGTTCTTCGGTCCTGGCTGTCACCTGCCCTCGGGTTTCTCGCCGACCTCAGTGGTGCTATCGGCCTGCCGATCCTGATCTATGCGGGCCTAAGGTGGATCGGCGTTTTTTAGTCTGGAGGCTGCCGTCACCTCGCGCTCCGAAGAGCCAATCGATTTCACCACGTTTGGTGAGCCGGCGAGAATAAATATCCTTAGGGGTTCCGGCGCCCATTGGACTCCACTGACCGAGGACGAGGTGCTGATTGCATTTGAGTGTCCGCGACTGGTTTCGCCTTATGGAGTAGGAAGTTGGTTCGATGCTTCAGAGCTGATGAGTTTAAGGCTGGCCGTTCGGGATCAAACGCTGACGATTGGCACATCGTCAAATGACGAGAAGTCGGCATCCTGGGTGAGCACCGAGACTCCGTGGCGCAAGGCGGTTGCCGCGATCCAGGTGTCGTGGCGGCGAAGGCGTCGCCCTTTTGCCAACTCTGCAGAAGCGAGGCGAGCAAAGCAGCTGGCGACCTCCGGATCAGTCGGAAGCAGGGGGTAGGTGGCCTGAACACGCGAGAGCGTGGCTAGGCGAATCGCCCGAGCGTTGGGCTCGGTAGCACGGAGCACCCCTAGCTCGAGCTCGGCAGCGGTGATGACGGAGACGGCGATCTCCTCTGGAAGCTCGCCCAACTCACGACCGGTCTCTTGGGCGACGAACACCGAGGTGTCGGCAATCGCTCGGTTCAAGCGTCGTCAAGCTCGGCGTTGCGGATCTCGGCGAGGTCATCAAGAAGGCCGGGATCGGCCGGCGCTTCGCGCGTGATTCGCCGTAGCTCGGCGGCTGGAACCCAGGGGTTGCGCTCCTCGATGTGGGGGAGGATGTCGGCAACCGGACGGCGATTGACGGTGAGCGTCAGTCGTTCGCCAGCTTCAAGCTCCGACACTACGGTGGAGGTGGAGTTTCGTAGCTCCCGGATCGAGACGTCTCGGGCCATGTGCAGGACTGTAGCACTGATTGCGACAGAAGCAACGAATGGCTCTGGCAAGCCAAATTTCGGACTTCAACGATTCGATGTTCCGGAAGGGGGAATCTGTTCAGATCCCACCCCCGCTATTGAGAATGGCCCTGGAAGTTGGGACTTTTCACGCCAAGTCCTAGCGTCGCAGCGAGATAGCAGGTTGCGAGGTCCTGTTCCCGTCACCGGCCCAGTAGCGCTGCCGGCACGACCCGATCCCATCAGAGCCCTGTAGGCGTTCTCTCCGCTGGTGACGATGAGCGCGTCGAGCAGTTCGTCTCCTATCTTCGACTGAAGCCAGCGCAGGTTACGGGCGTCATCGTCTGTGACCGTTCGCTTCAGCTTCACCTCGATTGCGACAACCCGGTTGTCCTGGGTTTCGACGATTAGGTCGACCTCGCGGTCGCCGCTGAAGGTCCGGAGATGGCCGACCCTGGCCTCGGCGCTCTGTGCGTAGACCCGTACGCAGAGAGTCACGAGCGACTCGAAGAGCGCGCCGAGAAGGGTGCCATCCCGGGGAACCGGGGGCCGTACTGAGTGGCCCAGCTCCGGAAAGTCGCGATCGACGATCCGCTCGATGTAGCCGTCGAGCTGCAGTCGGAGGGCGCGGTCGGATATGCCGCGCAGGCCCGGGAAGCCGGACGCAAGAATCTCATCGACGTAGTCGTCGAGGCCAATTGAGGTCTCACCGGCAAGAGGTGGGCGGGCGCCCTGCAACAGCTCTCTCAAGCTGACGGAGGCGTCGCCGTCGAGTCGCTCGTTCAGGGCTAGCGGTCGCATCCGGATCGTCGGGATCCTTCCTGCGCCGGAATGGCGGCCGGTGCCATCGGGCGACGCCGACCCCGTGAGCAGGAAGCTTTCGGGCGCCGCGCTTTCGTCGACCGCACGTCGGACCAGATCCCAGGTCTCCGGCAGTCGCTGCCACTCGTCGATCAGGATCGGCGTCCTCCGTCGAGCAGGCGCCTGGGGTCGGCTTCGGCGACGCCGGGCCGAGCCGGCTCAGGAAGACGGGTAGTCCGGGTCGCCGGGTAGCACTACTCGGTGCTCTTCAGGTGTGCCAACTACCTTGGGGAGGATTGGCTCTACCGTGCGGCTGCGGTGTGCCGCCAATGCCTCATCGGACGTTTTGAACGGGAGCAGCGATTCAAGTTGTTTGACGGTTGGGAAGGCCAGTGTCAGCTCGCCGGCTGCTTGTGCCTCCAGTGCTCGGACCGGCTCGAACCAGGCGGCGTCTGTCGTCTCTACGCCGTCTGGCTTGGGCGGCGTGTGGGCTGGGGCCAGGGCGAGGAAGAACCAGGCGTCGAAGCGTCTTGAGATCACCTGGGGGGTGATCCAGCGAGAGAAGAGGACCAGCTCCTCCTCCAGGGCCAGTTCGATCCCCGCCTCCTCGGCGAGCTCCCGGATCGCGCAGGCTCGGTAGCCGGCCTCGTCCTTGCCGTCGCCGGGGTCGACCGCGCCACCGGGGAAGACCCAGACGCCGGGCATGAACTTCGCCTCATCGGTTCGCTTCAGCAGCAGCACCTCCAGGGGCCCGGTCCCGGTGCTTTCCTCCGCGCCTCAGCAGCACGACCGAGGCCGCCGGCCGCGGCACCGCGGGCTCGCCGAGGTTAGGCGCCTCTGCCGGTCCGCGCTGTCTCTCCTCCATCGATCCACCATATACGGGCGTATCCGACATTCACCCCAGCCGGGTGTGGTCAAAGTCGGCTACGCGTCGCTTGCGGCTGGTCCGTCACGGACGAGTCAGGCCGCTTGGGCCATCTGGGCCGCCTCGGGGCGGGCGCAGGCGGCGCGGATCGACTCGGTGGCGATCTCGACCAGGCGGCCCAGGTCGTCCTCAGAGATCGAGAGGGGGGGCATGAGGACGACGACGTCGCTGAGCGGGCGGATGATCGCGCCGCGCTCGCGGGCCTCCAGCGTGACGCGGTGGCCCATGCGCAGCGCCGGGTCGTGCTCGCCGAGGTCGATCCCGACCATGAAGCCGCGGCTGCGCACCTCGGCGACCTCGGGCATCGCCTCGACCTCGTCCAGCAGCTCCCGCAGCAGGGCGATCTTCGCCTGCAGGCGCTCGATCGTCCGCTCGCTCTCGAAGGCGTCGAGGTTGGCGAGGGCGGCGGCGCAGGCGAGCGGGTTGCCGGTGTAGGTGTGCCCGTGGAAGAAGGTTCGGTACTCCTCGGGGGCACCGAGGAAGCCCTCGTAGAGCCGCTCGGTCGACAGCGTCGCCGCCAGCGGCAGGTAGCCGCCGGTCAGTCCCTTGGCCAGGCAGAGCAGGTCCGGCGCGACCTCTTCCTGCTCGCAGGCGAACATCGTGCCGGTGCGGCCGAAGCCGGTCGCCACCTCGTCGCAGATCAGCAGCACGCCGAAGCTGTCGCAGAGCTCGCGGACCGCGCGCAGGTAGCCGGGCGGGTGGATCAGCATCCCGGCCGCGCCCTGGACCAGCGGCTCGATGATCACCGCCGCGATCTCCTCTTCATGGGCGGCGAGGACGCGCTCCAGGTCGGCGGCGTCGCCGGGCTCTGCGGGGTGGGTCTCGAAGAGCAGCGGCCGGTAGGTCGAGTGGAAGAGGTCGATCCCTCCGACGGAGACCGAGCCGATCGTGTCGCCGTGGTAGGAGTCGCGCAGGTGGACGAACGAGGTGCGGCGCACGTGCTGCCCGCCGCGCTGCTGCTGGTACTGGAAGGCCATCTTCAGGGCGATCTCGGTCGCGGTCGAGCCCGACTCCGAGTAGAAGACACGCGAGAGCCCCGGCGGCGCGAGGTCGGCGAGGCGGGCGGCGAGCTCGGCCGCGCCGGGATGGGAGAGGCCGAGCATGGTCGAGTGCGCGACCTTGGCGAGCTGATCGCTCACCGCAGCGTCGATCCCCGCGTGCCCGTGGCCGTGGACGTTGCACCACAGCGAGGAGACGCCATCCAGGTAGCGTTGCCCCCGGTCGTCGATCAAATACGAGCCTTCCCCCCGCTCGATCATCAACGGCTCTTCCTCGCACCAGCCCCGCTGCTGGGTGAAGGGGTGCCAGAGGTGGTCGCGGTCGAGCTGGATGGGATCGGCCGGCATCGGGTAGAGCGACCTTAGCCCCCGGCCCGGCGGTAGCCTCCAGCGTGCGGCTCGACACACAAACCTCTACATCGATCTGTGTAATATCAATCAATGGCGGAGCGAGGAGCACCCCCGAAGGTCCCGCCGCTGAGGCGCAGGGCGCTGCACGCGGTCCGCTCGCTGTTCACGCCGCTGCTACCCGACGACTACCTCGAGCTGATCAACCCGCTCTGGTCGACGCGTGAGCTGCGCGGGAGGATCGAGCGCATCGACGCCGAGACGCCCGAAGCGGCGACGGTGCTGATCCGTCCCGGCTTCGAGTGGCCCGGCCACCGGCCCGGGCAGTACCTGCGGATCGGCGTCGTCGTCGACGGCATCCACCACTGGCGCGCCTACTCGCTGACCTCGGAGCCCGACCGCCCGGATGGCTGCATCGCCATCACGCCGAAGCTGGTCGAAACGGGCAAGGTCTCGCCCTATTTTGTGCACCAGGCCCGGCCCGGAGACGTCATCCGGCTCGGCGGCGTCGAAGGCATGTTCGTGCTGCCCGACCCGCCGCCGCGCAAGCTGCTCTTCATCAGCGCCGGCAGCGGGATCACGCCGATCATGAGCATGCTGCGCAGCCTGCATCGCAGCGACTCGCTGGCCGATGCGGTTCACGTCCACTCCGCCCGCGAGGTCGAGGGAGTCATCTTCGCCGACCTTCTGGGCGAGATCGGCGACGCCCACGAGGGCTACGACCTGCATCTGCGGATCACCGGGGAGGAGGGCCGGGTCGGCCCCGCCGACCTCGACCGGCTCTGCCCCGACTGGCGCGAGCGCCACGCCTTCCTCTCGGGCCCGGCGGCGATGCTCGACGC
>C688J35102_120989730_pt1 | contig 13126 bp, 13 predicted proteins | sample HopSoiMetagenom2_FD_35102 | JGI IMG/M metagenome (IMG submission 35102)
AACGCTGGCAGAAGCGGGTGTTCGCCTCCGCGGTCGCCTCGATCCAGGTCGCCACCTTCAGCTTCGGCCGTCCGATCGGAACCTCGGCGCGGGGCAGCGCGACCTTTCAGCTGGCGAGCTTTGCCAATCAGGACATCACCGGCTCGGTGACGCGCAATCCGCTGTTGCAGCAGCCAGCCCGCTATCAGGCCTCCGACTTTCCGCGCGTCAACCGTGCGCTGAAAGGCGACCGACTTGCAAATCCAAAGCCGGAGATCACCGAGCCGGCGAATCCGGCGCCGACAGACGAAGATCCCTCGACCTCCAACGCTTCCGTGATGGGAGCCAAGACCGCGGCGGCCGTGCCGCTGGATCCGGAACTCGCGGCCGCCCTGAACGCGCCGCCGCTGCCGCAATATGAGGTATCATCGACGGTGGAGATTCCGCCGCAGGACGCCAAAGTCGCGCCGGGCACCGCGCCGATGCCGCGCGATGCGTTCTCGATTCAGACCGCGAGCCTGTTTTTCGGCAGTTCGTCGCTCGGCGTGGCGAGCGAAAGCATGGAGCGCTGGCAGCCTGGCGAGGAGCCGACCGTCGTGACGTCTGGCCCCGATCCGGACATGAAAGCGGTCGCCTCGCTACCGGCGGCTCCCGACAGCGCGGTTCGCCCGGGCGAGAGCACAGCGGCCAAGGGCGAGGTCAACACCGACAACCAGCGCGGCAAGACGCCGGCGGAGCGCCTCGGGCTGTTCGACGGCAAGAGCCGCGCGCGCCACGAAAAATGCCTTTCCGAAGCGATCTATTTCGAGGCCCGCGGCGAAGCGGTGCGCGGCCAGATCGCGGTCGCGCAAGTTGTGCTGAACCGCGCCTTCTCGGGCTTTTATCCGAGCACCGTATGCGGCGTGGTGTACCAGAACAAGCACCGCCATCTCGCCTGCCAGTTCACTTTCGCCTGCGACGACGTCGCCGACGTGGTCAGGGAGCCGGAGATGTGGGACCGCGCCAGCAAGATCGCCAAGGCGATGCTCGACGGCCAGCTGTGGCTGCCCGAAGTCGCGAAGTCGACGCACTATCACGCCTACTGGGTGCATCCGTCCTGGGTGCATGAAATGAAGAAAATGTATCGCTTCGGCGTCCACACCTTCTACCGGCCGCGCGCCTGGGGCGACGGCAGCGAGGCGCCGAGCTGGGGGTCGCAGGCGCAGACCGCCGAAATCTCCGCGAAACTGGCGGAAGCGGCACGCAGTTCGGCCGAACAGGCAAATTTCCGGCGCTAGAACGCCCAGGCCTATCCTGCATCCGCATCGCTGCAATGCGCGGGCTGGTTTTGCAACAACGCCCATTGGCCTTTTCATGCAAACGCATTAACTTGCGCGGCGAGTTTTCAAGGAAGCTTGCCATGGGCATCACGGACGGCAATCTGCGGGCGGCACCTGCAAGCAACTGGCGCACCCCGTTGGTGATCATCATCTGCGGCTGCCTGATCGGCATGTTGACGTTCGGACCGCGCTCCACCTTCGGCTTTTTCCTGCAGCCGATGAGTAAGGAGTTTTCCTGGGGCCGCGACGTGTTCGGCCTCGCGGTCGCGATCCAGAACCTGTTGTGGGGCGTCGGCCAGCCGATCTCGGGCGCGATCGCCGACCGGTTTGGCACGGTGCGGGTGATGTGCACCGGCGCGCTGCTCTATGCCGCCGGGCTGTTCACGATGTGCTACGCCGCGACCCCGCTGTCGCTGGATGTCGGCGCCGGCATGCTGATCGGTTTTGGCCTCTCGGGCTGCTCGTTCAACCTCGTGCTCTCCGCATTCGGCAAATTATTGCCGCCGGAGTGGCGCGGCATTGGACTGGGCGCTGGGACCGCCGCCGGCTCGTTCGGGCAATTCGTGTTCGCGCCGTTCGGGGTGGCCCTGATCGACAATTTCGGATGGCAGCAGGCGCTGACGGTGTTCGCGCTATTGATGCTGTTGGTGCTGCCGCTGTCTCTGGCGCTCGCTACGAGGGATGCACCGGCGAGCGATATTCCCTCTGCAGAGCAGCAGTCGTTCCGGCAGGCGCTCGCTGAAGCGTTCGGGCATCGCTCCTATGTGCTGCTGGTGCTCGGCTTCTTCACCTGCGGGTTCCAACTGGCGTTCATTACGGTGCATCTGCCGGCCTATCTGGTCGACCGCGGCATCCCGGTGACAATAGGCGGCTGGGTGGTTGCCGCGATCGGGCTGTTCAACATCGTGGGCTCGCTCAGTGTCGGATGGCTGCAGACCCGGCTGCCGAAGCGCTACATTCTTTCCACCATCTACTTCGTTCGAGCCCTCTCGATCGTCGCCTTCATCTCGTTTCCGGTCACGACGTTTTCGGCAATCGCGTTCGGCGTCGTCACCGGGCTGACCTGGCTGTCCACGGTTCCTCCGACCTCCAGCCTCGTGGCGCTGATGTTCGGGGCGCGCTGGCTCGCGACGCTGTACGGATTTGCATTCTTCAGCCATCAGGTCGGCGGCTTCCTCGGCGTCTGGCTCGGCAGCATCGTGTTCGAGCAATACGGCTCCTACACGCCGATCTGGTGGCTGTCGGTGCTGTTCGGCGTGCTGTCGGCGCTGATCAACCTCCCGATTGTGGAAGCGCCGGTGGCGCGCCCGGTTGCGCAGCCGGCCTGATCCGTCCAAAATCCGCAAACATTTCGAAAGAGCTGCAAGGAGAGCGCGTGGCAACGTTCAGGGCGATCAGGATCGACAAGGCGGAAAAGGGCACTAACGCCGCGCTGACGCAATTCGAGGAAGCGGATCTGATGGACGGCGACGTCACCGTCCGCGTCGAATGGTCCACGCTGAACTACAAGGACGGGCTCGCGGTCACCGGCAAGGCGCCGGTGGTACGGCGCTTCCCGATGATCGCGGGAATCGATTTCGCCGGCACGGTCGAGCAGTCGTCGCACCCTGCGTGGAAAGCCGGCGACAAGGTGATCTGCAACGGCTGGGGCATGGGCGAGACCCATCTCGGCGCTTATGCGGAAAAGGCGCGCGTGAAAGGCGACTGGTTGGTGCGCCTGCCCGAAGGAATGTCGGCGCGCGACGCGATGGCGATCGGCACCGCCGGCTACACGGCGATGCTCTCCGTATTGGCACTGGAGAAACACGGCGCAAAACCCGCCGATGGTCCCGTCATCGTCACCGGCGCCGCGGGAGGCGTCGGTTCGGTCGCGATCGCGGTGCTGTCCAAGCTTGGCTATCACGTCATCGCCTCCACCGGGCGCACCGCGGAATCCGGCTATCTGAAGGACCTCGGCGCGACGGAGGTGATCGACCGCAGCGAACTGTCCGGCCCCGCAAAACCGCTGGCAAAGGAGCGCTGGGCAGCCGGCGTCGACAGCGTCGGCTCCACAACTCTTGCGAATGTACTGTCGATGACGAAATACGGCGGCGCCGTTGCCGCCTGCGGTCTGGCCGCGGGGATGGACCTGCCGTCGTCGGTCGCGCCGTTTATTTTGCGCGGCGTGTCGCTTCTCGGCATCGAATCCGTGATGTGCCCGATTGAGGTGCGAAAGATTGCCTGGGCGCGCCTGGCCCGTGACCTCGATCGAGGAAAACTTGCTGAAATCACTCAGGAAATCGGTCTCGACCAGGTCACCGAGGCAGGCCGCAAAATCCTCGCCGGCCAGGTCCGCGGCCGCATCGTGGTAAAAATTCTCTGACGGCGTTCAGACTTTACCAACCAACCTGCTCCAATGTTGCCATGGTTGGTATGGTAAGCAGCGGGTAAAGACGAATCCCGCCCAGTAGCTTGGAGTTAGGCATGCTTGCGCGTTTGGTGTTGGGAGCCTCGTTGGCCGTTTCCGCCGCCTCCCTGGCGGTGCCCGCGACGGCCGGGCAGACCATGAATGCCGATGAGGCCCGCAGATTCGTCGCCGGCAAGGTGTTCGCGTTCCGCTGCTTCGATGGCACGCGCGGCGCCGGCCGCATCCTCGACGATGGCGGGGCCGCCGGATCGATCCAGTTCTCGGGCGCCGGCCCGATGCGCCATGTCCGGCTTCCCGGCAACACGCTGCAGGTCCGCGGTCAGGCGGTCTGCGCTTCGCTCAAGGGCATCCCGTTCGAGCCGTGCTTCAACCTCGTCAAGAAGGACGAACGCAGCTTTCAAGGCTCGGTATCCGGCATGAGCTTCGCCTATTGCGAGTTCCGCCATCAGGGCGTCGGCCACATGCTGATGGCCCGCGCCATATCGCGTCCCCGCTCGCTCGTGCCTGAGCACGCGCGTTCCGCCGATGCCTCCGCGCGCGTCGAGACGCCGCATGTCGAAAGCGCGAAGCTGGAGCCGGTCAAATCGGAAGCAAAGCCCGAAGCCGCATCTGAGCTGCGCCGCTCGACGGATTGACCTCAGCTTTCACTCGATATCGACGCGAAACGGCCGGCCTTCGACGGTCATCGCGCTCGGGCCCATCGCCTCGAGCGCGCGCAGCATCCGTCCTTCCCGTCCCAGCGCCTTGTCGGCCAGGCTGACGATCAGGCGGTTCGGTTGCGCGATCGGAGAGGCGGCTCGGATCTGCCGCGCGATCGAGATTTCATCGCGCTGCGGGTTGAGCGCGCAGGCGGCGGCAAAGGCGCTCGCCGTGGAGCGGCTGATGCCCGCGTAGCAATGCACGACCATTGGCGCGCGGCGATCCCAGCCGCGTACAAATTTCAACACCTGCTCGATATGAACCTCGGTCGGCGCCACGAAACCATCCATATGCTCGATGATGTCGTCCATCGACACTTTGAGGTGATTGGCCTCCAGTACCGAGGCGGGACGCTGCACCTGGTCCACATTCGCCATCACGGTGAGGATATGGCTCGCACCGGTCGCTCTCACGGTCTCAGGCAGTGCGGCAAGTGAACAAACGTGAATCATGGCGGTCCTTTTTGCGAGCGATTTATAAGCTTGCGCCAGCATCGGCGGAAGTGCGTAGGGTTGGCAAGACGAAGGAGGCGAACGCGTCTGGATGGCACCTACAACAAGCCGGCCGTATTTGAGGGTGTGCTTGCAGGTTGCTTTCGGAATCCCGTCGTCACTCAAATGGCCAGAGGCCTACCCACGACCTGATCGCTCGCAATGTCGGCTTTTCCCTCAACAGCGGACCTTCCGCAAAGCTACGGTTATTTCCGTTTTGTGCCAAAAACGGACTCAGCGGCGGACCAAAGGGCAGAGTTATTCGATCACCTCGTCGGCGCGGGCGAGTAGCGTCGGGGGCAGGGTGAGGCCGAGCGCCTTGGAGGTCTTGAGATTGATGATCAGTTCGTATTTTGTGGGCTGGAATATCGGCAAATTTCTTGGCGCTACTCCGCTTAGAACCTTGCCGACATAAATTCCGGTCTGACGGTACAATTCAGAGGTGTTCGCTGCATAGCTAATCAAGCCACCAGCCTCAGCAAACAGTCGGCTTGCGAAGAGTACGGGAAGTTTGTGACGGTCTCCTAGCCTCGCGATCTGATGGCGACGACCGGTAAAGAATGCCTCCTGATCGACGACGAGGCCGCCGGCTTGTTGCCGTGCCAAAGTCTCGAAGGCCTCGTCAATCTCGCCTTCAGTACCGGCCGCGACCACGATAAGGTTTCGCCCGAGGTCCTCTGCAGCTTCCTGTGCCCGCTTCGCTCGCTTATCCGCCGCCCCGTTGTTTGGGTTGATCAAAAAGGCAAAAAGCGCAGGTTTTGGCAAGAGCTCATGTAGTAGCTCCAAAAGTTTCGGCGTCATCGACTCTTGCCATGCACATACGCCCGTGACGTTGCCGCCAGGCGAATTATAGCTGGTAACAAGGCCGATTTCGACGGGATCAACACCCAGGTAGAATACGATCGGGATTTTCGATGTTGCGGCTTTCGCCGCTAGCGCAGAAGGAGAACTCCCGACTGCCGCTATCACTGTGGCCGGAAGTGATACTAACTCAGCTGCCTGCGTCGGCAGCCGATCATATTGACCGTTTGCGTCACGATATTCGAGCCTGACATTGCGGCCCTCGATGTAGCCCTGTTCGGAAAGACCACGGCTGAATGCTGTCAGAAGGCTAGGGTCCAGGGAAACGCTGCTCAGAAAGCCAACGACTGGGAGAGAGGCCTGCTGCGCAGGCGCTATTGTAGGCCATATCGTCGCCGCTCCGCTGATGAGACTGATGAAGTCCCGCCGCTTCATTCTATCACCTCGTCGGCGCGGGCAAGAAGCAAGGCCGGAAACTCTATCCCAAGCGTCATCGCAGTCTTGAGGTTCAGAATGAGATCGAACTTGTCGGGCTGCTGGACGGGCAAGTCCCCCGGTTTGGCACCCCTCAGTATCCGATTCACGTATTCGGCGCCGTGCCGATAGAGCTCGTTCAAATCCGGGCCGTATGACATCAGGCCACCGTCTCTTGCATACTGAGCCGATATTGAAACCAGCGGCAACTTCAGAGCTTCGGCTATGCGGATCACCCCCTGGGCATACCCTTGCATCACCGGATCGTCGATCACGGCTACGACGGTTGCACGGTTGTCGGCTGCTTTGCGAAGCGCCGCCTCAATCTCGGCAACCTTGTCCACGCCGAGGTCCTGAAGCTCGATGCCGAGCCGTTTGCCTGCAGTGAGATACTCATCCCGGATCAGCGCAGCGCCCTTGCTCGGTCTGTTCCAGAGCACGGAGATGACCCTGGTGTTCGGCAGCGCCTCCTTGATCAGCGCCAGCCGTTTGCCCGTGATGTCAGTCGCAAGAGCGCTCATGCCGGTCACGTTGGCCTCGGGCCGCGCCAAGTTGGTGACGATCCCTGATCGCACTGGATCGGCCACCTGCACGAACACGACAGGAATGGTGGACGTTGCTCGCTTGGCTGCGAGCGTGGCTTCGGTGGGCGCCGTTACGATTACGTCGACCGAAAGCTTCACGAGCTCCTGAGCGAGGCGCGGAAGCGGCTCCGCGCTGCCCTCCGAGAAGCGCCATTCGATTTTCAAGTTACGTCCGTCATCCCAACCAGCTTCGTGAAGCGCAGCCAGAAATGCGCGGAACGGTGGCAGCGGATGCGTATTCTTTGACCCTTGCGTGAGCACCCCGATGTGGCGCGTTTGCTCGGGCTGCTGCCCCCAAGCCCTTACCGGCCACGTCGCCGCCCCGCCCACAACACTGAGAAATTCCCGTCGCCGCATCTCCGCCCCTTCGTTCAATCGACGGCATCGTAACTGCAAAAACGAGTGCTTTGTAGGGGCTGAACACGGCTTCACCGCTGCAAAACGAAATTCCGGCCGATGTCCGCTTCGGGTCAAAAGCGCTGGTTTGACCTGCTGCCAGCCATTTCGGGTCGCCCTCAATCAACAGACATCATCAGACCAGCACTTCTGGTCCGTTTGGGTGCCAACGCTGGACATGCGCGCAGGTCTCACTCAATCAGCTCATCTGCGGCGATCAGAATGGATTGCGGTACAGCGAGCGCGAGTGTCTTGGCGGTACGCACATTGATTACCATTTCGAATTTGGTGGGCCGCAGAACTGGAAGATCGTTCGATTTGGCGCCGCGCAGGATCTTGCCTGCATATACCCCGATTTGGCGATAGGTGTCGGCCAGGCTAGCGCCATAGCTCATCAGCCCGCCATCCGCCGGGAATTCTCGAATGTGGAAAATGCCGGGCATCCGGTGAAGGGACGAGAGAGCCACGATAAGGCTACGCCGAGAGTCGAAGAATGGATCGTTTTGCACAATGAGGCCGTCGACACCGGCTTTAGCCATTGCTGCAAAGGCCGCCTCGATCTCGGCATCCGTTGCTGCTGACTGCGCGACCACGTTTCGACCAAGTGTCTGGGCAGCCCGCTGGAGCTGATTCGCTGGTTCGTCCCCGAAACGCGGATTGAGCAGCAGCCCTACGAGGCGCGTTGATGGTACCATCGTGCACAGAAGTTCCAGCCGCTTGCTGCCGAGATCACCCGTGAAAAAGTTGACCCCCGTCGCCTTGCCCGGCCGGTTCATGCTGTCGACCAGCCCCGAACTCACCGGATCCTGACCCACAATGAAGACGAGGGGAACCGCACCGCCTGTCGCCTTGGCCGCCTTCGCGGCTGGATCGCCAGTTGCAGCCATTAACGCGAGCGGTCGGCTGAGCAGGTCGGCAGCAAGCGACGGCAATACATTGTAATCACCCTTTGCCCAGCGATATTCAACGGCAACCGATTGTCCCTCGACAAAGCCCATCTCTTCGAGCCCGCGGCGAAAGGCATTGGTGTGGCCCGTCGCTTCATCGGGCGAGCGCGAGCTGAGGAATCCGATCAACGGCATCTGCTGCGCCCGCGCGGCCAGAGGCCCTATGACCGTTACCCCCAAGCCCGCAATAAAATCTCGCCGCCTCATTTGATCGCCCCGCCAAATACGCCAAAGCCATCTGATCACAGCGAACGAGGACCGACCAGCGGGGTGATTGGTAGATTACGTCCTTTTAGGTATGTCCGTTCAGGGTCAATCGCTACCATAATGGCCTGTCCTCGCCGGGTCCGCTTTTAGCCTGATAGCGGGATGACGGTTCGTATACCCACCATTCAATCGCCGAATTCGAAACACAATGGTGGGTACGGCGCAAGAGCGCCTTTGCCTACCCTACGATGACAACGCCTTGAAGCGCGCCAGGAATCGCTTCTCGGCCTTGGCCGCGCTCCAAGGCGTCAAGTAGTCGTGCACGGTGGCGGCAGGAAGGCCTGGATCGCGGCCGAACAGGCGCCTCGCCTCCGCTTCCGCAAAACCCGCAAGCAGCGTCGCCTCGAGATAGGCCGCGCCCTTGTCACTGGCCTTGATCTGCCGCGTGACATCGGGCGGCAGCGTTGCGGGCAGCCCGAAACGGATATGGATCGCCGACAATAGCCGTTTTTCCACCGCCTTGTAGGCGCCGTCGAGCACCGCCTTGAAGGGCGAGATCATGTCGCCGATGACGTATTCAGGGGCATCGTGCAGCAACGCCGCGAGCCGAACCCGGTGGTCGATGCGCGGCGAATGCTCGCGCATCACCGCCTCGACCAACAGCGTATGCTGCGCTACGGAAAAGATATGCGGCCCGTTGGTCTGCCCGTTCCAGCGCGCGACGCGCGCCAGGCCGTGGGCAATGTCCGCGATCTCGACGTCGAGCGGCGAGGGGTCGAGCAAGTCGAGCCGCCGCCCCGATAGCATGCGCTGCCAGGCGCGGCTTGAAATGTCCGGTACGATGCCGGCCTTCGCCATCATTTTACTCTGAGGCGAGGCGCGCGCTGCTTGGCCGCGCAGCTATCATGGCAATGGCAGGTCACCAGATGATCGTTGACCATGCCGGTCGCCTCCATGAAGGCGTAGACGATGGTCGGCCCGACGAACTTGAAGCCGCGCGCGGCGAGTTCTTTCGAGAGCTTGTTCGACAGCGGCGTGGACGCCGGCACGCTGGCGGTGGTCTTGAAATGGTTCACCTTCGGCCTGCCGTCGACGAAATCCCACAGCAATTTAGAGAATCCCGGCCCTTGTTCCATGATCTCGAGGTAGGACTTCGCGCTGTTGATGGCGCCTTCGATCTTGGCGCGATTGCGGACGATACCGGCGTCGTTCATCAAGGCGTGGATCTTTTTCGCATTATAGCGCGCGATCTTCGCCGGCTCGAAATCGTCGAAGGCGCGGCGGAAATTGTCGCGCTTGCGCAGGATGGTGATCCACGACAATCCGGCCTGGAAGCCGTCCAGGATCAGCTTTTCGTACAGCGCGCGGTCATCATATTCGGGCACGCCCCACTCGGTGTCGTGATATTCCACATAGAGTGGGTCTTCGCCGGGCCATGGACAACGCAGCAGGCCGTCCGCATGCAGCCGCGCCGTCCTGGTCATGCGACGGTCTTCTTTGCAGCCGGCCGGATATCGTCGGCCAGGCGAACGCCGATACCGCCCGCAGTCAGCGCCACCCCTGCATCGATGGCGTCGGCGGCACGATCGGTTCGCACCAGGGCGAGCCCCATCCCATCGGCGGACGAGCCCATGGTGCCGACCGGCTTGTCGGCGGCGACGATGGCAACGCCCGCTTCCGGCGGCGATCCTTCGAGGATCAGCCTGACAATCCGGGTGCGCGCGGTGCCGCGATGCTGCATGCGCGACACCACTTCCTGGCCGACATAGCAGCCCTTGTCGAAATCGACGCCGCGCAGCCGGTCCATGTTGGTCTCATGTGGAAACGCATCGCTATACATGAAATCGACGCCGCCTCGCGGGATCCCGCAGGCGATGCGGTGCGCCTCGTATGCCGCGCGGTCCACCAGCTCGGCGCCGATCAGCGCCGCGACCTTCGGCGCGAGGTCTTCCGGAATGAGAACGCGCCAGCCGAAATTTTCCCGGCGCGGGTCGGCGAAAGCGAGGTCCGGCTTGATGGCGGGCTCGCCGTCCCACGCCGCCAGCACGCCGAGCGAATCGGAGAGGTTTTCCACGGCGACCTTTGCGCGCAATTTGTAGAAGCCGAGCTTGTCGGCAAGCGTTTGCGCCAGCGCGCGCGGGCAATCGAGCAGGAATCCGCCGCCATGGCCGGCGGGTGCTTCGGTGATCAGGAAATCCACGGTTATCTTGCCTTGCGGCGTCAGCAGCGCGCCGAACCGCCCAAGGCCCGGCTGCACCAGGCCGACATCGGTGGTGACAAGCCCGTTGAGGAAATTGCGCGCGTCCTCGCCGGCAACCTTGACCACGCCGCGGTCGGGCAGAAATGCCGCTTTCATGCAAGAATCTCTTGTGACATGTTGCCTTCGAAACTATGCCGCCAAGGCTTACACGACAAGGCCTGCCGCGTCATTGCGAGCGTCAGCGAAGCAATCCAGGAACCAATGAACCAGAGCTTTGACACAATTTTGAAATCCGGCACCGTCGTCAACCAGGACGGCGAGGGCGTGCGCGATATCGGCATTTCGGGTGGGCGCATTGCGGCGATCGGCGCGTTGGGATCGGCGAGCGCCGGCGAGACCATCGACTGCAAGGGCCTGCACATCCTGCCGGGCGTGATCGACACCCAGGTGCATTTTCGCGAGCCCGGCCAGACCCACAAGGAAGACCTTGAAACCGGGTCGCGCAGCGCGGTGATGGGCGGCGTCACCGCCGTATTCGAAATGCCCAACACCGATCCGCTCACCATCAACGCGCAGAATTTTGCCGACAAAATAAAGCGTGGCCGCCACCGCATGCATTGCGACTTCGCGTTCTTCATCGGCGGTACCCGCGAGAACGTCGACGATCTGCCGGAGCTCGAACGCGCGCCGGGCTGCGCCGGCGTCAAGGTGTTCATCGGCTCGTCGACCGGTGCGCTGCTGGTGGAAGACGACGCAAGCCTGCGGCGCATTTTTAACGTCATCCGACGCCGCGCCGCGTTCCACGCCGAGGACGAGTACCGCCTGAACGAACGCAAGCATTTGCGCGTCGAGGGTGATCCGCGCTCGCATCCGGTGTGGCGCGACGAGACCGCGGCGCTGATGGCGACCCAGCGGCTGGTCAAGCTGGCGCATGAGACCGGAAAGCGCATTCACGTGCTGCACATCTCGACCAGAGAGGAGATCGAGTTCTTGCGCGAGCACAAGGACGTCGCCTCCTGCGAGGCGACGCCGCATCATCTCACGGTGGTTGCGCCGGAATGCTACGAGCGGCTCGGCACCCGCGCGCAGATGAATCCGCCGGTGCGGGATGCAAGCCATCGCGAGGGCATCTGGCGCGGCATCGAGCAGGGCATCATCGATGTGCTCGGCTCCGATCATGCCCCGCATACGCTCGAAGAGAAGGCAAAGACCTATCCCGCCTCGCCGTCCGGCATGACCGGCGTGCAGACGCTGGTGCCGGTGATGCTCGATCACGTCAACGCCGGAAAACTGTCGCTGGCGCGCTTCGTTGACCTGACCAGCGCGGGACCGGCGCGGCTGTTCAACATCGCCTGCAAGGGCCGGATCGCGGCGGGCTATGACGCCGATTTTACCATTGTCGATCTGAAGCGCAGCGAGACCATCACCAACCAGTGGGTGGCTTCGCGCGCCGGCTGGACGCCTTATGACGGAGTGAAGGTGACAGGCTGGCCGGTCGGCACTTTTGTGCGCGGACGGCGGGTGATGTGGCAGGGGGAACTTGTCACGGCGTCATCGGGCGAGCCGGTGAGGTTTCTGGAGAGCTTGAAGCAATAGTTCGTCGGGACGACTCGCGGAGAAACTTACTGCTTCGCCAGCAGCGAGAATTCACCATTGCGGATGCGGCCGGCGAGGCCTTCGACGAATTTCGCCACCGCGTCCTCGCCGTAGGTGCCGACTAGCTCGGCAAAGGCGGCGAACAGGCTCGCTTGGGCGAGACAGTCGCCGTCGACCCCGTCGTGCCGGGCTTCCGCCCAGGCTTCGTTGAGATAGCTGAGCGCGGCTTGCTTTTGTTCGTGATCGGGCAACGGGTCGCGGGCGAACGCTGGATGGCTCATGAAACTCAACAGGTTTTTACGTGCGCGCTCCACTGCGGAGCGCGGCGAACAGACGAGGTTTAGCATGGGCGGCGAAGCGGGATAGCCAGTTCTTTAGGAAAGGTTAACAGCGCCGATTCATATGGTTCTAGTTGGCGTAACGCGCCGTCAGGTCGCGCGAAATGCGCGAGCCTTCCTCGATATAGCGGCGGATCGCGACGGAAGCCGCGGGCGTACAGGTCCGGTAGGTCTGCTGAAAACCGTTGTAGCCGCGATTGAAGCCCGCGATCATGCGGGCACGGCGGTCGCCGGAGGGCGTTTCCGCGTCGATCAGCGCCTGCATTTCGTTGCGCCATTTCGCCCCTTCATTGCTGCCGCAGATGCCGCGCAGATAATGCAGGGTGCCGAGGATTTCGGCGAGGCGCTGCAGGTCGCCGTCGAACGGCGCCGCGGCGTCCTGCGCCTTGGCCGGGCCGCACGCCGCGATCAACACGGCAATCAGGAGAAAACGCTTGCGCATGGATGGGTCCAAAAGGCCCGCGTGATATGCCTTTTCCGTGCGATGGAAGCAAGGCGGGCGCGGTCAGGCGCCGATCAGGCGGCGCGCGGACTGGATCACCTCGGTCAGCCCACCGGTCAGCTTGAGGTCACCCAAAGCGTCGGGACGCAGCCACTTGAAGTCGTCGAGTTCCTCGTTAAGCACCGGCTCCCTGGCGAGCCATCGAGCCGCGAACGACATGATCAGATAGTGACCGCCGCCGGACGG
>C688J35102_120989728_pt1 | contig 13103 bp, 6 predicted proteins | sample HopSoiMetagenom2_FD_35102 | JGI IMG/M metagenome (IMG submission 35102)
CCGTCAAGGCCAAACCGGTCGAGTACGTGAGGATCTGCTCCCTGTATGGTGCCGGATTCTTCTACATTCCAGGCACCGACACCTGTCTCAAGCTGGGTGGTTATCTGCGTGTTGACGTGGTGGCCAACTCCAACAGCGACGATTCTGGAAACACCAACGGTGTTGCCGGACTGCACAACCGCTTCTCCAACGCCTACACTTGGCGCTCGCGTGAAGACCTCACCATCGATACGCGCACCGCGACCGAGTATGGCGTGGTCCGCACCTTCGCTGATTTGACCTTCAGCTGGACCAGCGGTACATTCAACCCCTTAGCGACGGGCACCGTTTATGAGTCGATTGGCGGCGTTTCGGCGCCGAACAACGCAAACGCGGGCGCTGTTGCCGGCGGTACGGTTGGTGTCTACTACGCCTTCATCCAGTTCGCTGGGTTCACCGTCGGTAAAGCCATTTCGCAATTCAGCGCTCCTTGGACCAATTATCCGGGCAACAACTTCGACGGTCTTGTCGGCGGTGGCGGCACGGTCACCGGTGTGAACCAGTTCAGCTACACTGCTGAGTTTGGCAACGGCGTGTCGGGGACGATTTCGGCGCAGGATCCGACGGCTTATTATCAGGCTGGCATCATAAACACCACTGGTGCCACCGCCGCGAGTTTCGTTAATGGTGCCTTCGGCGCCACCGCCTTCGGCGGGACCTCGTTCCCTGATTTTGTCGGCATGATTCGTGTCGATCAGGCTTGGGGTCTATTCCAGGCTTCGGTCGCCGCGCACGACAATCACGCTGGCTACTACTTTGGTTACACCGGCGCACTCGGCGAAACCGCTGGCCATCCTGACGATAAGTGGGGCTGGGCTGCTCAGTTGGCGTTGTCGATCAAGAACATCCCGACTGGAGCCGGTGACACGATCAACATGTCAGCCGTGTACACCGACGGAGCGACCCGGTACAACTTTCAGGATCTGGCCAGCGGCGCTTCGGTTTGGGCTAACTACGGCCGCTCGAACTTGGCTGGCGTTTATCAGAGCATCGGCCTTGCTGCGGTCACTGACTCATTATACTCGGGCACAGCATTCGGACCTGGTTCTACTCAGCAGCAATTGACTCAGACCTGGGGCTTCCGCGGTGGGTACACCCATAACTGGGATCCGTACTGGAACACCTCGATCTATGGCGCGTATGCCGGTGTCAGGTACAACGATACGGCTAAGAGCCTTATCTGCGGGCCTGGCGGGGTATTCGCGGCTATAGCTCCAGCGGTGCGTGCCGGGGTAACCGCCTGCAATCCCGACTTCAACGTTGCGCAGGCGGGTATCATTACCCGTTGGACGCCGGTTAAGAACCTGACGTTCTCTGCCGACTTCACCTGGATGAACCTCGATCAGAAAAACGAGGGCGTTCTGATTGGTGCTGCTTCACCGACCATCAGCAAGCCCGCAGCAAGCTACGAGTTAAGGGACCAGAACACCCTGTTCTTGCTGCTCCGCGCTCAGCGCAACTGGTAATTCAGTTCGTTTGATCACGACCTAACAGAACCCCCGGCGGGAAACCGCTGGGGGTTTTGCTTTGCGCTGTGCAGCCAGCACGAAGGACGGAAATCGAACCAGTGAACGTGCGCCTTCAACGGCTCGATAGCGCAGGCATAATCGTTCCTCATCGGTGACTTGGGCTGTTCGCCTGCAAGGGTACGCATCGCTTCGGCGCAATCGCCTGGTGATTCGCCGCATGCCCTTACCAAAGAACCTGCGTTCTCGGCCGAGTTCTGGACACACCTGAGCAGGGAAGTTCGCTCGTCGCTTGTTCAGCCTCGGCGCTTCGTAGCCATAAAAGCTCCGACGGAGATTCGTGCGAAAACGACAATTTTTGCAAACCCAAAATGAGAGACGGCAATGTCTTGTCCCTGAAAGGGCGCGGAGCCCGTAACCTTTCGTTAACCATAGGTAACGCAAGATTGCTCATTAGTGCGCGCGTGGCCCGTACCGCTTCCACTTATACGACCTGAACTCTCGCCTGCTTTACGCCGGATCGCTTCTCATTGGCTCATCTGACGACCTGTTGGAGATTGACATGGACGTCAAAACAACGATTCGGGCGGTCGCAATCATTTTCGCTATTTCGTCTGCGGTCGTCATACCTAGCGTTGCACGGGCCCAATCGGCCGGTGCATCTGATCCAGAGATTGCTGCGCTCAAGCAACAGCTGCTGTTGATGCAGCAGAAGCTCGAGAAACTGGAAAAACAGACCGCGACGAATGCAACCGCAGTCGCGAAAGCCACCCCAAAACCCGAGCCGAAAACCGCTCCGGCCAAAGCAGCGTATCCGCTCAAGGCCCTAGTGGCGTCCGATGTCATCGTCAAGATGCCGAACAACCGGCCTACCATCTGCACCGCAGATGAGCAAAATTGCATATCAATGACCAGCCGCCTGCATTTCGATGCTGGAGGCTATGATTACCGCCCGAACACTCCGGCGACGAATCCGAAACACCTAGACGATGGCGTGAATGCGCGGCGGGCGCGGATCGGAGTGGTTGGTAAATTCATGGGCGACTGGAATTACGCGCTGATCTACGACTTCGGCGGTTCATCGGACGGTTTTGCGGGGACAGGCAGTGCCGGTGGGACAGAAGTCGGATTTCTCCCGGGTGGACGCTTGTCCGGAATTGAAAACGCCTATCTCAGTTACACCGGGTTGAAACCATTCGGCGGCCAACTTGCAATCGAAGGGGGCTATATGAATTTGCCCTATACCTTGGAGCAGGCGATGAGTTCAAACAACATCCTATTTATGGAGCGCGCTTCCGCACAGGTGATTGCGACCAGTATTGCAGCCGGTGACAACCGCTCCACGGTTGGCGCGCGCTGGTACAACGACAGGTTCTGGGCAGGTGCGTATGCGACCGGACCCACCTCCGGAGCAATTCATTCTGGCTCAAGCACAAACCCGAACGGCACAACAGAGCAGTTTGGGGCCGTTGCCCGCGCGGCAGGGCAGGTTATTAGTGGCCCGGATTACTCCTTCCACATCGGGGCTGATGCCGAATTTCTAATTGCGCCAGCGCACAACCAGATAACGGGGGCGCAAACGCTCACCTTGCGGGATCGCCCGGAACTGCGTCTCGACCCTACCGACATTATATCGACGGGCGCGCTTTCAGGTGTCTCGGGGGCTCAGGTTTATAGCGTCGAATTAGCAGGTACCTATGGACCTCTGTTCTTTCAGGGAGAGTACTTTTGGTACAACATCGATCGTGGCGCCCTGCCGGGCCTGCCAAGCTTGAAATTCGATGGGGGCTACCTTCAGGCAAGCTGGGTGCTGACCGGCGAAACCCACAACTACAATTCAGCAACCGGGGCCTATAACGGTATCGTGCCGGCAAATCCGGTTTCACTGAGTAGCGGCGGGTGGGGTGGCTGGGAGATTGCTGGGCGTATCAGCATGATCGATCTGAACGACCAACTCGCAACCGCAAACGGCGTCGCCGGTGGAAGGCAGACAATCTATACGGCGGGACTAAATTGGTATGTCAATAGAAACGTCCGTTTCATGTTCAACTACCTGCACGGCGACATCGCCAAGCCGGCGAGCGCCACCAACAGCAGTGATGTCGGTGCAAAGTTCGATGCTTTTGCAATGCGAACGCAGGTCGCATTTTAGTTGAACCTACCGCAGGTTGCCGCTGAGCTCCGAAGGGGGAGCCGCTTTTCCGTCCGCGAAGATGCGCGGTTATCGGTCAAGCACCGTTATCCGATAGCGCGTTGCTTACGCCGTGCCAAACCTTGTCTTTCAACGAAATCAGCGGAGAGGGCGGGAGGGTCAGCGGCGGCGATGTTTGTTTTATACCATTCACGACAAGACTGGCGAACTTGATTTCACCGTCGGTATAGTAAGGGTCGCCTTCGCCGTTTCGCCCGAGCAATGTCGGCCCGATCCCGGATATTTGAGAAAACCTCTGCACCATTCCTGCTTGGCTAAGATCCTCCATCAGCCCGTCGCGATCGGCATCAACATCTGGCCCAATGTGATGAGTGACTTGTGCGGTGTCGTGACTCAAGCCCACTCCACGGTCGAAGGTAGCTGAACCGAGCCAGACCGGACGACCGCTTACTCCCTTATCAAGCACGAGCCAGAACCGGACATGATGTCGCCGGTCTGCGCTCCTGCCGTCCGGCTTTTCGAAAGCGAGCTGTTGTTTTTTCCCTTGATAATAGAGCGGGCTGACAGGGGCGTTGTGATCTGGCCGGTCAAGCAATACGCTACTGACGATCTCGATGCTCGAGCGCAGTGTGATTGGGTCGGCCGGAAACCAGCCGGCTGCATGCATCGCAGCGAGGATGTCTTCTTTACTCCCGATCAGTCCGACGTTGAGTGGATCCCCCGGAATGTCGCTGCCAGTGCGGGTCACCATAGGAAGGGAAGCGAGGCCGGGCTCATGCTCGTGGTGACTCCAGAGGGCCGGCAGTGCAACATAGGCCAACGCAAGATAGGCGATGAGCACGCCAGGCCCAATAATCAGCCATCGCCGGTGGCTCGCAATCCACGTCATCCGAACCGTCCAATTTTTTGTCGCGCGATGCGCAAGCGACGATTTATCCGCCGCATCTCCTGTGTTGGGGAAAAAAGTCTCAGGTCCAATTCCAAGTAGACAAGTAACTCTTATCGCTATGCAGAATCGGCAGACACTGCGAGTCTGCTATCTTCAAAGTCCGTGCTTGATCGCGTGATCCCGCAATGGGCTGATCTCTCCAGTTCTCGAAGCACACATTTACCTCAGCAGCTGAACTACATATCTCGGCGGGTTACTCCAAAATTGGTGAGTGACGAAGGTGTGGTTTAGCATCACACGAACCTTTGACGCCCGGGTGACGAGCGGCAATCACCACATCAAGCAGCGTTGCATCTGTAAATGAAAACATGCGAACATTTATTGAGAGCGTGGCGGCATTGATGGGGTCGATCCTACAATGAGGTGCTGGGGCGGATGTGCCCGCTCGCTAAAATTAGGCTGTCGCGCTACATCAAAAACCACGACGCACCCCAAAAATACGGACGCCGACCTTTGCGCAGGTCGGCGCCCGTTACGAGTATTTCTATTTACTGGCCAGTGCCTTTAGAAGCCGTCTGCGCCTGTTCCATTTTTTTTGTCATTTCCGCTTTGACCGCCTCAAGATTGAAGCTCGCGCCCTTCTGCATTGGGGGGTATTCAAGGAAGGTCTGCAGTGCCTTGCCCATTACCTGTTGGACAAATACGAAGCGCCAGAACTGGTACTTGAACCAATCAAAGTACTGCTGGGCACCTTCCTTGGTGCCGTTGTTGGGCCAGCCGGTTCGCTCGAATGGGTCCAGCCGCAGGTTAGTGATGTAAGGAACATCGACCTTCGTCTTTTCGCCCAGCCAGCCGTTGGGCTGGTCGATGAATCGGAACTTATAGTCGTCAATGCGCACAGCGCCAACCGTGCTTTCGCCGAGATAGAAGATTTCGTGACGTGCTGATGGCCCTTTGCCAGTGATCGCGGCGAGCTGGTTGTAGCCATCCAAATGATTCTTGTAAGTTCTGCCGCCGATCTCCTTGCCCTTCAGCAATTCCTCGGTGATGTTCGGGTTACCGGCTGCGGCCACGAAGGTCGGCAACCAATCCAGACCAGAAAAGATTCCGTTCTGCACGGTCTCCGCCGGCACCTTGCCAGGCCAACGGATGATCGCCGGCACCCGGAAGCCGCCTTCGAGCACTGTTCCCTTCGATTGCGCAAACGGAGTCTGTCCGCCGTCGGGCCAGGTAAAGACTTCGGTACCATTGTCGGTCGTGAACACGACGATGGTATTGTCGTCCACGCCCATGTCCTTGAGCTTTTTCATTACCAAGCCGACGTCGTCATCGAGTTGCGCCATACCGGCTTCCTCTTCTGACCAGCCGTTCTCGGCATTGCGCATGCCGTGATATTTTGGCGAGAGATGGGTCACGATGTGCATGCGGGTCGGGTTAAGCCAGACGAAGAACGGTTTGTTATCCTTTTTGGCTTTGTCCATGAAATTGATCGCAAGGTCACGAATCTCGTCGTCCACTGTTTCCATGCGCTTGGGATAGAGCGGCCCCGCATCCTCGATCCTCTGCATACCGACCTTGCCCCACCGCGGCATATCAGTTGAATCATCTTTGTCGGTCGCCCAGCTGTGAACCATGTTGCGCGGCCCGACGGCATTCAACAGGTTTTGCGGGTAATTGGGATGTGCCGGATCTTCCATAGCATCGAGGTGATAGAGATAGCCGAAGAATTCATCGAAACCGTGGACCGTGGGCAGGAACTCATTCTTGTCGCCAAGATGGTTCTTGCCAAACTGCCCGGTGGCATAACCCATCGATTTCAAAACCGTGGCTATCGTCACCGCCTCAGCCGGCAGGCCAACTGCCGCACCAGCCTGACCGACTGTGGTCATTCCGGTGCGGATCGGCAGCTCCCCAGTGATGAAGTTCGCGCGGCCAGCCGTGCAGCTTGCTTCGGCATAGTAGTCTGTAAACAACATACCTTCCTTGGCGATCTTATCCAGGTTGGGCGTCCTACCCGCCATCATGCCGCGGTGGTATGCGCCGATGTTCCACATGCCGATGTCATCGCCCATGATGACGACGATGTTAGGCTTTTGTTGTTGCTGCGCCAAAGCCGGCAGGCTCGTCGTCGCCAGAACGACAGTCGAAGCCAGCGCAGCCGACACCAATTGACCGATCTTCATGGTCCAATCCTCCAAGGCGGGTTTCATTGGTCTACGTGTGCTCATGGCGACGGTTAAGGCGCCGCCAACCCTTTGCCGCCCGTTCGGCGGAGAGTCACCAATTTTAATTATCGTGGACTGCTAAATCGCACTATGCAGTTTCGGCAGAATCGAAAATTAGATTCCTGCGCTTCTCTCGACGGCAGACGTGCGCAAATCAATTATAATGGTGCGGATGCCCCAAATTCATCTGCAACGGCGTACGCGAACACCATTGACGAACACATAGTGACAAGCAGCAACAGGGACGTCGGACCCCACCGCACCGCAAGATCCAACGCAACCGGCTCGATGGACCCCAGCTGCACAGACCACGGCATTGGCCTTGCTGGTTTCCGTGATCATTGTCGTAGCAATAGCAATTGTAGCGAACACGATGATAAAAAGTGAGCGAATGATTGGAATTCTTGTGCTGTGACGATTGTATTCTGTCCCGCAACTTCCTTATGAGGCGCAGACTGACGGTTCGGTTGACTATGCACAATCCGACGCGAGTGATGATGGTCGGTTCATGACAAAAGGTCCGTCGTCGTCCGATGCGCGCTGCAATGTCGCCGAAGGGGGCTCCCCAAACATCGCGTGATAGGCGACCGAGAAACGACCCAATTCGCAGAAACCGTGGTCGGTTGCGATCTTTGTTACGGTTGCGGTTGATTGATCGGCTCGCAATAGCGAGCGCCTGACAAGGTGCATTCTTCGCAGCGCGAGATAGCGGATAGGGCCCATTCCAAGGTGCTCATCGCAGGCAATGCGTAGAGTTCGTTCTGCAGTGCCGATAGCCTCGCATATTTGTTGCAGGTACAATGGCGTGTTCGGGTTTGCCTCCAAATATTCCTCAAATTTAGCGATCATCATGTCGTGACGATAATTACCGACCGTCATGTTCGAAGGCAGCCCTTCAGTCAGGCATCGGACCATGATGTGAATGAGTTGCTGTTCCAGTGCCTGGATCACCTGAGGTGATTCAAGAATACCAGGAGTCGTTCGGGCAACTTGTCCGACCAACTGGTGCAGCACCAGCAAGCGTGCCATCAGTGGTGGAGGAGGGCGGACGAGGTGCTTGAGTGCTTTGCGTGGAAATTCGTGCCCGCAAATTGCGTTGGTAGCGGCGTCGAAGTCATCAAGCGTCAGCGACATTGATCCGTTGTGGAAGTCAGCCTCGGATCGTTGGTGCACCATATCGAAATCGTTAACGACGATGTCGCCAGATCGGACATTCATACCGCAGTGTTGCACCACTGGCTGGTGCGCTTTGGTGAGGAAGCAAATTGCTTTACGACCTGGCTTGATGGCAAACGCTGCAATCTGGGGGAGGTGCTGGTGGAATCGCTGCATCCAGAGCCGGTTGAACCGGATTTGTGTCAGCTCTGCCTGAAACGCGCCGCTTGACGTCGGATAAAGCTCTACGTCGGCGGCGTGAATTGCCGTCTGGCATAAAAAGGGATCAGTAAAATCCTGAACTTTGGCCCAAGCCATTGATTCCTCCGAAACCGGTGCAGTCTTGCAATTCGCGCTCTCCGCGAAAAAAACACGTTCATTGTAAATTCGGGCGCGCGAAGGAAACTATGCGAACTCGGCAAACAACGAGGAAATATTATTGCGCGTTCGAGAATGCAGGGTGGAAGCAACATGCGTGTGACATGCGAGGCTAAGCGGAAAAACGCTTTATGAAGTGCTCATTTGTCAGGCACCGAGCTGACTATCAAAGGCTACTGTGGTACCTACGCGTCACCAGACGGATCGCCTGTGCCGGAGCGCGATTGATGAGCACCCAACCTTTATCATCTAATCTGAGCGCGCAGGAATGCGAAGAACTTGCGGCATCGTTGTCGGAAGAGGCAGTTACACTGCCGCCGCGCGAAAAACAGGAATTGCTGAAACTCGCCCGGGGCTACAGCAGCCTTGCAAAGCTCAAGGCTTGGGTGACCCGCAACGTGAACTAGGGCGGGGCTGCTCACGAAAGGGCAAGGCTAGGTATTGAGATGAAATGATCTCGAGTACCGCTTGGCTTTCCTCGTCATAATCTAAACTGACGGCGAGCCCTGAGGGTCGTTCATTGTTTCAGCTTCTTCGCAAGTAGCTGGTCTTGGAGACATGTCAGCAAATCAACATAGCTCGGCGGTACTCCGTCGCCATCATTAGCTTCGCTGGTACACATGGCTCTGTCGGATGGAGAAAATTGTGACCACTGTGTTTGAAGCTGGCCGCGGGCCTGTTGTTCGTCACGCACGCAATTTTTGGTACTTTCATTTAAGCCAACGTCCAGACTAGTAGCGGTGCTGTCAATTTTACAGCCGCGTTCGATGTTAAATTTCGGGACACCATCCGCGACGGGATGAACGAGTTGTGAGGCAAGAACCAGGATTGAGACTTGAAGCAGCATTCTTCCTCCAATCTGGACCACCTTACCGTTAATCACACGAAAGCATCTGTACGGGCGCTTTGGTCCGATCGCTATATTCATACATCATTGATAGCGCGGCTATGCAAATTCGGCGGAGTTTGGCCCCTTGTTGAAAAGGTGTCGTTGTCGTTCGGTGGTCAACCGAAAGCGACGCCGCAAGCAGATGTGCCGTTTTCGCATAGACTGAGCAATCGAACTGATCCTAACTGCAACGAAGCCTAACTGCGAAATAGTGATAAGGCAGCGATCAATTGACCTCATCAACACGGGAGAGGCACGAGTTGCGTGAAGGTGGCCGCGATAATCATTTTCGTTCTCGTCATGGCAATCTTTGCGGTCAAAAAAGTCCAAAACGTTACGGTCTATTTCTTCACCTTTAAAATGAGCGCACCGCACGCGTTGCTGCTCGTCATCGTTTACATCTTTGGCATGGTCACCGGTGGTAGTGTGGCAGCCCTAAGGCGCCGAGCATTGCAAGCATCCAGATCATTCTACGAAAGGCGCGTCTGACGACCGGACCCCATCAGGTCAAATGTCATCAATGATGACAAACTCGCAGTGCAGCCCGGCCCGGGTGACGAAGCGGAATTTGCGTAGCATACAAATTGCCCTTTGTTTCCCAATTGGCATAACGGCTTTCGTGCGAGTAGCAATTCTGGACTCATTTATAGAGGTCGCTAGCTCTAAACGGAACCACAGATGGCGTCGCGCCCTCAAATACAGCGGATGGCGGGAAGCGGCACAGCCATGTTCGAAAGCACGGCCGATTACCAGGCTGCCATCCTCGGCCTCGCTGTAAATCTCACGGTGACCGGGGGCGGAGATTTCAAGGCGCGCCTTTCGTGGTCGACGTTGCGCAGTGTACGTGTAGTTCGTGGCTGCGAAAACGTTGCACGGATCGCATATATAGCATTGCCCCCCGGACACGTGTGCTTTTCGTTTCCGACGAGCGCAGCAGCCGCAATCTGGAGCGGGCGTGAACTGCGTGCAGGCGAAATCGTTTTCCGCGCCGGCGGTGAGCGCGCGCATCATTTGACCACAGCAGAGAGCCAATGGGGTCTGGTATTAGTGCCGCTTGAGGAGCTTAGCGCGTGCAGTAAGGCTCTCATCGGGTTGGAGGTAACGGTACCCCTAGCTGGGCGAGTACTGCGACCATCGCGGAGCGTCTCGGCGGCATTGTTACGCTTGCATTCAAAGGTGTGTCGTCTCGCCGAAACCAAACGTGAGCTGCTCGCGCATCCAGAGGTCGCACGAGCTCTGGAGCATGAGATGCTGCAGGTGCTCGTCAACTGCATTATGAGCGACAGCGGCAATCCCAATCGGAATCTTCAACCGAAACGTCGCCACGCCGATATTATGGACAGGTTCGAAGATGCGTTGGCTGGACATGTGGGGACCCGGCTGAATGTACCAGAGCTTTGTGCCGCGCTCTGTATACCGGAGCGAACGTTACGGGTGTGCTGCGCCGAATTCGTCGGCATGAGTCCGACGCGCTATCATCTACTACGACGGCTGAACTCGGCGCGCACGGCATTACAGTGCTCTGATCCTGAACGCGCAAACGTTGCAGGTGTTGCTCGAAGGTGCGGATTTGCGGAGCTTGGGCGCTTTGCCGCGGCGTATCGGGCTGCCTTCGGCGAGTTGCCCTCGACCACTTGGCGGCGTGCCAGAGTGCAAAAAGCACTAGATGCCGAAATCGCATAGCGCGCGCGTCGCCTTGGAATATTCTTGCTCAATTGATGGCGGGATCGGCAGCAAACCTTGCGCGGTCCGCCCTAGCTACCGCTTTGGTCGACCAACTTACAGCCGTAAGGAATTGGATCATGAAAAAAACAAATTGGAGCCTCTTGGCGTCAGCCATTGGGCTGCTGGCGCTGAACTTACCTGCAATGGCGCAAGGGCAAGCTGGCAAGCCGAACATCCTTTTCATCATGGGTGACGACATCGGCTGGATGCAGCCGGGCATTTACCACCGTGGCTTGATGGTAGGCGAAACGCCGAACATCGATCGCATCGGCAACGAAGGCGCGATCTTTATGACCTATTACGCCGAGCAAAGCTGCACGGCAGGCCGGAACGCGTTCTTCACCGGCATGAACCCGCTGCGCACCGGCATGATTCCCCCGCAACTGCCCGGCAGCCCGTCCTATCTGAAGCCTGGCACCCCGTCGCTCGCCAAGTTCCTGCTCGACCTCGGGTACAACACCGGCGAATTCGGGAAGAACCATCTCGGTGACCACACCGACGCGCTGCCGACCGCGCACGGCTTCCAGGAGTTCTGGGGCTACCTGTATCATCTCGATGCGATGCAGGGCGTGAGCTTCCCGGACATCAACAAAACGGCAACCCAGCAGACGGTTGCGCCGCCATGCAAGAACACGCCGATCCCCGGTGTTCCCGAAGTGCCGGGCGCAGTCGATCCGCAAACGACGATTTGCCTGACGCCGCCACGCCCCGTGCTGGCGTGCAAGTCCGACGGCACCGCCAAGAACATGACGTGCAAGGACGAGGGTCCGCTGACGCTCGAGCGATCGAAGGGTGTCGACGAGGAAATCTCGGCCAAGGTCATCGACTTCCTCGACCGCAACGACCCGAAGAAGACCAACAAGCCGTTCTTCGTCTGGTACAATCCCGCACGCATGCACGTCACGACTGTGCTGAACGACAAGTACATGTCCATGGTCGGCGAACCGGGCGGCAAGGACTGGGGCGTCAACGAAGCCGGCATGAAGCAGATGGACGACAACATCGGTTATGTATTTAAGAAGCTCCAGGACATGGGCCAGCTCGACAACACCGTCATCGTCTTCACCACCGACAACGGTGCCGAGACGTTCACCTTCCCGGATGGCGGCATCACGCCGTTCAAGGGCTCGAAGATGAACACCTGGGAAGGCGGCATGCGCGCTCCGGCGGTCATCCGCTGGCCTGGCGTCATCAAGGCGGGGACTGTCAAGAACGACATCTTCGCGTCGCTCGACTGGCTCCCCACGCTGGTCGAGATCGCGGGCGGAGACAAGGGCGATGCCCTGAACAAGCGGATCATGGCCGGCTCCTATCCGGGCATCGTCAAGACCAGGCTCGATGGGGTGAACCAGTTCGACTATCTGACCGGCAAATCGGAGAAGTCGGCGCGCGACACCTTCTTCTACTATTCTAGCAGCCACCCGTCGGCGGTGCGTTACAAGAACTGGAAGATGTATTTCGCGATCGCGCCCGAAACCGCGACGGGCTTCATCAACCCGGGAGTCCAGACCATGTTCGCAGCCGGCATGGTAAACCTCAAGCGCGATCCATTCGAGATGGGGTGGGGCGACGAGATAAAGGCGAATTTCTGGTTCGGCGGCGCGCTCGCCGGGCCGGTCAGCGCTTACATATACGACTGGAACTTGCTGCCCATCGGGCAGGTGCTGTGGCTGAAGGAGCTGGAATCCTACAAGGAGTTTCCACCCCTTCAGGATCCGGCGAGCTACAACCTGGATCAGGTTATGGAACAGCTCAAGAAGGGTCAGGGGCACCCGAGCCAGTAACCTCGCCTCAGATGCTTGCCTTGCAGGTGATGCGGACGCCCCACGGGGCGTCCGCTGCCCATCAAAGGGTCTTCCGGAACCGACGATCTCGGTGACTGACCTTTCTGCAGGCCTTCGGCAGAAGATATTACGACCTCAAATAAAGCTTCCGGCAGACTGAAGAAACACAGGAGCGTATGATGGGCCTTGCAAAGAATATCTGGCCGGGAGTTCTCGCCTTGACTGCGGCCGCGTTCACCGCAGGCACGCCAGCCGCGGCCCAGCAACCACAATAACCAAGCATTCTTCATTATGGCCGATGACATCGGCTACTGCAATATCAGCGCCTATAACCGCGGAATGATGGGCTACCACACTCCAAACATCGATCGCATCGCCAACGAGGGCGCAATATTCACCGA
>C688J35102_120989727_pt1 | contig 13064 bp, 15 predicted proteins | sample HopSoiMetagenom2_FD_35102 | JGI IMG/M metagenome (IMG submission 35102)
CACAAGCTGGTCGCAGTGACAGGCGCAGCGGCATTCGCATTGGCGATCGGTGGTTGCCAGAAGACGGCAGGGGCGGGCGCTTCGGCCGGGTCGTTCAGCGATGCGATCAAGGCCGACGAGAAGAAATGGAACGACCAGTTCAAATCGAAGGACCTCGAGGGCCTTATGGGTCATTATGCGGACGACGCCTTCTTCGTCGCTCCGGGCGTGCCAAGCGCCGACGGATCGACGGCGATCCGCAAGGCCTATGCCGAGGCACTCACAGACAACTATTTCACGATCAGCTTCGCCAGCGATAAGATCGATGGGTCAGGGGACCTAGCTTATGCCCGTGGGCACTTCAGCGAGAAATATCAGGACCCGAAGAGCAAGCAGATTGTCGCCCACAGCGGTAGCTACATCACCGTTTACAAGAAGCAGCAGGACGGCAGCTGGAAAGCGGTTGAGGACATTGCGGTGGCCGATCCGGCGACAGAGAAGATGACCGCGCCCACGGCAGCCACAGCGGCGAAGAAGATCAACCTGATGTAGCGGTTTCCCTCCCAGCAGAGCAGGGGGAGCGGCTACTTCTTGGGGTGGTAGAGGATGCACCAGCCGCTTGGGGCGATCGGACCATCCACCAGCTTGCACGCGCCCGGCGGCTGCCAGTTGGCGCAATTGTCGCAGCGCTGCTGGCCGTTCGGGCTCGGACGATAGGACATCGCCCGCGGCGACATCTTGTTGGACGCCTGCGCGGACGTGGCCGCGAGGCCGAGCGCAGCTCCGCCGCCCACAGCTGCAGCGAACAGAAAGTCGCGCCGCGACACGCGACCTTCTCCTCCATCGTTTCGGTTGCTTCCAGCCATATTCATCGCTCCCTAGAATGCGACCCAGGTGAAGAGGCGCAGCGCATTGTTGTCCGATGCGTTCGAATGCCGCCCGTCGAACCTGCCGTAAGCGGTGTATTGGGCGCCGACGCGGATATTGAACCGCGGTCCGAGCGGCGAGCTGCTGTCGGGCCAGAAGGTGTAGTCCACCTGACCCATGACGCCGTTGCTGTTGGGCGAGCCATTCTCGAAGACGTTGACATTGCGCGAGCCGGTGATGCTGAACGGCGAGACCGTCAGACCGAGCCGGTCGTGCCAGGTGTAGCGCACCGCGCCGCGCCATTCGTCCAGGCGGTAGCGGGCGCAGCCCGGATCGGTCCCGTCGCCGAGCAGCCCGAGCGCGCAGCTGGCGCGGAGGTTGGCGCGCTCATGCTCGTAGCGCACATTGGCCGACAGAGTGTCCGTGGCGCCGAGCGTCTTCTGCCAGGAGCTGTCGAGCCCGAGATCGGTATAATGATCGGTGAAGCCGCTCGTGCGATCGCGGCCGGGAAACAGCGCGGTCTTAAGCGCGCTCGCGCCGAGCTCGAACGTCCCGTCGGCGAGCTTCGTCTGCCAAGCGACGCGGCCGTAGGGGGCGAGGCCGTGGATCGATCCGGGATCTTCCGGGTCTGAGCCGAGGAAACTCAGCGTCTTGCGCGCGGGTGACGAATAGCCGCCGCCTTCCAGATAGAAGCTGTGGTCGATCCAGGTATAGGCGGTGAGGCCGACGACGCCCTGGGCAAGTGCATCGTCGATCAGCGGCGCAGCGCCCGGTGTGCCTGAGACCTCCGTGTCGGTGAACGGGAAACCCCAGGCGGGGAGCGTGTTCCATGCGTCCTGCACCGTCGGGCTGTTGTTGAACGATAGGCCGAAGGTCGCGTCGGCGCCGAACAGCTTGCCCGTGGTCACCGCGCGCAGGTCGAGATTGTCCCACGTGAAATGGCGATCGATGCCTTCGTAGGTGATCTCGGCGAAGCCGCCGAAATGCTTGCCGACTCCGCCGGCAATGAAAAGTGCCGCTTCGTCGAGCACCAGATTGTCATTGCGGTCGAGATGCTCGGGTGCGGGCACCTGGTCTTTCGCGGTGTGGGTGAAGGAGCTGACCGCCATCGCCGCGATCGGCACGGAAGCGTGCGTCCGCAACGTATAGCCGCCGATCTTGAACTCGCGGCCGAACGGCGTGAGCTCGGGACCGAAGCCGCCGACGTGGCACGACTTGCACGGCTGACCCGTCTGCTGCGCGAACGCCGGAACGGCGCGCGCGGGCCGGGTCGAGACGAGCGCCGCCGCGCCGATCAAGGTCATCCCGATCAACGAGACGCCGCCGGTGATCCCGTAAATGCTCGGTTCGGCGCCGAGGCGCGCGATTCCATTATCGGGTGATGTTCCCAATTTCCTCCCCCTGTTCCGATAGGAGTTGCTGGTCTCGTTACGCGTACGCGCTGACGGTCCTCACTGACCGGTTCGATCGTCGGCAGCAGGTATGTCCCCGCGGCCGCCCAGGCGGTTCATTCAATAGGTTCGACGGGGAGGATTCGGGCCGATCAGCAGCTTGCCGGGGATATCCACTCCACCGCGCAGGCGTCATTGCGCGGTCCCTTCCCGTCGCTTTGCGACAGCGAGTAGCTAAGTCAGGCTGAGTCGGATGACGGCAGTCGGAACGATCAAGCCAGCTTTTGGATCAGCGGCGGCCGGTACGCGACGGAGGACCTCGCCAGCTGGGTATAGCGCTCGGCCATTTGCAAATGAGCGCTGCGCGCGTTGGGGTGCGCCGCTTTCATGGCGGCGATACGCTCCTCGTTCGCGCGGCGGCTGAAATAATTGGCATTTCCTAGCATACGACCCCCCGGGCAATGGCTACTTTGCGTGGAACGATTCGTCAGGTGAGTTCCATCCACTAACGTAAAATTCGTAGTAGTTGCAGTAGCTTAGATCAGGCAAAGCCAGGAAATCGCCCAATTCAGGTTAGGGTGCGCAGTCGCTCGTGCCAACGACGGCTGCCAACTGGGCACGAGCGCCGCTTTTGGCTAACTCATGTTACTGAATTTGTTAGATTATCTTGAAACCTTGATCGGCGTGTGTGGGTTCTGCGGCAAGCCAACAGGACAAGCCCAGTGAACATCCAGGCGCCAACCCAGTGGATCCTCGCTCCGGGAGCCGAGCGCGACCTCGTCGGCGGAGCGATTCGCGCCGCAATCGCGGTGCGCTCAGATTCCGTGCCTGGCGAGCTCGCCGGGATTCTTCAGCTGCTGGATAGGTCTTCGCGCCCCGACGTAGCGGCGGAGGAATGCGGTCAGGCGGCGATGTCGTAAGGCTGGATTTCGCCCGACAAATAGAGGTTCCGCGCCTTCACCCGGCTGAGCTTGCCCGAGCTCGTGCGGGGCAGCGTGCGCGGCGGCACCAATTCAACCACGGGCGTGATTCCGGTGATCGCGCGCACGCGCTCGCGGATCTCGTCGCGAAGGCGGCCGCGCTCGCCAGCGTCGGACACCCGGCAGTGGACGAGGACCGCCGGGGTCTCCTCGCCCGATGGGCCGGTAATGGCGAAGGCGGCGATGTCGCCGGCCTTGAAGCCGGGCAATTGCTCGACCGCCCATTCGATGTCCTGCGGCCAGTGATTGCGCCCGTTGATGATGATCATGTCCTTGGCGCGGCCGACGATGAAGATGTAGCCGCTGGACAGGTAGCCCATGTCGCCGGTGTCGAGCCAATTGTCGGCGCTGAGACACGCCCGGGTCGATTCCTCGTCGCGGAAATAGCTGTGCATCACGCTTGCGCCGCGCACGAAGACCTTGCCTATGCCGCGATCCGGCAGAGGCTTTCCGTTCGCCCCGCGGACTTCAATTTCCATGCCGCTGACCGGCTTGCCGCAATTGACCACTGCGCGGTAGCGGCGTGGCCGTTTCCCGTCGTCCGGAGCGCAGCCCGACAGCTCATTCTCCTCGACCAGCTCGAGACGGATCCCTTCGCCCGGCGGCATCAGCGAGACTGCGAGGGTCGCTTCGGCGAGGCCGTAGCTCGGGCAGAATGCAGAGGCCTCGAAACCCGCCTCGGCGAAGCAATCAACGAACGCCTGCATGACGTCCGGGCGAATCATGTCCGCGCCGTTGCCGGCGATCCGCCAGCGCGACAGGTCGAAGCGGTCCTGCGCCCGAGTCTGGGAGCTCATCCGCCGCGAGCAAATGTCGTAGCCGAAGCTCGGCGAGTAGCTGAGCGAGGTGCCGGGATTGCGCGTGATCATGTCGAGCCAGGCGAGCGGCCGGCGCGCGAAGTCCTCGGTCTTCAAATAGTCGACCGACATCTGGAGTGCGATCGGCGAGAGGAAGCAGCCGACGAGGCCCATGTCGTGGTACCACGGGAGCCACGAGATGCAGCGGTCGGCCTGCTCGATGTGGAGGCCGATGCCGTGCGCGCGCAGATTGTCGAGCAGCGCACGATGGGTGACCGCGACTCCGTGCGGGAAGCGGGTCGAGCCGCTCGAATATTGCAAATACGCGATATCGTCGGCTTTTGCGTTTGGCAGGGCGACGGCGGACGTCTCGATCCCGGCGAGCGATTCCCAATCGCGTGCGCTGATCTTCGCTTTGCGTGCGGCCTCACTGCCGAATTCGGCCAGTTCCTGGGGGTAAAGAAACAGAGCGGGATCGCAGCTGGTAAGTTGGACCGCGAGCTGGTCGACATAGGATTCGCGTCCGCCGAAGCTGGTCGGCAGCGGCAGCGGCACCGGCCAGGCGCCGGCATAGACCGCGCCGAAGAAGCAGGCGGCGAATTCTGCGCCCGTCTCAGCGATGAGTGCAACACGGTCACCTGGTTTGATGCCGAGCGCGACGAAGCGCTGCGCGTGGGCGAGCGAATCCTCGCGCAACTCGGAATAAGGATAAGCGCGGACCAGCGTTCCTCGCGCATCGTGGAAATTGAGCCCGCGCCTGCCGGTGGCGGCGTAATCGAGAGCCTTGCCCACGGACTCGAAGTCGGCGAGGCGGCGCGGCAGCTTGTCGATGGTCGGTGTCGCGCCCGGCGGCGCAAGCTCGGTTTTCACTGAGGCATTGCGCTCGAGCACGCCGTCCCTTCCTGGTTGTTATTCCGCACTTCCGGCCAACAACAGTTGCGGCCGCTTTCCTGTTGGTCGGAGACTGTGGCACAAAAACGGCGTCATGACACGGTCAGGATCACGCCGGACATTGCCGCCGCTCAATGAGAGCAAGCTGAATGAGCTTGCGCTGCGCTATGTCGGGCGCTTCTCGACGACGCGCGCAAAGCTGCGTTCCTACCTGTCGCGCAAGATCCGGGAACGTGGCTGGGACGGGCCGCGCGAGCCCGAAGTCGTGCAGATCGCCGACCGGTTTGCCGAGCAGGGCTATATCGACGATGCCGCTTATGCGCTGGCGAAGTCGGAAGCGCTGACCGGCCGCGGCTACGGCAAGAGGCGCGTGCTCGAAAAGCTTCGCGCCGCCGGAGTCGCGGAGGACGACGGCGCCGCCGCCCGCGATTATGCCGACGCCGAGGCTATTGCGGCAGCGCTGCGGTTCGCCAAACGGCGCAGGATCGGACCGTTCGCAACACAGACTCCGCGCGATCCAAAGGAGCGGGAGAAGGCGCTCGGGGCGATGATCAGGGCCGGCCACAGCTTCGCTCTGGCGCGCGCGATCCTTGGCCTCGCACCCGGCGCGGATGTTGACGCAGAGCAACTCTCCCTGAGGACTGATTAACCTCTGTTAATCGCGTTAAAGTCGGTTTGCCGACACAGCGGTACGTGTTAATGTAGCTCCCGTGGTGCGCGTAGCAACCAGAGCTGCTGAGGGGGAGGCCCGGCCCGAAATGGACTCGGACGACGCTCCTTCCGCGTCTGAACTGCCGCCGATTACCGGGCGGGTGAAGTGGTTCGACGCCACGCGGGGCTTCGGGTTCCTCGTGTGCGACGGACTCGAGGGCGACGTGCTTCTCCATTTCAGCGTGCTTCGCGAGCATGGCCGCAGGAGCGTCCCCGAAGGTGCGGTCATCGAGTGCGTACCGATGCGCCAGGAGCGCGGGCTGCAGGCAAAGAAGGTCATTTCCATCGATTTGAGCGCAGCCTTGCCGCAGCAGGCGCGCTCGTCCATGCCCTCTGGCGAACGCGCGGACCGCAAGGCGCTTGCGGATGCGGCGGGCGAATTCGAGCCGGTGGAGGTCAAATGGTTCAACCGAGTGCGCGGTTATGGCTTTCTGAAGCGGCCCGACGAATCGGGCGGCGAGGACGTGTTCGTGCACATGGAAACGGTGCGGCTGGCGCAGCTCGGCGACCTCGAGCCAGGGCAGACGCTGGAGGCGCGAATCGCACCGAGCGGCAAGGGGCTCACGGCGGTCGAGCTTCGCGCCTGCAACGCATCCCTCGACTAACCGCTGCTCTCGCGGCCGCGCTCGTCGCGTGCAGTCCTCAGGCCCCAGCGCAAAACGTGCCCGCCGAGCAACGACCGCAGACCGGGCTTGAACAGGTGCCGCTGACGATCCATTCGGCAAACGGCGACCACCACTTCACTGTGGAGGTCGCGCGCACGCCGGCGCAGCAGGAGCGCGGACTGATGTTCGTCCGCTCGCTGACGGGCGACCGCGGAATGATCTTCCCTTACAATCCGGCGCAGGACGTCGCCTTCTGGATGAAGAACACACTCATCCCGCTCGACATGGTCTTCATCCGCAGCGACGGGACGATCATTCGGATCACGACCGCCAAGCCGCTCGACGAGACACCGGTGCCCTCAGGCGAGCCCGTCGCCGCCGTGCTCGAGATCGCCGCCGGACGCGCGGCTGAGCTCGGGATCAAGACCGGCGATATCGCGGAGTGGCCGCACTAATTGTTGCACCTGCCGCCCCGACGCGGCACAGGCACGCACCCATGGGATTCTGGTCGAGAACATTCACCTGGTGGAACGGCGCGACTTGGGGCACCGGGCTATGGACCCGGCTGCACGGCGAAGAAGTGGGCCGCGATGAGTCCGGCAACGTCTATTTTCGCGGCAAGAAGAATCCGGCTCGCCGCTGGGTGATCTATGCCGGCGATAATGACGGCAGCCGCACTCCGCCAGACTGGCAGCTGTGGCTGCGGGGAACGATCGACGATTTGCCTGACAAGGCGCTGCCGCCCGTGCGCAAGTTTCAGCAGAAACCGACCCCTAACCTGACCGGCACGATGGCGGCTTTCAGGCCGGACGGAGCGCTCGGGTCGGGCAAGGTGCGTCCGGCTTCGACCGGCGACTACGAGCCGTGGATTCCCGAGTAAGCGTGAAAGGCAGCGTCGCCTTATTGCTTGCGTTTGGCCTCGCCGCTTGCGGGCGCGGTGGAGAGCAGCAGAACGAGTCGACCGGCGTGGCGAATCAGGCGCCGGCGACGGCAGCCGGGCAGGGTGGCGTGACGCCGATGCTGCAGCGGGTCGCGGTCCTCGGAATCCTCAACAAGCGCAACGGCATCGTCAAGGACATCGCGCTGCACCCGGGTCAGTCGGCGCGGTGGAAGGACATGATCGTACGCCTTCGAGCGTGCGAAACCACCGCCCCCTGGGAGCAAGAGAAGCTCACCGGAGCGTTCGTCCAAGTCGACGTCGAAAGCGCCGACAAGCGCTGGCGCCGGGTGTTCTCCGGCTGGCTCTACAAGGAATCGCCGTCGCTCAACGTGGTCGAGCATTCGGTCTATGACGTGTGGCCCAAGAGCTGCGCAATGACATATCCGCCCGGTCCGCCCGCGCCCGCGGCTCTAGTGACTTCTAGCAACCGGTCGAGCGCCGCGAAATCGGGCGGCGCGTCAGAGGTTCGGCCGAATCCTTCGACCAATGCTGCGGCTCCGGCGGAAGTTGCGCCACCGCCAAGCGCTGCCGACAACAACGCCACGTAGGTTTCGCGCGTGACGCTCACCGCGCCAAGGGAGGCGAGGTGCTCGGTCATGAACTGACAGTCGAGAAGCGTGAAATTGCCGACCTTCAGCCGCGCGACAAGCCAGGCGAGCGCCACCTTCGACGCGTCGCGCACCCGGCTGAACATGCTTTCGCCGAAGAACGCGCGGCCGAGCTTCACGCCATAGACGCCGCCGGCCAGATCGTCGCCGTGCCAAATCTCGACCGAGTGCGCGTGGCCCGAGCCGTGGAGCGCCAGCATCGCCTGTTCGAGCTCAGCATTGATCCAGGTTTCCTCGCGATCGGCGCAGCCGGCGATCACGCCCGCGAAATTGCGGTCGCGGGTGACGCTGAACTTGCCCGCGCGAATAGTGCGTCTGAGCGAGCGCGAGACGTGGAAATTGTCGAGCGGAATGATGGCTCGGTTCCGCGGCTCGACCCAGAACAATTCGTCGGCCTCGCGGCTGTCGGCCATCGGGAAGATGCCGGTCGCATAGCCCTGAAGCAGCAGGCGCGGATCAAGGCGACTCATGGGGGCTATGTATCCTCCCCTCGAATCTGAGGGGAGGGGGACCGCACGAAGCGCGGTGGAGGCGTCTCCCTCGACGGCAGCGAGGCCCCTCCACCAGCTTCGCTGGTCCCCCGGAAAATCCGGGGGAGGATAAGTCAAATAATCTCCCGCACTTTGTCCTGCGGACGGCACAGGCGGACGCCATTGGGGGTTTCGACGAGCGGGCGCTCGATCAGGATTGGGTGCTTGATCATCGCGTCGAGGATTTCGTCGTCGGCGACGCCGGGCCGCGTGAGGCCAAGCTCGGCGGCGAGCGGCTCCTTCGCCCGAAGCCCTTCTTGCGGTGAGATTCCGGCGCGGTCGTAGAGGCGCTTAAGCTCGTCGCGCGACGGCGGTTTCTTGAGATATTCTTGAATCCATACGTCAACGCCGCTGTCGCGCAGGATCTCGAGCGTCTTGCGGGAAGTGCCGCACATTGGATTGTGATAGATCGTCGCTTTCATGTGTCCGTCGTTCCTGAAACGATTCAATCGGTTAAACAAGCATTTAACACGCACCGCAAAGTTTCTGGGCGAAGCATTGTCCCGGTTGCGGAACGATGAGCGGCAATCGTCGTTCCTGCGCTGTGACATGCACCGACTCCGGGCAGCCGGGACGCGGAGCATGGTCCGGCAGCTCAACAAACGGGAGAACGAGCGATGCATAAATCCTTTCTAGCCCTTGCTCTTGCAAGCACGGTCGCGCTGAGCGCCTGCGCCAACAATCCGCGCGTAGCCGAAGGCGCCGCGGTCGGCGCCGCCGGCGGCGCTGCCATCGGTGCAATTGCACCGGGTATCAGCACGATCGAAGGCGCCGCGGTCGGCGCTGCGATCGGCGGTCTGGCCGGCGCGGTATGGGCCGACAACAACAATGACGGCTATGTCGACGGCTACGTGCAGAATGGCCAATATTATCCGGGCACTCCGCAGGGTTATGATCCGACGACTCATGCCGTCGTGACCGGCGCTCTCGGTGGCGCTGCTCTCGGCGCGGCCGCCGGTGCGGTGCTCCCGGGCGTCAGCGTGCTCCAGGGCGCGGTGATCGGCGCTGCGGTCGGCGGAATTGCCGGCGCGGTATGGGCCGATCGCAATAATGACGGCGTGGTGGACGGATACGTCGCCAACGGGCAATATTATGCCGGTGCGCCGTCGACCGCTGCTCCGCCTCCGCCAATGTCGGCTCCGCCTCCGATGCGGAGTGGCGAGCGCGGCTAACGGGAGCCATCAAAGCGCAGCTTTGATGGGAACCGCTTTGCTGGGAGAAGAAGTGAAACGTTTGCGTAACTCGTGCACCGGCCAAAAGCCGGTGCACTTTTTTCACAGGATGGCGGGTGTCGCGCTAGGCGCTCTACTCGTCGCGGCTCCACTCTCGTCGACGCATGCCGCGGCGGCGGCTCCGGCTGCTCAGAGTCCGGTCGGTCAAAGTATCGAGGACTTCTATCGTGCGCGGAGCGGCGCTCCGTTGTGGTTCGCTCCCGCGTCGGGAGATGCGGCCGAGCAGCTCATTTCGCTGCTCGGCACCGCAAGCCTGGATGGACTCAGTCCCGACAAATATCACGTCGCCTCGCTGCAACAGGCGCTCGAGAAAGCGCGCGGCGGCAAGCGCAAGGACGTCGAAGCCGCGGACCGCGCTTTATCGGACGCGTTCGTAGCCTATGTGAGCGACCTGAAGCGCGACCCCGGCTTGGGCATTCTGTACGTGGACGACTCGCTGCGCCCGATGCCGCCGTCGCCGCGTGCCGCACTGATCGGAGCGGCGAATGCGCCGTCCCTTGCGGCCTATGTGCGCAATCTCGGCTGGATGAACCCGATCTACGGCGAGCTGCGGCATGCGCTTGCCGATCACAGCTATGCCAACGATCACGAGCGGCAGCTGCTGAGCCTAAACCTCGAGCGCGCGCGGACGCTTCCTGCGGGCAAGCAGCGCTACATCCTCGTCAACGCCGCGCAGCAGCGCCTCTACACCTACGAGGACGGCAAGCAGCTCGATTCGATGGTCGTGGTGGTGGGCAAGCCCAAATATCCGACGCCGATGATTACCGCGTATGTGCGCTTCGCCAGCCTCAATCCCTATTGGTTCGTACCGCCCGATCTCGCCGCGGAGCGGATCGCGCCCAAGGTGCTGAAGCAGGGCCTCGGCTATCTCGACGACCTCGGCTACCAGGTGCTGTCCGACTGGACTCCCGATGCGCAGATCATCGATCCGAAGACGATCGACTGGAAAGCCGTCGCGGCCGGCAAGTCGGAGGTGCTGATCCGCCAGCTGCCGGGCCCGCACAATTCTATGGGGCGCATGAAGTTCATGTTCCCCAACGCCGCCGGGGTTTATCTTCACGATAATCCAGAGCGCGAGCTCTTCACCGAAGCGTCACGACTCTACAGCGGCGGCTGCGTCAGGCTGGAGGACGCGGCGCGGCTCGGGCGCTGGCTGTTCGGCTACGACCTCGCGTGGGAAGGCGCCGGGACCGAGGAAATGGTGCCACTGAAGAGCCCCGTGCCGGTCTACATCACCTATCTGACGGCGATGCCGGACGCGAACGGGTCATCGATTGCTTATTTCGACGACGTCTACGGGCGCGACGCGCAGCGGCTGGCGACACTCCAGAGCAGCGCCGAAACGGTTGCGAGCGCAAGCCGCTAGCCGCGGTTCGGCGCCCAGTTCGGAGTCCAGGTCACGTCCTGCGAGACTGGCCGCCCTCGTGCATCGCGGGCCGGACTGAAGCGCACATATTGCAGCGTGAGCTGGCACATCAGAGCATCGGCGTACCCGCTGCCGCTGCTTCGTGCGATCCGGCAGTCGGTGGGGCGTCCCTCGGGATTGATGAGGATGGTGATTGCGACGCTTCCGCGCTGGATCCCGCTTTGGGCGAGTCGGCGGTATTCGTAATCGGGGATCTTGGTCAGCTTCCGCGCCGGCGTGAATCCGCCGTAACCGCCGCCGCCCGGGCCATAGCCGCTGCCGCCGGCACCGGTCCCTGAACCGGAGACGCCAGCGCCCGAAGACGGCGCGCTGCCGGTGCCGGCGATCTTCGCCGCCGGAATCGGCGACGGGAGCGGGAGCCTGGGTTGCGGCGCAACGACGGGTGTGGCTTCGGCTTTCCTCGCTGGAGCGCCGGCGGGTTTTTTCATCGGCTGCGGTCTCGGCGCGGGTTTTGGTGGCGGCACCGGCGGCGGAGGCGGCGGTTCCCTGATGCTGATGGTGGTCAGCCGTTCGACGGCCTGGCTGACCAGACGCACGTTGAGCCCGGTGAGGATGATCGCCGCAAGCGCGGCGTGGACCGCGACCACCGCAGCGATCGCTTTCGCCTGGTCCGGCCGCTCGGCAGTTCCGCTGTAGTTCGACATGACGACGTCTCAACCGGAACAACGCGTGTTGGGCGCGAAGGTTTAGGTTGCGAGCGCCTTTGCTTCGGCTGTGAAGTCGGCGTGCCGCCGCTCAGGGCCGAGCGCTGTCCACACGGCGATGACGATGGCCATGGTCCCGCAAACCAGTGCGAGCGCCAATGCGTAATTGTCGCCGTGGCTTTCGGCGATGCCCGCCTGGATTGGCGCGTTCTTCGACGCGATCAGATTGCCGAGCTGATAGGCGAAGCCGGGAAAGAGGCTGCGGGCGAGCGGCGGCGAGAGCTCGTTCAAATGGACCGGAACGATGCCCCACGCGCCTTGCACCGCGACCTGAACGAGGAAGGCTCCGGCCCCGAGCAGCAGCGGCGTCGCGGAGAAGGCCCAGAGCGGGATGACGGGCAAGGCAAGCAGGCTCGCGATGATGATCGCGCGCTTGCGTCCGATTTTCTCCGACCAGATGCCGAACGTGATTCCGCCGACTATTGCGCCGAGGTTCATCACCGCCGCGAGGATTCCGGTCGTGTGGGTGTCGAAGTGATGCTGCTTCTGGAGGAAGGTCGGATAGAGGTCCTGCGTGCCGTGGCTGAAGAAGTTGAAGGCAGTCATCAGCACCACGAGGTAAAGCGCGATCTTCCAGTGCCGCACCAACTCCATGATGGGGTTTGGGACAGCTTTGCCGCGGCGCGCCTCGAACACCGGGCTTTCCTTCACGTGCATGCGGATGAGGAGGACGAGCAGCGCCGGAGCAACCCCGACCATGAACATTCCGCGCCAGCCGATGGTGTCGAACAGCAGGTAATAGACGAGGCTGGCGACGAAATAGCCGGACGGATAGCCGCTCTGGAGCAAGCCGGAGACGGGACCGCGCAGCTTGGCAGGGATCGATTCCATGACGAGGCTCGCGCCGAGCCCCCATTCGCCGCCCATGCCCACGCCGAAAAGGAAACGCAGCACGAGCAGGCTGGTGAGCGTTGGCGCGAAGCCGGACGCAAGCTCGAAGACCGAAAAGAAGACGATGTCGGCCATCAGCACAGGCCGCCGCCCGAAATGCTCGGCAAGCCAGCCGAAGCAGAAGGCGCCGATCGGCCGCGCGGCGAGAGTCAGGAAGACGCCCTCCGACACCGCCTTCACGTCGGTGCCGAACTCTTTCGCGATGGCCGAGAGCATGAACACCATCAGAAAGAAGTCGAACGCATCGAGCGTCCAACCGAGATAGCTCGCCCAGATCGCGCTGCGCTGTGACGGTTCGAGCGATTTCAGATTGGCGATGAGGCTCATGCGGCGGCTCCCCTCAGAGGCGCAGCGTGGCGCGGCTGCGTGCCTCGCACAACCCCGTCGTACGCTTCGGTAGAAAAGTCCTTGCTGATAAACGATAAGTATATTATCGTTTATCGATAACTACTGGAGTGCGTCAATGCCTCGACCCAAAACAGCCGCGTTGCTGATCGCCTTTGTGACGCTGC
>C688J35102_120989726_pt1 | contig 13056 bp, 11 predicted proteins | sample HopSoiMetagenom2_FD_35102 | JGI IMG/M metagenome (IMG submission 35102)
AATGTGCAATGGATCGGCGGCATCCGCTTCTACGGCAGCCTCAATCTCGATAATGCCATCGGCTGGCCCGGAATCAAGGACGGCGGCGCGATCGATCCGGTCAACGCGGGAACGACGGCCGTGACGATCGACCCGGCGAAGTTCTACACGCACAACGTCGAGTACATGCTCGACGGCCATCAGCTTCCGTTCGACGTCGCCGCGCGCATCGATGAAGGGCGGGCCGATGCGGTGTGGCGCGTGCCGGTGATGTCGAAGCACACGCTGCGGGAGCGGGACGGCGGGAAGACGGCGGCGGCCTTCACCGCGGTAGAAACGTTCGCTCTCGGTACCGCCGCGGCGATCATTCCGCCGCTCGGCGAACGCGATGCGAAACATCCTGAGCGCTCGTTCAACAATGATCCGGTGACGTTCGGCGCGCGCCATCGCGAGAAAGTCGATGCGCAAGGGAACGAGACGAACGAGATCGCCGACGGAATGGTCTTTGCCGGTGCCGGGCGGATCGCCACCGTGCTCAGCGGTGCACTCGGCCTGCCGTTCCGCGCGGCATTCGGCGCGCGCAGCGGCCTCTTTCTCGCCGGCGGATTCGCGGGCGTGATCGATCGGGCGGACGGCGCCCCCGGTCCGCTGGTTCGCCTCCCCATGCTTGCGGCGATCGATAAGAACGACGAGTTTGCGAAGCCCGGTATCGTTCAGGGCAAGACCGCGGATACGGTCAGAGTCGCATGGGCCGACGGCCGCTCGGCGCGAAATGTCATCGCCACATTGCGCGGCGCGATGACTCCCGCCTCGACGTCGGAGAACGCCCTGCGCACCGCGCTGCTGGCCGGTTCGCGCGCGGCCGCCGCCGCCGGCCTTCCGCCCGAACGCACCCTCCTTGCGATTTTGGTCGAGCAGAGCTTTGCCTCCGGCTCCGACAATCCGATGCCGGGCGATCTCGAGAAGACGCCCTTCTTCGTCGCGGCCGCGGTCAGTGTGGCACGCCTGCTCGCGACGTTGAGCGATTCACAGTCGCCCGTGGTGCTTTCCGTGGTTTCTGGCCTCGGACTGCACCGTGAGTTCTTTAGCGGCCTCGCGGCGGCGCTCGTCACACGCACGATGCCCGCGCGCGCGGCCCGTGACGAACAGGAACGTCTGCGCGGTACGCTGGTCACGATCGGCGAAGATGTCGTGCTGCACGAGTGGACCGGACCCGCCGTCGCCGAGCTCGAAGGCATCGTGCCGCTCGCGCTCATCGCCGGTCCCGCTTTCGCCGATCATCGCGATCCTCGGGTTGTCCTCGTGCGCAGCGTCAGCGACGGCGTTTCACAGTATGACGCTCCGCCGCTGCCGCGGCATCATCAGCGTCCGCGGCCGGCCTTGCCTCCGCGCGACCGCGCCTTCGCGGACGCGGGCCGCGGCTACGCCATCGATCCCGGCGACGACTCGCTGCATTGGCTCGCCGGACCGGAAGAAGGGGGGACCGTTCCGTTCCGCGATGACTCCGGCGCGGGCAGCAGCGGCCTGGCCGGACTATCGCGGGCGATGAATATGCCCGCGCATGCGCTTCCAACTTGCGTCGATCCGTCGCGCCTGGGATTGGTCTGGGTCGCGCAGAGCCGTGCGCCGATCTACCTGCCGCTCGCGCTCGACGGTGTTGTCTCGCCGGCCATCCCGTGGCTCACGCCCGGCGCGCCGCGCCCGCGGAATCCGTCGGCGAACACGCTGACCGACGCGCTGCGCAAGCTCGATGCGATCGTCGACGACCAGGTCGACAATCTGCAGGCGATTCTGCCGGAAGCGGCGGCGATCGCATCGGTCAGCGACCGCGCTGGCATCTCGCTCGCGCGCATCTCCCGATTTGAAACGGCGGCCGGCCCGATCCGCGCTTTCGACGAACGCTACGATCGATTCGGACGGCCGGCGCAGGGCGGCTCGTGGTCGCCGTACACCGCGCGCACACCGCGTCCCGGACCGTTGCCGCCGAATCAGGGCGATGAAGTACGCGATCGCCGTACGTGCATATCGAGGATTCATCCGCTCGCTCCGCTCGACGCGGTGAGCGGTCCGGCCGACCGCGTGACGGGCGATGCGAGCGAGACCATCGGCGCATGGAGCGTCACGTTCGTCGCCGCGGCAGACTGGAAGGGGATGGTGACCGACAGCTGGGACGGCACCATCAGCGTTCACGCCGAGGTCGAGGTGGAAGGCCGCACCGATGATGTGTCGCCGCCGAACGACGTCCGCAAGACCTTGTTCCGGCTTCTCTTTCCGATGGCCGCGAACCAGTTGCTCAGCCGCGCGAATCTTGTCATCGGCGGCACGGTCGTCCCCTTCCTGCGTCTGCACGTCGAGAAACACGAGGGTGGCGATGAGTTGGTGCCAAGCGCGCCGGACGCCGGCGGCCGTGTGATCCGAAGAGGTGTGGCGACGGTGGTCCTCGACGCGCGCCTGAACGATGCATCGAGGACGAGCGGCGCGGCGCATCCGGCAATTGCCGCGGCGTTGCAGGACGTCGCGTTGCCGCCGGTAGACGTGCAGCTCATCGTCCACCCTGATTCGGGGCGCGCCGACGCGGATGTGCCCGAGGTGATCGCATTCACCGTCGACAGCGGACGCGCCACGATCGCGGAAGGTGAGAGCCGCGCGCCCGTCACCCTGCACATGCCACTCGCGCCGGTGGTGCGCGCCCGAGGAGCGCTGCCGCTCGTTCCGACGTCGCTCCTGTTCATCGATCCGGCGTACGACGCGGCGCTGTCGTCCGCGCCGTACGTCGCGGACGGGCGGCTCGACAAAGGCGAAGGACCGCGCGGCGCGCTGGTCGCTTCGTTCTACGCCGATCGCCGCCGCGTCAATCGAAAGGGATCGATCACCTTCATGGCCGACGTCGCGTACGAGAAGAAGCTCGACGGCAGGGCACAGTTGCTGGCCGGAGCGACCGGCGATCTCAAAGACAGCAAGGGCGCGTTCGATATCAACCTCGGGGTCATACCAAAAGACGGAGCGCGCCGCGTGTTGTTCGTCGCGAAGCCGTCACCGGTGCCGGTGGCCGGTTTCGTCGCGCCGGACCAGCCGAAAGTGACGCTAGCGAAGGTGTACGAACTTCCACTCTCCGCGGTCGTCGAAACCGACGGAACCGCGGCGGCGCTCACCGCGGGTGACGTCCTCGAGCTGACCATCGTGGAACCGGCTCTTGCTCGGATCAAGATCTCCGTCCTGCGAACCTCGCCCGCCGACGCGGAGGATGTTCAGCCGATCAATCAACAGCCGGTCACGCGGACGCTGCGCATCATGCTGACCGACGAGCCGGTCGTCGAGCCGCCGCCTGCGCTTTACGCGGCGCTCGTCCATCATCGCGGCGATTCGACGCGCCTCTCGCTTCCACTGTACGCGCAGTCGCCATTACCGTCCCGCGTCGACCTCCGCAACGCCAGGGCGGACTTCCGCCGCGGCCTCATGCGCCGCACGGCGACGTTCATCTGGATGCTCGCCCGTCCCAAACCGGAAAGCGACGAGACGCGCATCTACGTCGTTAAGGCGGATCGCAACGGACAGACACACCTTCCCGCTGACGCTGCGGAGTTCGTGAAGGCGAGGCCGGTGTGAAGAGAGAACTGGTGGAGTTGAACAAGGAGTGAATACGCGTGCGGGCGAGTTCCGATCCGCCGGCGGCGATCGAGTGCGTCTCCTACGGCAAGACCGCGACCTCATGCTTTGAAGGTGCCAGTTCGAATCCGATGAAGGACGCGCCCGCGACGGTAGTCCCATAGGCAGGGTGGGTTCGCGAAGACTCCGCTGACGGCGTTCAGGCGGCGGCTCTCCTTAACCGCGTCAGCCTCTCGAATCCAGTCGAGGAAAAGGTTCGAACTCACTACGGTAAGGTCTACCAAACGGCGAACCCACCGCACCAAGTGTCCGGCTGTCGGCGCAGCGGCGGCGGAAGTCGAGTGGGCTCACGCGACCGCTCACACATCAGGCCCGAAACCGCCGCGAGGGTCTGACAGTCGTACTTCGGGATCGAGATCGTTGGAAGCGTTTTCGAAGAGGCGCTTGGCTTCCTCATAAACACTAAAGCGTTTATCGGGAGGCTTACCGCCTCCGCCTAAACACCAACGCATTGTTCGAAAACGCTGTAGCGTTTTCGAAGAGGTTCCCGGCCTCTTCGTGAGTCGAAAACCGCTGTTCGAAAATGCTGAAGTGTTTTCCGAGAGCGTTCCGGCCTCCGAATGAACACCAAAGCGTTCTTCGAAAAGGTGCGAGACAATCGATGGTCCTCGAACAGAGGGAAGGAAGAAGGATCTGTCGATGCCGACCGTGGCGGAGGTTTTTGGAAAAGCTCTGCGCCGCATCCGCACGCAGCGGGGGATAACGCAGAAAGATCTCGGCGCCATGACCGGGACGAGCCACACCTTCATCGGAGAGATGGAGCGCGGACTGAAGGCCCCGAACCTCAACGCCATCATCGCCCTCGCTCGTGCACTGAACGCCGGCGTAGACGAGCTGCTGTCCGGCTTCATCCAAAAACCAGCCGAACCGGGTCAGCCGGGAGCAGCCGTCGCCGCCGCCCGCCTGCAAACGACGCGCATCGGCGCGCGCTTTCGGAAGCGTCGGGCGTAGGGCCGATCCAGTTCTCCATCTCGGAAGGCTTTGCGTGAAAGCGGCGGGATCGCCCGATCCGGTCCATGGTCATCTTGCATTCTTCACTGACCATGGCTAGTGTATCGGCATGCCGAGGCGAACAGCACGTAGCTTGGAGGGCGCACGATTCGGCGCAACAATCCGTCGCCTCCGTCACGAACGCGGGCTCAGCCAGGAGGCTCTAGCGGATCGCGCAAAGTTGAACGTCGACTTCGTCGGTTTCATCGAACGCGGCGAGAACATTCCTACGCTCGCCACGATCCTTCAGCTAGCTAAAGCGCTCGGCATTCAGCCGTCCAAAACCATAGCAGAGTTTGACGACAAATTGTGAATGACATTTCACCGCCGACACCGGACTTCGTGTCTAGACTCTGGAACTTATGCCACGTCCTTCGTGACGGAGGCATAACCTATCATGAGTACGTAAACGAGATAACATACCTGCTCTTTCTTAAGCTCGCGCGTGAAACGGGCGTTGAGAGGTCTCTTCCCGTAGGCTATCGCTGGCGGGACTTGGCGTCGCGTAACGGCACGTCACAGTTACCGTTCTATCGTGGGTTGCTTCAGCATCTGGGTTCGCATGGCACAGCTCGGATTCGTGCGATCTACAGTGACGCAGCTACAGGGATTCGTCAAAGCGAGATACTGTCCGTACTTGTTCGCGAGATCGATCATCTCGAATGGTATTCGCTAAAGCACGAAAGCCTTGGTGATCTCTACGAGGGACTGCTCGAAAAGAACGCTAGCGAGAAAAAATCCGGCGCGGGTCAATACTTTACGCCACGGCCGCTCATCGAGACGATGGTGAGACTGGTCAAGCCTTGCGCGGGCGAGCTTGTACAGGACCCTGCCGCCGGGACCGGCGGGTTCCTCGTTGCAGCTGACCGCTATGTCAGATCGACAACCGAAAACCTGGCGACATTAACTCCCACTCAAAAGCGATTTCAGCGACGACATGCTTATGAAGGAATGGAGCTCGTTCCTGACACGCACCGACTATTATTGATGAACGCCTTATTACACGGCATTGATGCTCCGCTGCATCTTGGAGATACTCTTACCGAGGATGGCATTCAGCTTTCCAAAGCGGATGTCATTCTCACGAATCCCCCTTTTGGAACCAAAAAAGGCGGCGGCGTTTCGTCGCGTCGCGATCTTAAATATCCAACCAGCAACAAACAGCTCGCATTTTTGCAGCACATCTACGGCAATTTGCGTCTGAGCGACAAACGCCGCATTAGCCGAGCGGCCGTCGTAGTGCCAGATAACGTGCTCTTCGACGACAATGCCGCACGTCAGGTACGACGTGACCTGATGCACAAGTGCAATCTGCATACTATCCTTCGGCTTCCGCCTGGAATTTTTTACGCGCAGGGAGTTCAAACGAACGTTCTTTTCTTCGCGCGCGGGGCATCCGATGAGAATAATACTAAAGAAGTGTGGGTCTACGATCTAAGAACACGGATGCCGCGCTTTGGCCGGCGCACAATGCTTCTACGACATCATTTCGCAGAATTCGAGAACGCGTTTGGTGACGATGCCTTTGGAAGGTCCAGCGCGCTCGTCCGTCGCGTGGATACGGGGCCCGCCGGCCGCTTTCGTTGTTTCGATCGTGCGGCCATCGCAGCACGGGGCGACAACCTAGATATCAGCTGGCTCAAGGCACGAGAAGCATCACAACGAGCGTCACGCGCTAAGGAGCCGCCGTCCGCGCTTGCTAGGCAGGCGATTTTAGAAATACAGGCTGCCCTTGTTGACGTTCACGCCATATTGCGGGAACTCGAACCGGAGACGCGCAGGTGAGTCGCAAAATGCCACGGCATTGGCGATCGTGCAAACTCGGCGACGTCATAGACGCGACTGCTCTGGCCGATACGGCTGATCTTTCCGAGATTTCGCCGGATGCTTGGGTGTTAGAATTAGACGATATCGAAAAGGACACGTCTGTGCTTCTAGGCCGACGGACATTTGCGGAGGCCGCGTCCAGGAGTAACAAGATTCGCTTCCGGAAAGGTGACATACTTTACGGTCGTTTGCGGCCGTACCTCAACAAAGTTATCGAGGCGGATGACGACGGCTACTGCACTACCGAGATATTGCCTTTGCGTCCAACGCGAGCCCTTCACGGCCGCTACCTCTTCTATTGGCTGAAACATCCATCCTTCGCGGAGTATGCGGAGAGCGTCAGTCATGGCCTGAATATGCCGCGGCTCGGAAAGCAGCACGCACTCGCTGCACCGATTCCCTTGCCTCCGGTAGCGGAGCAAATAAGGATCGCCGAAAAACTGGACCTGCTGTTCGCGCGAGCCGCTTCTGGCCGCGAAAGCCTAGGCCGCGCCTCGGAACTCATCGACCGCTTGCGGACAGCCGCCCTGGACGCCGCTATAGCGGGAGAGCTAACAGAAACGTGGCGTCAGGGGAGACCGCGCGACTGGCGTCTGACGACTCTCGCGGAGTTGGCAGACATCCAGAGCGGCGTAATGAAGAATACAAAAGATTTTCGGCTAACCGATAAAGAGGTTCCCTACCTCCGAGTCGCTAATGTCCAGCGCGGGCATCTCGATCTGACCGACGTGAGGACAATACGTATACCCGTCGATCGTTTAGGGGCTTTACTGCTGAAGCCTGGGGATATCCTCTACACAGAGGGCGGTGACGCTGACAAGCTCGGCCGAGGTTGGATATGGGAGGGACAGCTACCGCGGTGCTCTTTCCAGAATCACATTTTCAGAGCGCGACTACGCGACAACGAGAATCAACCGAAGTACGTCTCTTGGTGGAGCAATACGCGTGGTGCCGCTTACTTCCAGGCGAGTGCGAAGCAAACCACCAATCTCGCGTCGATAAACAAGACCGTGCTCGCAGCGATGCCCATCGAGATTCCGCCCGTCGCCGAGCAGATTGAGATCGTGAAGCGCGTAGAGAGTTTACAAACGGCCGCAGAGGACCTTTCGAAGCGCGTCACTGGCGCTGCACATCGCATCGCTGAATTAGTGGAAGCTGCGCTTCGCGATGCGTTCAACGGACGACTGATCCCACCAGCTCCGGGCGACATACCAGTATCGGTTACCATTGATGAATGGCACGAAGAGCGTGCGACGCAGAGTGTCCGCGTGCGCCGCACCCCGCGAAGGAAGTCAAACATGATTAGCTCCGATGAACTGTTCGCCACGATCCGCAAATTGGCGAACAGCACGTTTTCGTTCGACGACATCCGCGTACATACCGGCAACGACTACGACTCACTGCGCGACGCGCTATTCGGTTTGCTTGCCGAGCAGCCGCCCCGGGTTCGTCAGATATTTGACCGGGAGGCGCAAGCCATCAGGTTCACTCGGATTGATGCATGAAACTGCTGCGAGTACATGTAATTAAGGCGGAGACTTGCGGGGGGTTGCTCGACGGCTTAGATGTACGGCTGCACGATGTTGCAATTTCGCCGACGTTCTCACCCCTCTGCTTCATCGGTCCCAACGGCGCTGGCAAGTCTCAGTTTCTGCAAGTTCTCGCCGAGATGTTTCAGTCGGCATTTCATGCGTGCGTGCCGGCGGAGGAGCGCGTCGAGGCGAACGTCAGGCTCGAGTTTGAGCTTGAATACCTTATTAATCGTGGCGGTGAAGGTCAATTTACCCACGTATTGGTGGCGAGATGTGCCGAAAAGAGGCGGCGGCCATCCTTGACCGTAAGCACGCTTCAAGAGGGCGAGTGGGTTCGTTGCGACCTCGCTGACCCGAGTACTGCTGAGCTATTGCCAGCGAAGGTTATCGGGTACACCTCAGGGGACAACGAAACTCTAAGTCTGCCATTCCTCGTCAGCCGTAGCGGTTACGCGGAGGAAGTCGGGACTCGTGCGTTGAGCGACGCCGCACGGCATAAACCTATCCCAGACACGCGGCTAATGCTGATCGATTACGAAACGCATTTGGAGGTGCTCGTTGCGAACCTTCTGTTAGGCCACATTCGCGAACGGGAGGCCCTCCTTGAAGGCGCGCGGCTTTCTGACATTGATTCGTTTCGATGCATCATACAGTTGGCACATAGTGCCGCACCAAAGGCCCCTCGGCTGCAAAGTCATCGCGCTCGAAAGGGCGTTCAGCTGACTCCGGAACTGGAGACGTATATTGATCAGCTTCGGCGGTGCGCAACGTGCTACACATACGACGAAGGTAACGAGACCTACATATTTGACTTCTGGATTAACGATGAAACCCGTTTCGGAATGCGCACATTCTGGAGCACAGCACTCGACCTGTATTCAGCGTTTCATAAGCTCGCGATGCTAAACGACCTCGCGATTCCAAAAGCCACGCGCGAAAGGTTCCGACGCGCGACAAAGGCCCGCCGGTTTCCGACGCGCCTGCCTGAGCCGCAGGACGAGCAGAAGATTTTCCGCTTCGAGCGTGTCAATTTCCTGCCGAGGACTCGTGGCAGCGTAGTCGACTATGTCTCATTGTCAGATGGCGAACACCAGCTGGCGCAAGTGCTAGGTGTGTTCTGTATGGCTTCCTATGCTAACGTCCTGTTTCTTCTCGATGAACCGGAGTCTCATTTCAATCCACGCTGGCGCGTAGATTTTGTGTCACGCATAATGGCGCTTCCTACGCAAAACGGCAGCCGCAATCAAGCGGGCAGACCTGCTTACCAAGATTGCATTTTAACGACACACGCGCCGTTCGTCCCGTCCGATATGTCGCGCAATAATGTATTTATTTTTGCCAAGCCAAAGGCGAAGGTTGAGGTGTCACATCCAGAGGTAGAGACGTACGGCACGACCTTCGATACAATCCTCAGCGAATGCTTCGACGTGCGGCCGCCGATCTCCCGGGTCTCTTTGAACGACATCGATCAGCTGTTGACTAATCAGGACGTCGCAGACGTCCAGGCTGGCGTGGAGAGACTTGGCGATTCTGTCGAGAAAGCACTTCTCGTCGACCACCTCCGCCAGCTTAAAAAGGAAGCGTAGTGCGGTGCTTTACGGCTACCCGATAGAAGCCACCGCGGATAATTGGATGCACGATGCCATCTGCCAGATGGTACGCGCCGCCCACGCCAATGTTGCTTCGGGTGTCGTCGCTTCCGTCTGGCCGGAGGTCGTTCCGGAGGAGTATCGGCCTCGTCTCGCAAGCCGAACTGGACTACGAGCAAGGTTGAGCGCTTATTTGGCGGCCTTGGCCGCACTTTCGCCTACGGAACGCGATCGTGTTCTAAGAGCTCTTGAAGATGAAAACGACATTGCGCGTCTGCTTAAGCGTGAGGCGGAGTGCGCGAGCATCACCGAGTTGCCGCTAGCAATCCGAGAGCCAGCGATCTCACTATTCTCTTTTGCGTTTGATCTCCTGACAGACTTCGACGTTCGCGATAGTTACTACAGAGTGATCGAACAGGCTCGCCCGGGTGACATGTGCCCCTTCTGCGGTTGCGAGTACCTCGATGCACCCGGTGGCCCGCGGGAGCCCTTTGACCATTACCTGTCAAAGAGTAGGTATCCGTTTGCAGCTGCGAATCTCCGCAACCTCGTGCCGATGTGCGCGAAGTGCAATTCGCAGTACAAGAAGGCCACAGATATTCTTCGGCGAGAGGACGGGACACGTCGTCGTGCATTCGATCCATATGATGTCGCCGGAGTCACGGTTTCTCTCGATGGAAGCGTTCCGTTCAGTGTGCCTGGGCGCTCGTGGATTACTTGGCGGGTTGACATCGCACCCGAGTCGGAGGAAGTTGATACGTGGGATGCAGTCTTCAGTATTCGTGACCGTTACAAGCGCAACGTGTTAGAGCGATCATATTCAACGTGGCTCGATCGGTTCGGGGCATGGGTCCGGGGACATAACCCAGATCCATCCGATGAAGATATTGTCGCGGAGACGGCGCAGTTTGCGCGGTTTCACGACGCCAGCGGTCTGAAGGATCGTGCGTTCCTACAGGCAGCGTTTTTTCGGATGCTTCATAAGCATTGCGCCAGTGGCGATTCACGCCTGGTCGCCTTCCTTCGAATGGTCATCGTCAGGTGCTAGCAAGCGCATGTGATCGGCGCTAGGCGGACAGCGCGCGGACGTTCTTACCGGCGGTCGGATTGTTATTATCACGCCGCTGATCGTAAACGTGCGCCAGAGACGGATCGGCCCAGGCTGCGCCGTTCTGGCATCGGCCAAGGGTGTTAAGGGCGATTTCAAGCCTTTTGGGGGATACGACTACGGCCAGACCTTCGCTCCCGATTTGACCTCGGCGCATCGAACGTCTTGCCGTGTACCCTTTTCCAAAGGATTAAGTTGCGCCTGTCATCGAGTGGCGGTGAACCTATTTCGGCAGGAGCGGGCGAAGGTCTGTTTTGTCGTATGCGCCGACCAAGTCCATCACCTTGCAGTTCAGCGCGACGGCCAAGCGCAGGATTGTCGTGAGGCTCGGTACTTTCAGACCGTGCTCCAGATTGTTCACATAGGTCAAAGACATGCCTGCCACTTCGGCGAGTGCCTGCTGTGTCGATCCTCGCTTCGTTCGAACGTCGCGAAGCCGCAGCGCGAATAATTCGGCCTCAGGTTGGATGTTTGACGACTTCATGCCGCACACCTATTGCTTTTCAGAGCAAATGAATGTACTCTATCGAGCATATAACAGAGGAGCGCGTACATGCTCGAAGCCGACGTCATCTCCCGCATTCGTCACATCTTCCTACACCCGCGGCCGCATGTCAGCATTATGCAGGCGACGGGGCTCCTCGGGTGGTCGCGGCGGCGGATGTCCGAGGCGATTGAGGCGGGGGAGGTCGAGTTGTGGACGACGCCGGTGGGAAAGTGGTTTCCCCGGGTGGAGATGATGGCGAAGGCGCTGGAGATCTGGCCGATGCATCATCGAAGAGGCGCTTGGGGAGGATGCGGACGGCGTCCTGCCGCAGGCGATCCGGTGCGCGGAGCTGCGGGTGCGGCTGCCGCGGCATCACATCGACATGCTGGAGTATCGGGCGGACCAGCAGGAGACGACCGTCAGCGGGGTGCTGGCGCGGGAGCTGGACGGGATCGCCAGCGCGCACATCGAGGAGCTGTCGGCGGCGTTGCCGGGGTTCGCCGAGGCGATGGCCTGGCCGGTCGATTGATGGAAAGCGTTATCCGCAGATGACGCAGATAGAACGCAGATAGAAGGGTTTTCATCTGCGCGTAGCCACCGCCGGCATTGAGCTCGTTGCTGGGCAAGTCAACTGGCGACGCCGCCCGCCGTCACCACGGCACACCCCTTGACAACCACGTGATGCTGTGTTATACATAGCTATAACACTGACGTCTGTTTCATGGGAGGACCGATGGAATCGCTGATGGAGATGGAACCACTGACGGAGTGCGACTTCTCTACCTCTCCGATTTGGCTCGATGTGCTGTCCCAGGCAGTCACGGGCGAGCTCGTTGCCGCGATGAACTACGGCGCCCTGGCCGCGATCTGTGACGATCCGCATGAGGCCGAGGAGGCTCGGGGGCATGCAGCGATCGAGCGGGCTCACGCCGCCGCCTTCATCGCCGCGGGGCGGAAAATCGGAGTGGACGTAATCAGTAACGTCGACGGAAAACATTGGAAGCGGCTCCGCGAGGCGTTTATGCGCTGCGTCGCTGAGCGCGACACCATCGGCTGCCTCATCGTCCAGGAGATCATGCTCGAATCATTCGCCCTCGCGAGCTACGCCCGGGTGGCGATCGTTGCGCCGGGGAGCCTCGGCAAGGTCTTCGCTGCCATCGCCGCGGACGAGCAGGAGCACGCCGATCACGCCATGTCGATTCTCAAGGCGGAGCGCGAGGCGAACCCCCAAGGTTTCGACGACAAGCTGCACCGGCTGCACCTTGAAGTGATGACGACGCTCGCAGCGATGCTGGCCAAGGAATGCAAGGACGGACATTGCGAAGTGTGCCAGTCCAGTTGCGTGAAGCCTTCGTTGTTCGAAGTCAACCTGAGCGCCGCGATGCTGCGCGGAGCGTCGCTGCAGCAGTACATGAAAACGCTCGACGCGTTGGGCTTGCCCGGGGAGATCACACTCGCATGGATTGCACAGCTGCCGGTGTAGCGCCGCAAGTCGATTTCGCCCTGGTCGGACATCCGGAGAGTTGGCGCGCAGCGGCCGAGGTGTTCTCGGCTTTGCGCGGACCGGAGCACACGCCGCTGCCTGACGATGAGATCAAGGACATCCTTCCATGGATTCCGCCCCGGGCTGTCTGCCGGGTGGCGGTGAAATCGATCGCGAACGCCGAGGCGCATGGCCTTTACATCGACTCATTCATTTCTCCCGACCGGCTGGATGCCGCGTGTGTGCGGGAGAACCTGACACGGGTGCGGGCGGCAGCGGCGTACGCAATCAAGGCAGGAGCGAGGATTGTCAGCCTCGGCGGATTCAGCTCCATTCTCATCGAGGGCAACTTCGATCAGCTCCCGCCGGGAGACCGCACCGTCTTCACCACCGGC
>C688J35102_120989725_pt1 | contig 13039 bp, 15 predicted proteins | sample HopSoiMetagenom2_FD_35102 | JGI IMG/M metagenome (IMG submission 35102)
TCATCCTCACGCTCAACCTGATCGGGCTCATACCCAACACCTATCCCGTGACCGCGAACATCTCGTTTACGCTGGTCCTCGCCTTGCTCACGTTCATCCTCACGCAGTACGAGGGGTTCAGGCGCAACGGCGCGGGCATGTACCTCAAGAGCTTCGCGCCCCCAGGGTTGCCGCTCAAGTGGCTCATGGTGCCGTTCATGTGGGGGATCGAGGTGTTGGGCGAGTTCACCAAGCCGCTCACGCTCGGGATGCGGCTCTACGCCAACATCCTGGCCGGGCACCTCATCATCTACGTGTTTCTCGGTTTAATCCTCTACTTCGGCACGCTCGTCGCGTTCGTCTCCGTGCCTTTGTCCGTCGTGTTCTACGCGTTCGAGATCTTCGTGGCCATCTTGCAGGCCTACATTTTCGCTATACTCACCCAGGTTTACATCGAACTGGCGATGTTCCGCGACCATTAGTAAGAGGTACAAGCAAGCCAAAAAGTCGGCCGAGAGGCGAAAGGAGCAAAGATGGATGTATTGGCAGTAGTAATGCCCTTGCTGGCGTTGCTGCAGGCGAGCGGGGACGTCACCATGATCGGGGTCGGCATCGCCGCTGGCACGGCGGTGATCGGCCCTGGAGCCGGGATGGGCTACCTAATCGGGCAGACCATAGCGAGCATACACCGCCAGCCCGAGGCCTTCGACCAGACCAGGACCCTGATGTTTTTAGGGATCGGTCTCGTCGAGGCGTTCGCGCTGTACGGCATCGTGTTCGCCCTGCTCATAGCCTTCGTGCTCTAGGAGCGCGGGAAGGGGGTGCCCATGGCAATGGTGCTAGCGCAATTGGACCCGACGGGGATCTTCGATCTGGGCAACACCAGCCTGATCTTCTGGGAGGTCGTAACCTTCTTCATATTGCTGTTCTTGCTGATCAGGTACGTGTTTCCACCGATCCGCAAGCAGATACAGGATCGCCAGGCCCAGATCGAGCAGTCCATAGACGAGGCCGAGAAGACGCGCTCTGAGGCCCGCGAGCTCCTGGCCGAGTACAGGCGCCAGATCGAAGAGGCCCGCGGAGAAGGCCGCCGCATCCTGGACGAGGCCCGCAAGCAGGCGGAGGCCCAGCGCGAGCGGACCAAGAGGGAGGCCCGCGAGGAGGGTGACCGCATCATCCAGCGCGCCCGCGAGGAGATAGACCGCGAGCGAGAGTCGGCCGTGCGCGAGGTCCGTAGCGAGGTCGCCGACATGGTCGTCCAGGCCTCAGAGCAGGTCATCGGACGCTCCATAGACCGCGACGAACACGAACGCCTGATCTCCCAGGCCCTGGATGACCTCGAGGCCGAAGTGGCCGGAACCAGAAGCGGGACCGCTTGAGCGCCGTATCCACCTACGCCGAAGCCCTTTTCGAAGCGGCCCGCGAGCGAGACGAACTGGAGGAAGTCCTGTCGGACCTCGGGGTATTCGTGGAGGCGCTCCACGATAGCGAGGAGCTCGGGCTCTTCTACTACGGGGGTCAGATCCCCGAGCGCCAGAAGCGCCGGGCCCTGGACGGCCTCACCGAAGGCATGAAAAAGTCGACCACCAACTTCCTCAAGGTGCTCGTGGACAACGGGCGCGAAGAGATCCTGGAAGACGTGCTCGCCCGCTACGAAGCTCTCGTAAAGGAGCACCTCGGCAGGATAGAGGTCGAGGTAACGACCGCCGTTGATCTTTCGGAAGAACAACGCGACAGATTGAAAGAGCGGCTCGGAGAGGTGCTCGAAGGCCGCGAGATAATATTAGAGACGAACGTCAACCCCGATCTTATTGGGGGGGCAGTCTTCCGGTACGGGGGACGTATGATGGACGGTAGTATCCGGGGGCGGCTGGAGAGCCTCCGCGAAGGGATGCTCGAGAGGAGCGTAGTTTAGTGGGAAGGCTCAGGCCGGAGGAGATCTCCTCCATTCTGAAAGGCGCTATTACTGATTACGAGAACCGCGTCAGGACCGAAGAGGTCGGGCAGGTTCTCGAGGTAGGGGACGGCATCGCGCGCGTCCACGGCCTGACCAACGTTATGTACCAGGAGATGCTGGAGTTCGAGGACACGCGCGGCGAGAAGATCACCGGCCTCGCCCTGAACCTGGAAGAGGACAACGTCGGCGTGATCGTCGCCGGCGACGACACCCACATCCAGGAGGGCAACACCGTGAGGCGCACCGAGCGCCTCGCGAGCGTGCCCGTCGGCGAAGGCGTCCTCGGCCGCGTCATCGACGCGCTCGGGCGACCTCTGGACGGTAAGGGCGAGATCGAAGCAGAAGAGACGCTTCCGGTCGAGATCGTTGCGCCCGGCATCATCAGGCGCCAGCCCGTCAAGCAGCCGCTCCAGACCGGCATCAAGGCCATAGACTCCATGATCCCCATCGGCCGTGGACAGCGCGAGCTCGTGATCGGGGACAGGAAGACGGGCAAAACCTCCATCTTGCTCGACACCATCATCAACCAGGCCGACCAGGACGTGAAGTGCGTCTACGTCGCCATCGGCCAGAAGGACTCGACGGTCGCGGGAGTGGTCGCCGCCCTGGAAGAGGCAGGCGCCCTGGAGTACACGACCGTCGTGAACGCCTCGGCGGCCCAGTCCGCGACGCTTCAATATTTGGCCCCGTACGCCGGGTGCGCCATCGGGGAGTTCTTCATGAACCGCGGCGAGGACTCGCTCCTTATCTACGACGACCTCTCCAAACACGCCGTCGCCTACCGCCAGATGATGCTCCTCCTCAGGCGCCCGCCGGGTCGCGAGGCTTATCCTGGGGACGTCTTCTACCTGCACTCCCGCCTCTTGGAGCGCGCTGCCAAGCTCTCTGACGAGGCCGGGGGCGGATCGCTCACGGCGTTGCCGGTCATCGAGACCAAGGCAGGGGACATCTCGGCTTACATTCCGACCAACGTCATCTCGATCACGGACGGCCAGATCTTCCTCGACTCGGACCTCTTCAACTCGGGCCAGCGTCCCGCCATCGACACGGGCAACTCCGTGAGCCGCGTGGGTTCGTCCGCCCAGATCAAAGCCATGAAGGACGTGGCGGGTACGCTGCGCCTTGACCTGAACCAGTACCGCGAGCTGGAGAGCTTCGCCCAGTTTGGCAGCGACCTCGACAAGGCGACGCAGCAGACTCTGAACCGCGGCGAGCGCCTGACGGCGGTACTGAGGCAAGGCGAGCTCGACCCGATGCCCGTCGAGGAGCAGGTCGTCGTTCTCTACGCCGCCACCAACGGCTACCTTGACGAGATCGAACCGGACACGGTCACGGACTGGGAAGGCCAGTTCCGTGACTACATGCGCGACTCCCACGGCGAAATTCTCGAGTCGATCCGCGACGAGCAAGAGCTCTCCGACGAGAACGAGGAGAACCTACGGGAGGCCATCGATAACTTCAACGAGAACTACGAGCCGGAGCAGACGAGCCTGGTCGAAGTCTCCCCCGAAGACGAAGAAGAGGACGAGTCCGGGCAGGACAACGGAGAGGAAGAGGAGGGCTAGAAGGTGCCTTCCGCCAGGGACCTACAGCGGCAGATCAATACCGTAAAGAACCAGTCCAGGGTGTTCTCCGCCCTGCAGACGGTCTCCTCGGTGAAGTTCCGCAAGGCGGAGGCCAGGGTCAAGAGGGCGCGACCCTACGCCGAGAACGTCGAGCAGATGATGCGCGACGTGGCCTCGAGCGCCTCGGGAGACCTCCCGCTCCTCGTCGGCCGGGAGGTAAACCGCGTCGCCATCTGCACGCTCACCGCGGACCGCGGCCTCGCGGGCGGCTTCAACGCGCAGGTGCTCCGCAGGACCGTCAGCCTCAGGAACGAGAAGGACCAGAACGCCCTGCAGGTCGCGAGCGGGCGCAAGGCCGTCGCCTTCTTCCGGTTCAGGCGGGTCGAGCTCGCGCAGGTCTTTACCGGTTTCACGGACAACCCGACCTACGAGAACGCGCGGGAGATCGGCAGCACCCTCACCAACCTCTTCGAGGACGAAGAAGCGGACGAGGTCTACCTCGTCTACAACCGCTTCGAGAGCGCCCTCAACCAGAGGTCCGTCGTGAAACGCCTCCTGCCCGTGGCGGAGGAAGACGACGAGGAGGGGGACGACGGCGCCTCCTACATGGAGTACGTCCCCGACGCGGAGACGGTGCTCAAGAGGCTCGTGCCGCGCTACGTGGAGACCATGGTGTGGCAGGCGCTTCTGGAAGGCGCCGCGGGCGAGCATGGGGCCCGGATGACGGCGATGAAGAACGCTTCGGACAACGCGAACGATCTGGTGCGCGACCTCACGTTGCAGATGAACAAGGCGCGCCAGGCCCAGATCACCCAGGAGATACTGGAGATCGTCAGCGGCGCGGAGGCCCTCTCCGCGGGCTAGAGAAAGGAACTTTTCATGTCAGAGAGCGAGAGCGGACAGTCCTTCCACCGCACCACCTTCGGCGGCGAGAGGGGCAAGGTAGACAACGGCCACGCCGCGGCGCAGGAGGATGGCCAGGCAAACGGCCACGAAGAGCGCCAGGCCGGCGTAGGGACCGTCGTCGAAGTCAAGGGACCAGTCGTGGACGTCAGGTTCGCGCCGGGGGAGATACCGGAGATCTTCAACGCCGTTACGGTGCCCATCGAGAAGGACGGCGAGACCGCGGAGCTGACCCTGGAGGTGCAGCAGCTTCTTGGGGACGACATGGTCCGCACGGTTGCCATGGCCTCCACCGACGGCCTGAGGCGCGGCGTGGATGCCAAAGACACGGGCCGCCCCATAGCGGTGCCAGTGGGCAAGAACGTGCTCGGGCGCGTGCTCAACGTGCTGGGCGAGCCCGTCGACGAGGCGGGGCCCGTGGAGGACCCCGATGACTACTGGCCGATACACCGGCCCTCCCCGGCTTTCGAGGACCTCGCCACCCAGGCCGAGCAGTTCGTCACCGGCATCAAGGTAATAGATCTGCTGTGCCCCGTGCTCAGGGGCGGCAAGGTCGGGCTCTTCGGCGGTGCCGGCGTCGGCAAGACGGTGGTCATCCAGGAGCTCATTAACAACATAGCCCTGCAGTACGAAGGAACCTCGGTGTTCGCCGGCGTCGGCGAGCGCACCCGCGAAGGTAACGACCTCTACGGCGAGTTCGAGGAGGCCGGTATCCTCCCGAACGTCGGGCTGGTCTTCGGGCAGATGAACGAGCCGCCAGGCGCCCGCTTCCGCGTCGGGCTCACCGGCGTCACCCTCGCCGAGTACTTCCGCGAGGAGCTCGGCCAGGACGTGCTCTTCTTCGTGGACAACATCTTCCGCTTCGTCCAGTCGGGCAACGAGGTCTCCGCCCTCATGGGCCGCATGCCCTCCGAGGTCGGCTACCAGCCCACTTTGGGAACCGAGATGGGTGCCCTGCAGGAGCGGATCACGTCCACCAAGAGCGGTTCGATCACGAGCTTCCAGGCCGTCTACGTCCCGGCCGACGACTTCACCGACCCCGCGCCGTTTACGGTGTTCGCCCACCTTGACTCGACGATCGAACTCAGCCGCTCGCTCGCGGCCCAGGGCATCTATCCGGCTGTCGACCCTCTGAGCTCTTCCTCGACGATCCTCGACCCGTCGGTGGTCGGCGACGAGCACTACGAGGTCGCCCAGGAGGTCAAGAATGTCCTCCAGCGCTACAAGGAACTGCAGGACATCATCGCCATCCTCGGCATCGACGAATTGTCCGAAGAAGACAAGGTTATAGTCGGGCGGGCGAGGCGACTGCAGCGTTTCCTCTCGCAGCCTTTCTTCGTTGCCGAGCAGTTCACCGGCATGGAAGGCAAGTTCGTGGAACTCGACGAGACCATTCGCTCCTTCAAGGAGGTTGTCGAGGGCAAACACGACGAACTGCCCGAGCAGGCCTTCTACCTCGTCGGCAACATCGACGAGGCCGTCGAGAAGGCCCGCGGCCTAAGCGGCGAAGGGGACGAGGAAGAAGAGGAATCTGGTGACGAGGACTCGGAAGGGAGCTCCCAGCAGGAAGAGGACGGCGAGGACGATGAGGGCTAGTGGCCGAGGATAGCGGGCAGCAACGCCAGGGCCGGCAGTTATTCTGCCGGGTCATAACGCCCGAGGAGGTCATCTACGACGGCGAGGCGGACCTGGTCATAGCCCGCATCGCCGACGGTGACCTCGGTGTGCTCGTCGACCACTCTCCCGTGGTCTCCACCGTGGAGGTCGGGGAGGTCCGTATAAGTCAGGACGATGAGCAACTCGTCTACGCCACCTCCGACGGCTTCTTCAAGGTCTCGGAGAACCTGGTGCAGGTGCTCGTCGAGGAGGCCTTATCGGTCGAGGAGATCGACATCGATGCGGCCGAGACACGGGTCGAGGAGGCCGAAAAGGAGCTCTCCGAGGTCTCGGAAGAGGCCGAGGATCGTGATAGAGTGGTCGCCGAGATAGAGCGCCGCCAGCGCATGGGCGAGAACCTGGTGCGCCTGGCGCGCAAGTACGGCGGAAACTAGCACCAAAGAGCGGTGGAACCTGTGCGAGGGGGGACGGCCTTTCGGCCGTAACGGGCACGTTATCCGGCTGTTGCCGTGGCGTAACCTCTCGCGGGCATAGTAGTATTACGAGTCCGAACCAACGGACCGGGAACGCGTACCGGGGAGGATCCGTGTCCGAGAGATTTTACGTTGAGGGTGGTAATCGTCTGCAGGGGGAGGTCAAGGTCTCCGGAGCGAAGAACGCCGCCCTGAAGTTCGTCGCCGCCGCGCTCCTTGCGCCGGGCAAAACCACGCTGCACCGCGTCCCCCGCATCAACGACATCTACACCATGCTCGCCCTCCTCGACGAGCTCGGCGTCGAAACAAACTTCTCGGGTGGTACCCTGGAGATAGACGCCTCCACCGTCCACTCTTACACGGCCCCCTACGAGCTGGTGCGCCAGATGCGTGCGAGCCTCGTCGTCCTCGGCCCGCTCGTGGCGCGCTTCGGCGAGGCCGAGGTCTCCGCCCCCGGCGGGTGCAACCTCGGTCTGAGAAAGTTCAACTTCCACGTCGACGGCCTGCGCAAGCTCGGCGCCGACGTCGAGCTGGACCACGGCTTCATAAAGGCTAAAGCGCCGAACGGTCTTCGCGCTGCGGAGGTCACCTTCGAGTACCCGAGCGTCGGAGCGACCGAGAACGTCATGATGGCTGCGGTGCTCGCGGATGGGATCACCATCATCGAGAACGGCGCCCGCGAACCGGAGATCTCCGCCCTCGCCGCCTTCCTGAACTCGATGGGCGCCCGGGTCATGGGTGCTGGCACGGGCCGCATCGTGATAGAAGGCGTCGAAGAACTCCATCCCACGGAGTGGACCGTAATGCCCGACCGAATCGAAGCCGGTACCTTCCTGATGGCAACGGCAGCGACCGGCGGCGACGTCACCGTCACGAACGCCATCCCCGAGCACCTCAAAATGGAGCTCGACAAGCTGCGGGACATGGGCGTGGAAGTAACCGCCCTCCCCGGCTCGCCGGGCATCAGGGTGCGGGTCGAGGATCCGGCCTCCCTTACCGGGGTAGACGTGGCGACGCTTCCCTTCCCCGGATTCGCAACCGACCTTCAGGCCCAGATGATGGTGTTGCTCACCCGGGCTTCAGGCGCGAGCATCATTACCGAGAACGTCTACGAGAACAGGCTTCAGGTCGCCGAGGAGCTCAACCGCCTCGACGCGAACATCGACCTCTTCGGCGGCCACAGGGCGCTCATCCGCGGCCCGCGCCGACTCTCCGGCACCATCGTCCAGGCGCCCGACCTGCGCGGCGGCGCCGCCCTCGTCATGGCCGGCCTCGTCGCCGACGGCACCACCGTCGTTGACGGCGCCAAACACATCCTGCGCGGCTACGAGGACTTCGAAGACAAGCTCTCCAGCCTCGGCGCGACCGTCGCCTTCGAAACAGCGGCCCCGGTTTCATAAAGGCCGCCGCGACCGTGCGGACGGCGGGCCTCCGGCGGTACAATATCGTGGCATCGCCTCAAGAACGCGGTTCTCGCGCGCAGCGGGCACCACGGAATGAGAGAGGAGGATTCGCCAGATGACGGGGCCGAGCGTCACGCCGAGCTGCATCAGGCGAACGCGGCGCTACGCGAGGGCGAGGAACGCTACCGCACGCTGGTGGAGAACTTAGGCGGCCATGCCGTCTTCATGCTCGACGCCGAGGGCTTCGTAACCGAGTGGACCGGGAGCGCCCGAAGGGTGAAGGGTTACGCCCCGAGGAGGTGATAGGCCGCCACGTCTCGATGTTCTATGCCCCGGAGGCGGTGGGGAGGGCGACCCAATCTTGGGGGGTGGGCCTGAGATCCATGCGCGAGAGGGCCGAGATGCTGGGCGGCACCCTGCGCCTAAACACGGCGCCGGGGGCGGGCACGAGGGCGGAGGTGAGGGTGCCCCTCGACGGGCGGCGCTAACGCGCCCTTGACCCCCACCGCTCTGTCCTCGAGAGCATCGATGTGCTCTTCGGGGAGGCATAGCGAGACCGGTTCGCGCACCACTCTCGAGAGTTTAGCCGTGGGACTCTGCGGGTACCGCCGAGACGTGACCGTTCTCTCCGGGTCGGAGCGCCACGTTCGTCACGTGGGGAGCTGTCCTGGCGCCTGGCGGTGAGATGGAGGTACCCCATAATCTGTAGAATGGTCTGCTCTCGTCGGGGCTCGAAAGGCGGAAAATCTTCTGGCAGTGATAGCTGAGAACACCGAGGTTTTCGCGCTCACGCAGCAGCTCGTGCGCTACAGGTCTTACACGCCAGGCGCGGCTCAGTCCACCATAGACTTTATCAACGGCTGGTTCGGGGCGCGTGGGCTTCAGACGGCGCGCTACTCGGGCGCGGGACCGCGGGAAGATCTGACGTCGCTCGTGGTGAGGGTGGGGGAGGGCGAACCGAGGATCCTGCTGCACGGCCACGTCGACGTCGTGCCCGGCGAAGAGTCGCAGTTCGAGCCGCGCGAGGAGCAGGACGAGCTCTACGGCCGCGGCGTCTACGACATGAAAGGTGCCCTCGCCGCGATGATGTACGCCATCGAGGACCTGCAGAACCTTGGTTGCGAGGCCACGGTCGAGTTGCTCGTCGTTCCCGACGAGGAGGGCGAGCACGGGGCGAGAACGGGCGCGGAAGTCTTGATCGGCAACGGCCACGTGGGGGATTTCCTGATCACCGGCGAACCGACGGACTTCCACATCGGCACGCAGGCCAAGGGCGTCCTCGACCTCCGCATCACGCTGCGCGGCAAGAGCGCCCACGGCTCCCAGCCCTGGCTCGGCAAGAACGCCGCGATTCTGGCATACGAGCACTACCGAAGGGTTACGGATCTACCCTTCGCCAAACAGCGCAGCGAGCTCTTCCCCTACCCGAGCGTAAACCTCGCGCGTATCATCGGGGGGGACGTGCTGAACCGAGTCCCTGACCGTTGCACCTACGACCTCGACATCAGGTATCTTCCGAACCAGACGCCGGAGGAGATCGTACGCCAGATCCGGTATGTCGACCTTCCCGCCGACGTGGAGGTCCTTTTCTACCGCGAACCGACCTACGTCTCCCGCCGCAACCCCTACGTGAAGGCGCTGCGCGAGGTCTCGGCTCGCCACTTCCGAGGCAACCCCGTCGGCGTCGGTCGCCACGGCGCGAGCGACATCGTCTACTTCCAGCGAGCGGGGATACCCGGCGTCGAGTTCGGCCCCGTCGGCGGCGGCCACCACGGTCCCAACGAGTACGTTGTGATTTCGTCTCTCGAGACCTACAGGCAGATGATCGTGCAGTTCGTCCAGATCGTCGGCCGCAACGGTAAGGTACTCTGATGCAGGGAGGCTGGACCCTGAGGAAGCGGATCACCCACTCCGCAGGAGAAATCGCCTAACACGTGCTCGGCTTGGATTCCCGCTTCCGCGAGAATGGCGGGGTAGATGGCCACGGCTCGCCCGCAACCCAGGCTGGCTAGCCAAACTAGCTGAAATGCTGACCGGCTGAAGTGCTGCCTAGCTCCTACTCGACCCGGCCTCGCTGAAGGGCTCGGCCTCACCGCGGGGTTGCGAGCCTCCGGCCATGGTCGGCTCTGCCTCGGCTTCGGCCTCTTCCTGGGCTACCGCGCCGCCTGAGATGGCGACGATGCCGTTGTCTATGGAGGAGATCTCGCCCCCAACGCTCGCCCAGACCCCGACCGAGAAACCCTCGTCGATGGGCTCTCCTATCTTCTGCTCGTACTCGACCTGGTCTCCCTCGGACACGAGCAGCGTGGCCGGCTTGAGCAGGCCACCGCCAAGGGGCACGTGCACGCCTGAGACCTTGCCGACGAGGGAGACGATGCCTTCTTCCGGGCATTCCGTCTCGATCTCGGCGTACTCCTTGCCCTGCCTGCCGTGGGGTATCAGAAAGAGGGAGTTCGTCATCCGCCGCACGTAGGCGTCGCCGGAACCCAGCTCCGCGACGGCCATGTCGTGCAGGTATGGTCCGCCGTCAAGCACCGTGAGGTGGCCCGAGTTCTCGACGTCCACGCCCGCGATCCCGAGCACCTCGGTGACCGAGGCGCCTATCGGCACCTGGAGGACCTGCGTGTCCACCCCCTCGCCGTACAACGTGAAGAACTTGGTGGTGAGGGGCTTGCCCAGAAAGAGCGCGTTGTAGACGTTGAGCAACGACTCCGTGTTGTTGACGACCTTGCCGACGTCTGGCGGCATCCCCGGGCGCCTGGTCCCGTCCGGGTTGTCCACGAACCGGGGCACCCTCGTCTCCGTGGCGTGCTTGACCAGGGTCTTCTCCTCGCCGAGCGCGTACGTGTTCGGCACGTAACGTATATCGAAGACGCCGTCGCCGGCATGCTCGGCGTAACCGGCGAACCATTCCCTGTCCTTCTCGTGGACGCAGAATGAGATCTGCTCGAAGTCGAAGATGGACTTCATCGCCTCGAAGACCAGCAAGAACTCGTCCAGGTACTCCTTGTGCACGAGCTTGTCGCCCCAGTAGCCGGGCTCGCTCTCTGTGGCGTTCACCAGCAGGTGCGGCAGGGGCTTCTTGTACTTGAAGTAGGTCGGAAAACCGCCGCCCCCCGCCCCCACGATACCGGCCTGGCGCATGATCTCCACGGCCTCATCGACGCTCAAGGCCTTGACTTCTTCGAGGCTGCGCTGCTCGAGCTCGGCCATGAGACTAGTTGAGCTCGACGCCGGGCGCCATCCCCGAGTAATCGAACTCGGCTGCCATGGTCCTGGAGTATTCCATGGCTTCGGGCAGCTCGTCGCCGGGGTAGATGGCCTCCACCGGGCACTCGGGCATGCACATGGAGCAGTCGATGCACTCGGCGGGGTTGATGATGAACTGGTCACCGGCGTCGTAGATGCAGTCTACCGGACACGCCCCCACACAAGCCGTGTTCTTGGTGCCGATACACAATTCGCTTATCACGTAAGCCACGACCCTCCTTTTCATCAACGCCAGATGCCCCAAGAGCCAGTCTATCAGCATTTCAGCACTTCGGCCGGTCAGCATTCAGGGCTCGTTATCGGCACCGGCCGGGCACGCGCGTGCCGGCCGGTGCCGCCAAGGATACCCTGGCTGGCATGCTGACCGGCCGAAGTGCTGACAAGCCGGCGCAGCCGGCGTGCTGTTGTTCGTTGCTTGATACTGTTAGTAGCTTCTTGAAATCGGGTGCTTGCGAGGGTATATTGCGGTTGGATACCGGGTAGAAAGGTCGTTTTGGTAGTAGGTCTGTTGCAGCAGGGAGCCTCTTACGGGATGGTGTATCTGTACGTGGGGATCTTCATGTTGCTAGTCACGGGGTTTGTGGCGACCACGCTTGTGCTGGCGCGGCTTATCTCCCCGGGACGCAGGTCCAGCACGAAGGGGCAGAACTACGAGACGGGCGAGGTGACGGTCACGGACCCGTGGCGGCCCTTCCCGGTTCGGTATTACGTTTTCGCATTGCTGTTTCTCGTCTTCGACGTTGAAGCGGCTTTTCTCTATCCCTGGGCCGTAATTTACAAGAGCCTGGGGCTCTACGGTTTCGTGGAGATGGTTATATTTGTCTTGATCCTGGCGGTCGGTCTGGTTTATGCCTGGAAGAAGGGGGCACTTACATGGGTGTGATGCAGCAGTTTAACGAGCCCAACATCGTAACCACGAGCACGGACAAGCTTTTCAATTGGGCCCGCAAGAACTCGCTGTGGCCGCTGCAGTTCGGGCTAGCGTGTTGCGCCATAGAGATGATGTCTACGGGCATGGCCCACAACGATCTGGACCGTTTCGGGGCCGGTTTTTTCGCGGCCTCCCCGCGGCAGGCCGACGTCATGATCGTGTCGGGCACCGTCTCGACCAAGATGGCCGAGCGGATGACCCGACTCTACGAGCAGATGCCCGAGCCCAAGTGGGTGATAGCGATGGGCGCCTGCGCCATCTCGGGCGGCCCGTTCCTCGATGGATACTCGGTCTTGATGGGGGCGGACAGGGTTATCCCGGTGGACGTGTACGTGCCCGGGTGTCCGCCGCGTCCGGAGGCGCTCATCTTCGGGATTATGACGCTCCAGAAGAAGATAGAGCGCGACCAGCAGGTCGGCTACGAGAGGCCGAGGCCCGCGCTCGTCAACGAGGACGGCACCATCAACGAGTACCTCCCCGAGCGGGAGTACACCGGCATTAGCGAGGGCAAGGCCCCGCGGCTGGAGGGCATCAGGCCACTTAAGCGCACCTACGTCTTCGAGCGCGCCGGCATGCCGCCGGCCTCCCAGACCGACGTCGGCTGGGTCCCCCCTGAGGTGAAGAAGCGGCTCAAGGAAGAGGCCAGGGCCAGAAAAAAGGCGGAAGCAGAAGCGAAAGAGGCGTCCGAGAACGGCAGCGCCGACGGCAAGGCCGCGAGCAAGGAGAACGGCTAGGTGGCCCTCTCGTTGCCGGAGGGGGATCTCAAGACCCGGCTGCAGCGCTACCTCGATGGTCTGAACAACAGGCACGGCCTGGAAGACTCGGAGATTTTGGGCGACGTGGTGCAGGTCGTGACGAGCCCGGGTGATATCCCGGCCGTGCTCGCGACCGCGCGAGAGACGCTCGGCATCTCGCACCTCTCGTTTATCACGGTCGTGGAC
>C688J35102_120989724_pt1 | contig 13037 bp, 10 predicted proteins | sample HopSoiMetagenom2_FD_35102 | JGI IMG/M metagenome (IMG submission 35102)
CGCGGCCCGCCAGTACGAGCTCCACGCGCTGGCGCGCGACCTGGAAGGGCCGGCGCGCGGGCAGATCGTGACCACCGACCGGCGCCACGAGCTGGTGGCGACGCACCTGGGGTACTTCGCCGCCTTCCTGGGGCGCCCCTTCCGGGAGTTCGACTTCTACGCGGGGATCTACGACGGGCTGTACTACCTGGCGCACGACGTGGTGTGCGCGGACAGCGCGGCGAAGGCGGAGTGCGGCCGGCGCTCGCTCGCCCGGCTGCTGGCGGACAGCGCCTTCGCGTTCGGTCCCGACGGCCGCGCGCTGCTCGGCCACATGTACGTGGAGGAGTTCGGGCCCACCCCGGGGCTCCCCAGCACTCCGCCGGAGCACTCGCGCCGCGCGGAGCTGCTCTTCGCCGTCGACCGCGCGCTCGACCCCGACGAGGCCGACACGCTCCCCTGCGAGTCGACCAACCCGTTCGGCCGCGCGCTCTGTCGCGACGGGTTCGGCGACTTCGTGCGGCGCTTCGGCACCCCCCGGGTGCGCAGGCTCACGCTCGGGCGCCAGGAACTGCCGCCCTGCTCGTCCGAGCCGGAGTGGTGCGTGCCGGAGCGGGAGCTCAACAGTCTGATCAGGAACCCCGACACCTACGTGGCGCGGCTCGCCTCGCGCATGGTGGACCGCGCGGACAACGCGGAGCGGGGGCTGGGGAACGTGGGCGCCCACCGCGCGGTGGTGATGGCGGGGGCGTTCTACCACATGGCGGCGGGCGAGCCCCGGCACGGGCGCGAGCTGGACCCCTCGTCCATCCCCGACACGCGCGGCACCAGCTGGCGGTTCCTGACGCACCTCCTCCCCTACTACGTGGGCGTGACCACCAACACCGGGGGATACGAGGTCGGCTCGCGCCCGAGCTGGTACCTGGGGCGGGGCGCGGCGATCATCGTCCCCATCCTGCCGGTGCACTTCTCGCCCACGCGCGACACCACCCGGCACCAGGCGTTCTTCGGCTACGGCGCCGGCGCGCACGTGCGGCTGTTCGGGCCGGTGGACATGGAGGCGTCGTACCAGCTGCTGCGGCCGTACGCCCACCTCCAGGCGCACCCGGTGAGCACCGCCGAGGTCGCCGGGACCCTCGCGGACAAGCTGCGGCTCGGCTTCCGCTTCGTGCTCTTCGACCCGGGCAACGAGTACCCGCGCGCGTTCGGGGCGCGCGCCGTGTCGGTCACCCTGGGGCTGGCGGACGTGAACGGGCTCATCTACTGGACCGGCCGGCTGGTGAAGCACTAGGGGCGGATTGCGGTTCAATCCGGATGCGGATTCCACGCCTGACCGCAGCTCAGCGCCCTCTCCGGCTCGCTCAGGCTCGCCACCTCTCCCGTACCGGGAGAGGTAGTGTCCCCAGCGCCTGCGCCATTCCGAACCGGCAGCGATTCGTCTGCCGCGGCACGACGTTTGGCAGGCCGCGCCGGCGCCGTGCGTCCCGGCCCCTCTCCCGGTACGGGAGAGGGTTTGCGCTCTCAGGCGCAGGGAGAGGGCGCCGCGGCCGCGGACACGTGATGGACTCCGGACCTGAAAAGCAAACCGCTCTAGCGCGGATCCTCCCCTACCTCGCCGGTGATGCCGGCCGCGACCCCACTTGCACCCGCCGCCCTACCGAACCACCTTTCGGCGCATAGCCTTACGCAACCGCAGACCCGAGCGAGCGCCGATGTCCGGGCCAGCCTCGTCCGATCCGACTCCGCCCTTCGTGCGCCCCACCGGCAAGCCCGCCGGGGGGCTGTCGTCCGTGTTCGCCTCCGTCCGCCAGCTGGTCCACGACCGCACCCTGCTGCAGGGCTCGAAGGCGCTGCGGGTGATGAACCAGGTGGACGGGTTCGACTGCCCCGGGTGCGCCTGGCCCGAGGCCAGGCACCGCTCCACCTTCGAGTTCTGCGAGAACGGCGCGAAGGCCGTCGCCGCCGAGACCACCTCGCGCCGCGCCGACCCCGCGTTCTTCGCGAAGCACACCGTCGGCGAGCTGCTGGCGCAGAGCGACTACTGGCTGGAGCAGCAGGGGCGCCTCACCCATCCGCTCGTCCGCCGCGCCGGGAGCGACCGCTTCGAGGCGATCGGGTGGGACGAGGCCTTCGCCCGCGCCGGCGACGCGCTGCGGTCGCTGGACGATCCGGACCAGGCGGCGTTCTACACCTCGGGGCGCACCAGCAACGAGGCGGCGTTCCTGTACCAGCTCTTCGGGCGGATGTACGGGACCAACAACTTCCCCGACTGCTCCAACCTCTGCCACGAGAGCAGCGGCGTGGGGCTGCGCGGCACCCTCGGCGTGGGGAAGGGCACCGTCCAGCTCGACGACTTCACGAAGGCCGACGCCATCTTCGTGATCGGCCAGAACCCGGGGACCAACCATCCCCGGATGCTCTCCGTGCTGCAGGCCGCCCGCCGCCGCGGCGCCGAGATCGTGGCGATCAACCCGCTGCGCGAGCGAGGGCTGGAGGAGTTCATCCACCCGCAGGAGGTGGGCGCGTCGCTGGTGGGCCACGGGACGCGCATGACCACGCTCTACCTGCAGCCGAAGCCCGGCTCCGACGTGGCGGTGCTGAAGGGGATGATGAAGCGCCTGCTGGAGGCCGAGAAGCAGTCGCCCGGGCGAGTGCTCGACCACGGCTTCATCCGCGCGCACACCACCGGCGTGGAGGCGCTGGTCGAGGACCTGCACGCCACCCCCTGGGAGGCGATCGAGGAGCAGACCGGCCTTTCCCGCGCGCAGATCGTGCAGGCGGCGGACGTCTACATCCGCTCGCGCGCGACCATTGTCACCTGGGCGATGGGGCTCACGCAGCACGACAACGCCGTCGACAACGTGGTCGCCATCGCCGACCTGCTCCTGCTGCGCGGCAACGTCGGCCGTCCCGGCGCGGGCGCCTGCCCGGTGCGCGGCCACAGCAACGTGCAGGGCGACCGCACCGTCGGCATCGACCACGCGCCGGGCGCGCCGCTCCTCGACCGGCTGGAGGAGGTCTTCGGCTTCGCCGCGCCGCGCCGGCACGGGCTGGACGTGGTGGAGACGATCCGGGCGATGGACGCCGGGCGCATCCGCTTCTTCATGGCGATGGGCGGCAACTTCTTCTCCGCCAGCCCCGACCACGGCCTGCTGGAGCGGGCGATGCGCACGCCCGACCTCTCCGTCTACGTGCTCACCAAGCTCAACCGCGGCGCGCTGGTCCACGGCCGCGAGGCGATGATCTGGCCCTGCCTGGGCCGCACCGAGCGCGACCTGCAGGCCGGCGGCGAGCAGTTCGTCACCGTGGAGGACTCGATGTCGGTGGTCCACGCCTCGCGCGGCTCCAACCGCCCGGCCTCGCCGCAGCTGAAGAGCGAGCCGGCGATCGTCGCGGGGCTGGCCAAGGCGGCGCTGGGAAACGGAGGGACGGTGGATTGGGATGCGCTGATCGCCGACTACGACCGCATCCGCGACCTGGTCGAGAAGACCATCCCCGGGTTCGACGGCTACAACGCCCGCGTGCGCGAGGAAGGCGGCTTCGTGCTGCGCAACACCGCCGCGCACCGCGAGTGGAAGACGGCGAGCGGACGCGCGCAGTTCGGCGTGGTCCCCACCCCCGGCATCTACCTTCCCGAGGGGCAACTGCGCCTCTTCACCATCCGCTCGCACGACCAGTACAACACCACCATCTACGGCCTGGACGACCGCTACCGGGGGATCAAGGGCGCGCGCCGCGTGGTGCTGATGCACGCCGACGACATGGCCGAGCGCGGCATCCGCGCCGGCGGCGAGGTGGACCTGCGCTCGCACTACGTGGACGGGGTGGAGCGCATCGCCCCCCGGTTCCGGGCGGTGGCCTACGACGTTCCGCGCGGCTGCTGCGCGGCGTACTTCCCCGAGGCGAACGTGCTGGTGCCGCTGGGGAAGACGGCGAAGCTCAGCAACCAGCCGTCATCCAAGCTGGTCCCCGTCACCATCGCCCGCGCCACCAGCCCGGTGCGCACCGAGGGCCGCGACGAGCGCCTGGTCTCCACCGCGCCCGCGCCCCCATCCGCCGAAAGCGCCGTTCCGGTGGCGGTGTGATGCGTCCCGGGAGCACCGTCCGCCGCCGGGTCGAGCAGCTCTCCGTAACGGGGGATGGCGCCCGGCGCGCGCGCACCGACGTGCTCGCCACCGAGGAGCCGCTGGAGATCCGCGTCGCCCCCGCGGACGCGCTGCGCGGCGCGCGGCTGGACGACGCGGCCACGCGGGTCGCGGTGACCATGCGCACGCCGGGGGCGGACTTCGAGCTGGCGGCCGGCTTCCTCTACTCCGAGGGATTGATCAGCGGCGCGGACGCGTTCTCCTCCATCCGCTACTGCACCGGGGGCGAGCAGCGCTACAACGTGGTGAGCGTGGTGCTCGCACCCGGCACGCGGTTCGACGCGGCGGCGCTGCAGCGCAACTTCTACCAGACCTCCAGCTGCGGCGTGTGCGGCAAGGCGACGATCGAGGCGGTGATGGGCCCCGCCTGCGCCCGCGTCGAGAGCGCCCTGGCCGTATCGCCCGAGGTGGTCGTCCGCATGCCGGAGCAGCTCCGCGCCGCGCAGGCCGTGTTCGAGCGCACCGGCGGGCTGCACGCGGCCGGCCTCTTCACGGCGGATGGCGAGCTGGTGCGTGCGCGCGAGGACGTGGGGCGCCACAACGCGATGGACAAGCTGGTGGGCGCCTCGCTGCTGGAGCGCGAGCTCCCCTGGGCGGAGCGGATGGTGATGGTGAGCGGGCGGCTCAGCTTCGAGCTGGTGCAGAAGGCGGCGCGGGCGGGGGCGGCGCTGCTGGCCGGGGTCTCGGCGCCGTCGAGCCTGGCGGTGGAGCTGGCGGAGGCGTGCGGGATGACGCTCTGCGGCTTCGTGCGGGGGGAGCGGTTCAACGTCTACGCCGGCGGGGCGCGCATCGTCGCCCCCGCCGTTCACCGGTGAGGCTCGGGATGCGGCAGAAGACGGCGATGTGGATGGTGCTCGCGGCGGCATGCCTGTCAGCGGCGGCGGGGTGCAAGGACGAGGGCGGCGAGCTGCGCGACGCGACCGCGCGGCGCCGGGCGGAGCTGGCCAACCGCGACACCACGCAGGACCGCGCCCCCGAGGGCGACGCCGACAGCACCACGCGCCTCCCCGCCTTCACCGGCGACACGGCGCTGCGCACGGCCATCCCCCTCCCCGACAGCGCCGCGGCGGACACCGCGGCCAGGCGCCCCGCGCCCACGGGGTGGGGAACGGCGCCGCGCCAGGGCGGCACCCCCAACGTGCCGACCACGCTGCGCGGGGTGCGCGCCGCCAGCAACCCGGAGGGGTTCGACCGCCTGGTGCTGGACTTCGGCGCCGACCCGGTGCCGGGGTGGCAGGCGGCGTACTCCTCGCGCTCGGCGCTCAGCTGCGGATCGGGCGAGCCGGTGCAGGTGGAGGGCGAGCGCTGGCTGCGCGTGCGCCTGCAGACGGCGCAGGCACACGACGAGCAGGGCCAGCCCACCGTGCGCCAGCGCCGCCTGCCGCTGGGGATGCCGGTGCTGCGCGAGCTGGCCATCGCCTGCGACTTCGAGGGCGAGGTGGACGTGGTGCTGGGCGTCTCCGCGGCCAACCCCTACCGGGTGATGCAGCTCGCCAATCCCACCCGGCTGGTGATCGACGTCCAACGCCAGCCTTGATTCCCGCCGCGCCGGACGCAACCTTGGCAGGGCCTTCCGCGTAGTCCCATCCGGTGTCCCCATCCTCATCCCCACCCGCACCCGGAGTCCCAGAGATGGAAGTGCCTGTCGGCGGTTTCCCGGGCGCCCACCGCTCGCTGGTCGAGCGGATGATCGGCGCGGCGATGCTCGACGCGAGCGTGTACGAAGAGGTGGAGGCGGACCGCGGCGCAACCGGCCAAGCGGCCGCGGTGGTGGCGATCGTCGCCGTCTGCGCGGCGATCGGCAACTACGGCCACGGCGGCAAGGGGATCATCGGCGCGATCATCGGCGCGTTCCTCGGCTGGCTGATCATGTCGGGGCTCACCTACGTGATCGGCACCAAGCTCTTCGGCGGCACCGCCGACATGGGCGAGATGCTGCGCACCCTGGGCTTCGCGCAGTCGCCCGGGGTGATCGCGATCCTGGGGATCATCCCCATCCTGGGCCGGGTGGTGGTGATCGCGGTGGCGATCTGGCAGCTGGTGACGGCGGTGGTCGCCATCCGGCAGGCGCTGGACTTCGACACCGGGAAGGCGGTCGCCACGGCGGTGATCGCGTGGGTCGTGGTCTGGATCGTGATGGCGGTGATCTTCACGATGATCCTGGGCACCGCGCTGGCTGTGGGAGCCGTGGCGGGCCACTGACGCCGCACCCTGCACGATCGGTTGCAGAACGAAGCCGCCCCGCGATCTCTCGCGGGGCGGCTTCGTTCGTCACCCGGACGCCGTCTACCGGTCGAGCAGCACCGGGGCGTAGCGCCGGTGGAAGGCCGGGGCGAGCCGCAGGCAGAACTCCTCCTGCGTGCCGCCGCGCGCCAGGTAGCAGCGCATCAACGCGCACTGGAGCGCCGTGTACGCGGCGAACCGGGTCGGGTACTCCTCCACGAACCGACGAGCAACCTCCATCCTGCATCACTCCTTTCCGGGCGTGTCCAACCGTCGCCCACGACCACACTACGGCATCAGGCATGCCGAAGTTGCGCAGCAGGAAATCCCTTGGGATGATTGGATTTACGCGACGCGCCCGTCGCACGCCGCGGCCATGGCGCGTCCTCCTGGGGCGACACCTCCCCGGCCGGCAGGGACCGCGGCGCCACACCGGCCACGGACAGCGGAATTCTCACTTTGGACTTCTACCGACTTCTCCAGCTGATGTGCATTCGTCGGTTACCGAGACTGAATGGCTCTCACAGAGGTCACGGAGGACATGGAGGACCTACGCCGTTTTTCCTCCGTGTCCCCTGTGAACTCTGTGAGAGATTCTGTTTGGATTGCTGGCCGAATGCACAATCGATCAGCCGAAATGGTATCAGTCCACGTAGGTCTCGAAGAAGCCGGGGAGGCGGCCGATCACCTTCCCGTTCTCTTCCACGGTGGCGACGCCGCGCATCTGCACGAACCAGCGGCGGCGGGCGCGGTGCTGGTCGGTGGCGTGGACGGCGGAGACGTCGACGGTCACGCGGAAGCCGCGGCGCCGGTCCTCGAAGCGGAAGCGGCGGGGGACGCGGATGGAGCCGCCGGGCACCGCCTGCGGGCGCATCTCCACGAAGTCGATCGCCCCCGGCCGATACACCCCGCGCACCCCCCGCCCGTCGACCACGTAGGCGAACGTCCCCTCCGCCCCCGCCGAGTCGCCGCGCACGGCGCCGTAGAGGAGCGAGACGTCACTGTCCGACGCGCTGCCCCACTCCCAGCTCACCTCGCGCCACACCCCCCAGTTGTGGTCGTGGTACGCCTGCGCCCCGTGCACCGCCTCGCAGCGCGGCAGGCACACCGTCCCCTCGGCGCGGGCGTGCAGCGCGGGCGCCACGTAGCCGCTGATCAGCGTGGAGCCGCCCACGTCCGTCGGCGGGAAGTAGCGGCGCGGCGAGGGGGTGATGCGCAGCCGCACCCGCGCCCCGCCGGCCGTCGCGTCCACGTCGTATCCGCCGCCGCGCTCGCGCACCGAGCCGATTCCACCGAGCGAAAGGTCGGGCGACAGGGTGTCGAAGCGCACGCGCTCGCCGGGCACGTCGCCGGTCAGCGAGCGGTGCGCGCCGCCGGGCCCGCGCACCGTGAGCAGCACGTGCCCGCCCCAGCGCCCCGGCACGCCGACCTCTCCGCCGACCGCGAGCGTCAGGTAGATCCACCTTCCGTCTCCCAGCACCACGTTGAAGTAGTGCCACTCCGCCCAGGTGGAGTCGACCGCCGCGCCGCGGGGCAGGTGGAAGTGGTCGATCTCGCGCAGCAGCTCGCTCTCCGTGGGCGCGGCGAAGCGGCGGTCGGCGTCGGAGTCCGCCCAGCGCCCGGCGACCAGCCCCGCGCCTGCGCCGGCGGCGCGGGCGCGCGAGGGGATCTCGCCCGTGGCGAGCGCCTTGAGGCGGCGGCCGCGCGCGAACACCTCCACCTGCGCGCCCTCCACGATGGGGCTCGCCGCGGCGATCCCGTGGTCCCCCCGCGCGCGCGGCGACTCGAGCAGGTTGCGGTGGATGAAGCGCGCGTGGTCGATCCCCAGGAAGAGCGAGCCGGTGCCGCCGGAGCGGAGCATCTCGGTGCTGACGCCGGCGGGGACCACGGTCAGGTCGCCGCCGCCCACGAGCTCCTTGTCGCGCGCCTGGCGCAGCATGGCCTCGCCCACGGCGAGGAGCACCACCATCACCGCCACGCCCAGCGCGTAGCCCGCCAGCAGGAACGCCGCGCGCCCCGGCCGGTTGCGGATCTCGGCGGCGGCCAGGCGCAGGATCATCGCGCGCCGCCCACGATCAGCCCGTCCGCCATCTCCACCACCCGGCGGGCGCTCCCGGCCACCTTGGCGTCGTGCGTGACGATCACCATGGTCGTGCCGTCGCCGTTCAGCCGCTCGAAGAGGGTGATGATCTCCTCGCCGGTGCGGCGGTCCAGCTCGCCCGTCGGCTCGTCGGCGAAGAGCACCTCCGGGCGGTTCGCCAGCGCCCGCGCGATCGCCACGCGCTGCTGCTCGCCGCCGGAGAGGTGCGGCGGGCGGTGCCCGGCGCGGCCCCCGAGCCCCACGTACTCCAGGAGCTCGCGGGCGCGGCGGCGGCGCTCGTCCCTGGCCACCCCCGCCTCGGCCATCGGCAGCTCCACGTTCTCGGCCGCGGTGAGCACCGCCAGAAGGTGGAAGCGCTGGAAGATGAACCCCAGCCGCCGCAGCCTGAGCGCCGAGCGCGCGCCCTCGCCGAGCGCGTAGAGGTCGGTCCCCAGCAGCGACACGCGCCCCGAGGTGGGCGCGTCGATCCCGGCGAGCACGTTCAGCAGCGAGCTCTTGCCGCACCCCGACGGCCCCACGATCGCCACCATCTCGCCGCGCGCCACGGAGAGGTCGACGCCGCGCAGCGCGTGCACGGCGTCGCCCTGGTAGGGATACTCCCGGGTGATGCCGCGCGCCTCGATGACGGTCTCAGTTTGCATGTGGCTCAAGCCCTGTAAACGGCATCTCACGCCGGGGCGCAGAGACGCGGAGAAAGACCGTCACTCCGCCTCCTCGCGCAGCGCCTGGGCGAGCGGCGCGCGCACGGCGCCGAGGCCGGGGATGCACCCCGCCAGCGCGCCGATCGCGATCACCAGCCCCATCGCCAGGGCGACGCGCCGCGGCTCCCAGGCGAAGAAGCTGATCCGCGCCGGGATCCCGGGGAAGGAGAGGAGGATGCGGTCCAGCCGGCCGGCCATCCACAGCCCCAGCGGCAGCCCGGCCACGCACCCCAGCCCCGCCAGCGCCAGCCCCTCCACGATCACCGCCAGCAGCACGCGCCGCCCGCTCACCCCGATCGCCCGCAGCGTGGCGATCTCGCCGAAGCGCTCGCGCACGCCGATGGTGATGATGGTCGACACCAGCAGCGCCGTGACCACCATCGCCACGCTGCCGAGGATGGTCGCGAGCTGCTTGAAGTACAGCAGCCGCTTGTCCATCTCGCCCATCAGCTGGCGGGTGGACCAGGCCGAGACCTCGGGCACCGCCGCGGCGATGCGGCGGACCACGGAATCGTCCGCCACCCCTGCGTCCGTCGCCACGCCGAAGAGCGACACGCTCCCGGCGCGGCCGGTGGCGGCCTGCGCGTCGGGCAGCGTCATCGCCAGCGAGTGCTCGCCCGCGTAGTCGTAGAGGAAGTCCCCCACCCCGCTCACCCGGTAGCGCCGCGTGGCCCGCGCGCGGCCCAGCGTCACGTCGAGCTCGCCCGCCAGCGCCAGCTCGTCGCCCGCCTTCAGCCCCAGGTCGCGCGCCAGGGGGACGGAGACGACCAGCTCCCCCGGCCCCGGCTGGCGCCCGCTGTCCAGGCGGTAGAGGAACTCGGAGCGCGGGTCGATCCCCACGGTGAACACCGGCGCCCCCGTGCTGTCGCCGCGGACGATGCGGAACTGCGCCCCCAGCACCGGCGCCACGGCCCGCACCCCGCGCACCGCCGCGATCCGCCGCGCCACGCCGGCGCCGTCGTCGATGGACGCCTCGCTGTCGAAGGGGAGGATCCCCTTCGGCGTCACCCGCAGCGTGTACCCGCTCGCCCCCAGCAGCTCCCCGAAGCTCACCGCGAGCCCGGAGGCGAGCATGGTCATGTCCAGCAGCAGCGCGGCGGAGACGGCGATCCCGGCGAGCGCCAGCAGGGTGCGCCCGCGGCGCCGGAAGAGCGACTTCAGGAAGGCGGATACGATCACCGCTCCCCCAGCTTCTGCGGCGGCACCGCCACCACGCGCCACGCCGCCAGCGCCCCTGCGCCGATCCCCAGCGCCAGCCCCAGCAGCGCCGCGATCAGCACGATACGCGGGGTGACCAGCGCGAAGCGCAGCGTGGTGTCGTAGACGGCCGCGTAGTGCGCGTTCACGATTCGGGCGGCGATCAGCCCCAGCCCCGCCCCCACCGCGCTCCCCGCCACCGCGATGACCACCGCCTCGAGCACGATGGCGCGGAAGACGGTGCCGCGGCTCACCCCGATCAGCCGCAGCACTCCCATGTCGCGCCTGCGCTCGTCCACCCGGATGATCATCACGCAGAGGAGGAAGATGGCGCTCGCCAGAATGGTGACGATCCCGATGGCGTCGTGGAAGCGCGAGACCACGCGGAAGGTGGCGCTGGCCTGGTCCGCCAGCGCCGCGCTGCCGTACGCCCTCGTGCCGAACGCCACCCCCTCCACCCACCGCGCCGCCGAGTCCGGCCGCGCGCCGCGCTCCAGCACCAGGGCGAAGCGGTCCACGCGGTCCGGCTGCGGGAGGAGCGCCTGCAGGTCGGGGAGGTGGAAGCGCAGCTCCATCTCGTTGCGCGAGATGCGGTTCGGGTCCGCCTCGCGCTCGAACACCCCGGCCACCACGAACGCGCGCGGCGCCCCCCGCCCGGCGAGCGCCCGCACGCGCACGGTGTCGCCGGGTTTGAGGGGCACGCTCTCCGCCAGCCGCCGGTCCACCAGCACCTCGGGAAGAGGCGCGGGCGTGGTGGGCGTCTGCGCGACGGCGAGCGCCAGCGCCAGTGCGGCGATCATGCAGGGATCCGCGGTCTCATCGTGGCAACCTATGCCGTACAAACTCTATACGTCCAGTGAGCCAGACACCGTGTTCACATTTGTGTTTTCTTGCGACCACAACGCCACGCATCTGGCGCGATTCTCCAATTTTGTGGCGCGATTCCGATTTTTGTGGCGCGATTCTCTGGTTTTATGGCCAGATACTTGTTTTTGTGGCGCGATTCTATAGTTTTGTGGCGCGATTGTCGAATCCGCCACTCCAGCAGCCCAGAAATGCCGGCCCTTACCAACGCCGAGATCGCGCGGCAGCTCGCGCTGCTCGACGATCTCCTCCACAGCCATCCGCAGGGGGCCACGCTCCCGCAGCTACTGGACGAATACGCACGCCTGATCGAGCAGCGAATCCCGCGGCGGACGCTGCTGCGCCGCCTGACCCACCTCCTCGCTGAGGGGCGGGTGCGCGTGGAAGGCTCCGCGCGCGCGACCCAGTACTACCCCGTCACCATCACCCTGACTCCCGGCGCGACCGAGCCGATCGGCCGCACGACGCCCGGGCGGAACGACGCACGCCTCGCGCAGCCCGCCGCGGTGCCCGACGCCGCCCCCGCCGAGACGGTGCGGATCATCCCGCTCTCCCCCGAGGGCGAGGAGGTGCGCGCGCTGGTCCGCCGCCACCGGTCGGCGCGCACGCCGGTAGGGTACGATCCCGAGTTCCTGGAGCGCTACCAGCCGGGCGTGACCTGGTACCTCCCGGAAGAAACGCGCTCGCGGCTCCACGCGCTGGGGCGCACCGAGGCCGCGGAGCGCCCGGCGGGGACCTACGCGCGCGAGATCTACGAGCAGCTCCTGCTCGACCTCTCCTGGGCGTCGAGCCGGCTGGAGGGGAACACCTACACCCGGCTGGACACGCGCGAGCTGCTCCGCTACGGCCGCGAGGCGGGGGGGAAGGACATCGTGGAGACGCAGATGATCCTGAACCACCGGGCGGCGATCGAGATGCTGGTGGAGCAGGCGGAAGACGTGGGGTTCAACCGCCAGACCTTCTTCGGGCTGCACGCCGCGCTGGCCGAGAACCTGGTGGGCGACCGCCGCAACGAGGGCGGGCTGCGCACGCGGCTGGTGGGGATCACGGGCGCCACCTTCACCCCGCTGGGGATCCCGCAGAAGATCGAGGAGCAATTCGGGCTGATGCTGCGCAAGGCGGGGGAGATCCCCGATCCGTTCGAGCAGGCGTTCTTCGTGATGGTGCACCTGCCGTACCTGCAGCCGTTCATCGACGTGAACAAGCGCACGTCGCGGCTCGGCGCCAACCTGCCGCTGATCAAGGCGAACCTCTGCCCGCTCTCCTTCGTGGACGTGCCGGAGGATGCGTACGTGGAGGGGACGCTGGGGGTGTACGAGCTCACGCGCGTGGAGCTGCTGCGCGACGTGTTCGTGTGGGCGTACGAGCGGTCGTGCGCGCAGTACGTGGTGGTGCGCGAGGCCGTCGGCCGTCCCGATCCCATCCGGCTGGCGTACCGCGAGCACCTCCGCGAGGTGGTGCGGGAGATGGTGCTGCGGCTGGCGGTCCCCGACCCCGCCGCGCTCGACGCATGGGGCGCGGCGAATGGGGTGAAGGAGGAGGATCGCCCCGCCTTCGTGGACGCCGCGCGCGCGGAGCTGCTGGACCTGCACGAGGGCTCCCTCCGCCGCTACCGCATCCTGCCCAGCGAGTTCGCGGCCTGGGAACGCCACGTCCGCCAGGACTGAAAAAGAAATCTCATACCCTTTCCGCCGATTGACTGTGCATTCGTCGGGCACACTCAACAGAAATCTCTCACAGCGGTCACAGGGGACGCAGAGGAAACCCGTTGGCAGTCCTCCGTGGCCTCTGTGACCCCTGTGAGAGCCAATTCAGTACGGCAGCCTA
>C688J35102_120989722_pt1 | contig 13028 bp, 6 predicted proteins | sample HopSoiMetagenom2_FD_35102 | JGI IMG/M metagenome (IMG submission 35102)
GTTAGCGCACCGACCTGCCCTTCCTTGCCGAGCGCGCGCGCGGCCTCGGTCGTCGCCGCCTGGATCGCCTGCAGCGGAGTCATTCCGAAGCGCACCATGTAGGCGAACTGCCGCGCGCCAAGGCCATAAGCGTAGACCCCCGCATCCGTGCCGAAGGTCATCTTCGCCCCCGCCTTCACCGCCGCGGCAAACCCTCGCCGCTGGACGTCGGTCGTCTCGACGTTCTTGCGCAGATATTCCGCCGGCCAGCCTTGCTTGACGCCGACGTCGTTGATCCAGTCGCCGTTGTAGATGTCCATGTCGAGCCACACGCCATGGGACTTGGCGAGTGCGATCCCCTCGGCGTCGAGATAGCTCGCATGCTCGATGGTGCGGACGCCGGCGCGGATCGCCGCCTTGATGCCCTCGGCGCCGTGGGCATGGGCGATGCAATAGCTGCCGTGGACCTTGGCCTCGTCGCATGCGGCCTTCATTTCCTCGGGCGAGAGCTCGAGCGCGCCAGGGATTCCGCCGATGGCGAGCACGGCGCCGGTCGCGATCAGCTTGATGAAGTCGGCCCCGCGATCGAGGAAGAAGCGCGCGCGGTCGCGGGCTTCGGCGGGCGTGCGGACCTCGCCCATGCGGAACGCTTCGGGGACCGGTACGTCGGCCGCCAAGGCGTTGATCTCGCCGCCGCCCCCGGGGACGGTGATGTAGCCGCCCGCGACATACATGCGCGGGCCCTCGACCTCGCCGGCGTTGATCGCGTCGCGCAACGCGATGTCGGTGAGGCCGCGATAGACACCGACGTCGCGCACCGTGGTGAAGCCGCTGCGAAGTTCGATGCTCGCCGCCTTCGCGCCCTTGAGGATCGTGTCCGCCTCGCTGTGCTTGAGCGGCTCGGCGGGATCGCTGCCGTCGGAGTCGATGGCGCCGTCGGCGAGATGAGTGTGAAGGTCGATGAGGCCCGGGAGGACCGTGTAGGCGCTCCAGTCGACCGCGGCTGCTCCGTCCGGCGGCCGCCAGGGCGAAATCGCGGCGAACTTGCCGTCGACGATGCGGATGCGCTGGTCGGTGAGGACTTTGCCGGAGGCGGGATCGATCACCCGGCCGGCGTGAACGTCCATAGTTTGCGCCCCGGCCGATGTTCCAAGCACCAGAACCGCCGCGCCCGCAGCAATCCATCGCGCCTTCTTTGTCATTGAGCCCCCCCTCACGCTGCGGATGTCCCACGTCGACCGTGCATCCGCAAGCGGCGGAAGTTTGCCAAGTTTGCTGCCCGAGCGGCGTGCGAAGATCATAGTTCGTCAGGCTCGTCGTCGGTCCAGTCGTCGATCGGACTGCCGTCCGTAACGGGCGCATGATTTTGATATCGAGCAGCGCATCGGCGAGGCCGTAGCGGCGCTCGTCCTCGGTCAGTTCCCGTGGCGCAGCCTTTGTGGAGGTGAGCGTGAGAGCCGGCTGACCGGGACGCAGCGACCGGACGGCTGCCGTAAGTCGGCCGTTAATCTGCGCTAAACGCCTGTTGATAAAGGCGATTAAACGGCCCTAGGATGCGCCTGCCGAAAAGGGGGTGCTTCTCGTGCGTATCCGTTCGATTCTCCTAGCGTCGGGAGCTGCCCTGCTTCCGACGAACGCCGCTTCAGCCGCCGATCAGCTGAAGTTCGGCGCCGCGCCCTCGTGGGTTGTCGAACAAACCGTTCCGCCCGCATCGGATAAGGCCAAGAACCGGCCAGTTGCGCTTCTGCTGCACGACCAACAAGTGCTGCTCGAGCCGGGGCGAATCAGCACTTTCACAGAGCTGGCCTTTAAGATTCAGAAGCCGGAGGGACTCGCGGCGGGCAATGTTTCGGTCGCCTGGAACCCGGCGTTCGATACGCCGACGGTCAACCGCCTCGAGATCCGCCGCGGCGATCAGGTAATCGACGTGCTGAAGTCTGGCCAGACCTTTACTACCATGCGGCGTGAATCGAATCTCGAAGCGGCGATGCTCGACGGCATGCTGACCGCGAACATTCAGCCCGAAGGACTGCAGGAAGGCGACGTGGTCGTGCTCGCGACGACGACGGAGCACGTAGACCCCACCCTCAAAGGCCACGTGGAGACGGTTTTTGCCCCTTGGGGCGAAGCGCAGATCGGCCTCGCGCACGCGATGATCGCCTCGCCCGCAAAGCTGGATCTCAAGCTGCAGAAGAAGGGCGATCTTCCCGCTCCGCAGCAGGCTTTGCGCGACGGCAGGAAGGTCTATGAGCTGGCGATGCGCGACGTCGAGCCGATCATCGCGCCCAAGGGAGCGCCGCTCCGCTACAAAATCGCGCGGTTGGGCGAAGCGACTGACTTCCGGTCATGGGCGGACGCGGCTCGGCTCATAGCACCGCTGTACCGCACCGCCGCGGTGATCCCCGCGTCGGGACCGCTGCGTGACGAAGTTGAGAAGATCCGCAAGGCGTCCGTCGACCCGAAAACGCGGGCCGAGCAGGCGCTGCAGCTGGTGCAGCAGCGGATCCGCTACGTCTTTCTGGCCATGGGCCAGGGCGGACTGGTGCCGGCCACCGCGGAGACGACGTGGTCGCGGCGCTTCGGCGACTGCAAGGCCAAGACTGCACTGCTGCTAGCAATTCTGCACGAGTTCGGGATTGCCGCCGAACCGGTCGCCGCGAATCTGTTGGTTGGCGATGCGGTTGCCGACCGCCTGCCGATGATTGGCGCGTTCAACCATGTGCTCGTGCGCGCGCACGTGGGCGGCAAGGATTACTGGCTCGACGGCACACGTACGGGCGATACCGGTCTCGACTCTGTTGAAATACCTGATTTCGGCTGGGTCCTGCCACTCGTCGAAAATGCCCAGCTCGTTCACCTGGTGCCTGCGCCGCTCCGCGTGCCGAGTGCCGAGCACAACCTAAGCGTCGATGCGAGTGCCGGCGTTTTCGCTCCTTCCACCATCACGATCGAGGAAATCGAACGGAGTGATTCGGCGGTCCGCCTGAACATGGTCTATTCGGCGCTTAGCCCCGAACAACGAGACGAACAGTTCCGCGAAACCGCAAGGGGCTATTTCGACGATTTCTCTGTCGCCTCATCTTCGTATGCGTTCGATCAAGGGAAACGCGAGCTCGTCGTTAGGATCAAGGGCACAGCCAAGCTCAACTGGAAGGATAGCTGGTTCAGTATTCCAACGTCCTCAATAGCCTTCAATCCTAATTTCGATCGCGCCGCCGGACCGTTCGGAGATGCACCCTGGGCGGTCAACCATCCACGATATGTCAAAGACCACGTGACAATGCGGCTTCCTGCCGGCTTCGCCGCACAGCAGAAGCTCGACCCAAACGTCCACGAATCCCTCGCCGGTGTCGAATATGCACGGGCGGAAACGGTCATTGGCGATGTTCTTACCGTCGACTCCAGCGAGCGGAGCGTCTTGCCAGAGGTGCCCTACAAGGACGCGCTTGCCGCGGCGCCACGGCTGAAGGCGCTCGATCAAGACAATCTCTATCTGCAGGTCACGGCGAACTATCATTCGACGCCCGGGGACCTTGTCGTGCTCGCCAACGACAAGCCGATGTCGGCGGAAGATTATATCACTCGCGCCAGCAATTACCTCAACGTCAAGAAGCTGGACGAAGCTCTCGCTGACCTGAACGCGGGTATCGCGCTGGACCCCAAGAGCATCCCTGCGCTGATGATGCGGGTCTATGCGTACCGGGACAAAGGCGATTTCGCGGCTGCAGAGAAGGACATTTCCGCGGCCGAGGCGCTCGACCCCAATGCTTCGGGGATTCCCGAGGCACGGGCTTTAGTCGCGTACAGCAAGCACGATTACCCGACCGTCATTGATCAGGCGACAAAGGCGATCGCGGCGATCGAAAAAGACGGCGGCGATGAAGGCAAGAGACTGGTCTCCATCTACGGCGTTCGCGCCGATGCCCTGATCAATCTCAGGAAGTATGATGAAGCTCTCCCCGACCTCGACAAGCTTCTTGCGATAAATCCGAAGGACTTGTGGGCGCTGAACAAACACGCATGGATTTTGCTAGACGAGCATAAGCCTGCAGAAGCCGAGAAGGACATCGCCTCGGCGCTTGCTCTCAAACCCACCGACGCGAGCCTCCTCACGTTCCACGGCACTCTCCTGATGATGCAGGGGAAGAGCGACGCCGCAAAACAGGACTTCTCGCACGCGCTGGAAATCGACGCCAACAGCGTGCAAGCGCGGATGCAACTAGGATGGCTGCTGAACGGCCATAATGACCAGGATGGAGCGATCCGCGAGTTCAGCACGCTGATCGCGCACGATCCCAAGAACGTCCAAGCACTCGCCGCGCGCGCGTTCGTCCATGCCCTGAAGCAGGATTACGCTTCCGCCGGCAAGGATCTCGCCGCCGCAGAGGCCATCGAACCGCAAAACCCCGTCGTGATGAGCACCAAAGCGAACATCGCCCGTGAGCGCCAGGACTATTCGAGCGAAATCGAGATCTACTCCAATCTCATTGCTCAAAATCCGAAGAGTGGGAGCAATTACTTCAATCGAGCAGGCGCATATTCGGCGATCGGCAAGGACGATCTGGCGCTGAAAGACGTTGATCAGGCAATCGCTCTTGGCTTCGAGGATGCGCCCGTGCACGTCCTCCGCGCCAACCTGCTAATGCACCACGGCAATAATGACGCCGTTGCTCATGAAGCCGAGCTGATGCTCCAGGAGAAGCCGGCCTCAGACTTTGCCCTCGTGGCAGCGGCGAAGACTTACGCCGCAATAGGTCAACGGGAAAAGGCGATGCAGGTTTTCGATCACGCCCTCGCGGTCAAACCTTACGCCTACATCTACGTCAATCGGGCGCAAGTCCGGCCGAGCACGGATACTCTAGGCCAGCTTGCCGACATCGATGAAGCGCTGAAGCTCGAGCCGAACATGCCCGAGGCGCTGTCGCTGAAAGCCTCGATCCTGTTGAACCAGGGCAAATATTCGGACGCGCTCGCGCTGTACGATCGGGTACCCAAGTCGGGCGCGAACGATAGGTGGGTCGAGACGCGCCGCGCCGTCCTTCTCACGAAGGCCGGCCGTACCGCCGAGGCGGAGAAGGACTGGGCTGCCCTCCGCTCGACGGCGAGAACGGCCTCGGAGCTCAACAGCTTGTGCTGGGAGAAGGCCACCGCAGATGTGGCGCTGGAAACGGCGCTGCAGGACTGCCGCGACGCACTCAAACTCAAGCCAGACTCCGGCCAATATCTCGACAGCCTCGGAATGGCCTTGTTGAAGCTCGGCAAGCTCGACGAGTCACTAGAGGCGTATAACCTGGCCATCGCCAAGAATACCGGCGCGGCCTCGCTTATGGGGCGTGCGTTCGTCTACTGGCGCAAAGGAGACCATGCCCGCGCCGAGGCTGACGCGGCTGCCGCTCGGAAACTCGCGCCGTCCATCGAAGATGTCTTCGCGGGATACGAGCTGAAGTTCCCCGGTTCGAGGGCGAGGCCCACGCCAACGATCCCTCCAACTGACCGGGTCATCGATCAGGTGACGGCGGTTTCCATCCGCTCAAACTGACGGGCTCGTCCGCAATGCTTCCCGCGCTCAGCTTAGGCCGGCGTCACGTCCCCCGCGCCCGTGCCCCCATCCGCGCCCGACTCCGGCCGCTTGTCGAAGACCTCGTCGATGATTCCGAAGGCTTTCGCCTCGTCGGCTTCGAGGAACTTGTCGCGGTCCATGGCCTTTTCGATCTCCTCGATCTTCTGGCCGGTGTACTTCGCGTAGAGCTCGTTCAGGCGTTGGCGCATGCGCAGGATCTCGCGCGCCTGGATCTCGATGTCGGCGGCCATGCCCTGGGCGCCGCCCGAGGGCTGGTGGACCATGATCCGGCTGTTGGTGGTGGCGACGCGCATCCCCGGCTCGCCCGCGGCCAGCAGGAAGCTGCCCATCGAGGCGGCTTGGCCGATGCACAAGGTGCCGACGCGCGGCCGGATATATTGCATCGTGTCGTGGATCGCGAGCCCGGCGGTGACGACGCCGCCCGGGCTGTTGATATACATGAAAATGTCCTTCTTCGGATTCTCCGACTCGAGGAAGAGCAGCTGCGCGCAAATCAGCGACGCCATATGATCCTCGACCGCGCCCGTGATGAATATGATCCGCTCGCGCAGCAGCCGCGAATAGATGTCGAAGCTGCGCTCGCCCCGGTTGGATTGTTCGATGACGATGGGAACGAGCTGCGAAACGATGTCCTGATGGTCAATCACGGGCGGCGGATCCTCTATTGCTGATGTGACCTACATCGGCGCGAACGCGGCAAGGTTCAAGGCGGGTAGAGCCCCCTCCACCGCCTTCGGCGGTCCCCGTCCCCCGGAAATACGGGGGCGGATGAAGTGAAGGGCGGCCCATTTCTGGACCGCCCTCCCTCTCTCCCCTCGAGAAAGCGCTTAGTATTTCACGGTCAGGCGGCCGTAATAGAACCGGCCCGGGATATCGTACGCCGTCGGGTCGAGGTTGGCGTCGCAGGTGTTGCAGCCCGGGATCCTCGTGTTGAGGGCGTTGTTCACACCCACAGCAAGCCCGAACGCATGGTTCATCATTGCCGGCGACCAGCGCAGCTGGACGTCAGTGAACAGCCGGTTCTTCATCACGTTGCCGTCGGCTTCACGCAGTTTCGAGATGTAGCGGCCGGTCAGGGTCGCGCCAAAGTCGGCGAGATCCCAGTCGAGAATGCCCACCGACTTGTAATGCGGATAGGCCTGCGACGGGCTGCCAAGCTCGGTCCCCGCACGCTTTTCCGTCTGCGTCCCGCCTTCGACGGGCAGCGTGACGGAGTAGCCCTCGAGCCAGGTGTTGTTCCAGGTCACCCCAAACCGCCCGGCAGGAGTCATGCGCGAACGCCAGGCGACGTTGAGGTCGCTGCCCTTCGTTTTGACTGACGCGATGTTCTGCAAGACTCCGGTGATACGCGTGACCTGCCCGGTTCCACTAAAGGAGCGGGTGACGCGCGCGCACGCGGTGGGATCGTTATTGACCACGCAGTTGGTCAGCGTGATCTGCGCGGGGAAGGCCTGGATCGCGTTGGTGATCTCAATATTATAATGGTTGTACTCGATCGACAGGCCGGGGAAGATCGCCGGGCTGAATACGCCGCCAAAGATCCAGCTCTTCGACTTTTCGGCCGTTAGCTTATCGTTGCCGCTGACGACCACCGAAAGCTGGGAGTTCGCCTGCTGATAGCCGCCGCCGGCGGGCACACCCTGCGCGATACAGTTCGCTTGCACCGCCGGGTCATTCAGGAAGTTGCGCGGCGCGGTGCTGTCATTCGAACAGGGGTCGCTGAGGGTCTGGTCGAAGCGCGACAGCGTGCCGAACAGCTCGCCGATCTGGGGAGCACGGAAACCCTCCGCGTACGATCCGCGCAGGCGCAGAGCCTTCACCGGCTTCCAGTTCACGCTTCCCTTGAAGGTCGTCGTCGAACCAGAGATCGAATAATCGGAAATGCGCGCGGCAGCGTTGAGCTCAAGCAATTCCGCCATGGGTTTGTTCGCGAGCAGGGGCGCGTTCAATTCCGCGTACGCCTCCTTCACGTCGTAGTGGCCTTTCGTCGGTCCTGCCGGAATGTCCGAGCTGAAGCCGGCGGCGACGATCGGATCCGGATCGAAGCGGCCGCTGAGGTGACGATACTCAACGCCGACGGCGAGTCCGAGAGGACCGCCCTGCAGATCGGCAAGGCTGCCCGACAGGTTGGCCGTGAAATCCCAGGTCCGCTGCTGGCTGCGGTCACGCTGAACGAAGGTCACGTAATCCAGCATAGCGGGGGTAATCGACCCCTCGCCGCCAAAGAAATTGAATGGCACACATCCCGCAGTCGCGGCGCAAGTTGCGTCAGGGCCGAGCGCAATGCCCAGGTTCTGGGAATTGACGTTCCCGAACATCGTCTGCTTGGCCTTGTTCTTGCCGTAGACGCCATTGATGTCCCAGTACCAGTCGTGGTTCAGCGCGCTGAACCGCCCGTCCAGCGTCGCGACGCCGTATGCCGTGTCCACCGTCTGCAAGAACAGACGCGGACCGCCTTCGACGAAGCGCCGCAAGAATGCGCTCATATTCGTGAAGTCGAGCGTGACGCCGAACGGGTTGTAAATGTTGGTAGCGTCGATGGTGGTGGCATCGAGGACCGGCGTGACTCCCGAATCAGGCCCGATGCCCAGCGGCAGCGGGGCAGCCTGGTTCTTCGATTTGCGCCGATTCCACAGTCCCTTCACCGAGAAGTGGATGTCCGCCGAGAGATCGTATTTCAGATCGGCGAAAGCGCCGTACCGTTCGAGGGGAACCTGCAGATAGTTGTACGGTGCGAAATTGAAACGGTCCGAATTGCCAGCCCAGTCCCGGAAGTTCGCGATGGTGGGGGTGGACGTCGGAGTGTTGATCAGCGTCTGGCTACCTCCGAAACCGGAGAAGCCCGGTTGAAAGAAGAATCTGCCGCTCGGCGTGAAGCTTGAGCACTGGTTGTTGCAAGCCGTCGCGTAGGGTGCCGGGAACGCCGAAAGCGCGCGGTCACCGGAAAAAACGCCGTTCTGCTTGATGTAGTCGCCGCCGACGACGACGTGTAGCGGTCCGTCGCCGCCATTGCCCCAGCTCAGCTGATAATTCTGGGTGAACCCGTCATGCGCGAAGCCGCTCAGCTGCGCGCTAGCCACGAAGCCATGCTGGTTCTTCTTGGTGATGATGTTGACCACACCCGCGATCGCATCGGAGCCGTAGATGGCCGAAGCACCGTCCTGAAGCACTTCGATGCGCTCAATCATGCTGTCGGGGATGGAATTGAGATCGACAGAGCCCGGCACGCCGCTGGCCGATGCGGCGTTCACGTAACGCAAGCCGTCGACGAGGACGAGCGTACGGCGCGAACCGAGGTAGCGCAGGTCGATCTCGGCCGAACCCGCGCCGACACCGCCGCCGTCCGGCGGATTGCCGACGTTGCCGGAGTTATTGAACCGGCTGTTGTTTCCACCGCCTGAGCTCGGGAGGCGCTGCAGCACATCGTTGATGGAGTTGAGACCCGTCTTCGCGATGTCCTGGCTGTCGATGAAGACCCGCGGAGCATCAAGATCGAGCGGGCTGCGGCGAATGCGCGAACCGGTGATCACGATGTCGGCCTTGGCGACGTCTTGAGCGCTGACGGTCGTCGTGGCGGGCGCCTGCTGCGTCTCCACCGTCGGAACCGTGCTTTGCGCCGCGGCTCCAGTGCCAACCGCGAGCGCGCCAAAAGCTACGCCAGCGCGAAGAATCGTCTCGATACGCTTCATTTTAGTCCCCCTTGAGCGGCGCGAACAACCGGGCGCCTTCAGGAAACAACAGTATCGGAGGATCAGGGCGCTAGGTAGCCAATAGTGTCATGCGGGCGACACAATAGCCGACAGGTGATGCAAAGAGGCTACACCTCTCCCGGGGCGGCTAGCGACAGATAGGCGAGTCGCCGAACCTCGCGGCGGCCTCGAGTTACGGTGTCGAGGATGAGGCCGGTGAAGAAGCAGAGCACTGCGATGACGGTCATGCCGGTGACCAGGATCGCCGTTGGAAAGCGCGGCACCAGGCCGGTGTGGAGATAGGTGATCACCAGGGGGATCGCGAGGACGATCGCAGCAGCGAGGAGCAGCGCGCCAAGGCTCCCGTAAAACAGTACCGGACGTTCAATGCGGTACAAAGTGACGATGGTCTGCAGGATGCGCGAACCGTCGGAGAATGTCGAAAGCTTGGACTCTGACCCTTCGGGACGGGCCGCATAGCTGGTCTCGACCTCACCCACGGGCATCCGCAGCTCGAGTGCGTGGACGCTCATCTCGGTTTCGATCTCGAACCCCGAGGAGAGAACCGGGAAGCTCTTCACGAAGCGGCGTGAGAAGACGCGGTAGCCGGAAAAGATATCGGTGAAGCTCCGCCCGAACAGGCCGGACAGCAGGCCAGTGAAGAGGCGATTCCCAAACACGTGTCCGCCGCGATAGGCATGCTTCTCATCGTGCCGCCGGGTTCCCACGACCATGTCGAGCTGCTCGGCGAGCAGAATGTCCACCATGTTCGGCGCGGACTGGGGATCGTAGGTGAGGTCGCCGTCGGCCATGACATAAATGTCGGCGTCGATGTCGGCGAACATGCGGCGGACGACATTGCCCTTGCCCTGCTGGCGTTCGCTGCGGACGACGGCTCCCGCTTTCTCGGCGACGTCGCGGGTCCCATCCCGGCTGTTGTTGTCGTAGACGTAAACGGTGGCCGATGGCAGCGCCGCCCGGAAGCCGCTCACGGTCGCGCCGATCGCCGCTTCCTCGTTGTAGCACGGCAGCAGAACGGCAATGCGCGGCGATTGCGGACTGTCCAAACGGGCCCCCTCGGCTGACGGTCAGCCTATAGAGGCGATTGAGAGCGGCCCGCTAGGGTCTGCGTCGTCACATGCAGGAACCGTAGGTTGTCAGACGGCTGGCTCAAGGTCCACGCCTCGGCGGGCGGAATGACGAACGAGTCCGCTGGCTCGAGCGCATGACTGCCCGCGTAATCGAGCCGGGCGGAGCCTTCGAGAATGAAGCCGAACACCAGCTCCCCATCGTGCGGTGCGAATGCGATATTCGACGATCCCGAAGGCCTGACTACGCGCACTTCGGCCAGTCCCGCAGTCGCGTCGCGCATCGCCGTTTCCTGTGCTTCGCTGCCGTTGAAGGGCGTCCACGGCGTGTCCTTTGCCACGTGCCGCAGGAAGGTTTGACCGCCGAATTTCCGTTCCCGATCCACTCTGCCGTTGGGCAAGCTCATTTCGTGATCGGCAAAGGTCTCATGCAGCGCCGGGCAGGTAATCTCGACGACCTCCAAGCCGGGCGAGCTCTCGAGAACGCGGTGGCGGATCTTGGGCGGCTGCAGCACCAGGTCGCCCGCTTCCATCACGAACGGCTCGCCCTGATCCTCATAGACCACGCGCACCCAGCCGCGCCGCACGGCGATCATCTGGAATGCGATGCGGTGGAAGTGGACCCAATCGGATACGGGCCCGCCTTCCGGAATCGTGATGTGCGAAGCGATGTAGCGGCCGCCAAGGCGGCTCGCGACGAGGTCGCGGTAGAGCATCCCCGCCCTGCCCTCGCCTCCGTCGGCGCCGGCACGCGTCAGCACGAATTCCGGCGCGAAGGCGGGCGGCGCCGTCGGCGGTTCAGGTGCGCCGGGCTGCGTCGTTAAACGCACCCGATCGGCAGCGCGGCTCAGAATCGCTGTGTGGGGATCGTCGGCCGGATAGATGACATCGAGCCTGAAGCCCTCACGTCGCAGATCGTCGAGCGCGGCGTTGAGGTCTCCGGCTACGATCTCCCGCTCGCTCAAGCCTTCTTGGTCGCCTTCTTGGGTGCGGCCTTTTTCGCTGCTGGCTTCGCGTCCGCCTTGGCTTGAGGCGCCTTCGAGGCGGCCTCGTCCTTGAGCGGCTTCGCAGGCTTGGGCTTGGCCGAGGCCTTGGAGACGGGGCCCTTCACCGGCTCTTCCGGCACTGGCTTGGCGTCGGTTTTCGCCTTCGGCTTCGTAGCAGCCTTCTTGGCCTTCGGCTTCTCGGCGTGGTCGTGCCCGCAGCCGGGGCCGTGGACATGCCCTTCCTCGCTCTCGAGGTCGGCTTCGAGTTGCGCCTTGGTGGCCTTCCGCTCAGTCACGTCGGCCTTCGAAAAGAGGAAGTCGACGACCTTGTCCTCGTACAAAGGCGCGCGCAGCTGGGCCGCGAACATCGGCTCCTGCTGCACATATTTGAGGAAGGTCTCGCGGTCCTTGCCCTGATATTGCTGGGCCGCCTGCGCGACCAGCCGCTGCATCTCCTGGTCGCTCACCTGAATGCCGTTCGCAGCGCCGATTTCCGACAACAGCAAGCCAAGGCGGACGCGGCGTTCCGCGATCCGACGATATTCGGCAGCGTCCTTTTCAATCTCGGCGAGCGCCGCATCCGAATCGGCTTCGTGGCTGGCTTCGTGCCGCAGCTGGCCGAGGATGTTCTGGTGCTCGGCTTCGACCATGGACTCGGGAACCGCAAAGTCGTGGCGCTCGGCGAGCTGATCGAGCAGCTGCCGCTTCATGTGCGTGCGGGTGAGGTCGTTGAGTTCCTGGGTCTGCTGATCGCGGATCAGGCCCTTCAATTGGTCGAGGCTCTGCAGCCCGAGCGACTTGGCGAACTCCTCGTCGATCTTCGTGTCGCCCGCTGTCTTGACCGCCTTGACGGTCACCGCGAAGGTCGCGTCCTTGCCGGCGAGATCGGCCACCTGATAGTCCGACGGGAAGGTGACATTCACCTCGCGCGCGTCGCCCGCCTTGGCGCCGACGAGCTGCTCCTCGAATCCGGGGATCAGCCGGCCCGAGCCAAGCTCGACCGACATGTCCTCGCCCTTGCCGCCCTCGAACGCCTTGCCGCCGACTGTGCCCTCGAAGTCCATGACGACGAGGTCGCCCATGGCCGCGGCATGCTTCTTAGCCCCATCTTCCCAGCGCTTGCTCTGGGTCGCGAGCTGCTTGACCTGTTCGTCGACCGCAGCTTCGTCCGCCTCAACGGTCAGCCGCTCGATCGCAAGGTTGTCGATCTGCGGCGCCGGGACGTCGGGCAGCGCCTCGACACTGACGCGGACCTCGGCATCGCTGCCCGGCTCATATTTCTCGTCGAGTTCGACCTGCGGCTGCAGCGCGGGGCGGATCTTCTGCTCGGCCAAGAGCTGCTGAACGCCGTCCTGCACCGCGCCGTTCAGCGCCTCACCGCGCAGGGAATCGCCGTGCATCTTGCGGATCAGGTTCGGCGGCACCTTGCCGGGGCGGAAACCGGGCATGCGGATCTGCGGAGCGATTCGCTTCACCTCCTGGTCAACCCGCGCCTCGATGTCCTTGGCGGGGATGGTCAGCATGAAGGCGCGCTTGAGGCCTTCTTTTTCAGTCTCGACGGTCTTGATGGTCACGTTGCAAAGATCCCGATGAAATCGCTTGAAGGCCGGGCGAGCAGGTGGTGCGCGCGGAGGGAGTCGAACCCCCACATCTTTCGATACTGGAACCTAAATCCAGCGCGTCTACCAGTTCCGCCACGCGCGCG
>C688J35102_120989720_pt1 | contig 12996 bp, 11 predicted proteins | sample HopSoiMetagenom2_FD_35102 | JGI IMG/M metagenome (IMG submission 35102)
CTTCGGCAGCAACGGCTCGGCCGCCGCCAAGGCGGAAGAGCTCGACGGGGTGAAGGTGTTCAACCCCGAGGGCAAGCCGATCGGCTTCATCCACCTGCCCGAACGCTGCGCCAACCTGGTGTTCGGCGGACCGAAGAAGAACCGCCTGTTCATGGCGAGCTGCCACTCGCTCTACGCGCTGTATGTCGAAGCACGGGGCGCGGTGTAGCCCCCGTGTCCCGGACGCGCTGCAGCGTTCTTCACGCTGCTGCGCAGAGCCGGGACCGTACGAAACACCAAAGCCGTCATTGCCGGGCTTGACCCGGCAATCCATCCTCTCCGAAAGATTCTTGCCAAGAGCGATGGATGCGCGGGTCAAGCCCGCGCATGACGAGTTTTGTGTTTGGTACGGCCCCGGCTCTGCAGCGCACCGCTACGCGAAGGGCTACGCCATTGCGCGTCAAAGACGCGCGTAAACGCGCTTATGGCGCTGCGTCCGGGGCACGAGACCTACTGCAGCCCCGTGTCCCCGCTCGTGCTTTTCTTCGCGAGGTCCATCTCGGTCACCGCGATCAGGATCTCGGCGCGGGTCTTCAGGTCCGGCGCCTCCAGCATGGCCTGCTTCTCCGGCACGCCGTAGGGCGACATCATCGCCAGCGCGTTGACCAGGGCCTCATTGGGCGCGCTCTCGACGCCTTCCCAGTCGACCTTCAGATCATTGGCTTTGAGGAAATCGGTCAGCACCGTCAGCAGCGTGGCGCGGTCGACCTCCTCCTCGCCCTTGCGCGCGGTAAAATCGTCGACAAAGGGGAAGTAGTCGACCTTGCATTGCCGGTAGGCGGTCAGGGCCTGGATTTCTTCCACGACCTTGAAGCGCGAGATGCCGGTGAGCTCCAGGATGTAGCGGCCGTCGCCGGATTCGGCGAGTTGGGTGATGCGGCCGACGCAGCCGACCCGGAACAGCGCCGGCCGCTCCGGATCGCGCGAATGGGCGGCGTCGGGCTGGATCATGCCGATCAGGCGATGGCCGTCGCGCAACGCGTCGTCGACCATGGCGAGATAACGCGGCTCGAAGATATTGAGCGGCATCTGGCCGCGCGGCAGCAACAGCGCGCCAGCCAGCGGAAACACCGGAATAATTTCCGGGAGCTCGGCGGGCCCGCGATAGGCGGCGTTGATCGGCATGGACGTCCCGATGCTGGCGAAAACCTTCTGGCGTCACTCTATCTCAAAACCAGGCCGCGCCTTTGCGCGACGCGGCGCTTATGAGAACAGGATGGTCGACAGCCGCTTGCGTCCGTCGACGGTGGCCTCGTCGGTCGGCCCCCAGGCCTCGAACAGCTGCACCAGCTGCTTGCGGGCGCCGTCCTCGTTCCATTTGCGGTCGCGCCGGACGATTTCAAGCAACTGCGCGGTCGCCTCGGCGCGCTTGCCTTGCGCGTTCAGCGCGGTGGCAAGATCGAAGCGCGCCTGATGATCGAGCGGGTCGGCGGCGACCTTCTGCTCCAGCTCCGCGACCGGGCCCAGCGCCTCGGCCTGCTCGGCGAGGTCGATCGAGGCCTGCACCGCCTTGACCGCGGCATCGCCGCGTTTTGGTTCAGGCACCATGGCAAGCGTCTGCTTGGCCTGCTCGACGGCGCCGGTCGCCATATGGGCCTTTGCCAGCCCCGCCAGCGCCGGGATATTGGTCGGCTCCACGCCCAGCACCTCGGCATAGACGGAAGCCGCGGTCGCGGCGTCGCCCTCGGCCAGCAGCATCTCCGCCTCTTTGAGGACGTCGGCGATGTTGGGCTGGCCGGCGGCCGGCATGCCCGCGGTGAGCTTGTCGATGAAGGCGGTGACCTGGCTTTCCGGCACCGCGCCCATGAAGCCGTCGGCGGGCTGGCCGCCGACGAAGGCGATCACCGCCGGGATCGATTGGATGCCCATCTGTCCGGGGATCGCCGGATGCTCGTCGATGTTCATCTTGACCAGCTTGACCTTTCCCTTGGCGGCGCGGACGGCTTTTTCCAGGATCGGCGTCAGCTGCCGGCAGGGCCCGCACCACGGCGCCCAGAAGTCGATCAGCACCGGCTGGCGCTTGGATTCCTCGATGACGTCCTGCACGAAGGTCTTGGTCGTGGTTTCCTTGATGAGGTCCGCCGGCTGCGGTGCGCTGCCCTGTTCGATGATGCTCACGTGATCCTCGCCCGAACGATCCTTAAAAAAATGCGCCGGTTCCGGCACCGGCCTTAAATGGCCCCGGAACGGCCGTTTTGCAATCGGGCGAAAGGGTGAATGACCCTTCCCCTCCCCCGCGCCGGTATTTGGGGCCTAGGATGGGCGGTTCCGGCCTCATTTGCGCTTGGATCGCGGCGCTTCGGCGCAAACCGCCCGATTTGCCGCGCCTCGCACCTGTTGCATTCCCGCTGCGCATTTGGCATAGCTCTGCCCGTTGCCGGCGCCTCTTGTCGCCGCCAATTCCTAAAAGGATGCGGGTGTAGCTCAGTGGTAGAGCACGACCTTGCCAAGGTCGGGGTCGAGGGTTCGAGCCCCTTCGCCCGCTCCAATCTTCTCAAAGACTTAGAAGCAAAAACATTTCCCGCCCGGGGAAACCGTTGTTGTTTGGGGTAACACCGGAGTAACAAAATCACTTATCGCTGTCGGCGCGTGCTCAACGCGTGCAGACGGGCCACAACCCGACGACAAGCCCAACAAAACCCACGACAGCGGTTGCGGCTGTCCATTTTGCTGCCTTGCGATTTAGTTCGTTGACCTGCGCCGACTGTTCATAGCGCGCAACGTCTGACCAAGCGCGGCGCATGTCGGGGTCTACGGGTTCGAAGCCGGTCGGAAGCCAAGGCACATTCGTCGAGTCCCGCCACAACCACGCGGCCTTAAGCCCGCAAAACAAAGCGGCGACGCCGATTGCTAACGCCATGTACGTATTCATTGCCGGCTTTCGTGTGGAGCCAAAACGATAACCTAACCTCCATTATTGGAATTCATCTCTCGCTGGGAAAGAGCGGCTTGTCATCCCCGACACCAATGCTGAGGCTGACTTGCGAGGGCAACTGCTCAACCGCGATGAGCGTGTATTTGTCAGTGACAAACCGCCCGTCGTGAAGCTCGGCGAAAGAGGGAAACCAAAGATCGTCGTTCGGGTCGAATTCATAGACGATTTGTCTCGCCGCGTAGCCGCTGCGCTTCATATTCTCTACCAAATATTTGGCATGCATCGCGGCATCGGACAGCGCTTCATGGGCCGCGTAATGACGCTTCACATCTTCGCCCCTGAAAATGAAGGATATCTGGCATTCGTGGTGGTGTGCGGCGATTTGCACTATTGGGTCTTTTTGCTCCGAAAGTTTTCCAAGAAACTTTCGAAGCCAACTGCGCATCTCGATGTATGTATCTTTGCCAGCCTCGCTCGCAACGGCCGTCGCGAAGGGCTTAAAAACAAGAAAGACAAAGAGAAGGCCGACGCTGATCAACACATGCGCAACGTCTACCGCATTATTTGATCGCGGTGCTAGCTCGACCCGCAATGGCGCACCTTGCATCGCGTCATCGATCCATTCCGGCTCAACCTCTCTCGCATCGAACCCCACGCTTATCCAACAGTCGTTACCCACCGCAGGCAGAACGCGCGACGATGTCGGCGCGCGCGCAGCGACATCCAGTCCCATCTCGCGAAAGCTGAGGTGTTTGCCGCCAGCGAAATATCCCTGTACGGCAGCAACGAACGTTTCGCCATCGGGGGCAGTGAAGATCGACGCCGCGAGAACCTTGCCGACTGGAGCCCCCGGATCGTGTCCGTTGAGCATCATCATGCCGTTCGTGTTGATGTCAGCGACGATGCTGGAGGGATCGGCGGCGACGAGAAGCTTACCGTCCGGGCCGGTTGCGTTCGACCATATCGCCGACGATACCAGCTTGCCGAACGTGGCGTCACCAGCGTGCGCCTGCTTTACTTGGTTGACCCACGCCCGAGCTTCCGGAGTCCGATTAACAAGGGTCGTCATAGGTGTCCCTTTCCCTAGGCTGTCTTCCAGCTAGGCAGCGTTCGAGACCTCAGCAAGAGCCGTCCCGCGCGGCTCCGGAAATATGCTACGTGGCTGATCACGCCGGTCGAACCGGTTTTCGATCCGACGCGCAAAAAAACCGTCACTGGAGCAAGCGCAAGCTGAGGCGGGATCAATGACGCAAAGACCTTGGGCAGATGAATTGGCTGAGGCGCGGCAACTCGCCACGCAATTGAGCGAGAGTTTTCCTCCTAAAATTGAAGTTGCGGCTCTCGGCGTGCTCTCCAAGGCGCCGTTGCAGCTTATGGTCGTCCGCGAGGCATTGTATTGGCGGACGGAAGAACTGGCGCGCAATGCTTGCGACGCGTTCGATAGAGAAGATTTCACCGTCGCGGCGTTGCTCACGCGCAGCATCGCTGAAAGCGCTGCGATGGTCTCCTACTTGCTCGAAATTCTAGAGCAGCGAGCGAGCTACACGCCGGCGCAACTCAACGACAAGCTGATGCAGATACTGGGCGGCTCCAGAGTTTGGTCGGATGGTCCAGCGGCCGTCAACGTTCTGACATTCGTCAAGCGATTGGATGTCAAAATTCCGGGCTTCCATGCCGCCTATGACACGTTGAGCGAATACGCTCATCCGAACTGGCGCGGCGTTTCCGGCTTGTACTCGAAAATCGACAAGGCAAATTTCGCAGTCAATTTCGGTCGCGGCTTTCGCGCCGATCTGGTCGGGAGGCAACTGGTTCGCGCTTTGGTCGGCGGATTGATCGCGTTCGTGTACGGCTATGATGCGATTGCCGACCTGATGCCGGTATGGCTAGCCGAGCTTGAAAAGATTTGGCCGGACCAAGGTCAATGAAGCGGCGCGCCGTGCGACGGCGGCGCGCTCGCGAAGAGCGCTTTCCGGCCTTGGCCGCCTCACCCCGCCAAGAGGGCTGTCCATTGGGTTTGCTGCGCAAACCCACCCCTTTGGTGTTTTTCGATCAATTTCGGGTTCGCAGCGCCAACTCGGGCGGTCAGGCGCCAGCGGCAGGTACCGGAATGGTGCCGGATAGCACTAAGTCCTCGTATGCTGGATTGACCAGCTGGAGGTCGAGGTCACCCTTCTGAATCGTACCGTCCGCCAGGCGCTTCCGTGGATAGTCGCCGTAATATTGCCAGACAAGAATTGGGATATTTGCGCCCGGTTGACCGTTCGGGAGGGGTGTAGGCTGCGGAGTCACCGTGGCTGTATTCCACCTCATCTCGCCAAGAGACGGGGGCGGAGCAGCCGGGTCTTTGGAACCGTCCTTGTGCACATAGAGCGCCACTGACACGCCCATACACACTGCGCCGGCCGTGCAGGCGGCATTCAGGTTCGCCCACGAGTGAGGATCGTCGTCGTGGTTCAGATAGACCGCTGGCCTAAACGGGATCGTGACGTCACCAACCGTATAGCCGGCACAGATGGCTGCGGACCAGCGCTTATAATATTCCTGCGGTAACAACGGGTGATCACTTTCGCCCTCAACGTCGAGATAAAGGATAGGGGAAAGACCCCGACTTTTCAGGTACGAAGCGCCGAACGCATTGATCACCCCCTTCATATTGTTCTGCGCGTGCGTTTCGGCGTGATCTAATTCGGTGATGTGTCTCATTTGGCGCGCGAAGCACATCACCGGAATGCCCCACTGGGCCAAAAGAGTGCTCTCTGACTTGTCGTATTGATAGCTTCGGTCCGCGTCAGTTCCGTTGAAATACCGTCCCCAGAATTTTGGCTGTCCGCCGATGAAGTCCTTGGATTGGTCTCGCACTGCCTTCGAAACATCTTGTGAGGTATCGATCCCATATAACGGCATGTTGTGTGTCCTTTTATATAAGTTCGGGGAAATGACTGGCGGCGGAGAAATTCTGGAGGCTGGTTTTAAGTCGGTGCAAAAAATCGTCTCCATTTTTTGGAGGAAATATTGAGCGCGTTTGAACCGGCACGTACGGTGTGTGCCTAAGCTCCCAGCAGAAGGAGACTGAGCAATGATCTACATGATCATCGCCGTACTTCACGTGGAACTGGCCGTTGCCTACCTAGCTCTGGCCCTGTCTTCACATTGAAGCGACTACTGGAGCCTCCCTACGGGAGGTTCCTTTTTTCTCTATGGTCACAATAGCTATCAGAACTTGAGATTTTCGGATATGTTTGTTTCAAATAGGAGCCCGAGGTGGCACCTCGCAGCGAATTGACATCTAAGGAATTGGCCGTTTTGCTGGCAGCCCTTAGACTCATGCCAAAAGCATACGGCGCTGCAATTCTCAACGAGATTCAAGAGGCATCTGGCCGGACATTGGCGACGGCGACCCTATATTCCACGGTTGAACGGCTCGCCGACAAAGGCTTCATATCAACCCGCCGAGGCGAGCCAACGCCGGAACGCGGAGGCCGCGCGAAACTTTATGTCTCGCTGACAGCTACAGGGCACACTGCGTTGCAAAATGAACTCAAGGTAATCGATGGTCTGCGTGGCGGCAGGCTTGCTGGAGGCACAGCATGATCCGACCTCACCTGACAAGGCCGCATGTGAATGCTCAATCCGATTTCTCTGCTACAGCCGGTGATGCGGGAGGCGATCACTATGCGCCGCCAATCTTGGCTTGTTTCCTTGTAAACTTGTGCGCTCCAGCTGATGTGGCTGACGCGTTGCTTGGCGACTTGTGTGAAGCCCATACTCGGAACGTTCTGAAGTACGGTCCCAACGAAGCTGATCTACGCTTCTATGTCGAGGCGGTAGCCGCATGCTTTATTTTCTTGGCGGCTCGGATTCGGCGTGCGTTGGGACGGACTGGAAAGCATCGCGAAGGGCATTAACCGACTCCCCCTATCTGGGTGCTTTTGACACAGGGGCCTGCAGCTCATCCGTCAAGGCCTAGACGAGCGCCTTCGGCGGCCTTGATGCGACATCCCGCAAGAGGCTCTCCATCGGTTTGCTGAGGAAACCCGCGTTCTAAGAAGGCAGTTACCCGCCGTTACGCTTAACCTAGTGCCCAAACGCAGACCCCCGCGCTAAGGCGGGGGACCACTCATCTAAGAGTGCCGACTCTTTAGAAAGTGACGGAGATAAACTGAAGCGGGACGATCCAAAATCGGCACCGAGAACGTCCAACATCGCGTGCAACAATTGTGTTTTCGACCAAGTGTCGATTGAAATAAGTGTTTGATTTCAAAGCAGAAAAGCGCTAGCCTGTTCCCATCAGTGAGCGCTTCGCCCGCTCCAGGGAATCTTATGAAATGGCAAAGCTGGAAAGAAGCTCGCGACGTCGCGGGCTCAGGAAGCGTGCCGCTGCTCGGTCGGGGTAGACGACCTTCATGCAGGCCGATGTTTTTCGAACGGCGCTTCGATCTGCTCTTCCGTCGCGAACCGTCCGGCGCGAGCGTCCTCGAGCCCGCGCTTGATGCCGGCAAGCTCTTCCGGCGTTGCATGATATTTTCCGATGCCGAGTTCGCCATCGATCCCAAGCGCAACATCGCGAGCTCAACTTGCGCCGCTTCGGACCAGGCTTCGACTCGCGCTAAAACGTCTCTGAGTTTTTCTGCCGTCATTCCCAACCATTAGCACAAAAGCGCCCGCAACGTTCGGCGGGCTTTGTCGTAAGTCGTCGAGCTGTGCTAACTTCGCCGGCCACGGCGGGGGCAACGTGTTCGAACGCGGATATCGACGGCATCTTGAGGCGGACCTTGTCAGATGGGTGGGGGACGGCGTGATTTCGCTCGACGCCGCGCAGTCCATCCGCAAGGCACGATTTGGCGAGGAGGCGGTGTCGCGCCTGCCCGGCATATTCGCCATGCTCGGTGCGCTGATGCTGGCGGCCAGCGTCAGCGCCTTCGTTGCAGCGAACTGGCAGGAGATTCCCCGCGTTGTGAGGCTTGTCGGCATCCTCGCGATCATTGCAGGCTGCTTTTTCCCCGCGCTGCTACTCGATCGGCGCGGCATGTCGAACGGCGCCGATGCGGCGATCACGTTCGCAACGCTCTGCTTTGGCGCGGGCATCGCCCTTGTCGGCCAGATGTATCACCTGCCGGCCGACTGGCCGGCGGGCGCGATGCTGATCGCGATCGGTGGATTGGTGGCCGCGGCATTGACGGGCAAGAACGGTCCCCTTGTCATTGCGCTCGTGGCGATGACGTCATGGTCGTGCGGAAGGTTCGACGCCTTCCAATGGCGCGAAGTCCACTGGTCTTTTCTGCTGCTGTTCGTGCCCGGTCTCCTGCTGGCGCTCGGCCGTGAAAGCCGTCTGGTCGCGCACACCGCAATTGTGGCGCTGAGCGCCTGGCTCGCGACAGTGTTGGTGCAGCCAAGTCACGTCCGGCCTCTGATAGGGGCGGACTACGCCGCCAATCTGGTTGATGGCGGTCTCGCTTTTTCGGCGGCTTACGTCGCGCTCGGATTGCTGGCTTTGCACCGGGACTGGCCCGCCGTCACTCAGGTGCTCCTGCCATGGGGGGCCTGGGTTTTTGGACTACTGCTCTGCCTTGAAATGTTTTTCGTTCTGGAAAAGGGACACTCCATCGCGCATGCCATTGATGCTTACATCTATCCAGCCTACGGCGCGGCGATGGTTTCTCTGGCGGCGCTCGCGTTGTGGGGGCCGGAAAGAGACAAAGGAAAACTGGTCATCGTCGCGGCGTGTGTCGCCGGTCTGACCATCCCGTTGATGCTTTCCGGCTTTGCCGCAACCAACGCTCCCATTCGCGTGCTGGTCTCGATCGCCGTGCTCGTCAGCACGTTGGCATTGATCGCGGGCGGGCTTCTCACAGGGCTCGGAACATTGATCGTGGTGGGCTACGCGGTGTTCGGTGCGTCAATACTGATCCTGCTTTGGCAAACCATCGGCACATTGCTGAACCAGTCCTTGTTCTTCCTCATTGCCGGCGCCGCGCTGGTCGGCCTCGCAGCCGGCGCGCGTAAACTGGCAAGCCGGTCGCGGCGTGACATTGCACACTCGTCAGGGAGTTCAGCCTGATGAACACGATGGACAATCTCATCAGCCGCGTGCCGCCGCTGCTGCGCTATGTCCTCGCCGCGCTGCTGCTGTGCGGACTGATTCTCGCCACCGTCGTGCAGCGAGCTGCGATACTCCGAACCGGCAAGGAGGCGCGGCTCGAACTCACACCGGTCGATCCGCGCGACCTGTTTCGCGGCGATTACGTCGTTCTTGGCTATGGGATCGGGACGGTAAACGTACCGGGCGAAGTTACGCCCGCCTTCACCCGGAGCCAGCCGGTATTCGTGACGCTCCGGCCCGACGCGAACCACATGTCGAGGGCCGTGGCCATTTCGGCGGAGCAGCCGACTGTTTCCGGGGACGATGTCGTTATCGCGGGATTTGTGGTCTCCCCGTCGACCTGCATGCTGAACGATGCCGGTGCGAGGGACTGCAAGCTCGGAAGGCGCGCGGTCAGCGTGCGCTACGGCCTTGAAAGTTATTTCGTGCCGCAGGGTGAAGGAAAAAGAATCGAGCAAACCGCGGCGGGGCGGCTGGAGGTCGTCGCCGCCATCGCGCCCTCCGGGCAAGCCGCGATCAAGCGGCTGCTGATCGACGGCAAGCCGGTTTATGATGAGCCGCCTTATTGACGAACGATCGGTTGCGTGACCGAGACGCCAAGATACCGCACTGCAGCGCCAAGCTTAAAATTGTCTGCAATGGCCGGCACAAGGAAATTTCTTCTGAAATCCTCTTCCGCCTGCCCGCGCCGCGCGCACTGCACTTCTCTCTCTCGGCAAATGTGCTAGCCTCCCCGCGCCTGCCCCACGCAGGCCAAAAGCTCATCTTCGGTACGATGACAACAAACAGGCGCGGCTCGTTCTAGCCGCATAGGGAGTGACGCGAATGACATCGGCTTTCCATCGATCCGTCCTGGCGTGCGCCGCGATCCTTGCGATTGCGGGGATCACGCAGGCCGGCGCGCAGCAACAGCAGCAGCAGCAGCAGAAAGCGCTGAAGAAATATGAATCTGGCACCAAGGAATTCTGGACCCATCCGCCGGAGGACTGGTTTTTGGGCGACGAGACCGAGGCGCAGAAGGGTCTTGCGCCGCCGTCGGGTCCGCCGACCGGGGCGTCGGAGGCCGAGCTCGCCAATATCGTGAAGAAGATAAAGCTGCCGCCGGGCTTCAAGATCGAGGTCTATGCGCCCGGCGTGCTGGCGGCGCGGCAGATGGCGTGGGGCGACAACGGCACGCTGTTCGTCGGCTCCTTCGGGCTCGGCAACGTCTACGCGATCACCGACAAGGGCGGCAAGAAAGAGGTCAAGACCATTCTGAAGGGCCTCAACATGCCCACCGGCCTCGCCTTCAGGGACGGCGCGCTCTACGTCATCGCCGTCGACAAGCTGATCAAGTACGAGAACGCAGAAGCCAATCTCGACAAGCTCGGCGACGGCAAAGTGGTCTATGACGACATGCCCTCCTATGCCGCGCATGGCTGGAAATACATCGCGGTCGACAAGGACGGCTGGTTCTATCTGCCGTTCGGCCCTCCCTTCAATGTCGGCATACCCCCGACCTCGGTGTCGCAGATCCGCCGCGTCGATCCGAAGACCGGCAACGCGGAAATCTGGGCGCTGGGCGTGCGCAATAGCGTCGGCGGCGATGTCGATCCGCGCTCGGGCCGCTACTGGTTCACCGAAAACGCCCGCGATTGGATGAGCGACGACATCCCGAGCGACAAGCTCAACATGATCACCAAGATCGGCGAGCATTTCGGCTATCCGTACTGCCACCAGGGCGACCTGCCGGATCCGAAATTCGCGATGGGGCACAAGTGCTCGGAGTTCACGCCTCCGGTCTTGAACCTCGGCGCCCATGTCGCGCCGCTCGGCATGAAGTTCTATACCGGCAATCAATTCCCGGCCGAGTACAAGAACAACATCTTCATCGCCGAGCACGGCTCCTGGAACCGGCACAAATACCAGGGCGCGCGGATCAAGCGCGTCATCGTCGGCCCCGACGGCAAGAACGCCAAGCAGGAGATCTTTGCCTCCGGCTGGATCGAGGGCGACCAGGGCTACCTCGGCCGTCCCGCCGACATCGTGCTCGCCAAGGACGGCTCGATGCTGGTGGCGGACGACTGGGCCGGCGCGATCTATCGCATCAGCTACAGCAAGTAGGTTTGACATGACGGGGCTGCGGCAACTCGAAAGGGTTGCCGCAGCTTCTATGTCAGAGAACCGTCATTCCGGGGCGCGAGTGAAACGAGCGAACCCGGAATCCAGAAGCACGGTACTGCGTTTCTGGATTCCGGGTTCGCACCCGCGGGCCGCGCTTCGCGCCGACCATTGGCGCGCCCCGGAATGACGATGGAGAGAACGTCGATGCGAACTACCTCGATCGCAATCCTGTGTGCCGCAATGATTTGCGCCACCTCCGCCGGTGCCGCCGACGTCGCGGCCGGCAAGGAGAAGGCCGAGCTGTGCGTCGGCTGTCATGGCGAGGGCGGCATTTCGCAGATGGAAAACATCCCTTCGCTGGCGGCGCAGCCGGATCAGTTCATCCAGTGGCAATTGGTATTCTTCCGCGCCGGCACCCGGAAGAACGAGCAGATGCAGCCGATCGTCGAGCAGCTCAACAACGACGACATCCGCAACCTCGGCGCCTATTTCGCCTCGCTTGCCCCGCCGAAGAATCCGAAGGCTGACGATAATCCGAACCTGTCGCAGAAAGGCGCGCAGGCAGCCGGCGGCCGCCGCTGCGCGTCATGCCACACCGACAGCTACGCCGGCACCAAGGCGGTGGCGCGCATCGCCGGCCAGCGCGAGGAATACCTGGTCAAGGCGCTGCACGACTACAAATCCGGCGTGCGCGCCGGCGGCGGCATGGCCGCGATGGCCGACGTCGCCTATCCCCTTAGCGAGGAAGAGATCGAAGCGCTCGCGCATTACCTGGCGCATCTCTAGGCCGTCATTCCGGGCTCGCGCGTGAAGAACGCGCGCCCCGGAATGACGGGGTCAGGTTTGACGCGTGTTCTCGTAAGCCTTGAGATGCGTGTAGGCGGTGCGGAGCTTCGGCACCGGCACCTTGGCGGCGTCGGCGCGGCCGACCAGGTCGCCGATCACGTGATCGGCTTCGACCGCGGCACCGGCCTTGACGTCGCGAAACATCGACGCGGTCATCGGCGAGCCTTCGGTCGTGAGCATGCCGCGGATGCGCTCAAGGTAAGCGCCGCGCGGCGCGTGGCCTTCGGCGGAAGCGACCGCGCTGCATTCGTCGAGCATGCCCAGCACGAAATCCTTGCCGCCTGGCGCGGCCAGGATGGTGCCGACGGAAGCGCGCATCAGGGAGGTCGAGGCGGCAAGCGCGGCGAGGAACACCCACTTTTCCCACATGTCGAGAATGATGCTGTCGCTGGTCTTGGCGCCGAAATTCGCCTTGTCCATCACCTCCGCGATCGCCCGCACGCGGCTCGACATCGTGCCGTCGCGCTCGCCGAAGGTCAGCGACTGCATGGGCTGCAGATGCACCACCTCGCGCCGCTCGTTCAGCGTCACCGCGATCGCGCACAGCCCGCCGAGCACGCGCTCGCGGCCGAACTTCGCGTCCAGCAGATCCAGATGGCGCATGCCGTTGAGCAGCGGGATCATCGCCGTGTTCGGCCCGACCGCTGGCGCAAAGGAGGCGATCGCATCGTCGAGATCGAACGCCTTGCAGCTCAGCAGCACCATGTCGAAGGGCTCGCGCAAATTCTCCGCCTGCACCGCCGGCGGATCTTTCAGCGTCGCGTCGCCGAGCGGGCTCTTGATGACGAGGCCGGCCGCGGCCAGCTCAGTGGCACGGCGCGGCCGCACCAGAAACGTCACGTCGGCCCCTGACTGCAGCATCCTGCCGCCGAAATATCCGCCGATCGCGCCGGCGCCCACCACCAGGATGCGCATTGAGAGACTCCTTTTTGTTCGTCATACGCGGGCTTGACCCGCGTATCCATCGATCTTCAGAAGAGTCTTTGGAAGAGGATGGATGGCCGGGTCAAGCCCGGCCATGACGAGGTAG
>C688J35102_120989719_pt1 | contig 12966 bp, 15 predicted proteins | sample HopSoiMetagenom2_FD_35102 | JGI IMG/M metagenome (IMG submission 35102)
AGGGCATGCTCAAGCCCGAGTTCGAGGAGGCCCAGCTCGGCACCGCCGAGATCCGGGAGATCTTCCGCTCGAGCCGGATCGGCAACATCGCCGGCTGCATGGTGACCAGCGGTGTGATCCGCCGCAACGCGAAGGTCCGGCTGCTCCGCGACAGTGCCGTCGTGGCCGACAACCTCGACCTGGCGTCGCTGCGTCGGGAGAAGGACGATGTCACCGAGGTGCGTGAGGGCTTCGAGTGCGGCCTGGTGCTGAGGAACTACCAGGACATCAAGCAGGGCGACGTCGTCGAGGCGTTCGAGCTCCGCGAGATTCCTCGCTCATGAATCCTCGGGTCCGGAGGATCGCTGACCGGATCCAGGTGACGGTGGCGGAGATGCTCGAGCGGCGGATCAAGGATCCACGGCTCGGCTTCGTCACTGTCACCGACGTCCGGGTCAGCGGCGACACGCAGCACGCGAGCGTCTTCTACACGGTGCTCGGTGAAGAGCAGCAGGCTGTCGAGTCGGCCATCGCGCTGGAGTCCGCGAAGGGACTCATCCGCTCCGAGGTCGGCAAGCAGCTCGGGATGCGGCACGTGCCCACGCTGGAGTTCATCCGCGACGCCTTGCCCAGCGATGCCCGGCACATCGAGGACCTGTTGGAGCAGGCGCGCGAGTCCGATGCCGCGGTCGCGGCGTCGGCTGCCGGTGCGCTGTACGCCGGGGAGGCGGACCCCTACCGGAAGCCCACCGAGGACGACGACTCCGAGTGAGCCGCTGGTCCGGCCGCACGGTCGACGGTCTCCTGGTCGTCGACAAGCCGGCAGGTCCCACCTCGCACGACGTCGTCGCGAAGGTGCGCCGCCTGGCTGGGACGCGTCGCGTCGGTCACGCGGGGACGCTCGACCCCATGGCGACCGGTGTGCTGCTGGTCGGGGTCGGCCGCGCGACGCGACTGCTCGGTCATCTCGCCCTGGCTGACAAGTCCTACGCCGCCACGATCCGGCTCGGCGCCGCCACGACCACCGAGGACGCCGAGGGCAAGGTCGTGTCGCGGGCATCCGTCATGGGCCTGTCGGAGGAGCGGGTGCGTGAGGCGTTGGCGGGTTTCGTCGGCGCCCTGTCCCAGGTCCCGTCGTCGGTGTCCGCGGTGAAGGTCGACGGACAGCGGGCGCACGCCCGCGTGCGCTCGGGCGAGGACGTGCGGCTGGCACCACGCGACGTCGTCGTCCACGAGCTGCGTGTCGACGCAGTGCGACGCGCCGACGACCTCGTCGAGGCCGACGTCTGGCTGCGTTGCTCGACGGGCACCTACGTCCGGGCGATCGCGCGCGACGTGGGTCAGGCGCTGGGTGTCGGCGGACATCTCGGAGCGCTACGGCGTACGTCCGTCGGGCCGGTGGGTGTGGACGAGGCGGTTCCGCTCGCCGAGCTCGAGACGGCCGACACGTTGCCGGTCGTGCCGATGGCGTCGGCGGCACCCCGCTTCTTCCCGACGGTGACCGTCGACCGTGAGGGTGCGCGCGAAGTCGGGTTCGGCCGTGCGCTCCCACTCGACCTCGCGGACGAGGAGCCGACGGCAGTGCTCGGACCGGACGGCTCCCTCCTGGCTCTCTACGCTCGCGGACCCGTGCCGGGGGAGGCACGCGCGGTGGCCGTCTTTGCGTCTGCATAGGGTTGGCGGCATGCGGGTGTGGCGGTCGCTCGACGAGGTGCCGTCGGACCTGCCGCAGACAGTCGTCACCGTCGGCAACTTCGACGGGGTGCACCGGGGCCACCAGCACGTCGTGTCACGGGCCCACGAGCTCGCCGAGCAGCTGCACCTGAGGGACGTGGTCGCGGTCACCTTCGACCCGCACCCGATCGCAGTGCTGCGTCCCGAGCACGCGCCTCCGACTCTGACCACCATCGACCAGCGTGTCGAGCTGCTGGCCCGGCACGGGGTCGACGACGTCCTGGTCGTCCCGTTCACGCGCGAGATCGCGGAGTGGTCTCCCGAGACGTTCGTGGAGGAGGTGCTCGTCGAGACCCTGCACGCAGCCGGAGTGGTGGTGGGTGCGAACTTCCGCTTCGGCAAGCGGGCCGCCGGCGACGTGGCGCTGCTGCGTCAGCTGGGTGCGGTCAACGAGTTCGTCACCGAGGGCATCGCGCTCGACGGCGGACCGCAGGTGTGGTCCTCGACGTACATCCGCACGTGTCTCTCCTCCGGCGACGTCGAGGGCGCCGCGGAGGCGCTGGGCCGACCGGTCGTCGTGCGCGGCGTGGTCCAGGAGGGCGACCGGCGCGGGCGTGACCTCGGATTCCCGACGGCCAACGTCGAGGCCAGCGGCACGGCAGTGCCCGCCGACGGTGTCTACGCCGGCTGGCTGCGGGTGCTGGACCCGCCACCGGAGACGGACCGCGGCGAGATGGCGGCGGCGATCAGCGTGGGCACCAACCCGACCTTCGAGGGGGAGCGAGGGCGCCGCGTGGAGGCGTACGTCCTCGACCACGACGACCTCGACCTCTACGGACGCGAGGTGGATGTGACGTTCGTCCACCGGATCCGCGGGATGCGGCGCTTCGACTCCGTGGACGAGCTCGTCGCGGCGATGACCGAGGACGTCCAGGTCACCAGGAGCACGCTCAAGTCCCGTCACTGAGGTGAATTCGGTGAACTCGTGAGCCGTTGGTAGGCTTTGCCGGTTGCCGTGTGACGGCCGCGGATCCAGAGTGCCCGGGTGAACAGGCCCCGGTGCGCCGCGCAATGAGACCCTGTGAGAGGACGCCTGTGTCGACTGGTACCGACGCTGACACCAAGAAGAAGATCATCGCCGAGTACGGCCTTTCTGACGCCGACACCGGCTCCCCCGAGGTCCAGGTGGCGCTTCTGAGCCACCGCATCGCCCACCTCACCGAGCACCTCAAGGAGCACAAGCACGACCACCACACGCGTCGTGGTCTGCTCCTCCTCGTCGGCCGTCGCCGCCGACTGCTGAACTACATGCAGAAGCAGGACATCAACCGCTACCGCTCGATCGTGGAGCGGCTAGGCCTGCGGCGGTAGTCGACGGCCTCCGGCCATCGGCAACAGCACGAACTCACAACAGAACAACAGCCATATCAGGAGCGACCACGGACGCCCGGCCCGGTCCTCGGTAGTGGCCCTCGGGTCTCACAGCCCTCGACCTGCTGCCTTCGGCGGCGGCTCGACCAGCGAGATGCCCCCGCAGGCCTCGATCGAAGACCGGCCCTGAAGGCTCCGGATCCCGGACCTTCGGCGCCCTCGCGGACCCGCTCCGCGAACCGTTCGCATGCGCGAACAGGAAGGGACACCCCATGGAGGGACCCGTCATCTCCGCCGTCGAGACCGTGATCGACAACGGCAAGTTCGGCACCCGCACCGTCAAGTTCGAGACCGGTCTGCTGGCGCGTCAGGCAGCCGGCTCCGTCACGGCGTACCTCGACGACGAGACGATGCTGCTCTCGGCCACCACCGCGAGCAAGCACCCGAAGGAGCAGTTCGACTTCTTCCCGCTCACCGTGGACGTCGAGGAGCGGATGTACGCCGTCGGCCAGATCCCCGGCTCGTTCTTCCGCAGTGAGGGACGTCCCGGCGAGGACGCGATCCTCACGTGCCGGCTGATCGACCGGCCGCTGCGCCCGACCTTCAAGAAGGGCCTGCGCAACGAGGTCCAGGTCGTCATCACCGTGCTGGCGCTCGATCCGGACCAGCCCTACGACGTGCTGGCCATCAACGCCGCGTCCATGTCGACCCAGCTCTCCGGCCTTCCGTTCACCGGTCCGGTCGGCGGCGTGCGCGTCGCTCTCATCGAGGGTCAGTGGGTGGCCTTCCCCAGCCACAGCCAGCTCGAGAACGCCGTGTTCGACATGGTTGTCGCAGGCCGCGTGACCGAGAGCGACGACGTCGCGATCATGATGGTCGAGGCAGAGGCCACCGAGGAGACCTGGGAGCTCGTGCGCGGCGGGTCGCAGGCGCCGACCGAGGAAGTGGTCGCGGGCGGGCTCGACGCGGCAAAGCCGTTCATCAAGCAGCTCGTCGAGGCCCAGCAGGAGCTCGCCAAGCAGGCCGCGAAGCCGGTCCAGGAGTTCCCGGTCTACCTCGAATTCGAGGACGACGTCTACGACGCGGTCGAGAAGGCCGCCGGCGACCTGGCCGAGGCACTGACCATCGCCGGGAAGCAGGAGCGCCAGGAGCGGATGGACCAGGTCCAGGACGCGGTGCTGGCGCAGGTCGGCCCGCAGTTCGAGGGTCGGGAGAAGGAGGTCGGCGCGGCCTTCCGCGCCGTGACCAAGAAGCTGGTGCGCGAGCGCGTGCTGCGTGACCAGGTGCGCATCGACGGCCGCGGGCTGTCCGACATCCGCAGCCTGACTGCCGAGGTGGCCGTGATCCCGCGGGTGCACGGCTCGGCGCTCTTCGAGCGCGGCGAGACCCAGATCCTCGGCGTCACCACGCTGAACATGCTGACTGCCGAGCAGAAGCTGGACACTCTCTCCCCCGAGAAGAGCCGGCGCTACATGCACAAGTACGTGTTCCCACCGTTCTCGACCGGCGAGACCGGCCGGGTCGGGTCCCCGAAGCGGCGCGAGGTCGGCCACGGCGCCCTCGCCCGGCGGGCTCTGCTCCCGGTGCTCCCGACGCGCGAGGAGTTCCCCTACGCGATCCGGCAGCTGTCGGAGGCGATGGGATCCAACGGCTCGACCTCGATGGGGTCGGTGTGCGCCTCGACGATGTCGCTGCTGCAAGCCGGTGTCCCGCTGCGGGCCCCGGTGGCCGGCATCGCGATGGGCCTGATCTCGGGCGAGGTGGACGGCGAGACCAAGTACGTCGCGCTCACCGACATCCTCGGCGCCGAGGACGCCTTCGGTGACATGGACTTCAAGGTCGCGGGCACGCGTGACTTCGTCACCGCACTGCAGCTCGACACGAAGCTCGACGGCATCCCCGCCGATGTCCTGGCCGGGGCACTGACCCAGGCCAAGGAGGCCCGGCTGACGATCCTCGACGTCATGGGCGAGGCGATCGACGCTCCGGGCGAGATGAGCCTCAACGCGCCGCGGATCATCACCGTGAAGATCCCGGTCGACAAGATCGGCGAGGTGATCGGACCCAAGGGCAAGGTCATCAACCAGATCCAGGACGACACCGGTGCCCAGCTGAGCATCGAGGACGACGGCACGATCTACATCGGTGCCACGAACGGCGAGTCGGCCGAGGCCGCGCGCCAGGCGGTCAACGCGATCGCGAACCCGACCATGCCGGAGGTCGGCGAGCGCTACCTCGGCACGGTCGTGAAGACCACCAACTTCGGTGCCTTCGTATCGCTGCTGCCGGGCAAGGACGGCCTGCTGCACATCAGCAAGCTGCGTGCGTTGGCCGGTGGCAAGCGGGTCGAGGCCGTCGAGGACGTGCTCAGCGTGGGCCAGAAAGTCCAGGTGCAGATCGCCGAGATCGACGACCGCGGCAAGCTGTCCCTCGTCCCGGTGATCGAGGAGGAGTCCAGCTCCTCGGAGCCGGCCCCCGCTTGATAGGACCGCGCTGACAGTGGTGACGGCCGCTCAGCAGCAACCGGGTACGACGCGCGGCCTGCTCGTCGAGAGAGACGCCGGAGGGTCCGTCGTGTCGACGGTGCGCCGGACCGTCCTCCGGGGCGGTCTGCGCGTCGTCACCGAGCAGATGACCGGCGTCCGTTCGGCCAGCATCGGTGTCTGGGTGGGCGTCGGGTCCCGCGACGAGTCCGCGCGCCGGGCCGGCGCGTGCCACTTCCTCGAGCACCTGCTCTTCAAGGGCACCGCCAAGCGGTCCGCGATGGACATCTCGGCGTCGCTCGACGCGGTCGGCGGCGAGTTCAACGCCTTCACCGCGAAGGAGTACACCTGCTTCCACGCGCGGGTGCTCGACACCGACCTGCCGCTGGCGATCGACGTGCTCGGAGACATGGTCACCTCGTCGCTGCTCGCGCCGGAGGACGTCGAGGCGGAGCGCGAGGTGATCCTCGACGAGATCGCCATGCACGACGACGACCCCGAGGACGTGGTCAACAACGTCTTCTCGGCCGCGTGCTGGGGATCGACGCCTCTGGGACGGTCGGTGGCCGGGACCGCCGACTCCATCAAGGCGCTGAGCCGGTCGTCGATCGAGAGGTTCTACCGGGCCGCCTACTGCCCCGAGAACATCGTGGTGGCGGTCGCGGGCAACCTCGACCACGCAACCGTCGTACGACAGGTGCGGCGGGCGTTTGGCGGGTCCGGCTTCCTGTCGGACTCGGCCGCGCGGCCGGCGCCGCCACGGAAGTCGGCGCGGGTGCGCAAGGCCGCGTCCGGGTCGGTGGCGGTGACGCGACCCTTCGAGCAGGTGAACCTGATGCTCGGGTTCAACGGGCTGCCGCGCACGGACGAGCGCCGATACTGCCTCGGCGTGCTCAACGTCGTGCTCGGCTCCGGCCCGTCCTCGCGGCTCTTCCAGGAGGTGCGCGAGCACCGAGGGCTGGCGTACTCGGTCTACTCGTTCGTCACGCACTTCGCCGACACCGGCGCCTTCTGCGTCGCGGCCGGCTGCCTCCCCGAGAAGCTCGACGGCGTCCTCGACGTCGTGCGTGCCGAGCTGGCCGACATCGCCGACCGCGGCATCACGCAGGAGGAGCTCGACCGCAGCAAGGGACAGCTGCGCGGTGGACTCGTGCTGGGGCTCGAGGACTCCGGCTCCCGCATGTCACGCATCGCCAAGGCGGAGCTGCTGTACGACGAGCTGCCCAGCATCGACGAGGTACTCCGCCGCATCGACGCCGTCACGCTCGAGGACGTCCACGACCTGGCGCGCACTCTCTTCCGGCAACCCGAGACCCTCGCCATCGTGGGCCCGGCGGTCGCGACCTGATGGCGCACCAGGGACATGCGGACGCGCTCGTCATCGGTGGCGGGCCGGCGGGGCTGTCCGCTGCGATCTACCTCGCCCGCTACAACCGCTCGGTGATCGTGTTCGACCGGGACCACGGCCGCTCGACCCACCACCAGGTCAACCACAACTACCTGGGCTTCGTAGACGGCATCAGCTCGGTGCAGCTGCGGGAGACCGGCAAGAGACAGCTGAGCCGCTATGCGCACGCCAGCGTCGCCCATCACCTCGTCGACAAGATGTGGCACGAGGACGGGACCTTCACCGCCCACTCGCAAGGGCACACCTGGACGGGCAGGGTCGTGCTGCTCGCGACCGGCGTACTGGACCACTACCCGCACTTCCGCGACTGGGAGACCTACGTCGGCACCTCGATGTTCTGGTGCATCACCTGCGACGGCTACGAGAACCGGGGCAGGGACATCGTGGTGGTCGGGCACACGAGTCTTGCGGCCGCGGAGGCGATGCAGCTGCACAGCCTCACCGACCGGATCCGGCTGCTGACCAACAGCCACGCGTTCGAGATCAGCGACAAGTACCTGCAGCGGCTCGAAGCGGCCGGGATCCCCGTGATCCACGACCGGATCGCCGAGGCGTTCGGCGCCGACGGTCAGCTCAACCACCTGGTGACGGAGGGCGGCGAGCGGATCGAGCTCGAGGCACTCTTCTCGATCCAGGGGGCCACGCCGGAGACGCGACTGGCGAACGACCTGGGTGCCGAGACGACTCGCGCCGGCTACATCAAGGTCGACACCGAGCAGAAGACCAACGTGTCCGGGGTGTACGCCGCCGGCGACATCACCGCCCTGCACTCTCACCAGGTGAGTGCCGCGGTGCACGAGGGCGCACAGGCTGCGTCGGCCGCGAACTACTACCTCCACCCGCCTGAGCTCAAGGTCTGACCCCGGCACACTGCTTGACCGCAGGCGAGACCGAGCAGTTCTACGCGAGCTTCGCCGAGCATCCTGTCGTCGACTCCACCGGTTGGCCCGTCTCGACTGCTCCCGGAGTCGGCTACGGCACGTACACGATCGACCGTGGGACTGGACAACCTCGCTTCGTCTACGACCCCATTGTGCGTCGCACCATGCCGGCGCATCTGCTCTCGCTGTCGCCGGATCTCGGCGCGGACTTCCTCAAGTACGAGGCCAAGGGCGGCTCCTCGGGCATGTGCTTCGGTGACTCGGGTGGCCCGGTTCTCATGGGAGACACCGTCGTCGCGGTGAACTCGTTCATCAACGGCATGTGCTCCTCGTACGCCTACGGCACCCGGACAGACACTCCTTCGTCGCTCGCGGAGATCGGCGCGTTCCTTTAGCGCGTTCCTGTAGGCCGCGACCTCGGCGATAGGTTGAGCCGATGAGTAGCGTGCTGAAGGTCGGCGTCCTCGGTGCCCGCGGTCGGGTCGGCCAGGAGGTCTGCAAGGCAGTCGAGGCCGCCGACGACATGGACCTCGTCGCAGCAGTCGACGTCGACGACGAGATCGACGACGTGGTGACCCGCGGGGCGGATGCGGTCGTCGACTTCACGCACCCGGACGCGGTCATGGACAACCTCGAGTTCTGCATCGACCACGGCATCCACGCGGTGGTGGGCACGACCGGGTTCGACGAGGCGAAGCTCGACCAGCTCCGTGAGTGGCTCGACAAGGCGCCCAAGACCGGTGTGCTCGTCGCGCCGAACTTCTCGATAGGCGCCGTGCTCATGATGCGGTTCGCCTCCGAGGCCGCCGGCTTCTTCGAGTCGGTCGAGATCGTCGAGCTGCATCATCCGGAGAAGGCAGACGCCCCCAGTGGCACGGCACGGCGAACGGCGGAGCTGGTGGCCAAGGCCCGTCGCGAAGCGGGACGCGGACCTGTGCCGGACGCGACCTCGACCGGCCTCGAGGGTGCCCGCGGTGCGGACGTCGACGGCATCCACGTGCACGGCCTCCGGCTACGTGGGCTGGTCGCCCACCAGGAGGTCGTCTTCGGCGGTCTGGGGGAGACACTGACGATCAGGCACGACTCGCTGGACCGGGCGAGCTTCACGCCGGGCGTGCTGACAGCCCTTCGAGGGATCAAGGACCATCCCGGCCTCACCGTGGGCCTCGAGCACTTCCTTCCCCTCGACTGATGTCCGTCGACGCCAACTTCGCCATCGTCACCCTCGGGGTGCGGGACCTTGCGAGGTCCATCGACTTCTACACCGCGCTGGGCTGGGAGCGCCGCGGCAACCCTCACGACGGGATCGTGTGGTTCCGGACGAGCGGCTGCTGGGTCGGTCTCTTCGGATTCGACGCACTCGCGGAGGACGCCGCGCTCGAGGCGCCCGGCGGCCTCCCGGCGTACCGCGGGATCACGCTGGCGCTCAACCTCCGCTCGGAGTCCGAGGTCGACGACGCGTTCGACGTCTTCTGCGAGGCGGGGGCGAGCGTGGTCAAGGCCGCCGAGCACATGTCCTGGGGCGGATACTCCGGCTACGTCGCCGACCCCGACGGCCATCTGTGGGAGCTGGCCCACAACCCGAACTTCCCGATCGACGCCGAGGGTCGCAGCGACATCCCCTGAGCCTCAGACGAGCCGCGCAACGGCCGCCGTGGCTGCGGCCACCAGGACGACCACGATGAACGGTGCCCGCAAGGCCAGCGCGACCACGGCCGCGACGAGCCCGAGCAGCCGAGCGTCGATCACGACGGCCGTGCCGCGGGCGAACACCTGCACCGCGATGAGCGCAGCGAGGAGGGCCACCGGCAGCAGGTCCGCGCTCCGTTCGATGATCGGGCGCTCGAGCAGTCGAGCCGGCACGGACAGCCCAGCGAGCTTGAGCAGGTAGCACCCCACACCGGCGACGACGATCGCTGCCCAGATCATGATGCGCCTCCGCCGGACGGGTCGCCGCGCTCGGGCAGCTCCGTCGGGTCGTCGCGCCGGCTGACCGCCCCCGCGACCAGCGCCACGACCGCTGCTGCCAGCACCGGGAAGCCCGCCGGGGCGAGGGGCACCGTGCCGAGTGCCACCGCTGCACCGAGAACGGCCACGACCCGGTTGCGCGGGTCGCGCAGCCGCGGCCACAGCAGCGCCAGGAACGCTCCACCGACAGCGGCGTCCAACCCGTATGCGCGGGGGTCTCCGAGCGCCTCGCCGGCCAATGAGCCGACGAGTGTTGCGAGGTTCCAGAGCAGGAAGACCGAGATGCCGGTGCTGATGAAGCCGGCGCGGGCGTCGCTCCGGTTGTCGCGCGTCATCGACATGGCGGTGGACTCGTCGATGACCAGATGCGCGGCAGGGAGTCGTCGCCACCCGTGCCAGCCCAGGAGCGGAGCGAGCCGCAGGCCGTAGAGCGCGTTGCGTGAGCCGAGGAGGAGAGCCGTCGCCGCGCCGGCCAGTGCCGAGCCGCCGGCGCCCACGACTCCGACGAGCGCGAACTGCGATGCACCGGTGAAGACCAGCAGTGACAGCGCGCAGGCCTGTGCCACCTTCAGCCCGGCGGCCACGGCGATGGCGCCGAACGACACCCCGTAGGCGCCAGTCGCCACGCCCACCAAGATCCCGTCACGCACGATCTGTCGAGAGCCGCCGGCCATGGGAGCGCACCTTAGTTAGGGCGGCGGACAGAGGGGAACGTGTCCCTCATGCGCGTCGCGACGTACAACGTCCTGCACGGCCGCAACCCGGCGGACGGGGTGGTGGACATCGACCGGTACGCGGCCGCGGTCAAGAGGCTCGACGCCGACGTACTGGCCCTGCAGGAGGTGGACCGCAACCAGCCGCGGTCAGTGAATGCCGACCTGACCGCCGTCGCCGCGGAGGCCATGGGTGCCTCCGAGCACCGCTTCGTCGCGTCGGTGTCGGGCACGCCGGGCGGCACGTGGTCGGCAGCGACCGGCGAGGAGGAGCCGGACGCGCCGGCGTACGGCATCGCGCTGGTGAGCCGCTACCCGGTGAGCTCCTGGGACGTGGTGCGGCTGCCGGTGCTGCCGGTCCGCCTGCCGATGTGGTTCAGCAACACCCGTCGATTCGGGATGGCGCGAGACGAGCCGCGGGTTGCGGTCGTGGCACGACTCGGTACGCCGCGCGGCGAGTTGACGGTCGTGAACACTCACCTGTCGTTCGTGCCGGGCTGGGGGAGACGTCAGCTGCGGGCACTCGTCACCGCGCTGGGCGGTGTCGCTCCGCTGCTGCTCATGGGAGACCTCAACATGCCGCCTTCGCCGGCGGGCAGGACGACTGGCATGGAGCCGCTGGCCGTTGCCGACACGTTCCCCGTCGACATTCCGAACCGACAGATCGACCACGTGCTCGCGCGCGGGCTCGACGCCTGGGCGGTCGGCGGGTCTTCGGCTCGCGAATTAGCGGTGTCGGACCACCGAGCGCTTGTCGTGGACCTCGACTGAGCGAGGAGAGCTGCCGATCGCGTGCACGAAGAACGCGACGGCGACGGCTCCGAGAACGGCACCCAGGGCGGCGCCGGAGGGCCACACCAACGGGATGTCGGTCCGTAGGACGAGCCACGATCCGAGTGCGGTGAACGTGAGGAGACCGGCAAACCAGATGGTCAGCTGGTACTTCCTCGGCAGGCGTCCGAGCACGCTGCTCACTCCTTCCCCCTGTTGACCCGGGCCGGTGGCCGAGTCGCCGGGACGTTTACCCCCGCCCTGCGCCGCCAAAACGGTGGCGACGGCTGAGGGAACAGCACAGCACGGACCGAGTCCTCAGTCGAGGGCTGCGTGCAGCCGCACCTGTTTCACGCGCACTGAGCCGTCGCCGCGCAGGTCGAGCTCGCGGTGAGCGCCGTCGGGTGCCCATCCTGACTCGGTCAGGAAGCGGCGCCGGTCGTCGTCGGCGACCGTGAGCCAGGTCGTCACCCTCGTGAAGCGGTCGGCCCGCAAGGTGTCGGCGCAGGCGTGCAGCAACCTCGAGCCGTGCCCGCCGCCGCGGTGCTCAGGGTGCACCACGAGCTCGGCGATCTCGGCGTCGGTGACCGGGTCGGAGTCGGGGTCGGGGGAGGGGATCGTGACCGCGAACCCGCGCAGGACGTTGCGTTCGAGGGCGACGAGCACCCGCTCCCGGGCGTCGCCCGGCTTGACCACCGAGGTGCGCCACACGTCGGCGAAGGTGTCGGCGTCGAGCTCGTCGAGCGTCTGCCCGGGCAGGAGGTCGGCGTAGTCCCGCCGCCAGGCGGTCACCTGCACCTCGGCGATAGCCGCCGCGTCGTCCGGCCAGGCCAGGCGTACCGACGTGTCGGTCGTGGGCGAGGACATGCCGATCACCGTATGCCGGTGAGGTCAGCGGCACGCGGCGGGCAGGCCCTGCTCATTCCGCTGGCCGATGCGGCGCTTGGCGGCGAGCACGTCGGTCACTGCCGCTCTTACCTCGGCGGCGACATGCGGATTCGTTCTCACCGCATGGAGCACCGTCCCGAACGCCGCGGCGATGTCCGGTGGCTCCAGCAACAGGTCGGCGCCCGCGTCCAGCGCACGCAGTGCGGCGGTCCCCGGCGGTCCGATGGCACGGGCGGGTTCCATCCACAGCGAGTCGGTGATCACGAGACCGCGATAGCCCAGGCCCTTGCGGAGCAGGTCACGGTCCAGCAGCGGAGAGAAGGTGGCCGGCTTCCCCGACGGGTCGACGGCGGGGAAGGCCAGGTGGGCGACCATGATCGCGGCGGCCTTCGACGCGTTGTGGGCGAACGGCACCCGGTCGGTGCGCTCCCAGGTGGCCCGGTCGCGCTGCAGCACCGGAAGCGCCAGGTGGCTGTCGACCGAGGTGCTCCCGAGGCCCGGCCAGTGCTTGAGCGTGGCGAGCACGCCGGCGGACTGGAGACCGAGGACGGCCGCCGCGACGTCGTCGGCGTCGCTGGTCGGGCTAGGCCCGAAGCTGCGGTCCCCGATCGCACTGGTCGGGATGCTGGCGACATCGGCCACCGGGGCGAAGTCGAGGTTGACCCCGAGGGCCTGCAGCTGCTGGCCCATCCGGTGGTAGGTGCAGGTGAGCGCGGCGGTCCCCTGGGCGGCCATCGTGGTCTCGGACGGCAAGGCGGTCACGCCGTCGGTGATCCGCTGAACCGAGCCACCCTCCTGGTCGGTGGCCACGAGCAGCGGCTGGCCGGTGT
>C688J35102_120989718_pt1 | contig 12935 bp, 2 predicted proteins | sample HopSoiMetagenom2_FD_35102 | JGI IMG/M metagenome (IMG submission 35102)
CCGCCGCTCCCGCCGCCGGGTGCACCGGAGGCGTACGAGCTCCCTGGCGGTACCTTCCCCGACGCGCAGGGGCAGCTCCCGCAGTCGAGCAACGTCGCCGGCCTGCGCTGGGACGTGGGGTGGGACGCCGAGGGCGCGCTGTTGCCGGAGCGCGCGGTGATGTACCTGGTCTGGCGCGCGGGGCTGGGGAACGCGGCCGCGCCCGCGCCCGCCGGCAGCTACGCGCTCGTCACGAAGCTCCCCTCCAACGGCAAGCCGAAGCCGGTGATGGTGGCCGAGGCGCGGCTCCCCAGCGGCTCGGTGCCGCAGCGTCCGCCCGGCTGGCCGGCGGTTCCGCTGCACTACATCGACCGGGACCTGCCGGACGGCTGGTACAGCTGGCAGGTGAGCGGCATCGACCTCTTCGGCCGCCACAGCGCGAACGGCCCGCCGGCCGTGCTGCGGGTGCTCGACCGCATCCCCCCGCCCATCCCCACCGGCGTGGAGGCGTACGCGCTCGATCCCCGGGACCCCCACCTGCAGAAGGACGCCGCCTACAACGCCTGGTACGCCGGCCTCGACCCCGCCGTACGGGAGACGCTCGTCGGCCTGCGCGTGCGCTGGCGGTGGACCCCGGCGCACCAGCGGCAGGCGCCCGACACCGCCGAGTTCCGCATCTACCTGCATCCCGGCGCGGACCTGCTTCCCGATCGCGACCAGGCGGTGAGCTGGCAGCACCGCTGGTTCGCGGTGGGCTACGGGAGCAATGTGACGGTCGACCCGCAGAACGGCGACCGCGTCTACGAGGTCCTCCTGCCGCCCGCGCCCGGCTCGCCCGACCCGCAGCCGCCGCCGCTGCCGCTGAACCCGTCGCTGGCGGAGCCGGTCGTCTACGCCCACGTCGGCGTGAGCGCGGCGGACGACAAGCTCCACACGCCCGATGCGCGGACCACCGGGGCCTTCGCCAACCGCCCCGGGAACGAGCGATTCGTCGGTGCGCCGGCGAAGATCTACCGGGTGCTGCGCGACCTCCCCGCCGCGCCCGCGGCGCTCCTGAACGACGCGCGCTACTACGCCTCGCCGGCGGACTACCACGACCGCTCCTTCTTCACCTACCGCTGGAAGCCCGAGCCGCAGTTGAAGCTGCACGTGTTCCGCGCCCTGGACGACGCGCTCTTCCAGGCGGACTGGACGCGGCGCCCGGCCGCGGCCCCGCTGGACGCATCGGATGCCGCCCTCTTCCCGCCCGGCTGGAACCAGGCCGGGCGGCAGCAGGTCGCCGACGCGCTGAACCACGTCGACACCTTCGTTCCGCCCGCCGGCGCCACCGACGAGGAGGTCGCCACCGCCGCCAAGCAGGCGATGGCGTACTACGAGGGGCTCTCGGACGCGGCGCTGCGGGTGCTGGCGGGACTGCCGACCAGCGAGAGCGCTTTCGTGCAGCTCACCATCGACCCGCTCGTCCCCGCCGACCACCCCAACCTGCTGGGGCCCGACGACCCCGACGACTTCGTCGTCGACCCGAATCACCGGGCGTTCGTCGACACGCTCGATGGCCGCGGCACCAACCGCTATTTCTACCGCGCCGCCCTGATCGATGAGGCGCACAACCTGGGGCCGCAGGGGCCGTCGAGCCCGCCGGTGTACCTGCGGAAGGTGGTGCCTCCGCTGACGCCCGTGCTCACCCGGATCCGTGGCGGCGAGCGGCAGATCGAGCTGCGCTGGGTTCGAAGCGACGACGCGGGCCTGTCGGCCTACCGCGTCTACCGCACCAGCGAGGCCGCGAACACCCGCGATATCCGGCTGATGGAGATGATGGAGGAGCTGCCCACCGCGACCCTCGTCCTCGATCAGAACGAGGTGAGCTGGACAGACGCGACGGCCCGTGCGGGAACCGACTATCACTACCGCCTGACGGCGCTGGACTCCGAGCTGTTGCCGAACGAGTCGCCGCCGTCGAAGGCGGTGGTGGGGCGTGCGGTGGACACGGTGCCGCCTTCGGCTCCTGTGCTCATCAGTGCCGAGTGGGTGCTCCGTGCCAACTCCATGAACATGGAATACCCCTGGCCAGAATCCGGTGATCTTCCCCCGGTGCTCGTGCCCGCCATCAGAATCATCTTGCAGAGTGTTGCGGAAAACGTGTTGATCTCCCGAAGAAGCGAGTCGGAACTGACGTGGCGTGTGGTGGGATCGGCAAACGGCCAGGGGCAGCCCCGTTCCTTTCTCGATATGGAAGCAGACCCGAGACTCGTCGCGCTCTATCGTGCCCATGCGATCAGCGAAACCAGCATGGTGTCTTCGTACTCCGCCATTGTGGCGGTGCCCCCACCCACCCCGCCGACCCATTCGTCACCTGAATGAACGAGGACCGCTCACGATGACCCCGGTAAACGATCTGATCGCAGTGACCCTCGGCCAGAACAAGCTCATCCGCCTGTATATCCAGTTTATCGCCGACGTCAACTCTCCGCGCGACCTCAAGAACGACGCACGGATCCTTCATGACCGCATTCTCACCGAGGTGAACAATAAGGCCTTCTGCTTGGGGTACGCGATCCGGTTCGACCTGATGCCGACCTTCGGACTTCCTCAAGGAGCCATCGACAAGAACTTCCTGGCGGAGCGCGACGCTACGGTACGAAACCCGTTCCAGCCATTCTCGACAGGCGTCGTGCCTCCTGTCGACCCGCCGTTCCAGGAGGAGGACAAGTTCGGCAATCCCGTTACGAGCAGTCCCACTCCGCCGACCTTGCCCTTGATCCGCTTCTACATTGGCGACGGCGAAAGCCTCACCACGACCATCGTGGGTGAGGGGAACGATCCGATCATCGATGAGCAAACCGCCCTGGGGATGCGCAACCACAACTTGACCCACGGCTTCGACGGGGTCATTCCCGGTTACGAGTTTGAGTACAGCACGAAGACCTCGTTCTTCAGTCGAGAGTTGCGGGTCGGATATCTCTTCGAGACCCCGGACATTCAAGTCACCTTCATGCACGAGCTGGGTCACGTCCTGGGGCTGTCGGACCGGTACATCGAGGGGATCGACGATGCCTCTCCCAACCACCCATCCAAGTACGTCGGCAAAGCAGCCAGAGGGATGCCGCCATTGTCAGTGGACCACATCAACTCCGTTTTGGCCGGTAGCCCGGGCAGCCCGGAGTCCGACTACAATCCACAAGACAATCTCATGAGCAGCCGCTCCTACAGGTTGTCCAGCTATCAGAAGTACATCATCGATAACCAGAGGAAAGAGACGACCTACGTCAGCAAGGACGTAATGGTGTTGCTGTTTCGAAACCCTGCCTGTAAACGAGTGGCCCATCAGTATAGTGGGTTGAGCTGCCTCACAACGGAAACCCCGTACCATCCGACCTCCGTCTCAGTGAATCCAGGCACCCATCTGCCGCAGGTCACGTTTCAGTCGAGCTCGACCACTCCGCCAGTTCTGCATAACGCTGTTTTCAAGGGGGGAGCTGCTGTCGTCCCTGTTCGGTTCCAGAGTGAGAAGGCCAACAAACAAATCCTGAAAGCTTGGATGAGTGAAGATGGCCTGCACAGCGAGGTGGTTGAAATGATTCTCAGGTACTTCGAGTACAAGCCGTGATGGGAGCGCGAAAAAATAAAAAATGTCGACCTTGAACGATCTTCTCGCGCAGTATCAGATAGACGGCAGCGCGCTGTTTGCGGTCGTGCTCGAAGTGCTGTCGCTGAACGCTCCGGTGGAACGAGGCATCGACGCGAGCGATGATGACGAAACGCTGGTCTATCTGGGAGTTCCGCAACCAGGTGTGCACAAAGACCTGTCTCTGGTACCCGCCGTCGTAGCGAGGATCGGGGCAGGGGCACTTGAGCTCGGCTTCCGTAAGACCCAGACGCAGCAGGAAGTCGACCTGCTCTTTGGTAAATTCTCGATATGGATCGATACGCGCTCGCTCGACTCGTCCGCGGCCAGCAACTCCCCGTCCTGCCTATGCGAATGGGAAGGGCATCTCACGCTCGATCAGGATTGGCGGATCGCCATCACCGGGCAGCTCACGGTTGAGCAACAGCAGTTCAGCCTGCAGCAGGGGCAGATTCTCATCACGGTTACAGACGTTCAGCCGGGAGGGCTTCCCACATCGGTACCTCTCGCGGTGGCGATGTTCTTTGGTCCGGATGTCTTCTTGTCCGTTCAGGCTGGCCTGACGATCACGAAATCTCTGGAGATCGCCGCCCTGCCCGGCTGGTCGATTCGCCCTGGTGACGGCACCAATGCGCCTTTGCTGACCGCTACCTTCATTGTCTCGAAGGAGCCGGGGCTCCTGCTGGATAATCCCGTGTTTCGCGTGGAGCCGCCGGCCAGGTATCTCAAACCGATGCGGCAGGAGGACGGCCGCTGGGTGGAAGCGCTGGATGCGAACGGCGAGAGCAGACCCGCAAAAATCCGGGTCGACGGCGGGACCGCCGCGCTCAGCACGAGTGGGTTCGCGCTCTTTGGCTCGCCGACGTTGGATATTGAGCCTGTCCAGATCGGATCGAGTGGAGTCGTCGTCGTGTGCCAGGGTCTGCGGGCGTGTCTGTCCGATGCAGACCCGCTCCCCGTGGGGATCCCGGCCGGTACCCGCGGCTTCGCCGCGGACTCGGTCCAGGTATTCCTTCCCGAGTCCGTCAAGGGCTCCTTTGTGCCGCAGGAGATCACGGGGGAAGATCTCTTCATCGGCGGCGGCGGTTTTACGGGGAAGCTCTCGGCGGCGTGGAGCGCGGGGAAGTCCATCCAGCTCGCCGGGATCGAGTGCACGCTCCGGTCGCTGATGTTCGAGTTCAAGCAGAACAGCCTGGTCGGGTCCGAGCTGGTCTGCGAGCTGGTCCTCCCCTTCTTCGACCGTCCCGTCAACCTCGACGTCTCCTTCTCCGGCGACGGATCGCTGCTGGCGTCGCTCTCGGCGGTGCAGCCCGCGGGCGTGGACTACGCCGTCGGGCTGATCACCTTCGAGAAGCAGGGCGTGTTCAAGGCCACCATCGACGGGATCTCGTTCGGATTCAAGGACGGCGTCTCCACGCTTTCCGTGAGCGGGGCGCTCCAGCCGACCTTCCCGCTGGACGGGTCCGGTGAATGGCCGGCCTTCAAGCTCCAGGAGCTGTCGGTCAACTCCCGCGGCGAGGTGGGCTTCAAGGGCGGGTGGATGGAGCTGCCCAAGCAGTTCAGCCTGAACCTCTCCGGCTTCAAGCTGAGCATCACCAGGCTGGGGTTCGGGAAGACGGAGGACGGGGGGAAGTGGGTGGGGTTCTCGGGCGGACTGAAGCTGGTGGACGGGTTCACCGCGGGCGCGTCGGTGGAGGGGCTGCGCATCACGTGGTACGACGACGGCCGCCAGACGCGAATCAGTCTCAACGGCGTCGGGGTGGAGTTCGAGATCCCGGGGGTGCTGACCTTCAAGGGCGCCGTCTCGATGCGCGACCTGGTGGTGAACGGCGAGCCGGTGCGGCGCTTCGACGGCGACATCAAGCTCAAGCTGATCGCGCTCAAGCTGGAGATCGACGCCAAGCTGGTGTTCGGCTCGGTCGGCGGGCCGGGGGGCTACAACTTCTTCGCCATCTACCTGGGCGTGGAGCTCCCCACCGGCATCCCCCTCGGCTCGCTCCCGCTCTCGCTGTACGGGATGGCGGGGCTGTTCGCGCTGCAGATGGAGCCGAACAAGACCGCCGACGAGGCGTGGTACGAGGGGTGGTACAAGCGTCCGGACATCGGGGTCACCGACCTGGCGCACAAGTGGGGGAACCGCCGCGGCAGCCTGGCACTGGGCGGCGGGGTGACCATCGGCACCCAAGACGCCGGCTTCACCTTCGCCTGCAAGGCGCTGCTGGTGATCGTCTTCCCCGGGCCCATCATCCTCCTGGAAGGAAAGGCCAACCTCCTCAAGGAGCGCGCGAAGCTCAGCGAGGAGCCCTTGTTCCGCTCGCTCTCGGTGCTCGACATGCGCCAGGGGCAGGTGCTGATGGGGCTGTCGGCGAAGTACCGGCAGGACGAGACGACCGGGAAGGTGATCGAAATCCAGGCGGGTGCGGAGGCATTCTTCCACACCCCGCAGGACTGGCACCTCTACCTGGGCGAGCCCGACAAGCGCATCCGCGCCACGATCTTCAAGCTGTTCGAGGCCAACTCGTACTTCATGCTCGACCCGCAGCAGCTGGCAATGGGCGCCTGGCTGGGGTACGCGCGGAAGTGGCAGTACGGGCCGGTGGGGCTCACGCTGGAGGCGTGGCTCGAGGGGAACGTGGTGGTGAACTGGAGCCCGCTGCACTTCCACGGAGACCTGTGGCTGCACGGGCAGGTGGAGATGAGCTGCTTCGGGTTCGGGGTGGGGCTGAGCGTGGACGCGCGCTTCGCGGCCGACGTGTTCGAGCCCTTCCACGTGGTCGCCGGCTTCGAGGTGTCGCTCAAGCTGCCGAAGCCGATGAAGAGCAAGCACGTGGAGGTCACGCTGGAGTGGGGTCCGGAGGCGGTCTGGCCCACGCTCCCGTCGCCGTTCAAGGAGGTCGCCGTGGAGCACTTCAAGGTGACCACGAGCTGGCCGCTGGCGGCGCACGGCGCCCTGGGCCCGCCGCCGCCGCCGGACTCTTCGGCGCCCGTGGTCCCGCTCGACGCGCGGCCGCACGTCGCCTTCCGGCGCGCGGTGCACGACGACGCGCTGGTGGGCGTGAACCCGCAGCCGGTGGTGCCGGAGTTCGAGCGCATCGGCGACCCCTCGCGCGACGAGGGGCCGGTTAACGTGCGCTACGGGCTGAAGGAAGTGGGGCTCCTGAAGTGGGACGCGCCGGCGCAGGCGTGGCGGAGCGTCGCCGTGGCGGGGCGGCCGCCGGTGGGCGCCGAGCGCACGCTGTACGGGTCGTGGGCGCCGGTGCCGGGGATGGGCCAGGCGTCGGCGGCCAACGACAAGCTCTGGCTCTGGTCCAGGACGCCGTTCGACTACACGCGCCACGGCGGCAGCGACGGCGACGATGGGTTCATCGCCGCCTTCCCCGGCTACCCTTGCGTCACGCAGGACGTCCCCGACCGCGAGGTCTGCTGCGACTTCGAGCGGCTGGACCGCGCGCAACGGCTGATGTCGCCCTGGAGGTTCCCCCAGCACCCGGAGATCACCCTGTCCTGGGAGGGTCGGGCGCCGAACCGCGTCACCGTGCTCGATCCCTCCGTCGACGGATTCATCCGCGCGCTCTGCTTCCCGCCGAGCGCGCCCGCCGGTGAGCAGCAGGCCGCCGGCCCCGGCAAGGCGGACCCCGCCGCCGTGCCCGCGGCGGGCGATCGCGGCGTGGTGACCGTCTCCCTCTCCACGCCGGCCAGGCGGGTGACGGTGCGGCTGCTGGGCGGGAGGAAGACCGCGAAGGTCTGCCTGGACTTCCGCAACCGTCCGCACGGCAACGTCAAGCTGCCGCTGGTCGAGCAGGGGGTGAGCATCGGGCAGGCGGGCGTGACCACGAGCATCGTGCCGGTGCCGACCACGCTCGGCGACCTGTCGGGGCTGAACTGCTCCCCGGCGCCGCCCCGCCCGGGCATGCAGCCGCCCGCGGTCGAAATCGTCCTGCCGTGCGCCGCCACCACCGTCGAGCTGGTCCTGTCGTACCAGTCCTCGTCCACCGGGTCCACGCCTCCGACCATTGCCGCCTTCAACTCTGCGGGCAAACCGGTCACCTCCGGGACGATGCTGAACCCCGCTCGCCAGCCGGAGATGGTCCGCCTGGACGGCGGCGACTTCAGCCGGATCCGGATCTCCCCCGCCACCGGCACGGTGTACCTGCACCAGCTCTGCTTCGTCTGCGTTGCCGGCGCTCCCGCGGTGACGGCGGCCGGGTTCGACGCCGAGGGCCGCCCGGCGGGGCGGGTGGAGGTCAAGGGCGACGTGGTGGAGGTCGCGGGCGAGGGCCTGTCGCAGGTGCGGCTGAGCGGGAGCGGTAAGGTCTGCCTGGTGAAGGTCTGCGCCCTCTTCGGCCCCGACCAGGAGGAGGTGGCCCGACGCCAGGAGATGGCCAGGCACCTGAAGAGCGAGGTGGCGCGCTGGCACCAGGAGGGCGAGGTGCTGGAGCCGTTCTCGTCCTACCGCCTCCAGGTGGTGACCACGGTGAAAGCCGTGGGCGAGGGGGAGCTCTCCGGCACCTCCCAGTCTCGGACCGAGACCGACCACGCCGACTTCCGCACCGAGGGTCCTCCCGGCCTGGCGAAGCTGTCGGTGCCGCCGGGGCAGGACGCCGCGAAGTTCGAGAGCGGGCTGGACGACCTCACGCGCTACGTGCGGCAGACCACGCCGCCCACCGTGCCGGGCGCCGGGGAGAAGCCGGTGATGGCGAAGCCCTTCTACCGCGCCTTCGACGTGGGGGTGGAGTTCGACGAAGACTACGTGGACCTGATGTACCGCATCAGCGGCCGCGACCTGGGCCTCTACCTCTACGACAGCAACAACCGGCCGGTGCGCGGCGCGGACGGGCGGCTGCTGGTGGAGAGCGGAGCGTGGGGGGCCGTGGAGGAGCTGACGCTCACCGAGGGCGAGGAGCGTTGGCTGGCGCTGGCGGCGGGGGGAAACCGCTGCCTTCCGGCGGTGGACCGCTCCAGCATCGTGCGCGACCGGAAGCTGACTTCGGCCATGGCCGGGCGCGTGCTCGCGCCCGACACCGTCTACGAGGCGCGGCTGATCCCCCTGCTGCTGCGTGAGCTCTTCGGCGGCTACGCCCTGAACGCCGTGGCGGCGGGCCCCGCAGGCAGGCTGGGGCGCTGGCTGGTCCGCGACGCGGGGAACGTCGGCGCCCCGTCCGCGTGGGAGGTGCGCGAGACCGCCGCGCCGGCCGCCCGGTACCTGGTGCAGACCAGCGGCATCCGGAGCGGCGCGGCCCCGGGCGACCCGGCCATGCCGGGAACGGTGCTGGTGTACGGCGACGATCCATCGCTCGCTCCGGGGCACGTGGAGCAGCCCGCGGGGTGGACGGACTACCGGCTGAGCGCCTGGCTGCGTGCGGACGGCGGTGGCGCGATGGGCCTGGTCTTCCGCTACCACGACAACGCCACCCACTACCGGCTGTCGCTCGACGGCGACGGACCGCATCGCCGCCTGGTGCGGGTCGCGGGTGGGACGCACACGGTTCTCGCGGAAGACGACTTCGCGTACGAGCCGGAGCGCGACTACCTGGTGACCGTCGAGGCCATCGGCACCGCGCTGCGCGTGTACCAGGACGGCGTCCCGGTCTTCGACGTCGCGGACACGGCGCACGCGCAGGGCACCGTGGGGCTGTACGCGTACGACAGCCCGACCGCGCGCTTCGGCGACGTGCGCGTGGACGACTTCCGGAGCACGGCCCGGCCGGTCTACCGCTTCCAGCTCACCACCTCGAACTTCGCCGACTTCTTCCATCACCTGCACAGCTACCAGGACGAGACCTGGCGCGTGGCCGTGCGGGCCCAGGACGTGCCCAGCGCGCTTCCCGCCCTGGGGAAGGCCGTGCCGCCCGCCACGCCGCCGGGCGAGGACGAGGCGCGCGCCTATGCCACGCTGGCGGACGCCCTGCTGGGGCCCGCGGCGCGGCGGAACCCGTCCGAGGTGCAGGTGACGCGGGTGGAGATCGACGGGGCGCCGCTGGCCTTCCTGGTACAGTCCCCCGAGCCCATCGACTGGCTGCGCACCGACATCGAGCTGTCGCGAACGCCCCTCGCGCGCACGGAGCCGGCGCTGCCGGGGAGGCTCAAGCTCACGGGCGTCCGCTTCGCGGCGCACGAGGCGCGGCTCGATTCCGTGGACGTGCTGCTGCGCGAGGCGGCGGACCTGGCGGGGTACCGCGTCGAAAGCCGGCTGGTCGCCTGGCCGGTGAGCGCCCCCGGCGGCAGGGTGGTCGACGCGCAGGCGCTGGCGCAGGACGCCGGCGCCGCGCACGCGTGGACGCCGTACCACGCGTTCGACGCGGGAGGAATGCTTCCCGCCGGCACGGTGCTCCGGCTCCCGCCCGGCGTTCCCGCGGATCTCGTCCCGCAGGGCGCGCCGCCGTCGGCGCCGCTCGCCGCTATGGACACGGTCGCCGTCGACGCCGCGCGGCGGATCTTCTTCAGCCTGGAGGTGCGGATCGTGGCGCCGGACGGGACGGTGGTGCACGCCCGCCACTTCCTCCCGGACGGCGACTACGTGCCGGAGCACGTCCAACTCCTGCGTAAAGCCGACGCCACCGGGTTCTTCATGGTGATGCCCGGGGGAGCGCCGTTCCCGCTCGCGCAGTATCGCCTCATGCTGAGGTATCACCGGGACAACCGGGCCCGCGTGCCCGCGAGCCCGGTGTGGAGCGAAGCGGGGAACACCGATCCCGAGGTCGTAATCCTGGACATTCCTCTACAGACGCAATGACCGGCTGTATCGTTGGCGAAGACGCGGCAGGGCGCGCATCCCAAGTGCGCCGGATACTGAAGCCCGGCGGCCGGCTCCTGCTGCGCGGGTGCCACCGCGAGTCACTCGCGACGATCTCTTAGTTCCTCCGGATCCCGACCAGGACCCCTTCCCTCCCCGCAGGCCACGATGACCTCGCCCTCCACACCGGCTGACCGCGGGCCGCGCCGCGCGGACCGCACGCCTGCGGCACGTCCCCGGCTGCACAGCGTGGCCCTGCGCCCTTACGGCCGCAGGCTCGCGCTGGCCGTGCTCTGCCTGGGATTCGTCTTCGCTCGCGAGGATGGAGACGGGAATGGCGCCCCGCGCGGGCTGCTGCGGGATCTTGCCCGCGAGGTGCGGGCGTTCCCCACCGCATCCCTGCGGCTGTCGATCTCGCCCACTCCCGAGCCGTGCGCGGTCGACGGCGCGGCCGCGACCGCCGGCCACGCGTGCCTGGCGACGTTCCTCGAGACGCCGTCGGAAGGGGTTGCCGCGATCTCCAGGCGCGCGGCCACGGCCGTCCGCGAACGCGCCGACCCCGACGCCATGCACGTACAGGGGGTGATCGAGCTACTCTACGCCCGCGAGCCGGGAAACGCCCTCCGGCGGTCCATCTCACTTCTGCAGACAGCGGCGCGACTGTCGGATCATCCAGGCCCGGTGCTCGGCGATCTCGCCGCGGCGTACCTGATCCGCGCCGAGCGCGACCACACGCCGCGCGACCTGCTCGCCGCGATCGACGCCGCCGAAGCCGCCCTGGAGCACGACCCGCGCAATCGCGTGGCGTTGTTCAACCGTGCCCTGGCGCTGCAGCGCTTCGGCCTGGCCGGGGAGGCCGTGCGGGGGTGGCAGGCCTACCTGGCCGTCGATTCCCGGTCCGCCTGGGCACGCGAGGCCCGAACGCGGCTCGGCCAGGCGCTCCGCACCGCGTCGGCCCCGGCCCCTCCCCCTCCCCCGGGTGCCTCCGCGGCTGTCGATCCGGCCTATGCCGCCGCGGATCCGCAAGGTGCCCGGGAGCTCGGGTGGCGACTGCTGGGAGAGTGGGGTGAAAGACTCCTGGCGGGGAACGCGGCCCGCGCGGAAGGCGCATTGCGGCGGGCGGCCGCGCTGGGGGCGGCGCTCCAGCAGCGCGCGGGCGGAGACGCAACCCTCGCCGACGCCGTGGCCGCCATTCGCGGCAGTCAAGGGGACGCCGCCCGGCAAAGGCTCGCGCGTGCGCACCGGGAGTTCACGTCGGCGTGCGCCCTTGCCGACCTGACGGACTTTCCCGCCGCGGGGTCCCGCTTCGCCACGGTGCTCGACGACGCGGCCGGCTCGCCGGCGCTGGGGCAATGGGCACGGGTGCTATACGGCGACATGGTGTTCCACACCGGCGACACGCGCGCTGGTGAAGACATCCTCAGGGAGATGGCTGCCGCGGTCGACCCGGTCCGGCATCCCGCGCTGTCCGCACGGGCACACCAGGGCCTGGCCGCCGTGCTGATCCGAGAAGACCGCTACGACGCGGGGCTGCAGGAGGCGCAGCGGGCCACCGAGCTGTTCACCAGGGCGGGCGAGCGCCAGAACGAGGGCATCGCGCTCGACCAGATGGCCCTCGCGCAGTTCGCGGTGCGTGCGATGGACGAAGGATACGCGCTGGAGTACCGGGCACTGCTGCGGCTGCAACCGTATCGCGGCTCGTACAGGCTGTACAACCTGCTCAATTTTGCTGCCCAGACGGTGCAGGACGACGGCTTTCCGCGTGCGGCTGCCCGGATGCAAGACGAGGCCGTGGGCGTGGCGGAGCGTACCGCGATCCAGGTGCTGGTGGCGGAGGCTTACCTCTCCCGCGCGCGGCTCCGGGCGACGGCGGGCGGAGCCGCGCTGGGGCAGGAGGACGTCATCGCTGGGCGGAAGGCCATCGAGCGAATCACGATCCCCAAGGCCCGCGAGTGGATGCTCGCCCAGCTGCAGATCGCGCGTGCGGCGACCTCGCTGCGCGCCGCTCCGGCCCGGGCGGCACCGGCGCTGGATTCGGCCGCGGCCTTCCTGCTGGGGATGCACGCCCCGCTGGCGGCCTTCCCGGCCGTGGTGGGAGGCGCCCAGGCACGCCTCGCCGCCGGAGACGCCCAGGGAGCCGCCGCACGGCTCGAATCCGCCCTCGGGATCCTGGAGCAGCGGCGCGATTCCATCCGCATGGAGCCCCGGCGCGCGGCGATGTTCGAGACGGCGCGGGCGGTGGTGGACCGGGTGGTGATGCTGAAGCTGGCCGCGGGGAAGCCGGCCGAGGCGCTGCGCTACCTGGAGCGGGGCCGGGCCTCGCTCGCGCCGGTGGGGCCGGCGAAGGCTGCCGGCGGGTTCCACGACGTCGCGGCGCCCCCGGGAGAGGTCGCGCTGGAGTACGCGCTGGTGGGCGACACCCTCCTGGCCTGGACCCTGTCGCCCCGGGAAGCGCTGTACCGCTCGGTGGTCGACACCGCCGGCCTGGTCCGCACCATCGCCCACGTGCGCGACCAGCTGGAGGGGCTGGCGGGAGAAGCGGAGCTCCGCCCCGGGCTCGCGAGCCTCTACGACCTGCTGGTGCGCCCAGTAGAGGAG
>C688J35102_120989717_pt1 | contig 12930 bp, 11 predicted proteins | sample HopSoiMetagenom2_FD_35102 | JGI IMG/M metagenome (IMG submission 35102)
CCGCCGCCTCGCCGGAGGCGCCCGAGCCGGACCTGGTCGTCGCCGACGCCGGCGACCGCGAGGAGATGCGGAAGCTCGCCGAGGAGACGAGGGTCGTGGTGACGACCGTCGGGCCCTACGCGCTGTACGGCTGGCCGCTCGTCGCCGCCTGTGCCGCCGCCGGCACCGACTACTGCGACCTCGTCGGCGAGCCCGAGTTCGTCGACCGCGTCTATGTCGACCACCATGCCGAGGCCGAGCGGACGGGCGCCCGCCTCGTCCACTGCTGCGGCTTCGACTCGATCCCACACGATCTCGGCGCCTACTTCACCGTCCAGCAGCTCCCCGAGGGGGTGCCGCTGCGCGTCAACGGCTACGTGAAGACGAACGCGCGGTTCTCCGGCGGCACCTACCACTCCGCCGTCAACGGCTTCGCCCGCGCCCGGCAAACGATGAGCGCGGCGAAGGACCGCCGCCGCCTCGAGCCCCGCGCCGAGGGCCGCGGGATCCACGCCGCGCCGGCGCGGGTCCGCCGCGACGGGAGCCTCGGCGGCTGGACGGTCCCGCTGCCGACGATCGACGGCGCCGTGATCCGTCGCTCTGCCGCCGCCCTGGACCGTTACGGCCCCGACTTCACCTACGGCCACAACATGGTCTCCAAGCACCTCGCCACGGTTGGCGCGATCGCCGCCGGCGTCGGCACCGCGGGCCTGCTGGCGCAGCTGCCGCCGACCCGAAAGGCGCTGCTGAAGCTGAAAGCGCAAGGGGAGGGGCCGAGCGAGGCCGAGCGCGAACGCAGCTGGTTCAAGATCGTCTTTCTAGGCGAGGGCGGCGGCAAGCGCGTCCGCACCGAGGTCAGCGGCGGCGACCCCGGATACAGCGAGACCGCGAAGATGCTCGCCGAGTCCGGCCTCTGCCTTGCCTTCGACCAGCTCCCGGAGCGGTCGGGCCAGTTGACGCCGGCGGTGGCGATGGGCGACGCGCTCCTCGAGCGCCTGCAGAAGGCGGACATCCGGTTCCAGGTGATGGAGAGCGGGTAGCCTCAGCGACATGGACGACCAGCAGGTGCTCGACCGCATCGACCAGCTCGTTCAGGAGGAGGAGGCCCTGCTCCACCGCCACGAGGGCGAGGGCCTCGGCGATGACGAGCACGCCCGCCTCCAGGAGCTCCAGGTCCAGCTCGACAGGGCCTACGACTACCTGCGCCAGCGCCGCGCCCTGCGCCGCGCCGGCGACGACCCCGACGACGCGAGCATGCGCGACGGCGGCACGGTCGAGAGCTACGAGCAGTAGCCGCCGACCGCAGCCGCCCGAGCGCCGGTACCCTTGAGCCGGCATGTCGAGTTTGTATGGATATCCCTTACAAACTCGACACCCGGCGCCTTGGCGGAGTGGCTACGCAGCGGCCTGCAAAGCCGTTTACACCAGTTCGATTCTGGTAGGCGCCTCTGTCGTTCCGGCGCACGACTGGCGCAAGGGAGTTGCAAGCTCGCAGCGTGAGGGCTAAGGGGGGAGGCGGATGGCTATCTCTCCCATGACGACCCGCGTGAAGGCCACTGAGCTCGGGGATCAGACTGACTTCGAGGCCGAATGCGTTTTGGTGCAGCCTCCTGACGGTGAGGGCGGTTGATAGGCGACGAGCAGCTGAGGCCGAGAGCCTGCGCCGTTGACCTCCTGAATCGCTTCTCTGCCAAGAATTGCTGAAGACCCCTGGCGTGCCTCGAAGCCGGGCTGATGAGTATCCGGCCGGCTCAGGGGACTGCTTTGCGCCCTTGGAGAACGGCCGATGAAGAACGCATCCGACTTTGAGCACAGCAGGGTGTGCTCAAAGTCGGATGCGGCGCAGGTCAATCCACCGCCTGTTCCTTATGGCTCTCCTGCGACCAAAAGGAACAGGAGGTTGCCCGAGGGAGCCGGATACTCGTCAACCGCAAGCTTCGCTTGTCTCCTTGAGCGACTTCCTGCGTAGCTCCGACGACCTCAGATAGGGGCCGGAACCCGCACAACCCGGATCGCAGCCGAAGGTGGAGACGGCGGGGCGCAGCTGGGGGCGGTTGAGCCTGGCCGGCTGCGGGCGTAGCCTTGTCTGAGTGTCAGAGCATTCGGCGGCCGCTGATAACTCCGGCGCGGGAGATGCGAGGCGGGGTCTCGAGGCGGTTCCGCGTGCCTACCTCGAAGCCATGCGCGCGGCGGATGTCGCCGGGGCGTATCGGATCGCATCTCGCGCCCTGGCCGGCGGCCTCTCGCTTGCCGCGCTGTATCAGCGCGTGATCACCCCGGCGATGCACGAGCTCGGCAGGCTTTGGGAAATGGGTGCGATCACGCTCGCAGACGAGCACCTGGCGACGGCTCTGACCCATCGCGTCCTCGGAGCGCTGCGGGCACCCAGCTTCGCCGAGGCTGCCTTCGAGCCGGACTCGGATCGACCGCGGGCGATGCTGGCAGCGGTCCAGGGCGAGCAGCATGCGCTCGCTCTGAGGATGACGGCAGACCTGCTCGAGGACGCCGGGTATCAGGCCCTTTACCTGGGGGCGGACATCCCGACGGCTTCGCTGCTGCAGGCGATCGAGCTGCTCTCGCCGGGCCTGCTCGCCCTCTCGGCGACGATGCCGGGCTCAGCGCGGATCCTCGATCGGGTCCTCGCCGAGGTCCGCGAAGAACATCCTCGCCTCGGCCTGGTGATCGGCGGCCAGGCGGTCGCCTCCCGGGCAACGTGGGAGGCGACGCCTGTCGAGAACCTCGAGGAACTCGAGGACCGGGTGCGGTCGCTCTAATCGCCCTCAGGCGTGGTTGGGGCCGTCGTCGGCTCCGCCGCCGCCACCATGGTGGTCGCCGCCGCCGCCCTGGCGGGTCTCGACCTTGACGGCCACAAGTCCGCTGCTGGTGCTCCTGGCTTCGACCTCGACCGCCAGCCCGTTGTGGAGGCCGCCGAAGCCGCCGATCCGCTGGAAGACGGTAGAGCCGTTGACCTTGATTCGAATCCGGTTGCCGCTCTGAGTCTTGATCCGGAAGGTTCTGCTCGATGCGTCCTTGGAGACGACGGTGCCGTCGATGTGCCGCAGTGCCGCCGTTGCCGGAAGGGCGAATACGCCCAACATCAGCGCTGCCGCGAGGGCGGCCGCCGCAATCTGGAGCGAGACACGCTTGATGGTCATGATCCCTGCCTTTCTTCGGGTCGTTGTCGCCCGGGTTACGGGCAGCTCGCAAGGTGGGTTCAGACGCTACCCCCGCCCGGGGTGACAGCACTCGCACATCGCCTAGCGCTGCCAGTTGGGGCGCAGGTAGGCCTCCTCAAACCCGGCCTTGAGGATGTTCCGGTAGCTGGCCGACGGCTTTCCGGGAACGCGCTCCCCCGTCTCGACGAACAGGGTGCGGCAGCCGGCCTCGGCCGCATCGCAGATCCGGCGGTGCAGCAGGGCGGTCTGGCAGCCGCGCCCCCGCGCCTCCTCGAGGGTGGCGGCGATTCCGAACTCGGCGATCTCGCCCTCGACCAGCACCGCCGCGCAGGCTTGCGGCTCGCCTCCGACCTTGGCGACGTAGCAGCGCCAGCCCTCCCGCCCGGGCAAGGCGGCGAAGAGCTCCGAGCCCCAGGCGGGGAGGCCGAAGCCGGCAGCGGCGATCATTCCGAACGGCTCCTCGCCGGCGTCGTCGAGCTCGACCACCTCGACGGCATCGGAGACGGGAAAGCGCGGTGGGTGCGCGTCGCGGACGAACTTCATCCAGGAGTGGGCGCGTTTGAACCCTCGCGCCTGCAGCCAGCTCTCCGTCGCTTCGGAGCCCGGCATCCCGGGGGTCACCGGGACAAAGGCCGAGACGCCGTGCTCCTCGATCCAGGCAAGCGCATCGGCGAGCTGCTCCTCGGCGGCCGCCGACGCCCCGAGGAGGAGGTTCAGCATTGGAACCCGAGCGAGATCACGGGCGATCGAGGCCTGCAGGGGCCCGAAGCGCCGCAGCTCGACCCCGTGCTCGGCCGCGATGGGCGGGGGCATCGATGCCCAGATGTCGCACCAGAAGCGCCGCTCGACACGGTCGAGCGCAGCAGGGTCGTAGAGGACGCCGCGCCTGGTCTGGAGGCTCATCGGCCAGCAGCATAGGCTGAGGGCGATGACGAGCCGCCGGGAGGAATCGATCTCGAAGCCCGACGATCAGGTGATCGTCCTCTTCGGCGCGACCGGCGACCTCGCCAAGCGCAAGCTGCTGCCCGGGATGTTCCACCTCCAGCAGGTCGGGCTGATGCCGGAGCGCTTCCGGATCGTCGGTGCCGCCCGGCGGGACATCGGCGAGGAGGGGTTTCGCGACCTCGCCCGCCGGTCGGTCGGCGAGTCGAGCCGCGAGACCGGCGACCAGGGCGCCTGGGAGGCGTTCGAAGAGTCGCTTCGCTTCGCCGGCGTCGGCGAGGGCTTCGACGCGCTCGAGCGGGAGATCGCCTTCGCTCGAGAGGAATTAGGCGACGGTGCCCGGCTGCTCTTCTACCTCTCGCTGCCCCCACGGGCCGCCGAAGGCACGGTCGAGCAGATCGGGGCGAGCGGCCTCGGCGGGGGCGCTCGGGTGATCACCGAGAAGCCATTCGGCACCGCCCTCGCCTCGGCTCGGAAGCTGAACGACAGGCTGCACGAGGTCTTCGCCGAGCGGTGCATCTTCCGCATCGACCACTACCTGGGTCGCGAGGCGGTCCAGAACCTGCTGGCGCTGCGCTTCGCAAACGGCATGTTCGAGCCCGTCTGGAACCGGAACCACATCGACCACGTCCAGATCGACGTCCCCGAGACGCTCTCGATCGAGATGCGCGGATCCTTCTACGAGGAGACCGGCGCCTTCCGCGACATGATCGTCACCCACCTGTTCCAGGTGCTCGGCTTCGTCGCGATGGAGCCGCCGACCTCGCTCGGGGCGAGGGCGCTGGGCCTCGAGCGGGAGAAGGTGTTTGAGTCGATGCCGGCGCTGCGGCCCGAGGACGTGGTGCGCGGTCAGTACGCCGGCTACCGTGACGAGGACGGCGTTGCGCCGGGCTCCGACACCGAGACCTTCGTCGCCGTCGAGTGCTTCGTTGACAACTGGCGCTGGGAGGGGGTGCCGTTCTATCTGCGCTCGGGAAAGCGGCTGGCCGAGAGCCGGCACCTGCTGACGGTGGCCTTCAAGCAGCCGCCGCGGCGGATGTTCCCGCTCGACTGCGACCAGATCGCCGAGTCCTTCGGCCACGACCATCTCACCTTCGAGCTCGGCGATCCCGGCAGCATCTCGGCCTCGTTCCTCGCCAAGGTGCCGGGGCCGCGGATCGAGCTGGGCGAGGCCCACATGCGCTTCAGCTATGCCGACACCTTCGGCGGCGCCGACCAGGCGCTCGACCCCTACGAGCGGCTGATCCACGACGTCATGGTCGGTGACCGGACCCTGTTCAGCAGCTCTGAGGCGATCGAGCGGCTATGGGAGGTCTCGCAGCCGCTCCTCGACGACCCGCCGAAGGCCATTTCCTACGAGCCGGGCTCGTGGGGTCCCGAAAGCATCGACCAGCTGATCGCGCCGCGCCGCTGGCACCTGCCAAGCGATCACGTGTGACCGAGCCGAGAACGGAAAAGGGCCCCATCGGGGCCCTTTGTTTCCGAAGGACGTACCACCAGAGAGTTTTAAGCCGCTGGCTCGTCGGTCCTCAAGCTTGGAAGCGCATCCGTATAAACGCCGCAAGCGCCAAAAAGTTGCACCCCTTGCATCGACACTTGCAGCTAGTCCTTTAGGCGCCGTCACGTCCTCGACGCAGCGACCAGCGGCCCCGTGGCGCTGCTAGATTCACGATTCCCGGGCGTTTAGCTCAGTTGGGAGAGCGCCAGCTCGACAAGCTGGAGGTCACTGGTTCGAGCCCAGTAACGCCCATGGCCGCCGCCAAGGCGGAGCGAGCGCCGCCGAGTTGATCGCGTCAGGCAGCCTGCGCTTTGAGCCGCGGCGGGCGCAGGAAGAGCATCGAGGATGCTGGCCGGCAGGCGCGTGCTTGCGTCCCAGACCTCGATGGCGACGAGCTGGTGACTGGAGCGGTCGTAGTCCCGCAGGCGCCAGGAACACGCTCGCTTACGACGTCGTTGGACTCTCCGGTAGGGAACCAGGCGATATCGGCGTCTCGGTGGTCGTAGATTGCCTCGAAGGCGGGTGCTATCAGCCAGCAGGCCGGCGACGAGCCATTCCGCCTTCCCGTCATGACCTCTCGCCCTCTCGAAATCTCCCATCGGCGCAGCAGGGGCCGGTCAGCCCAAGGCGGCCCTGATCCATGGAGTCGTTCTCACCAGGGTCGTCACGTCATAGAAGTGCTGCGTTGATCCCCGCACTGGCTTCTTGCTGGCAACTTCTACGGCGCCACATTTGACAAGAACGCGGACGTGGTAGCTGACATTTGATAACGGATGATCTGCCAGCTCAGAAAGCCGTTTGGGGCTGATCGGGCTTTGTGCTTCGAGGCAGAGTTTGAGGAGGGCGCGCCGAAGCGGATGCGCGATCGCCCGCCAGAGGTCCTCTTCATCTTGTGAATGTTTTCGCGGCATCCCGGGGCTGAGTGTAGGCGTTAAATAGACCAAGGCGGTAAGTTCTGACCATGTTCGCTTTGTTCTCGCGAATCAATTGGGGAGGGGGAGGAGGGTTTCTTCGGTCGGAGGGGACCGCCCCGACTGCATTTCAGCCGGGGCGGACTTGGCATGGCTGCTAGCCGGACTTCGTGATGGAAAGAACCGGCGCCGTCGATCCGCTCGGTACAACCCTCATCCGCCTCACCCCCTTTTCTGTTTGCTTAAAGGATCTAAAAACATACGAGCAGCGAAATTGAGGCAGATGACCAAGCTATGTTTGATAACTAGCTAGTCACTCATTCGTTCAGGAAACAAAGAGGAAGAGCTCACTTGCCACCGACGGCCGCCCGGCTGCGGGTCAATCCAGAAGCCCCTTCGCAACTTGCCGGTTTGGCTGTCGTCTTTGCCGATCCGATCCGGCTGCGGATCGTTACGGAGCTATTTCGCCGGGAAATGAGCCCTTCGCAGTTTTACGAGCTATACGGCGGGGGAACCCTGTCTCGCGTCAACCGGCATTTCAAGAAGTTGGAGGAGTACGGGTGGTTGCGGCTGGTCCGCGAAGCGCGCGGTGGTTCCCGACGGGGCGGTACCGAGCACTTCTACCGGGCGCCCAAGTTGGCGGTCATCTACGAGGCGATGTGGGCCCGTCTGCCTCTTTCGGTTCGGGCTGAGTACAGCTGGCGAACCTTCGAGCAGTTCGGTGAGCGAGTCAGGGATGCGATGGAGGCCTGCACTTTTGATGCAAGAGGAGATCGTCATCTCACGTGGACTCCCTTGGTCCTTGACGAGCAGGGAAGGGCTCGCATTCTTATCGCCACCATGCAGCTGTTCCGCTCTCTCTTGGAGGAGCAGGCGGATGCCAAGGTACGTCTGGCGAAGTCTGGAGAGGAGGCTATGGAGGCGACGATCGGCCTTGCCGCTTTTGACTCGCCTCGTCGACGGCGGAATCGCTCCGGCTTGCTCCTGCCGCCGGCGACCGGGAACGAGGAGGGACAGTCGACCCATTTCACGGTTCGCATCGCAAGAGTCCTGGCGAACCCGCTCAGCATGAAGATCGTCACGGAGTTGAACCTTCGCGAAATGAGCGCTTCCGGCTTCTACGAAGAGTTCGGTTGCGCGGCTCGGCTTTCGGATGTGAACCGTCGCTTCAAAAGCCTCGCCGAAGATGGGTGGTTGAGGAAGGTGCGAGAGGAGACGGGAGGGAGCCGGCGAGGGGCGACCGAGCACTTTTATCGAGCGACTGGACCAGCGTTGTTCGGAACGAGAGAGTGGGCGGAAGTGCCTGAAGCGATCCGGAGCAGTTTCAGCTGGCGGGTGTTTGAACAACTCGCCGAGCAGGTCCGGGAGGCGATGGCTGCTGGAACCTTCGACTCCCGCCCGGATCGGCACCACACTTGGATTCCCCTCGTGCTGGACCAGGTCGGGTGGGAGCAGGTAATTCGAGCGGTCGATCACCTCTTCCATCAGGTTCTGCAGGAGCAAGCAGCGGCGAAAATGCGTCTTGCTGATTCTGACGAGGAGCCTCTCATCTTTACCGTTTATCTCGCCGCCTTTGAGTCGCCCCCTGGCTCTGCGTTGCGCTCCTGGATCGAAGATTAGTTCTGCAAATGCACGTGAAGCGAGAGCTCTTGCCGCCTAGATTGAATTCATGGTCTTTTCGCCACTCCTCAACCCTTGATCTAGTGGAGTCCTTCAACCCCCAGCCGAACCCCTTTCCTCTTGGGCATCGACACATTCAGGCGACTGCTCATCCCCTTCGGGTCGGGCTTCTCGAAGCCTTGACTTCGCGGAGGTCGGTTACTACCGCCCAGGCGCTCAAGCTCCTCAAGGATCGGGATTGTCGCAGTGGCAATGGCGGACTAACGCTTGCTCAGGTGAGCTATCACGTTCGGGTATTGGAGCGAGAGGGATTGGTCGAAGCCCTCGGTCCTCCTGGTTTGAAAAGCGGACCGCCCTTCGAACCTACGGAGAAAGGGGTCGAAGTTATGGCTGCCATTGGCCTCCCGAGGAAGAACGTCGACTGAAGGTCCCGCAGTTCCTTCGCAAAGATGGGGCCATCAACGATCACAGCCGAGCAGCGAGATGTCTTGTACCAGCACATCCTCGTGCGGCTCACCGGGCTCAACGACGTCAATCTCGCGGTCGACAAAGGCGATTTTCAGGCAGCAAATCGGCTTTGCGACGAGTTTGCCGACTATCTGCGCCTCCTTCATGACGACTTGGGCTGGGGTGAGACGACTCAGGGCGCAATCGAGCTCAGGGCCCCGGCAGAGGTGGTGCGGCGAGCGTTGATCCAGGTGAGGGGGCGTGCCGAAGCCGAAGATCGTCTCGAAGCCGATGAGAGCGCGGAACTTGAGGCAAGCCGCAGGCGCAATGGGCTGGTGCGCGAGACCTGCAGCCAGGTTCTCGCCGAGCTGGATGGCTAGAGGCCGTCGAAGAGCCGCGCCGGCGTGGTCTCGAGGGCCGCGATCAAGCGCAGCAGCGTCGTCAGCCTCACCTCCCGCACGCCGCGCTCGACCCTGGAGATCTGGACCGACGCCAGGTTTGCCCTCTCCGCGAGTTCTTCCTGGGTCCACCCTTTTTCTTCCCTCGCGGCGCGCAGATTCCGACCGAACTTCTCGACTTGACTCGGCATCCGCGGAATCGTCCGCGGGGAAAACCAAAAGGTCTAGAACCAACCCGGTATGTGGAGTAGGAGAACCGCAACCGCCCTCAGGCGGTCGCGGGTAGCTTCACCTCGGTCAGGCGGATGCTGTTGCCGGATGGGTCGCGGAAGCCGGAGTCGATGCCGTAGGGGCGCTCTTCGGGTGCTTCGCTGAACTCGACGCCCCGTGCCTTCAGCCGCTCGTACTCGCCTCGGCAGTCGTCGGTGGTGAGGAAGACGGTGCCGGCGAAGCCCTTGGCCATCAGCTCCTCGACCTGGCGGGTCGTCTCCTCGTCCATCATCGGCGGGCCGGGAATCGCCATCAGCACGATCGTCACATCGTCCTGGCCGGGAGGGCTCACGGTCAGCCAGCGGAAGTCGCCCATCTCGGGCAGCGTCACGTCGGCGCGGACCTCCATCCCCAGCATCTCGGTGTAGAAGGCCAGCGCCTCCTCCTGGTCGTGCACCCACACCTGCGCGTTTGAGATCTTCATCGTGTCCTCCTTGTTGAGATCGACTTGGCGCCGATGCTAGGCCCGGCGAGACGGGCTGTCTTCTCGAAACGTGCGGTGTCGGGGCCGGGCGTAGGCTCGGACGATGCAGGCGGGCACGCGGGCATTGGCCGCGGCGGGGGGCTGGGTGGCGCGGTAGGCCGTGGGCGTCATCCCGTACATGCGCTTGAAGCTGGTCGTGAACGAGCCGATCCCCTGCAGCCCCACCTCGAGGCAGATCTCGGCCACCGAGTAATCGGTGTGGCGGAGCAGCGCCGCCGCCCGCTCCAGCCGTCGCGTCAGCAGGTAGACGTAGGGCGACTCGCCGAAGGTGCGCCGAAACTCGCGGCTGAAGTGGGCCTTGGAGAGGCCGGCGGCGCGGGCGAGATCGTCGACCTGCAGCGGCTCGGCGTAGCGAGCGTCGGCGAGGTCCTTCGCCTTGAGCAGGTGCCGGGCGGGAGGGACGGACGCCATCGCCGCAGTCTAGGCTCGCGGCCTGGTGATCGGGACCTATGCAGCGGTGGCGGCGGTTTGCCTGGCGTCACTGGCGACCGGGCAGGCGGCGGTGCTGCTGTGCGGGGGGCGCCGATGGTCCTGGCTGTCGCCGGGGGTGGGGCTGGCGCTGCTCGGCGCGATCTGCTGGGGGACCGTGCGGCTGCCGGGGCATGGGGTCGCCCCTGCGGTCCTCGTCTTGGTGCTGACGCTGGCTGCAGTCGCCTACCTGTTGGGGCGGGTCGAGGGGGCGGGGGAGGCCCTCGCGCTCGCCTGGCCGGTGGCGCTGATCGCGCTCCTCGCCACCTCGCTGCCTTTCGCGGTCGAAGGTCACTTCGGGATCCTCGGCACCAGCTTCAACCCGGACATGTCGCAGCACCTGTTGACCGCCGACCGGCTGGCCGAAGGGCACTCGTCGCAGCTGCTGAACCAGGGGTATCCGCTCGGGCCGCACTCGATCGTCGTCGCCCTCAACAAGGGGCTGGGGATCGGGCTCGTGCAGGGTTTCAGCGGTCTCACCGTTGCCGTCGCGATCCTCGCCTGCCTCACGGCGCTCGCCGCCTTCGCCGACCTCCCACTCCTCCCGCGCACCGCCGGCGCCCTGCTCGTCGGCCTCGCCTACGTGGTCGCCTCCTACTTCGCCCAAGGCGCCTTCAAGGAGACCATGCAGGCCCTCTTCCTCCTCGCCTTCGCCCTCGCGCTGCGAGAGTCCACCCGCACCTGGGCGGATCTGCCGCTGCGCTTCGTCCCAGCAGCCCTGATCGCCGTCGGCTCCGTCTACACCTACAGCTTTCCGGGCCTCATCTGGCTCGGTGGAGCGGCTGTCTTGTGGTTACTTCTCTCCGGCGGGTGGCGTCGTAGGGGGAACCATCCCCAAGGTGTCCTTGGGGATGGTGGGTCCCCTGCGGCGACAGGACCCGCCGGCCGACCGCTGGGTCTCGCCCTCCTCACCTTCATGGTCCTGACTCTCCCCGAGCTGGGCCGGATGCTCGACTTCCACTCATTCGAGACCTTCGACCCCAACGGCCCCGGCCTCGGCAACCTCTTCGGCCAGATCTCGCCCTTCGAGGTGCTGGGAATCTGGCCATCGGGAGACTTCCGGCTTGCGCCGGGGGACGGGGCGGTGCCGGCGGCGGCCTACTACCTCGGGGTCGCCTTCGCGCTGGCGCTCCTCATCTACGGCGTCGTCCAACTCTGGCGGCGCCGCGAGGCCGCGATCCTCAGCGGCCTCGCGGCCGCCGTCCTCGCCTACCTCGCGGCCCGCATCGGCGGCACGCCCTACACCGCTGCCAAGGCGATCGAGATCGCAGCGCCCATAGCCGCACTCGCGATCCTCCTCCCACTTCTTGAGCCAGCGGTGGGAGTTCTCCCCGCTATAGGGGGAAAAGTCCCACCGCAACGCCTCTTGCCCGCTGCCGCGGCGCTTTTCGCGCTCGCTGCCGGTGCCTGCTCGCTCCTCGCCTTCGCCAACGCTCCCGTCGGCCCGACCTCCTACTCCTCGAAGCTCAGCGACTACCGCAGGGCCGTCGGCGAAGGGCCGACGCTCGTCGTCGCCTCGCCTCAATTGCTCGGGGAAGAACACGGCGGCCCCTTCCTCTCCTGGGAACTGCGCGGGGGCCGCGTCTGCATCCAATCGACCGAAGAAGCCGGGAAGCTGCCGGCCGGCGTTCGCTTCGTCATCCGCGAAGGCGGCGCCTGGACGCTGAGGCGGGTGGGGCACCCCGTCGCGGGGAAGACGCCCTGCCCGTTGATCGCCGTGCGCCAGGCGCGGCAGGGACCCGCTCGGTAGCGCCGAGACCGATCCGCCGCGCCCACATCGCTCCCCGTACCATGCCTCCACGCATGGAGGCCGCGACCGAGAAGACGACCTACACGCTCCCTGACGGAAAACCGCTGGAGCTGCCCGCGGGGGCGACGGGCGCCGACGCCGCCGCCGCGATCGGGCCCGGCCTTGCCAAGGCCGCCCTGGCGATCAAGGTCGACGGCCGGCTGCGCGACCTCGCGGCGCCGCTGCCCGGTGGCGGGGGAGCGGTGGCGATCGTCACCGATCGCGACCCCGAGGCGCTGGAGCTGATCCGCCACGACGCCGCCCACGTGATGGCCGAGGCGGTGATGGACCTGTATCCCGGAACCAAGGTGACGATCGGGCCGCCGATCGAGACCGGCTTCTACTACGACTTCGAGTTCCCGCCCGGCACACGGATCACCGAAGACGACCTGCCGAAGATCGAGGCCGCGATGCGCGAGCACATCGAGGCCGACGAGGAGTTCTCGCGCCGCGACGTGCCGGTCTCCGAGGCGATCGAGATCTTCGGGTCCCAGGACCAGGGCTTCAAGGTCGAGCTGATCGAGGACCTTGTCCGCGACGAGGGCGTCGAGACCGTCTCGCTCTACCGCAACGGCCCTTTCGAGGATCTCTGCCGAGGCCCGCACGGCCCCTCGACCGGTCGCATCAAGGCGATCAAGCTGAGCTCGGTCGCCGGCGCCTACTGGCGCGGCGACGAGACCCGCGAGAGCCTGACCCGCGTCTACGGCACCGCCTTCTTCTCGAACAAGGACCTCGAGGAGCATCTCGAGCGCCTCGAGCAGGCGAGGGAACGCGACCACCGCCGCCTCGGCCCCCAGCTCGGGCTCTTCATGCTGCGGAAGGAGGCGCCGGGGATGCCGTTCTGGCTGCCGAACGGGACGACCCTGCTGCGGACGATCGAGACAGAGGTCCGCGACCAGCTGCGCAAGCGCGGCTACCAGGAGATCGCCACGCCGCAGGTGATGGACG